>Ga0315291_10006710_pt1 | contig 14272 bp, 12 predicted proteins | sample YL17G12_20_MG_FD_203070 | JGI IMG/M metagenome (GOLD analysis project Ga0315291, IMG submission 203070) | Sediment microbial communities from Yellowstone Lake, YNP, Wyoming, USA - YL17G12_20 | ecosystem: Environmental > Aquatic > Freshwater > Lake > Sediment | place: USA: Wyoming | collected...
ACCGGACGTCGGATCACAGTGTGCCACTGCTTCGCAGAAGCAGTGCGGGGCGGAATCCCTCGTCACTGCTTGCCTTACGTCAAGCAGTGGCACACTGTGGTGAGAAATGCGGGTTAGGGTGGCAATGAATGCCACCCCCCATGCTTTACTGCCCACTGCCCGCTGCCAACTCACTTCTCCCAATCGTCGGTGCGAAACGGCGAGGCGGGCAGACCGGCCTGGTTGTAGAGGTTGCAGGTCGGATTGGAGGCCCAGGCGTAGCGGACCGCCACGGGGTCTTTGACCTCCGGGCTGGAGACCACCACGGCGGGACCTTCGATCTTCGCCTCGGCCCAGACGAACTTCCGATCTTCGCCGGCGACGGCAAAGCCTTTCAGCTCCTCGGAACCCTTGGCCACCAGCCCGCCGCCGACGTGATCGAACTGCACGACCATCTTGCCCTCCCGCTTGCTCATCGACTTGTACAGCGGGCCGCAGTAGACGATGTCCTTGCCGTAGGTGGTGCCCAGCGCCCAGAGGGCCAGGCGTTTTCCCACGTCCTGCTTGTTCTTCGGGTGGATGTCGTTGGACTGGCCGACGTCGATTGTCACGGCCATGCCGGTGTTGGCGAGCGAAAGCGTCTTGAGCATCTCGTTCTGGACGATCACCCAGCCGCTGGTCTCGACCGGCTGTTGCTGCGGGGCGCGGTAGTTGGGCAACTGCACCCAAAGGAACGGGAAGTCGCCCTGGTTCCACACCCGGCGCCAATTCTTGATCATCGCCGTCAGTTGCAGCCCATAGAGGTGCGACTCCTTGTCGCCCGCGTTACTCTCGCCCTGGTACCAGATGGCGCCGCGCAGCGCGTAGGGGGCCAGCGGGGCGATCATGCCGTTGTAGAGGTTGGCGGGGCGATGCGGGCTGACGCGAGGGTCGGCAGCCGGACCGGGCTTGGGCGGCGGCGGCTGGCCGGCTGCCTTGGCCTTCTCCGCCTGCTCTTGCCACTCGGCAAGCTGCTTTTCGTACTGCTGCTTGGCCGCCTGCGGATCGAACGCGGCTACGTGCTGATCCCACGACTGGAGCAGGGGCTTCAGCTCCGGCAGGGCCTCTTGATCCTCCCGGCTGGTCCATGCCTGGACGGGCGTGCCGCCCCAGGAGGAATTGATCAGCCCGATCGGCACGTCCAGCTCCTGGTGGAGCGTGCGGCCGAAGAAGTAGGCGGTGGCCGAGAACCCGCCCACGGTCTCCGGGCTGCAGACCTTCCACTGAGCTGGGCAATCGTTTTGGGGCGTCTCGGCGGGCACGTGGGCCACGCTCATCATGCGGATGCCGGGATATTTTGCGGCGGCGATCTCGGCGTCGCGGTTGGCCGATCCGCCCACCGACATCTCCATGTTCGACTGGCCGGAGCAGAGCCAGACCTCGCCGAGCATCACGTCGGCGATCTCCAGCGCGTTGTTTCCCTGGACCTTCAGCACGTGCGGTCCGCCGGCCTGGATGGCGTCGAGTTTGACCGCCCACTTACCGGCGGCGTCGGCGGTGGCGGTCTTGGTCTGGCCGGCCAGGCTGACGCTCACCTTCTCGCCCGGCTCGGCCCAACCCCAAACCGGCACGGCCACCTCGCGCTGCAAGACCATGTGATCGGCGAACACGCCGGGCAGTTTCACGTCGGCCGAGGCCGCCGACCCGACGCAGGCCAACAGCAACCATCCGGCAACAATCTTCGCAAGCAGATTCCGGCACATTTTCGTGACTCCCAGGACGGAGGTACAGGATGACCATCAGGCCACGATCTTACCGGAACCGCGCGGGGCACGCAACAAGCCGCAGGCCGCCGTATCGGCGGCCGCTAAACGGCCAATCCGCCGCGGCCCTCAGCGGCCATCGGCACAAAAGTACCTTCGTTTAGCGGCCGTCGGCACGACGGCCGCGGTCTTCAATTACCAGCAGCAGCACCAGCACACCCAGACTGCGTGCCACCCAACCCAGCAGGAAAACCCACTGGTAGTAATCCAGGGTCAGGTCGCCAAAGAAAGTGAACGTGTGGTGGCGATACCGATCGTACAACACCCCGCCGAGGATCGTGTTGGCGGCGTAGCACAGCCCGGTCACGGTGAAATAGGTGGCGATGTAGGGCGTGTTGGACTCGCCGGGCGAGAGTTTCAGCATCAGGTTCGGCAGGCAGACGTTGATCCCCGCGTACGCGATCCACAACACCCAGGCAGCGATGAACCACCAGGGCTGCTCGGGCGTGGAAAAGAAGTAGCACAGCGGGCCCTGGGCCACCAGCAGCAGGCTGCCGAGCATCACCGGACGGTTCCCCAGCCGATCGGCCAGCCGTCCCATCCAGGGACTGATCGTCAACTGCCCGATGCACATCCCCGTCTGCGCCACCAGCAGGGCGACCGGGGCGAGGGTTGCCAGCAGGAGTTTCGGGTACGAGAACTGCACCGACTGGGTCAAGCCGTTGGAGAACGAGAACCAACACCCGAACAGCAGCAGGCGGAGGAACCGCGTGTCGCGCAACGGCAGGAGCATTTCCCGCAGCGTCGCCCCCCGGCGCACACTGCGGCTGCTGGCCGCGGCGGGCATCAACGCCAGCGGCAGCAGGGCGGCGATGAAGTATCCCCCTCCCACCACGGCCGGAACGACGTAGGCAACCCACTGCCGCTCTGCCGGGTGCAAGTACTGCCATCCCCAGACGAATGCCGCACAACAGATCGCGCCGGCCGCCTCGCCAACCACCATCCACCGCTCGCGCCGCCCGAGAAACCGCCCGCGAATCCGCAGCCGCACCAGGTCGGCCAGCCACGACCAGAGGGCCACCATGCCCACGTATTGCAGCAGGTGATAGCCGCACCACAGCAGCACCAGGGCCGCCAGCGAGGCGCCGGGCGAAGGCAGCCAGCCCGGCGCGGCGGCTGCCGGCAGGCTCAACAACAGCAGGGTGCCGGCCAGAAATGCCACCAGGCAGAATCGTTTCCGGTCGACCAGCCGCCCGATCAAGGCCGGGGCGCCCAGCCGCAACAGCCCGACGACGTGGCGGGCAGCCAAGATCAGGGCGATGCCCAGCCCGATCCGGCCCGCGCCCAGGTCCAGTGCCAGGTAGACCACCAACGTCGTGCCGGCCAGGCCGTTGCCGATCGCCCAGACGGCACCGTTCCAGTAGGCAAGCCGCCGGGCCCGGCGGCGCTGAAACACGGTAAGCGGTCTGTCGGCGTCGGCATCCATGGCCTAACAGCGTAGGGTGCTGCGGACTGCCAGGCAATGGGCCGCTGAGTCATTCAGTAGTTCCAAGTTCGGATGGTCCGACTTGGGGTGGCCGGGGTCGAGCGTCAGCGAGCCCCCGGAAAGCCGAAGTCTGGGGGCTCACTTCGTTCGACCCCAGCCACCCGTTCCTCAAACCTGGAACTACTGTCATTCTCTGGCCGCCGACCCGCTGCGCGGGTACCCCGCCGGCTGCTTCTGGGCCATGGCCTCGGCGAGGATGGCGGCCGTGCTTTGGCGCATGATCCGCGGGTCGACCGGCTCGCCGGCCAAAAGGGCGCGGCGGACCTCCTTGCCGGAGATGAACAGCGGCTTCTCGCCGGGGTGATTCTCCATCAGGTCCACCCGGCCCAACGACTCGTAGAAGGCGGCAAAGCCGACCAGCAGCGGGCGGATCTTCAGGTCGCCGGCCAGACGGTGGAAGACTTCCTGGGCGTCGAAATCGCCCCAGATGGGCGAGCCGTCGTGATAGGGCGCGTCGGCGTGCTTCCGCCCGATGATGATGTCGCTAAAGCCGAAGTTCTGGCGGTAGATGCCGTGCATCACGGCCTCCTTTGGCCCGCCGTAGAACATCTTGATGTCCAGGCCCAACAAGATCACTCGATCGGGGACCGACTCGCCGCGGGGGCCCCAGAGCCCCGGATCGCTGTCGCCTTCGCCCAGCCAACGGTTCTCGATCAACGCCTCGTAGGTCCGCATCCGCACGTCGGCGTGGACGTCGTCGCCCTTGGTCTCGCCGATCAAGGGGTTCAGGCAGGCCCCGGCGTTGTGCCCGGCACGCAGCAGGGTCTCCAGGCCGTAGACCAGGGCGTACTCGTGGGCCCGGTGCAGGGGATTCCGCGTCTGGAAGGCCACCACCCGCTGCCAGCCCTTCTCGGCCAGCAGCCGCCGCACCTCACGGGGCGTGAGCACGTACTTGCCGAAACGGGGATCCTTCGGCTGCGGCAAGACCCGAATCGCACCGCCCAGCAGGTGCGTCTTGTCGGCGTCGGCCACCAGGACCATGTCGCCGCCGGGATGATCCGTCCGCTCCGTGAGATAGACGCTGCGAAGATACTCGGTCTTGTCCCAGGGGTAGACGTCGCTGATCTGGAGCGTGGCGACGATTCGGCGGGCGGAGTCTACCAGGGCGACCTCTTGACCGGCCGACAACTGCCCGGCCAACTCGGCGGTCACCGGCAGGGCCAGCGGGATAGTCCAGGCGTAGAGCTTGCCCTGGTGTTCGATCACCGACTCCCGGAGCACCCGCTCGTAGGTGGCCGAATCCATCGGCCCGATCAACGGGCTGAGGCCCCCGTCGCCGAAGCGATAGACGGTCGAGAGGTCGGCGTCGGAGACCGGCACCTGGGCCAGGGTCTTGGCCCGGGCAAGGAAGTCGCCGACTTCGTCGGGGGGCACCGTGCGGAAAACCGGTTCCCTCAAACCACCGTGAGGGGGCACGAGCGGGGACATCCGGGAGTCCTTCCGGAGCTTCCAAGGATTTCTGCCAGGATCGCAAGAGGCCGTAGTATAGAGAGGCAGAAATCGGAATTCAACCACGCGGCCAGGCAGACTCAGATGTAGTACATCTTGTCGTTCTGCCCCTTGGCCCGCTCGATGAGCTCGGCCAGGGTAATGCCCTCGAGCATTTCGCGCTGGGCGGCCTCGACCTCTTGCCAGGCCTGGGTGAGGACCTTGACGGCGGGTGAGTCGGGCGATGCGCTGGTGGCCGACACGCCACCCTCCGCCGCGCTGTTGACCACGCCCATCACCTGGCCCAGCGAGACACTCTCCGGCGGCTTGATCAGGCGATATCCTCCGCCCGCCCCCCGGACACTGGCCACCAGCCCAGCCCCCTTGAGCTGCAACAGGATCTGGACCAGGAATCGCGGCGGCACGTTGTGTCGCTCGGCGATCCGTCGAATGCGGACCGGCTCGCCCGACCCGTAGTGCGCGGCCAGTTCCAACATCGCGATACACGCATACTCGGTCTTGGCCGAAACCTTCATGCGGCTTCCTCTTGCCGTTAATGCCCTCTAGCAATCATACCCAATCATACTCATGTTTACAAACAAGGCCAGCTATCGTGACCGCCTTCCGTGTGCTGGCTGTCCCGGGGCTCTACATCCTTAGTGCTGCCAAATACCCATCCTGCGGACTAGAGACCGCGCGACACTTGACCGTCGCCCCCACAGCCGGCACGATATGGGGCAAGCGGCGCGTTGTCCTAAAGCGAACGCTCAAACACGGCGAGAAGGCTCTGTATATCATGGCTGAAAAGGCGTACCTGGCAGTAGACATGGGGGCTTCCAGCGGCCGGCACGTGGTGGGGCTCTTCGACGGCCAACGGCTGAGGCTGGAGGAGGTCTACCGCTTCGAAAACGGGGCCGTCGAGCTGTCCGGCAGTCTCTACTGGGACCTGTTGAGGCTCTGGACGCACGTCCGGGAGGGGCTGCGGGCGGCCGGCGCCCAATCGGCGGGACTAATAGCCGGCGTGGGCGTCGACACCTGGGGCGTCGACTACGGTCTGCTGGCCCGCGGCGACCAACTGCTGGGCAACCCCTACCATTATCGCGACGGGCGGACCAACAACATCCTCGAAAAGGCCTTCGCCATCGTCCCCCGCGAGGAGATCTTCCGGCACACCGGCCTGCAATTCATGCAGTTCAACACCCTCTATCAACTCCTGGCGATGAAACTCTCCGGCTCACCCCTGCTGGAGATCGCCGAAACCCTGCTGATGATCCCCGACCTGTTCCACTGGCTGCTGACCGGCGTGAAGTGCAACGAGATGACCGAGGCCAGCACCAGCCAGTTCTACAATCCCGTAAGCGGCCGATGGGCCACCGAGCTGCTCGGGAAGTTCGGGCTGCCCACGCATGTCCTAGGCCGAATCGAGCAGCCGGGCACAAACCTCGGGCGGCTGCGGCCGAACCTGGCCGCAGAGAGTGGGCTCAAGGCGGCCGACGTCATCCTGCCCGGCTCCCACGACACGGCCAGCGCCGTGATGGCCGTGCCGGCTGCCAGCCGGCCCGGAGAGCCGCCCGATTGGTGCTACATCAGCTTGGGAACCTGGGCCCTGATGGGGATCGAATCGCCGCGGCCGGTGATCGATGACAAGGTACTGAAGCTCAACTTCACCAACGAAGGGGGCGTGGGCAACACCGTTCGGCTGCTGAAGAACATCACCGGCATGTGGCTGGTGCAGGAGTGCCGGCGCACGTGGAACCAGGCGGGCAGGGACTGGCATTGGGAGGACCTCAACCGGCTCTCGGCGGCCGCCAAGCCGCTGGTCTCCTTTATCAATCCCGATGCGCCGGTCTTCCTCGCCCCCGACGACATGCCCCAGGCGATCCGGCAGTTCTGCCGGGACACCGGGCAGGCGGTCCCGGAAGACGAAGGCGCCGTGCTCCGCTGCGCGCTGGAGAGCATCGCCATGAAGTCCCGCCAGGTGTTCGGTTGGTGCGAGGAGCTGGCCGGCCGCCGGATCGAGACGATCCACATCGTCGGCGGGGGCGTTCAAAACCGCCAGCTCTGCCAGGCCACGGCCGACGCCTGCGGCCGCCGCGTGGTGGCCGGGCCGATCGAGGCCACCGCCACCGGCAACCTGATGATGCAGGCCGTGGCCACCGGCGAGGTCGGCTCGATCGCCGAGGCCCGCGAAGTGATCCGCCGCAGCTTCCCAGTCCAGCAGTACGAGCCGCGGAACAGGGCGGCTTGGGATGAGGCGTATGAGAGGTTCTCAAAGGTTCTGTAGGGCGCGGGAGGGGCATCCAGCGGGCAGTCGGCAGTAGGCAGTGGGCAGTCGGCAGTGGGCAGTCGGCAGTGGGCAGTCGGCAGTAAGGGTCGGGAAGAGGGGGTCGGTGGGAGGCAGGAACGGTTCGATAGATAGACCATCGAGCGGCAGGAGTGACTCTCACGATGGCCGGAAGGAACTACAGAGACCTGATCGCCTGGCAAAAGGCCATGGATTTTGTTGAAATGGTCTACCACGCCACGAAGGGATTCCCGAAAGAGGAAATCTACGGCCTGACCAGTCAGATGCGCCGTGCTGCCGTTTCGGTTCCATCGAATATCGCCGAGGGAGAGGGCCGAGGGTCGGCAGGTGACTTTCAGAGGTTTCTCTCAATGGCGTACGGATCGCTGCGAGAGGTCGAGACGCAGGTCCTCATCGCCGAGCGTTTGAAGTACCTTCCTGCCGCGAAGAGATCGGAGCTGATGGATGCGGCTGGGGAGATTGGCCGCCTCCTGAACGGACTGACGAAATCTCTGTCCCGCAGGCACTAACCGCCCACTGCCCACTGCCCACTGCCCACTGCCCACTTTTTTCAAGGAGCACAATCATGATCAACGTCGGCATCGCAGGCATCGGTTTCATGGGCATGATCCATTACCTGGCCTATCAGAAGGTCGCCGGGGCCAAGGTCCGCGCACTGTGCGAACAGGAGAAGAAACGGCTGGCCGGCGACTGGCGAGACATCAAGGGCAATTTTGGCCCCCGGGGAACGATGATGGACCTGAGCGGTATTGACCGCTACGCAGAGCTGGACGGGTTGATCGCCGATGGGAACCTGGACCTGATCGACGTCTGTCTGCCCCCGTCGCTGCACGCCAAAGTGGCGATCGCGGCCCTCAAGGCCGGCAAGCACGTGTTCTGTGAGAAGCCGATCGCGCTCAGCCCGGCCGACGCCAAGCGGATGGTCGACACCGCCCGGAAGGCCGGCAAACAGTTGATGATCGGCCAGGTGCTCCCCTTCTTCCCGGAGTACAAGTTCGCCTACGAGGCGATCACTTCGGGCAAGTACGGCAAGCTGCTGGGCGGGCATTTCCGGCGGATCATCTCCGACCCGCTGTGGATCCCCGACTTCTACAACCCCAGCACGGTGGGCGGCCCGATGATCGACCTGCACGTCCACGACGCCCATTTCATCCGTCTGGTCTGCGGCATGCCGACCTGGGTGCAGAGCGTCGGTTCCATCCGCGGCGAGGTGGTCGAGCGGTTCAGCACGCAGTTCCGTTTCGCCGACAAGGACCTGGTGGTGACCGCCGCCAGCGGCGTGATCAACCAGCAGGGCCGCCCGTTCGTCCACGGCTACGAGATCTACCTCGAGCGGGCCACGCTGCTGTTCGACAGCGGCGGCCTGATCAAGGAGCCGGCGGGCGCGGTGCCGCTGAGCGTGTTGACCGACGACGGCAAGGTGCAACGGCCGAAGCTCCGCGCCGGAGACGCCTTTGCCGAGGAGCTGAAGGAGGTAATCCGCTCGGTCCGCGGCAACACCCCCTCGAGACTCCTGGCCGGTGAACTTGCCCGTGACGCGGTGGTCCTCTGCCAGAAGCAGACCGAGTCCGTGCGGCGCGGCCGCCCGGTGAAGGTCTGATCCTGCCGGGAGAACGCCAGTGGGGCGCGTCCTCTGTCTTCTCTTGGGGCCGGTCGCCGGTTATGCCGGTTGTGCGTTTGGCGCGACGGCTGAGGGTGCCCCCGCATCATCCACTCACCCCGCATTAGCTCGCGCACGCGGCGCAAGCGGCGCAAATCTTTTTTGCGTTGCCCCCGGGCCTGTTCGTTGTGATGCGAGCAGGCGGGAGCCGGATGTGCGGGTTGTACAAGCTGGCATCGCGAGAATCGGCGTGCGCTTTTTGACCGACGGCAAAACGTGTTCTATACTAAGCTGGTCGGGATGCTGGACCCGCCTCTCGGCCCGCACCCAAGGATCATGCCCGAGCCACGTCGCGCCCCTGGAGCCGGCTCCGCGCGGCGCACCCACCTACGGCGGACGACACCATGCGACGAAGGGTCCTCTCTTCCGGCTTCCGCGTTTTTCTGGCCGCGTTGGCGATCCTGGCTGTTCTCCCGGCACTTGCCCAACAAGCGACCACCATCGCCATTTCGACCGGCACGAACGAGGTCGCCGACCTGCTGCGGCGGGGCGATGAGCTGGAGGCCGGGCGGCGCTGGGGCGAGGCGCTGACGCATTATGAAGACGCCATGCGGCAGTTTCCCAGCGAGGCCAGCCTCCAGCGGCGCTTCGAGATCGCCCGGCTGCATTACGATCTCCAACGCCGTTATGCCGACGGCAGTTTTTTGGGCGGGGTGGCCAACCTGCCGCCGGAGGAGGCGCTCGACCTGTACGCCCAAGTGCTGCTGAAGATCCAGGCCCACTATGTGGAGGCTCCCCACTGGCGGGAATTGGTCGAACACGGCACCAACAACCTGGAAATCGCCCTGAAGGAGCCGGCGTTCGCCCAGCGGAACCTGCCCGAGCGGCACCCAGAGGGTACCCGGCCGGCGGCAGGCGAGTTCTGTTCCAGGCTTCGTCGGACACTGGATTCGCAGGTGATCGACTCGCGCGGCGATGCCCGCGAGGCCGTGGCCGCGGCCGCCCGATTGGCCCAGGCTGAACTGCAGATCCCCGCCACCGCTGTAGTGCTGGAATACCTCTGCGGGGCGACCAACGCCCTGGACCCCTACTCGGCCTACCTCACCCCGGATCAACTCAACGAGGTCTACGCGCAAATCGAGGGTAACTTCGTCGGGTTGGGGATCGAACTGGAGACGCGGGACGGCGACCTGTCGATCGTACGCGTGATCCCCGGCAGTCCGGCCGAGCAGGGCGGGATCCGCCCCGGCGATCGGATCGTCTCGATCGACGGCCAATCGACCGCGCACCGCTCTACCGAAGAGGCGGCCAACCTCCTGCAAGGCGAGGCGGGCAGCGTGGTCATGCTGGCGGTGACCACGCCGCCGCACCCGGAGGGTACCCGGCCGCGAGAGGTCAGCATCCGCCGGCGCCGCGTCGACGTGCCCAGCATCGACAGCGTCCGCATGGAGGATCGCCAGTACGGGATCGGCTACCTGCGGCTGGTTTGTTTCCAGAAGACTACCTGCCGCGACCTGGAGACGGCCCTCTGGCGACTGCACCGCGAGGGGATGAAGAGCCTGATCATCGATCTCCGCCGCAACCCGGGAGGATTGCTGGTCACCGCGGTCGAGGTGGCCGACAAGTTCATCCAGCGGGGCGTGATCGTCTCGACCCGCGGACGGAGTGCCCAGGAGGATTTCACCTATTCGGCCCATGCTGATGGGACCTGGCGGGTGCCCTTGGTGCTGATGATCGACCGGGACACGGCCAGCGCGGCCGAGATCTTCGCCGGGGCCATCCGCGAGCATCGCCGCGGGACCGTCGTAGGGGTTCGCTCCTACGGCAAGGGATCGGTCCAGGGGATCTTCCCGTTGAACCTCGGTGGCGCCGGGGTGCGGCTGACCACCGCCAAGTTCTATTCTCCCTCCGGCCGCCCCTATAGCCGGATCGGCGTGGAGCCTGACGTGCTGGTCCGCCTGGCCGCCCGGCCGATCGACGGCTCGGTCACCGCTGCGCCGAGCGACGAAGACGCCATGCTGGCCGCCGCCCTGCAGGCCGCCCGAAGAATCGGCACGCCAGAACAGGCTCGGAATGCCCGGTAAGGATCATTGGCAGCGGGCCGGATGCCGATTCCCCCGCTCGGATCGCCCGATTCCAGTGCGCGGCGGATTTCGCGGCCCGCGATTACGTTTTCGCCACTTTTTGAGTGCGTATGCCCCCTCAGAGGAATGGTTTCTCCCCGTTGCCACCGGCCTGTATCTTGGGCATCCTTCCCGTTTGCCTCCAGGCGGTTATCGGGCAGCCGGAGGCATGATCCGCCGCCAGGTCGCCAGTGGCCGCGGGGGACACCCGGTTGACGACCTGCGAAACACTTGCTACTTTGCGGAAAGGGGTTCGTTTCTCGGTCCGTATAGTCATCAGCAGAGGGGTGAATCGACCATGTCTTATCAAGTTCTCCGCGTTGGCGTCATCGTTGGCTGTGTTGCTGTCCTGGGGGGCTGGGGTTGTTCGCGGGGGCCCACGCGGGTCGTACCCCCGGGAATCAACGCAACCGAAGCCGGTCAACTGGCACTTAAGGAGTACGATACCGACGGCGACGGGCTGATCGCGGGCGCGGAGCTGAACAAGGCCCCGGCGCTGAAGGCCTCCATCAAGAACCTGGACGCCAATAAGGACGGTAAAGTCAGCGGGCAGGAGGTCACCGCCCGGATCGAAAACTGGCAGGAGCAAAAGGTCGGCAGGATGTCGCTGCAGGCCAGGGTGACCCGCCGCGGACAGCCGCTGCCGGGGGCCACGGTGAAGTTCGTGCACGAGGAGTTCCTCGGCGACGAAGTCCAGGACGCCGAGGGGGTGACCGACGCCGAGGGCTGGGCCAGCCTCACCGCGCCGCCGGACCCCAATCAGCCAAACTTGCCAGGCATGCACTGCGGCTTGTACCGCGTCGAGATCACCAGGCAGGGCGACAAGATCCCGGCCATGTACAACACGCAGACGATTTTCGGCCAGGAAGTATCGAACGACGCGGCCGGAATCCAGGAAGGGATCAAGTTCGACCTGACATACTGAGGTCGCCGGCGAGCAGCCAACCCCGGCGCTAGCCGCACTTCTCGAATCGCCAGACGTCCAGCACGCGGACGATGCGATCCTCTGGGAGGATCTCGAAGGTCACCCCCAGCGGAAGCACCAGCAGGATACGCCGGCCACGGGGTCGCGACTCGCCTTGTTCAGCCGGGGAGAATCGCAACCTGGAGTCGCTCTCTTGGGCGGCTTTCGTCACCTCACGGCGCTGTGTGGCATCCATCCAGAGTTGCGCGAGTTCCTGCTCGGCTGCGGGAACCCAAACCACGGTGTAGCTCATCCCTGATTCTGCAGATGCTCGAGGATCTCGGCCAAGGAGCGTCCGCCTCCCTGCTGGCTGCGGCGCCGCAGTTCCTGCTCACTGGTGGGCGACTGGACGCCTTCGTAGACGGCCCGATCCACGGCCGGCATGAAGTAGCCCAACACGCGGCCTGACTCGTCGCAGAACTCAAGCCGCGAGTCGAAGTTGTGCAGCTTGGTCCGCAAGGTGTCGTCTACCGTAATCTTCATCATCGAACTACCCCTGAAGGGGTGCTGAGGCGTCAACTGCCGAGGCGAGTAAGCGGTCGAAACCCGTAATCTCCGCACAAGACGCTCAGCCTATTCTACCACGCGGCCACTTGTGCGTTAAGCGCGAAACACCGTCGGCCAGCGGAATTGCGGCGACTCTCGGGGTCACACGCACACACCCGTTAACCCGCATTTCTCACCACAGTGTGCCACTGCTTGACGTAAGGCAAGCAGTGACGAGGGGTTCCGCCCCGCACTGCTTCTGCGAAGCAGTGGCACACTGTGATCCGACGTCGGGTGTTGGTGAGAAATGCGGGTTAACCCTGATCCAGCGCAGCCGCAACCGAACGGTGGGCAAGCCCGCCCGCTAAACGCCTGAAAACACAGCACTTACGCGCGTCTTCAGCAAAACACTCGGCGTCGTCACTTAGTGGATGCCGCCGGCGCTGGACAGTTGTTTGACCAGGTCGCCGATCACCGCCTTCGCGTCGCCGAACAACATCCAGGTCTTGTCCTGAAAGTACAGTTCGTTGTCGATGCCGGCGAACCCCGGGTTCTTGCTCCGCTTGATGGCGAACACCGTCTTGGCCTTGTCCGCGTCGATGATGGGCATGCCGTAGATCGGGCTGGACTTGTCGTAGCGGGCTGCCGGGTTGACGACATCGTTGGCGCCGACCACCAGTGCCACGTCGCAGCGGGGCATGTCCGGATTGATGTCGCTCATCTCCGCCAGGTCGGTGTAGGGGATTTCCGCCTCGGCGAGCAAGACGTTCATGTGGCCGGGCATGCGGCCGGCCACGGGGTGCACGGCGAACTTGGTGGTGATCCCCCGCTTGGTGAGCTGGTCGTATAACTCGCGGACCTTATGCTGGGCCTGGGCGACGGCCATGCCGTAGCCCGGAATGATGACCACCAGCCCCGCCTGCTCGAGCATCTGGGCCGCGCTCTCGACCGTGTCCGGCTTGTAGACCTTCTCACCCGTGTCGACCTTGGCGGCCGTCACCTTTCCGAAGGCCCCGAACATCACGTTGAGGAACGAGCGGTTCATCGCCCGGCACATGATGATCGACAGGATCAAGCCGCTGGAGCCGTCCAGCGCGCCGGCGGTGATCAGCAGCCTGTTGTCCAGCACGAAGCCCATGGCCACCGCCGACAGGCCCGCGTAGGCGTTGAGGATCGAGATGACCGTGGGCATGTCGGCGCCGCCGATGGGAATGATCAGCAGCACGCCGAAGGCCAGGGCCAAGACGATGATGATCGGGAATACCGCGCCGGACCACCACTCGGTCGGAAAGACGATCAGCAGCACGCCCAACAGCAATGCCAGCGCTAAGAGGCCGATGTTGCTGACGTTCTGGAAGCGATAGGTCACCGGCCGCTGCGGAATCCACTTGAGTTCCTGGAGCTTGCCGGCCGCCATCAAGCTACCTGTGAAGGTCAGGTAGCCGAGGATGATCTCCGCGATGATGGCGGTCATGTGTAACGTGTCCAGCCTTTTCGGCTCGTGGGTCAGCCACAAGTAGAACTCCGCGGTGCCAACCAGCCCGGCGGCCAGGCCGCCGAACGAATGGGAGAGCGCGGTCCGCTGCGGCACCGCCGTCAGTGGCACACGGGAGAGCGGCACTCCCACGATGAACCCGGCGATGATCGCCAGCACGATCCACCCGTGGTAAACCCCCTCGCCCCAGTAATCTACCTGGAGTTGAATCCACGTGGCCAGCACGGCGACACTCATGGCTGCCACGCCCGCAAACACCGCCCGGCGGGCGGTCTTCGGGTCGTTCATCCAGTGGAGTGAGAGAATGAAGAGCATCGTCGCCACGATGTAGGCAAGTTGCACAAGGGCGTCCATCATCGCTTCCCTCCTGCACCGCGCGTCTTGAACATCTTCAACATGCGGTCGGTGATCAGGAACCCGCTGACGATGTTCGTCATCGAGGCAAACAGCGCCACTGCGCCGAGCATGCGGATCACCGGCGGATGATCAGGGGCGCCGGCGACCATAATGGAACCAACCACCGCGATGGCTGAGATCGCATTGGTCAGGGACATCAGCGGGGTGTGCAGCAGCCGCGACACTCGCCGGATCACGCCGATGCCGA
>Ga0315291_10006711_pt1 | contig 14271 bp, 11 predicted proteins | sample YL17G12_20_MG_FD_203070 | JGI IMG/M metagenome (GOLD analysis project Ga0315291, IMG submission 203070) | Sediment microbial communities from Yellowstone Lake, YNP, Wyoming, USA - YL17G12_20 | ecosystem: Environmental > Aquatic > Freshwater > Lake > Sediment | place: USA: Wyoming | collected...
GATTTCTGCTCTCGGACATATTTTCAGTCTACCACATTCCCATTTTTCTTCCCGCTTAGCCCCGCGCACGGAGGCGCGGGGAAAGTACTTCTATTCTATTTACCTATTCGTACGAATTAGACAATACAAATTCTTACTTGGTTAATATTCTGACTATTCCCTTATTAGCATCCACTTCTACCAGTTGCCCGTCCTTTAAAACCTTGGTGGCGATTTTGGTACCGACGATGCAGGGTTTTCCAAGTTCTCTGGCGATGATTGCTGCGTGAGATAGCAAACCGCCCTCATCTGTCACAAATGCGGCCGCCCGCCTCATGGCCGGCAAATATTCTGGACTCGTCATCGAGCAAACCAAAATTTCCCCGGCTTCAAGATTGTGGGAATCGGCCGGAAGCAAGGCAATATGGACCCTCCCCTTCATTACTCCGGGCATTGCGGACTGTCCCTTTATTTCGGTAATATCTTGAATAACATTTTGTCCGGCATTTTTATCAATCCATTCGGACAATTTCTTTCCTTTTTCTCCAGAAGCTATTTTTACAATACCTTTTTTCAATAGAAAAGCAAAGCCGTCTTTTCTGTTTTTAATTTCCTCATACGGAATTGCCGAACCCTCAAGTGCCTGAATTATTTCAGCTGATGTTAAATAAACCCAGTCTTCATACGGAACGCTAATTTCTTTCGCTAAAATTTTGTAAAACGGAATTAATTTTGCGCCGGACTTGAATGCCTGCTCAACACTAAAAGTCAAAAGCCAGCCAAATTCACGCGCCCAGCCAATTTGTTCAACTAAATATGAATCATTTTTTAAGCCGTCCAACAATTTTCTGGCCAGAACGAAGTCCTTTTCTCTTTTTTCTTTTTGCGACTTGTAATCGGCCAATGCATTATTTTTCCTGGCATTATTTATCCTCTTTAGCAACTCTTCAAAGGTCAAAGGTTCTTTCGGCAACAAAAGAAAAGTTTTCGTCCAGCCATATTCGTCAAGATAATTTTTCGCGGCGCTCAAAAATTTTGGGTCATTTTGAAAATCGTCCTTCGCCATCCCGAGCAATTTCATAAATTCAGATTGTTCTTTCTGAAACAAAGCTTCTCTAACGGGAAAAGAAATAATCATTACCGCTTCGTCCAAGCTCGCGTATTTTTCTATATAGCTTCTGTGTTTTTCAAGACGCTCCCTGATTCTTTGCGAGATCATATTATTTTCCGTCACATACCAAGGAATATAAAACCAGGGAATCAAAAGCAAAAGCTTTCGGTCGCATTCCCGCCAGAGATTAAGGATTTCTTTTCTATCGGGAAAGCTTTTTTTCAATTTTGATCTGACCCGCTCGGAAAATTGATCCCACTGCGCGACCCTAATCAAGGTTGCATCGTAGATATATTTTAAATAATTTCCTTTTTCTATCGCGCCGCGAATTAAATTCAAAACTTTTTCTTTTTCCTTTATTTTTACGTATCCGCAATTGGAATCGGTAAAAAGATAGTTTAAATAGCGGGCAGGAAGATTTAATTCGGACTCCAAATTAAAATAAATGGCGCGGCTCCAAAAATCGGCAATAATAATCGGGTTCGTATCCCGTTGCCTGAACTCGTATTCCCATTCTTTAATATTAATATCCTCTCGTCTAAATTCTTCCATTTTTATTATTCACAGCTTTTTTATTACTTCTTTTTCCGCATCCACCTCCACCCAATCACCATCTTTTCGGCCCGAGGTTGATCCGCCTTGGGCGGACAAAACTTTCATTTAATTATTCTCACTATCCCTTTATTTGCATCTACCTCAACCAATTGTCCATCCTTTAGCACCTTAGTGGCGATTTTGGTGCCGACAATACAGGGTTTGTTCAACTCGCGGGAAATAATGGCGGCGTGACAAGTGATGCCGCCGTCATCAGTCACAATGGCCGCGGCTTTTTTCATGCCCGGCAGATGTTCGGGTCTGGTCATACCGGCTACTAAAATATCGCCTTGATTAATTTTTGCCAAATCTTTAACCGATTTTATGATTTTTACTATTCCCTCGGCTTTACCTGGCGAAACAATTATGCCAGTGATTTCTTTAACTTGTCTGGACTTTAATTTGTCACCGACCTTCTGTAAAAATTCATCAGCTATTTTTCCCGTAAAAATATCATTCACTTCGCCTCGCTGATAAATAAAAAGTGAGGATTTCTGTCTCTTTTTTAATTCGTCTATATCAAACTCGCCATCTAAAATTGCGCTCACCTCTTTCAGTCGACAAAATAATAAAAGTTCTTTATTAATTTTTGTCCGACGGCTGATTTCTCTTAAAATTTTTTCCTGTAGCGCCACGAAGGTTAAAGAATAAAACTTTCTTTCTTCCTGTATTTTGGTAATAGCTTCGTTGGCGCGGAGAATGGCGATGATTTCAGGCTTAAAACCGTGTCTTTTTATTAGTTCTTCTTTTTCTGTTTTATTTTTAATCAAAGTGTCTTTTTTTCTATTTGGCACTTTTCGCCCCGCCAGTTCCTTAATTTCTTTTTCAACATCTCCAATCCCATATTCTTTATAGCCAGCATAACTGCTTTTAATCCAAGAAAATCTTAAAATATGTTCATCAATTAATTTCTGCATTTTTTTATTTCCATCTCTTTCTAAAAAATCCGTCAAACCTCCTCCGATTTTATAGCCAGACTTCAAAAAAAATGGCATTATTTTTTTCAAGTCATCCTGCGCTTCCTTAAAGAAAGAGGGAGTTATCGGAGCGCTCAAAATTAAAGAAATCTTGCTAAAATTTTTTATTTTATGCTGGCGACAAAATTTCTTGATTAAAAAATCAAATCTCTGACCGGCATAAAGAATAAAGCCGTCAATAAAACCGGGAACAGATATTTTGTTTCGGTAAAAATTATATACATTATCGGTCCATTCTAATAATCGCTGGTTATTTAAGACGCGCAAATTATGTTTGAATGAGTTAAAATAAAATGCTTTGATTTTTCTTAAATCATTTGTCCATTTCTTGTTAAGACTGACGAAAGCTTTCCGATTTTTTAAGAATAAAAAAAATATGGCGCGGGCGTTTGTCTCCTGTTCCGAAAACAAAGAAAACCAATCACCCTGTCTATCCCTGTAATAACCCATAACAACCTCATTGTAGGGAATTTTACTATTGTAAAATCGCAACGTTAAACCGCCGCCTGTCATTTCAGTGAAAGCCGGACAGCCGTCAAAATGCTCGATGTACCACTTTTGTTGGACAAGTTTTTTAAAATTTATTCGGCTCATTTTGCTTTCTCTAAAATTTTAACTATTCCTTTATCGGTATCCATCTCCACCCAATTACCGTCTTTTAAAACCTCGGTAGCAATTTTAGTACCGATAATACAGGGAATGCCCAGCTCGCGTGAAATAATGGCGGCGTGACAGGCAATGCCGCCCTCGTCGGTAATGATTGCTTTGGCTTTTCTCATCAGCGGCACGAATTCCACGCGCGTCATACTCGTTACCAAAATTTCGCCTTTCTTGAATGATTCATTTCGCGGATCGCTGATGATTTTGACTCTACCGGTCAGTTTTTGGCTGCCGCCCTTGGAAGCAACCGTTCCGGAAAACTCCTTTTTTAATTCAATTTTTAAAACGGCGCCGAGCATTTCATCGGCGATTTCGCCGACAAAAATTTGCGATGGCTTGCCTTTGGCAAACATCGTAAACGTCTTTTCTGATTTTTTTAATTTAAATATGCCTGTCGCTAAAAAATCATCTAATTCTTGAAGGGACATAACCACAATTTGGTCATAAGTGGTCTGCGCCGCGACCGCCAGATCGGCCACGACCGAATACATATAATAAAATTGTTTGGTCATATCCTCTTTTCTTTTATCGTGCCAAGAGATGGCCTGAGCCACTAAATCAAACACTCTCCGGTCCTGTTGATTTATTTTTAATTCAGATAGAACTTTTTGTTTTTCTTTTTTCAGTAATAATATATTCTGGCTGATTTTTTCTAACTCTTTATTTATTTGCGCCTCGTTTTTATCCGCAATAAAGTTGGCGATGTCATTTAAAAGCGAAGCGAGAGTAATTTCCTGAAAGCCGTAAAAATCAGTTTTGAGCCAAAAATATTGGCTGATGTATTTTTCCATTTTTTTTGATAAAACTGGATCGCGCCTTATGGCCTTGAGATCTTTTTTGGCGGCGGCCTCGCCCAAAACATTGTTGCTCAACACATCAAGGCACATTTCAAGAAAATTTTCCCTTTCAATATTAAAAACGCTCCTCTTTGCGGGGTGCGAAATAATCGCCAAAATATTTTTTGCCTGGGCTTCGCTGATATTATTCTTTTTTGAAAATTCGGGAATAAATTCCTGGTCTATAATCTGCCATTTGTCTTCGCCGATAGCCGCGTATTCAATCCATTTTTTTATTTTTCCAACCAGGCGCTGGAAAAATTCCGCTATTTGGAAAAAATCAGTTTTATCAACCAACCGGTACTGGCTCCAAATTACTTCAATCTCCTCATGCAGTTCATCTCTTTCATTCATCTTTGAAATTAAATTTTCTGGGTTTTCCAGATAAGCCCGATAAAGGCCCTCTGAAAATTCGTGCAAGACCTCCTTGGGAATTATTTCATAAAAAGCCGCTTGGCTGTTGAGAGTTATTACATAACCAAAAAGCGGACTAAGATTTTTCCCAAAAAAACTCGCGTTAGCGTAAACCGTAAAATAAAGATCCGCCAGATAATAACAGCATCTGGCGCCTTGCACGTCAAATTCGGTTTTTTGGAGATATTTTAATAATTGTTCTTTTTTCATTGCCTTTCCGTTTTATTTTTTATCAGCCGGCCCTGACGATAAATTTTAGCGATGCCGGCTTCAAGCTCATTAACTTTGTCGGCTTGGTAGCCGCTTTCCTTGCCCAGTTTAACAAATTCTTCCTCGGTGGCCTCGCCTGGCAATAATTTATTTAATGTTTCTCTGTTTAAAATAATGATGTCAGCCGGCGCACCTACCTGAAGCCGACCGCGGCCGGAATGATGCTCATAATCGGCGGCCATCAGCGAATAGGCGGCTAGCGCCCGCTCAAAGGGAATGCGTTGTTTGGGCACCGGATGATGGGTGGCCGCCCAGAGCCCGAAAAGAGCCGAGGAAGGCATGCCATCAGAGCCAAAATGCATGGGAATGCCCTGGGAAATAATTTCGGCGTGCGGGCAGATTTGCATCACGCGCCCTGACAGCCGGTCGCGATAAATAAAATCAGTCAAAAAATTTGGCTCGGAATTGACCCAAATTCCCAAACTTTTTGTTTCTTCTAAAACGCCGAGCGGCAATTCAAAATGTTCAATTCTGAACCTGGTCGGGTCAATTTTGGCTTTTTCAGCCACTCTGACCCATTTTTTCGCGGTTTCCACGGCCCTAGCAATGCCGGCGTCGCCGATGGCATGCATGGCGATTTTATCAATGCCTTTTTCTCTGGCAAATTCAATTGTTTTATTCAATTCTGCCAAAGAATCAAATTCAATTCCCTTTCCACCGATATCCGAGTAGGGTTCGCCAAGCATGGCGGTGTGCGCCCCAAAACTGCCGTCGGCCAAGAGTTTCAGACCAATTAACTGCCAATCTCGGTCATAATTAAAAAGCCCTGCTTTTTCCAATTCTTTCTGGCGTTTTAAAAGTTCCTCGGCGATAACCCGGTTCAGAAAAATTTGCCTGACGGGAAATTCAGTTCCTTGTTTCTCTTCCCATTTTTTTCGGCTCAGCAGCACGGCGGCGAAATCATTCCATGACAAAACATCCATATCGTGAATATCGGTAATGCCTTGGCTAATCCAGCTTTCCAGTTTTTTGTCCATGCTTTCGGAAATTTTTTCCACGCCGCAATGCGCTTCGGCAATTTGTATCGCCAAGATTGAGTAACCCTCGGTCACTTGACCGTTTTTGTGAATTTCACCCGAAACCTTTCGGCCGGCTTTTTCCTCTTGGCGCGCCTCCGCCATCAATAAATTCAGCATGGCTGAATTTAACCTGGCGCCGTGCAGGCTTAAATCCCAAATGCCAATCGGCTTATTGGTAATTTCATCTAAATCATCTTTCCAAAAATCCGACACGGCGGTGGTATTGTGTCCTAAAAACATCTGGGGAATATCTTTGGGTTCATCTTTTCTTAATTGTTCGCTGACGCCCGCGGCCAAGGCACTTTTTGATTCAATACCAAATAGATAACCCGGTTGGATTACATCCAAAGTGGCATATAAAAGATGAGCGTGCGCGTCGGTCAGGCCGGGCAGAGCGACGCCGCCGGTTTCGGGCGCAATGGTTAAATCCGGCCGCTCTTTTTTCTGCGCCTCCAGCCATTCTTTGACATCCCGCGGGTCGCCGATTTTGGCGATTTTGCCACTGGAAGTATCTATCACAAACTCCAGCTCCTTTTTTTCCGCCAGCTCTCGGCTTTCTCTGAATTCCGGCACAAAAGCCGATTCTGGTTTAAAATGTCTAAATTCGTTTGCCATAAAATTAAAATTTAATGTTTAATAAATAAGTGATTAAAGCCATATTGGTATAAATGATACTTTCCAGCGCCTCTTTGGTGGATTCTCTTTTATCCGAATCAACTTCTGGCATGGCCACCGAGCGGCCGTCAGACATGGCGCGAGGTTCGTCAATAATCAAAATCGCATCCCGCTTCAATAAATCAAGCTCTTTTTGCGAAATGGGAGAAAAATTTTGATTAAATTTTTCCATTACTTTCGGATCTTCGCCGGCCTGAGGCAATCCCTCGGTCACAATCAAACAGTCAACTTCACCGATAAAATTATCCAGTTTCGTCTGAATATATTGACAGCCATTTTGGGCTACCTCTTGAAATATATTTTTGGGCAGCTGAAATTCGGGAATGACCGCGTCTTCATAAAAAATGACGCCGAAATGCGACATAGCTCTGGCCATGGCTTTAGCCGGCCTGGATGACTTAATCAAACCGTAAAAACCAATTTTTTTGCCGGCTAACGTCCCCAATTTGCGCCTTAAAAAATAACAATAAGCCATCGCCCCGATAGAATGCTCCTCGCGGCCGCACATGGCGTTAATTAACGGCACCCGAAAACCCTTGGCCGCCAAAGCCGATAAATCAAAATCCTTGTGTCTGACCGCCATAATATCACATAAAGGCGCCACGCCTTTAAGGGTATCCTCAACGCTTTCTTCACCCGATTCCAGATATGTTCCTTTTATTCCGCTCATACCAAACCAGCCGCCGCCTAATTTAATTATGGCTGACTGCACGCTGGCCGAGGTTCGCGTACTTTCCTGCAAAAACATGGTGGCCATCACTTTTCCTGGGCAAAGGTGCGTGAATTCCTTGCCTTGTTTTATTCCGTCCTCAATAATTTGCGCCCGACGGAAAATTTCCAAATAGTCCTCCTTGGAAAAATCTTTTGTTTGTGTAAAGTGTTTCATAATTTTTCCCAAAAACGCCCTCTCCGATTAAAAATGGATTGGACGTTTTTAGGTCATAATTTGATAATATTTATTTTAATAATTCCAGCGCCTTGTCCAGCTGCGGGTCGCGGGTGTTTTCAATGTCGTCTTTGGTTAACTCTATTTTCACATCCGGCTCCAGACCTTCCTCCATAATGGAATGACCCGAAGGGGTGAGCCATTTGGCCACGGTGATTTTAAGCGAAGTGCCGCCAGCCAGCTGCTCCAGCTGTTGCACCGAACCCTTGCCGAAACTTTTTTCGCCCACCAATTTTACGCCCTGGTCATCGCGCAGGGCGCCGGCCAGAATTTCGGAAGCCGAAGCCGAACCCTGGTCAATTAAAACCACCAAGGGGTAAGAACCAAGTTTATTTATTCCCGTGCTTTTGTGCTCAATTTTTTTGCCGTTGCCGTAATCTTCCACCACCACGAGCTTGTCTTTGGCTAAAAACCAACTGGCGATATCCACGGCTGATTCCAAATAGCCGCCGGGGTTGCTGCGCACGTCCAAAACAATTCCCTTGACATCGGATGTCAAAATTTGCTGAGCGGCTTTAATAAATTCAGTCTCGGCATTTTCGGTAAACTGATAAATGGTCAGGTGAGCGATGGTTTTGTCGCCCACGCTTTTCATCTCCAACTTGACAATCGGAATATTAATCACTTCGCGGACAATCTTAAATTCCTGGGTTGACGACCAGCCGTCGCGACCAATGGTCAGACGCACCTCCGTGCCTTTGGGCCCCCTGATCAAGCTCACGCCTTCCTCAACCGTCATGCCGGCGGTGATTTTATCATCAATTTTTAAAATTTTATCCCCCGGCTTAAGACCCGCTCGCTGGGCGGGCGAATTTTCCAGAGGCGAAATAATGGTCAAAATATCTTTCCTTGTCCCCACCTCGGCCCCTATCCCTTCCAGATTTCCTTGCATACCTTGAGAGAAACTTTTATTATCCTCCGGATTCATAAAAACCGTATAGGGGTCACCCAGGGAAGCGAGCATCCCGGAAATTGCCCCATAAACCATTTTTTGAAAATCAAGCTTTGAGCGATTGACGAATTTATCCTGAACCTCGCTCCAGACATCCCAAAATAAACTAAAATCCACCGTCTGGGGTTTGCCCTGCTCCAGATTTTGAATACCTGTCACCTTCCCAATTGAGGGCTGGCTGTGCTTGCCGTAATAAAAACCCAGACCGAAAGAGACAATCAAAAAGGCGACGATTAAAATTGGAGAGAAGATTTTTTTCATTATCCCTACGAAATTATGAATTTATATTTATTACTTATTACGAAAATATGGCAAACTATTTAGTTCCGCGCCTGCGAAAAATTTTGTCAGGAATTCAGGGCGAGCCGAGCGTATAAAAATCGCGTGCTATGGTCGGGCCCCGCGAAGCGGGGCGTGGATAGCGATTTTAGCGAGGCGAGCCCTAGAATTCCTCAAAATTTTATCGCCGCGCGGCGGTTTTTCCGCCGCTTTTTTGCCGCCAAAAAAGCGGCAAACTTATCTATATTTCAAAAAATATTTAATGGCGCTGACAATATGAATCCAAGTATACTTATTAACCAGTAAATCTGCTAGGCCACTACTGGTTTTTTTGCTTAAACGGCCGTGATAATGATGCATTTTTGCCTCGGGAAAATAAACCACTTGCCAGCCCTTGTCCCAAAAACGGCGGCACCAGTCAGTATCTTCAAAATAAAGAAAAAACCTTTCGTCCATGGGCCCCACCTGCTCTAGAGCCGCTTTTTTGAGCATAAGCGCCGCGCCCAAAAGCCAATCAACTTCCTTAATGCTCTGGCGGTCAAAATCCCTCATCGCAAACCTGGCCAACTCTTTCTTGCCCCATTTTGTCCTGCCTAAAAACGTCCGACGATAAACAATGCTCAGGGGCCGATGGAATCGAAAACATGACTCCTGCACCGTGCCATTGAAATTTAAAAGCTGCGGTCCCAATATCCCAACTTTGGGATTTCCCTCTAAATACTCAACCATTTTTTGCAAAGAGTCCTTAAATAAAATTATATCAGCGTTTAAAATTAAAATATACCGGCCGCTGGTTCGTGACAAACCGGCGTTGACCAATTTAGCATAACCGATATTTTTTTTGAAAGAAATCAATTTAATTTCGGGAAAACTTTCTTTTAACACTTCCTCCGTTTCTTCCCGGCTTTCAGAATCTAAAACCGAAATTTCATAATCCAAACCAGCCCCCGCCAATTTAATAGATTCCAGACAAAGTTTTAAGAGTTCCGGAGTTTTATAATTGGTGACAATGATGGATAGCTCCATAAGCACCAAATCCCAAGCACCAAATAACAAACAATATTCAAATTCCAATGACCGAAATTCCAAATTTATAGTGAGTTTATCGAACTACCGTTTGGAATTTTGAATTTGATAAATTGTGATTTATTTGAAATTTGGAATTTGTTATTTGGAATTTTTATTGAAATATCTTCCGACACGCCTCCTGAATATTACTGAAGTTGTCACCCGCGGGCAACAGAATATAGGCGCCGCTGGCACTGCGGCTTTCATAAAGCAAACCCTCGGGAGTCGTATCAAAAACCTTATGGATAATATTTTTGGAGCTGACGCCCGACGCCAATTTAACTAATTCCTTAACTTCACTCAGCCCCATATCCATTCTGACGTTGCGGCCCAACGCCTCCAGTAATTGATAAATTTTGACTGGGTTGGCTAAAATTCCCAACGACCAGGCCTTATCTTTTATGGCCAGCAAAACCAGCTGTTGGCGCCGCGCCCGGTCAAAATCACTGGTGGAAAATCTGGAACGAACGAAATAAAGGGCCGTTGAGCCGTTCAGATGGTTTTTGCCGGCCGGCAAATCCAACAAAATTTCTTTGGCAAATTGCTCCTTTTCGCTGAAAGGTTTGTCTAAATAGACATCCACGCCGCCCAAAATATCAACAATTTCTTTGAAGGCATTATGGTCAATGGAGATGGTGTAATTAATATAAAGGCCAGTGACGCGAGAAACGGCGATTTTGCTGAGAAACAAGCCGCCCGCCGCGCCTTTTTTTTCATAACCCAGAGCGTAAGCAAAATTTATTTTCTCTTCGTAATTTTGGCCGGGCATAGTGATATATAAATCCCGCGGGATGGAAATTAAAGCTACCTGGCCGGTTGATTTTTTCAGACTGACTACCATGATAGAGTCGGTCAGCAGACCGCCGTTGGGGTCCGTTTCCCCGCGCAAGCCCAAAATCAGAATATTCAGCCGGTCAGGGTCCGGCGAAGGCGTATTCTCGCTCAAAGGCAGAACTCCGTTGCCGACGCTCATTTGCGAAAAAGTGAAACCGGTTTTATAAATCAGCGCCCCACCTGCGCCAACTAAAATAAAAATCAGCAGTAAAATCCAGAAGCCAAAAGCAAACCGGCACCAGCGCGACTGGGATTTTTCTCGCGGAATAAAATCTTCACTCTCGTCTATTCCATTTTTATCAATTTCTGATTGGTCCATAATTCAAAAATCAAATATCAAAATGTAGAATGATCGTCGCTACGCGAGATCCCGCGTAGCGGGACAATGCAAAATGTAAAAATGAATTTATCATTTTGGATTTTGAACTGTCATTTTGAACTTTGCATTTTGAACTTTGCATTTTTACTTAAACCATCCTTCCATTTCTTCACTGCTCACCCGCCTTCGCGCCATTATAATTTTACGTTTCTGCCAGGCTCCGGGCGCCTGCCTGAATAAATCCCCTATTGCCCGCCAGGTATAGCGCTCAAATAAAATCACGTAAATCCAGGAGGCGATTTCCTTGGGCAGCCACCAGATTAAATGTTTTAAAAACAAGAGCGGCTGCTCGTTTTTTATCTGCATTAATCGCTGATTTTTAAACGAAAGGTATTTGGCAAATTTACCAATTTTCAATCTCTCTCTAATAATACCCAAATAATTAGTGGCGACACTTTCACCAGCCGAGCGCGCGTGCCAGGCCACCGCCCCAGACACGTAAAACGCTTTCCAGCCAGCCAGACGCAGCCGCCAAGCCAAATCCACATCTTCTTTGTAGGCAAAAAAATCTTCGTCAAAATATTCGTAATCGGAACTTTGAACTTTGAACTTTGAACTTTGAACTTTTACGTCTTCCAGCGCCGTGCGCCGATAAACCGGCAGGGCGCCGTCAACGCCAAATATTTCTTTTATTCTATCAAACTGCCCCTCATCTTTTTGCCCCTGGCCGCGGGCAATAATGCGCCGGTTTTTCAGCATAATCAAACCGGCATTATCTATCGTTTCGGTCTTTGATAAATTTTCTCCATCCACCCTTAATCGCCATAATTTACCTTGAGCCGACCCGGCCTTTTCGTCTTTAAAAATTTCTATAATATTTTTTAAAAAACCTTTGTCTAAAATTATATCCTGATTAACCAGCGCCACCAACTCTCCGCGACTTTCTTTTATTCCTTGATTGTGCCCGCCAGCAAAACCTAAATTTTGCCCATTAACTATCAGCTGCCAGCGAATTTGGTTTCCAGCCGCCGCCATCAGCTCTTTCACCTTTTCTACCGTGCCATCCGCGGAATTATTGTCAATCATTAAAAGTTCAAAATGTCCGTAATTTTGATTCAAAATGGATTCCAGGCACGGTTTTAAATAGGATCCGGGTTTATACAAAAGCACATTAAGAGAAATCAAAGGATTGAACATATATAGCTACGAAATACGAATTTCTTACGAAACTACGAAAAAGTTTTCGTATATTCGTATTTTCTCGCCCGCCTGCCGCGCCCGCCAAAGCTTCGCTTGGCGATGCGGGCGGGCCAAAGCCAATAGTGATTAGCTTATAGACAGAATAAATAAATTAAAAGTGTATAATAATTATCTTCCGACCACTCACTTTGGCTATTGGCGGGCAGGTATTTCGTAGCCCATTTCGGGCCATATTTATCTTTTCAGATCAAGGCTTCTAATACTGTAAAGTGTGGCCGCGCTCACCATAAAGAACAATAAAACCTTATCGTTTAACAGCACCACATCAAAAAAACTATAGCCTAAAATCCAGATAAAGTAAAGCCCGAACAGCAAGCCGAAAAACTTGAAATGCGGTTCCTTTGCCCGACGGAAAACCAGCCAGCTGGTATATAAAATATCCGCGAACATGCCGATTAAAAATAAAACGCCGGGAATGCCAATTTCCGAGGCCAAATCAAGATAGAGATTGTGAGCGGAGGCGCCTTTTTTGGCGGCGGAAATATCCTCTTCCAAAATTTTAACGTAGTTGCCCAACCCCACGCCCAAAACGGGTTTTTGCGCAATTGATTTTAGAGTAGCCCGCCAAATTTCCAGGCGTCCTTTGTTGGAAGCTTCTTCAAGGTCAGAAATTGATTTAGCCCGCTCAAAAAAAGCAAAAGTGCTGGTGCTGGCCTTACCCGTCTGCCAGGACTGAAATTTATAAAGCAGCGGCGGATATAATGAAGAAACTAAAAATAAAAAACCAAAAATAAAAAATGCGGCCAGCGCTTTTTTTGATAAAACAGATTCTAATTTTTTTCCATAAATATAAATCAGCACAGTGGCGGCCGGCAGCACGCTCAACCACGCTCCTCTGGAACCGGAAAGCGCGATGCCCAACAAAGCCAAACCGACCAAAACCCAGTAAACCCCGCACCACAGGCTCACGCCTTTAGGGTATTGCCCTTCGGGTTTTAGCCTATTCATCCACGGGTTTACGCCCGTGGCGTTCCCCGGCCTCGCTCCGCGAAGCGGGGCGGGCTGTGGTGCGGGGTAAAAAACTTTTTTTATTTTTCTTTGCGCCAGCATCGCCAAAGCCAAAAAAATCGGCACCAGTATGATACAAAACATGGCAAAAGAATGGGAATCGGGAAAAACCGAAAAAAGCCGCGGGGTTGGCGGATTGCCGGCATAATAAGCAAACCAGGTATTGGAATAGGACAAAAGATAAGATAAATTCTGGCCGTAAAAAACCGCAATCACCTTATCTGACCAAAATTGCCATAGGGAAAAAAGAGGAACAAAAAGCGCAGCCATAAATTGAATCAAGGCCACTGCTATAACTGTAACTCCGCCCACAGCCGCTGCCTGCCAAATTTTTATAATTGCCTCTTTATTTTTTACTAAATTCCTAATGATTAAATATAAAAGAAAAATATTAATTAAAAATAGTAATTTTTTAATGGCTAAAATTTTATAATCAGCCACCAGAATTGATAAAGCCGCCACAACTAAAAACGCCCAGCTCAAATATTCAATCAGATAGTGCTTAACATTTTCCCTAATTCGCCAGCGACCATGCTCATCTTTCACCAAACTTAAAGAAATTCCTTTTTTGAAAAACAGGCATAAAAACAAAACCGCGATTAAAATCCGCCAATTGGCCATCGTATCAAAATTGTCAAAAACTGGCAGAGCGACAAAAAGCGGAATGGAAGCAACAATCAACCATAGGGAATCCTCCACCGGCGAAAAAATCATATAAAAAATTGCCAAGCCAGTCCAAACCAAAACCGCCTCACGGGGAATGAGGCCCAAAGAGGCCAAAATCACCACAACAATTTCTGCAGCAAAAACTATATTTAAGGGGGTTAAATATTTTTTCAATTTCTAATTATTCTAATTTCTCTCCCTACGGGAGATCTCCCGTAGGGATGATAATTAACCTAATAAATGACCAATGCCTAAATGTCTAATTTCTAATTGGGTACTGGGATTTGGGATTTGATTAGAAATTAGGTCAATTAGAAATTAGTAATTTTTCTAATGTTCCCTTCGCACACTTTTCCCATGAAAACCTCGCTGCCTGCTCTCTCCCCTTCCTTATCAGCTCTCGC
>Ga0315291_10006712_pt1 | contig 14270 bp, 9 predicted proteins | sample YL17G12_20_MG_FD_203070 | JGI IMG/M metagenome (GOLD analysis project Ga0315291, IMG submission 203070) | Sediment microbial communities from Yellowstone Lake, YNP, Wyoming, USA - YL17G12_20 | ecosystem: Environmental > Aquatic > Freshwater > Lake > Sediment | place: USA: Wyoming | collected...
GAGGCCTGCAAGGGCAAGGGCAAGACCTTCCAGGGCTTCGACACGGCCGCGATGGTGGCCGAGATCGCGATGACCGGCATCGTCGCGTTGCGTTTCGGAAAGCCGATCGAGTGGGACAGCGAAGCGCTCAAGGTCAAAGGCGCGCCGGAAGCCGACCCGTTCGTCAAACGGGAGCAGCGCAAGAAGTGGCTGTGACGCATCGCCGCGGCAGGCGCAGGTCAAACCGAGGCCGGGACTGGTGGTCCGCGTCGAGCGGGGGGACGAGCCTGTAGGGCTCGCGGGCCCTAGAGGTCACGCCTCCTTCTTCTGCCTGGCCTCCGTTGCTGAAAGCCCCAGGCCCTCGAAGATGAACAGGATCGCAAACCCGTACCACAGCGTGTACAGGACGTAGAACCCCAGAAGCCCCGACACGGGCAGTATCCGGTCCTCGACATTCTGCGCGGTGATACCGCGGAAGTTGTAGGCGGGCTCGAGCACCTTGGTGGCGAGGAACTTCGTGAAGTCGGCCTCGGGTGACCGGTTGTCCTGGGTGTAGCGACGGCTGAGGCTGTCGAGGACGATCCACCAGCAGTAAACCACCTCGCAACTGCTCATGCGGTACTTGGCCTCGAGCTGGGCGTTCTCGTTGCGGAAGGCCAGGTCCGCGTCGTCCATCGCCGCGCGGGACAGTTCGCCCAGGGACCCGGTAACCCGCACGCTCCCGTCCTCCAGCAACCTGGCTTCCAGGCCATTGGCCGTGACGATCTGCGCCAGCTTTGCATTGGCCACCGGTTCGCGGGGGCGGATGGCGAGGTCCACCGGCTCGGCGGCGAATCGCCCCGCCAGCTTCCGTCCTTCGGGGGTGTAATAGGCGGAGTTCTTCGCCAACTGGTTGAAGAAATCGTCCGCCCGACCCAGCCCCGTCCGGTTGTCCAGGGCGGGGCTCAAGGCGACCGCGAGCGCCGCGACGAAGGCGACCAGCCCCCCCAGGCCCAGCGCGAACTTCCTGCGGTTCACGATGAGTTTCCCGCCCGCATCGGGCCGGTGGCCGACCTCCGCCGCACGGATCGCCCGAACGTTCCGGAGGAACACGGCCACCACCCACAGGGCGAAGATCCCGACGATCGTGAAGAACAGCACCGTGCCGGTCGTCTCGATCGCAACGGCGGACTCTCGCGACAGGGAGACGTACCCGAGGTCGGCGAGCTTCCGCGGGAGGGCGAACAGCCGGTTGGCGAATCCCGCCAGGATGGTCAGCGCGTAGAACACCCGGATGCGGGCCCCCTTGACCATCTTGGTCACCATCGCCCCGATCTGCACCCCGATCAGCGACCCCAGGAGCATCCCGATGGAGACCGTGTAGAACACGAACCCGTAGATCGCGTACTGGAAGATCGAGGAGTACGAGGTCGTGAAGATGATCTGGAGAAGGTCCGTGCCGACCGTCGTGAACGTCGAGACCCCCAGCCCGTACACGAACATGGGGAAGGTCAGGAACCCGCCGCCCACGCCCATGATCGAAGCGACGAAACCTACCACCAGCCCGCAGCCGATCACGGGGTAGATCGGTATCTTCCTGCCGCCCGGCACGATGCTCCGGTCGAAGGTTACCCGCGGCCGCAGGTGCAGCGCCTGCAATCGCTTCGCAAAAGCGGTGGTGGCCTCCACAGAGGACTGCTGCGCGGGGGCTTGCCGTCTGAGGCGCCGCCAGTCGGCGATGGCGTAGAAACCGAGTAATCCCAGGACGATGACATAGACCGTGCTGATGAGGGCGTCGCTCAGGGCCGGGCTGTACTGGAAGACGGCCCGGTTGACCGTTCCCCCGATCGTGACCCCTACGAGCGAGCCGAGGACGAAGAACGCGGCCAGCCCGAAGTTGACGTTGCCCATCTTCCTGTGGATCGTCGTGCCCATGATCGCCTTGGCGAACAGGTGGAACTGGTCCGTCCCGACCGCCATGATTCCCCGAACCCCGAAGCTCATCAGCGCGGGGGTGAGGATGTAGCCGCCCCCTGCCCCGATGACCCCCGTAATCAGCCCCGCGATCAGACCCACGAGGATCGACCCGAGGAAAACCTTCGTGCTGGCGAAGGACGGCATGTAAGCCTTGGAGCCGCCGAGGATCGGGATCTTCTCCGGCAGGACGTCTGCCGCGGCGGCCGCCTGCAAGCCAATGCACAGCAGGATGGGCAGTGCGGAGATGAGCAGGAACTTCTTCCTCCGCCGGAGGATGGTTCGGGCGGTGTCGGCTTCCCAGCGGGCCTGGGACCGGCTGAAGTGGCTGATCGCCTCGCACCAATAGCGGACAGATCCGTGCATTACCTGGCTCCCCCACGACCTTCCGTGAGTTCAGGCGGCCTGTCAAGACGGAATTCTCGGCCCCTGGCTCCGTCCCATCCCGGGCCCTGCGGAACTGTGGGTGATGACGGGACCCGGAAGTTGACAGGAAGCGGGAGGGGAACGAACATACCGGCAGCGATGAAGGCATGTTTTGCAGAAGGCCGGAAGGTTTGCCTCAGGCCCGTCGAGGCCGTGGACTCGCCCACAATATTCCGGTGGAAGAGCGATCCGTTCATCCGCCGGATGGCGGGCGACCCGGCTGTGCCGGTACAATTGGAGGACGAGCGGCAGGACATAGAGCGGTCCGCGGGGGCTTGCGAGCAGTTGTACCTGATGGTGGTGCTGAGGGAAACCGAGCAGCCCATCGGCTATGTCCGCGTCAACTGGATGGACGCCGGCCGCCGCAGCGCATGGCTTCGGTTCGCCCTGGGAGAGCATCGTGGCCACGGCTACGCATCGGACGCGATCCAGTGCCTTCTCGCTCGCCTGTTTCGCGAAGGAACGCACCGTGTCGATGCGGAGGCCTATGAGTTCAACCACGCGAGCCTGCGCTTGCTGGAGCGCCTGGGTTTCCGGCGCGAAGGAGTGAGACGAGAGGCCCACTTCGACGGGCAGAGATACGCCGACGTCGTCGCCTTCGGACTGCTTGAGGCGGATTTCCGCCATCCGGAACGCGGGCAATGCCTCCCGAGGGCCGATCAGCCAAGTGGGCCGACGGCCTTGTCGCCGTGAAGGCAGGAGCCGCGGCGGCTCTTGCGAAGACCAGGGCCTTGCGGCGGCGATTGCGCTCGACGACAATCCGCACGTGCGGTTCAGTCAGGACGCTTGTGGGGGGATATGACAGCAAGAGGATGACGGCCTGCAAGGAGAATGGACCATGCCAGCAGACAAGATGACTCGGCGGGAGTTTCTAGGCGGCGTCGCCGTCACGGCGGCTACCGTCATGATAGTGCCCAGGAACGTCATAGGCGGGCCGGGGCAGATGCCGCCAAGCGAGACGTTAGGCGGCGCCCTGGTCGGCTGCGGCGGACGCGGCGGCGGGACCATCGGGCAACTCGGACCGGTGGTGCGTCGGCTGGCCTCGTGCGACGTCAAGTTCCTGGACAAGGCCGACAACAAGGAGACCTACACGGACTTCCGCCGCGTGGTCGAGCGCAAGGACATTGACGTGATCGCCATTGCCACGCCCCCGCACTGGCATGCGCTTATCTCCATCGCCGCCATGCAGGCGGGAAAGGACGTCCTCTGCGAGAAGCCCGCCACTCGCTTCATCGCCGAAGGCCGCGCGCTCGTCGAGGCGGAGAAGCGCTACGGCCGGATATACCAGGTCGGCACGTTCGGCCGCTACGGCGCCATCCGCAGCAAGGACAACGCCCTGACGCACAAGATCATGAGGAGCGGGCTGCTGAAGAACTGTCAGGGCGTGCACATCAAGCACGGCGGGCTGAAGGTCAAGGAGTGGAGCGGCCTGGTCAACGTCAAGCCGCAGCCGATCCCGCCGAACCTGGACTGGGACATGTACTGCGGGCCGTGTCCGCTGCGGCCCTATCACCACCATCGCACCGGGGGGACCCACCGCGGGTACTGGGACTACGAAGGCGGCGGACTCGCCGACATGGGCCAGCATCACTTCGACCCTGTCCAGTGGATCTACGGCAAGGACGACACCAGCGCGGTGGAGGTGGAGTCGTACGGCCCGCCGGCACACGCGGAGGTCGTCGGCATGTGGGGTTGGGTCGAGATGAAATACGCCGACGGGATGACCTTCGTGATGGACAGCGGCGAGTGGGGCAAGGCATACGATCGCAAGAAGTCCCGCGATGTCAGCCTGAGCGACCTCAGCGAGGAGGATCAGAAGAAGGTCCTGGCCATGCCTGACCCCGAGCCCTGGCCGGAGTTCGTTGAGGCCGTCAAGACGCGGAAGCAGCCGGGCGGGCACGCCGAGGCCGCCCACCGCGCCGCCACCATCCTGCACCTTGCCAACATCTCCATCCGCGTCGGAAGGAAGATACAGTACGATCCGGTCAAGGAACTGATCATCGGCGACGAGGAGGCCAACCGCCTGGTCAACCAGCCCATGCGAGCCCCCTGGCACCTCTAAACCACAAGGCAATCCCGGGAGAGAACCATGAACCCAAGGAACCTACCAACGAATCCCGCGTGCTCCCACGTACTGCGGCTCCTCGTGTGCATTGGCGTCTGCTCGGCCTTTCTGGCCGGCGCCGGCGTGCTGTACGGTGCTGACGCTCCGCAGAAGCCGGACCTGGCGGCGCTGGTGAACCAGATGCCCGACGCGGACCCCGGCAGCAAGGACGGCAGCGGAAAGTACACCGGTCCCGACCCGGCGGCCGCTGAGAAGGTCTATCAGGAAATCCTCAAGGGCGGCAAGGACAGCGTCGTCGGCCTGGTGGCGATGGTGGTCGAGCCCGGCGTGGGCGGGGACTACAAGGTGCGATACCTGCTTCACGGCCTGGTGACGTACGTGGCGCGGGCGGACGCCGACAAAGACCGCCAGACGGTCTGCGAGGCGCTGGCCTCGACGTTGGGCGGCACCGCGCACAAGGCGGTGAAGGGCTTCGTGATGCAGGAGTTGCAGGCCATCGCCGACAAGGCCGCGGTGGGGACGATCAGCAAGTTCCTGCTCGACGAGGAGCTTTACGATCCGGCCGCAGGGGCCCTCCTGTCGATTGGCGGGACGGCAGACGTGTTCCGGAAGGCATTGCCCGAGGCCAAAGGCAGGAATCGCGTCGCGATCGTCCAGGCGCTGGGCGTGCTGCGAGACGCCCAGGCCGTGGCCGACCTGAAGAAAGCGGCGACCGACGCCGACTCCTCCATACGTGTCGCTGCCCTCGACTCGCTGGGCAACATCGGCGACGCGACGGCCGTCGATATACTTCTGTCAGCCGGTGACGCCGCCAAGGAGCGATGGGAGCGGGTCAGGGCCGCCGAAGACTGCCTGCTGCTGGCCAAGCGGCTTCTCGAGGCGGACAACAAGAAGGACGCGGAGCGGATTTACCGGGGCCTCTGGGAGAAGCGGAGCGGCTCGGAGGACCGCCACGTGCGGATTGCCGCGCTTCAGGGGTTGCTTGGGCTGCGGCCGGAGATGAGCGACCTGTTGGCGGCGATGAAGACGGGCGATCCGCAGATCATCGCGGTGACGATTCGGTCGGCGGCGTCGGCCACCGGAGAAGACATGACCGCCAAGTGCATCGGGGCCTTGGAGAGGGCGGCGGCCCCGGATCGCGCCGGCTTGCTGGCGATCCTGGGGGCCCGCGGTGACGCGGCAGCCGCGTCGGCGGTCCTGAAGGCCATGAAAGACCCGGACGAGCAGGTGCGTGCCGCCGCGATGCAGGCCGCTGCCGCCATCGGTGGGCAGCAGCCGGCAGAGGCCCTGGTGGACGCGGCGATCAACGGGCAGGGCAAGGACCGCGAGGCCGCCGCCGGCGCCCTGGCCAAGGCGCGCGGCAAGGAGACCAATGCCGTCGTGGCCGCTGCGATGAAGAAGGCATCGAAGTCGGAGGTCAAGTCGTCGCTGCTGGGCGTGTTGGCGGCCCGACGGGCGGGCGACCAGGCGGACGCCGTCATGGAGGCCGCCGCGGACAAGGAGGCCTCGGTGCGGCTCGCGGCGCTGAAGGCGCTGGGCATGCTGGCGGGGGACTCGCAACTGTCGGCGATCGTCAAGATACTGAGGGAGACGAAGGACAAGGATGAACTGGCCGCCGCCGAGGAGGCGCTCAGGGGCGCCTGCTCCCGTCGGATGAACGATGCGGTCGCCAAGGCAGTGGCGCCGGCGCTGGCGAACGCCCCGGCCGACAACGTGGCCGCGATGATCCGCGTCCTTGGGGCCGCGGGCACCGGCGCGGCGATGGATGCCGTCGTCGCCTGCGTCACGAGCTCTCGGGCCGACATCAAGGATGTCGCCATTCACGTGCTCAAGGATTGGCCCAGGAAGGAGGCGATCGGCCCGCTGCTCCAGATCGCGCAGGCGGCGGACAACCAGACGCACAAGGTGCTGGCCCTGCGGGGCGTCCTGCGCCTGGCGTCGGACAAGAGCATGAAGCCCGACGAGAAGATCAAGGTCCTGGGCGAGGCGATGAAGGCCGTCAAGCGCCCCGAGGAAAAACGCGAGGTCCTGGCGGTCCTGGGCACCGTGCACACGTTGCAGGCGCTGCGGATGGCCGCGGAGTGCCTGGACGACGACGCCGTGAAGGACGAGGCGGCGGCTGCGGTGATCCAGATCGCCCCGTCCGTGGCGAAGGACAACCCGGACGCGGTGCGCGAAGCGGCGAACAAGATTCTGAAGACCACGAAGGACGAGCGGCTCCGCAGCGGCGCCCAGCGAATCCTGGGGCAGGCCGGGAAGCCGTGACCTGACCGGTTCGCTTTCGCAGAGCACGCCCGCAAGCTCCGCCCATGCTGCGTGAAACGGCCCGCGACAACGGGCGCCTGCGCCTTTTCCCGCTTCGACTGCGTCCATGCCAGAAGGCCAACAGCACAGCTTGTTCCGGCAGACCGACGGGGCGGGGGCGGGCAAGACGTTCTCCATGTCGGGGGTGGTTGTCCGGGAGGTCCAGTGCAGGAGCCTGCTGAATCGCTCCGGCATCAGCGACTACTCGTTCAACTGTTACACGGGCTGCGCGAACGGGTGCGTCTATTGCTACGCGCGGTTCATGCAGCGGTTCCACCCGCACGAGGAGCCCTGGGGCAAGTTCGTGGACGTCAAGATCAACTGCACAGAGGTTCTGGCTCGACAGTTGCGGAGGCTTCCGGCGGGGTCGGTCTTCACGTGCAGCGCGTGCGACGGCTGGCAGGGCATCGAGCGGCAATACAAACTCACGCGCCAGTGCTGCAAGCTGCTCCTGGACGCGGGCTTTCACCTGAACATCCTGACCAAGAGCGAGTTGGTCCTGCGCGACCTGGACATGCTCGCGGGGCGGGATGCGGATCTCGGCGTTACCATCACCACCGCGGACGAGGACATGGCGAGGTTGTGGGAGCCGGGCGCGTCCCCGGTCTCGGCAAGGATGCGAGTGCTTCACGAGGCGAAGAAGGCGGGGCTGAAGACGTCGGTGATGTTCGGCCCGCTGCTTCCGGCCATCAGCGACACCGAGGAGGGGCTGGGCAGGCTCTTTGCCCTGGCGGCCGAGGCCAACGTGGATCGAGTCTGGCACGACACGCTCAACCCGCGTCCCCGCGTCTGGCCGTCGGTGCAGCAGCTCGTGCGCCACCACTGGCCCAGCCACTACGACCATTACCGGCGCGTGCTGTTCGATGACGCCTACCGGGCCCGGTACGCGGAGGAGCTTCACAGGCGCGTCCGCCAGGCCGCTGCCGGGGCAGGTTTGTCTGACCGCTTGGCGTAGGAACGGGGCGGGTCGATCGGGTGCATAAGCGTTTTGGTGGGGTGTAGGAAGTTGGTCGTTCCGTCCCCGCCGGGCCGTGTGCGCAACCTGGCGCAGGGGTGCACAGACCGACAGACCCGAAACACCCCGGACAGGCGCCGCATAGACGGCAAACACCCCAGGCAGGCGCCGTTTAGACGGGAAAAACCCCGGGCAGGCGCCGTGTAGACGGGAAAAACCCCGGGCAGGCGCCGTGTAGCAGGCCACGGCTTCAGCCGTGGTACCGCGAGCCCCCCACCCCCGTCCCCTCCCCCCGCGGGCTAGGTCGAGGCTTGGCCGAACGCGTCCAGACCGCGGGGGGAGGGGCAGGGAAGGGGCGCGCCGAAAACCACCGCTGAAGCGGTGGCCTGTTACACGACCGGAACATGGGAATCGGTCGGGCCCTTGGGTTTGGGCCGAACAAGGGCGCCGCAGGGCCTCCACCAAGAACGCTGATGCACTCGGGTCGGTAATGCCTCAGTCACGGGGGGCGAGTGAAGAGAAGCTGGCCGGGTCGGTCCTCAGCCTGGCATTTGCGGCGGAATGGAGTATGATTGCCTGAAGATGTGAGGGAAGCACCCGAATCGCCCGAACAAGAGACGAGCCTTGCGAGATTCCTGGGAAGAATACCGACGGCACATGCTGGAGGAGACCAGCCGGTTCATCGAGTGGGGGCTCAGGCACCCGGAACTCGTGGTTGAGATTCCCCGCAAGCCGGCGGGAGAGAACGGCTTTCCGGCCAAGGTGGGGGCGTGGTTCTGGGGCATCGTCCTCTCGGACCGCCACGATTCGTGGATCAAGCGCTGGCGGGACTTCCTCCTCCGCCGGCCGAGAAGGAGCAAACGCGGGTCATGACTGTGCCCGGCCCCGCGCTGCGGGACGGCAGCCATGCCGCGCGAAGTGCCGAACGCAATGTGGAGAACGCGATGGACTACACGTACCGAGACATCTCGAAGATGATCGACCACTCGCTGCTGAATCCGAGCCTCACCGCGGAGGAACTGGAGAACGGGTGCCGGCTTGCGCTGACGTACGACGTGGCCAGCGTGTGCATCATGCCGTACTACCTGAAGCGGTGCGCGGAAATCCTCAAGGGCAGCGCGGTCAAGGCGGGCACGACCATCGGCTTCCCGCATGGGGGGCACGCCACGGGGGTCAAACTGGCGGAGGCCGGGCAGGCGCTGGCGGACGGCGGGGAGGAGCTGGACATGGTGGTCAACATCGGCAAGGTGCTCAGCCGAGACTGGAACTACGTGCGGGGGGACATCCAGGCGGTCGTCGATGCGGCCCACGGCGCGGGGCGGAAGGTGAAGGTCATCTTCGAGAACTGCTACCTCAAGGATGAGCACAAGATAAGACTGTGCGAAATCTGCGGCGAGTTGAAGGCGGACTGGGTGAAGACCTCCACCGGGTACGGTACGGGCGGGGCGACGCTGGAGGACCTGAAGCTGATGCGGGCGCATTCGCCGGCCCACGTGCAGGTGAAGGCGGCCGGCGGGGTGCGGGACCTCGACAAGCTCCTGGATGTCCGCGCTCTGGGCGTCACCCGCGTGGGGGCCAGCCGGACGCGGGAAATCCTGGACGAGTGTAAGAAACGGCTGGGGATATGAGTCCTTCCGCGCAGGCTGGGGATGGCATCACCCGCTGCGCTATTCACTTGTGCGCTGCTTGTGGATCATCGCGAAGACGGTGATGTCATCGTGCTGGGGCAGGGGCTGGCGGAAGTCCTCGGCGGCCTTCACTACGTGTCCCACAAGGGCGTCGCTGGACAGACGCCCAGCGCTGCCGACGCTCAGGGACAGCCGTTCCGGCCCGAACATCTCTCCAGTGGCGGACATGCACTCGGTGATCCCGTCGGTCACGACGACCAGGCCAGAATCGGGTGCCAGAATCCGGCTCTCCGCGATGAACTGGCACTCCATGACTCCCAGCGGGGGGTTGTTGGGCCGGCCCAGGGTCAGGACCTGCCGGCTCTCCGTGACAATGAGGGGAAGGACGTGCCCGGCGTTGACGTACCGCAACTGCCCGCTCTTCGGGTCGAACAGGCCCAGCACCAGCGTGACAAACATGCCCTGGGGGACATACCGGCTGAGGTGCCCGCTGAGGCGGCTCATCACCTGCGCGGGGTCGGGGTCGAAGGACATCGTGGTCCTCATGGCCGCGTGAAGGTTGGCCATGACCATTGCTGCCGGAAGGCCCTTGCCGGAGACGTCGCCGATCGCAAAGGCCAGCCGGCCGTCCTGAACGGACCAGATGTCGCAGTAGTCGCCGCCGACCCACATCGCCGGCTGGTAATAGAAGGCGGCATCGACGCCCGGAAGGTCATGGAGGCCCTTGGGCGTCAATTCGTCCTGGATCTGCTTGGCCAGCGCCAACTGCTGGTCCAGTAACGTCCTGTCGGCCCTGACCTCCGCCAGGAGCAGGCTCTTGGCCGTGAATCCCGCCTGCCGCGCGAGGGCCTGGATGAAGTCGAGCGTGTCCGGGCCCGTCCGCCGGGAGGGCAGGTCCAGGTAGAGCAGGTCAACGGTCGTTTCCGCCTTGGCGATGGCGGCACAGAGCACCACGTGAGGGTCGGCGTCACTGACGTAGGTGAGCACCATCTCCGCGCCGGGGGAAGGGGCGCTGGCGGCCATCACCGGCCTGTCACCGGACCTGGCGCCTTCCAGGACCCGGCGCGACAGGTGGACTCGCGAGCCCTCCGGGGGCTGGTCCTGCTGGCCGCCGACATGGCACGCCAGGACCTGCGGGGACCCCGGCAGGGGCGCCGGCGGGCAGGGAACCCGGAGCACCATCGCGATCGCGCCGCGGTCGCGCCCTACCGACCGGCAGAGCTCCGGGTACAGCTCCGAGGGCCTGATCAGCACGGACAGCCGCTCGCCGATCTCGTTGAGCTGCCGGACGCCGTCGTTGGAGAGCGATTCCCCGGGCGTCTCCTTGCTCTGGAGAATGGTCGTGCCGGGACCCTCCTCGGTGTAGTCCGCCGCGACCGTCACGAGAGGATCCGCGGCGATCTGCTTCCGCGGACCCCCGCAGAGCGTCAAGGTGTAAGGGCCGATGCGAAGGCCCTGCCCCAGGGCAAGGGCGCGCTGGCGTACCCGCTCGCCCTCGACCCACACGCCGTTGAGGCTGCCAAGGTCCTCGACGATCCACCGGCCGAATGGGTCCCGGTGAAGCCTCGCGTGCCGGCCCGAGACGCTGCTGTCGGGCAGTTCCACGGGGCAGCCGCGCTCCCGGCCGATGATCGCTCCCTTGGGATCGAGGACGACCTTCCTCTGCATCCCCTTTCCAGTGATATCTAGCGTTGTCTCCGCGGTGCTGGCCATATGCTCCTCTGGTCGTTGCCGTTCAGGAATCTCCGGCGGGCCGCGTGGAAGTCGTTGGGGCCGACGTGCCGGTCGGGCGTGAGGCCGCCTTGCGCAGCTCCTCGGCCTCCGCGTGCTTGCCCTCCGCGCGGAGGATGTCCGCCAGTGCGTTCATGGATTTCAGCGAGTCCGGGTGGTCGTCCCCGAGAATCCGACGTCGGGCCGCCAACGCCTCGCGGGACAGGCTCTCCGCCTCGGCGTCCTTGCCCAGCGCAAGGAGCGTCTTGGCGAGGTTGTGCATCGACGTCAGCGTGTCGGGGTGCTCCTTCCCAAGCACGCGCTGCCGCGCCCCAAGCGCATGCTCCTGCATTGCCTGGGCGGCGACAGGCTTGCCTTGCCGGAGCAGCTCAGTGCCCAGCCCGTCCATTGTCAGCAGCGTCTCGGGGTGCTCCTGGCCAAGGGTGCGCTGCGCCACCTGGAGGACCTTCCTGTACAGCGCCTCCGACTCGGGGCCCCTGCCCTGCTCGCAGTAGAGCTCGGCCAGGCAGTTCATTGAATGCAGGGCGTCGAGATGATCCTCGCCCAGGACGCGCCGCCTGGCCTCTATTGCCTTGTCGTACAGGCCCTCCGCCTCCGCGTACCGGCCCTGAACGAAGAAGGCCCTCCCGAGGTCGCTCAGCGAGTGCAGCGTGTCGGGGTGATCGGCGCCGAGCACTCTCTGCCGAACTTCCAGCGCCTTCTGGTGAAGGCTGACGGCCTCCGAGTGCTTCCCCAGGCTCACCAGCACCAGCGCCAGGTTGTTCATGGAGATGAGTGTGTCGGGGTGTTCCTCGCCGAGGATGCGCTGGCGAATCTCCAGCGTCGAGCGGTGCAGCTTCTCCGCCTCGGCGCACTTGCCCTGCTCGGACAGCGTGTTGGCCAGGTTGTTCATGGACTTCAGCGTGTCGGGATGCCCCTTGCCCAGGACGCGCTGCCTGCCCTCCAGCGTTTGGCGGTACAGCTTCTCCGCCTCCGCGCCTTTGCCCTGGTAAAACAGAGCGTTGGCCAGGGCGTTCATCGACGTGAGCGTGCTGGGGTGGTCCTTGCCGAGGACCCGCTCGGTGATCTCGAGGGTCTCCCGGTGCAGCTTCTCCGCCTCGGCGTGCCTGCCCCGCGCGGAAACCATGGCGGCGAGGTTGCTCATGGACTTCAGCACGTCGGGGTGCTCCTGGCCCAGGAGGCGCCAGCGGATTTGCAGCGTCTCGGCGTGCAGTCTCGTCGCCTCGGCGTACTTGCCCTGGTAGAACAGGGCATTGGCCAGGCCGTTCATCGACCGGATCGTGTCTGAGTGCTCCGGGCCGAGTACGCGCTGCCGGGCCTGGAGCGTCTGGCGGTGCAGCTTCTCCGCTTCGGCGTACTTGCCCCGCGCCCGCAGCAGCTCGGCCATGTATTCCATGGACGTCAGCGTGTCGGGGTGTTCACTGCCCAGGGCACGGGTGAACAACTCGCGCGCGACGGCTAGGTGCTGCTCGGCCAGGTCGTTCAGGCCCAGCGACAGGTAGGTAAAGCCGATCGTGTTCCGCACGGCAGCCTCGGTCTCCGGCTGGTTGGCGAACTGCCGGGGGATCCGCTCGGTGGCCGTGTCGAGGATTTCGCGGACAGTCATCTCCCGCCCCCTGGCCTGCTCCGGCTGGACGGAGGCAAGCATGGACTGAAGGAACTCGGTGACCGCCGTGGACTTGTCGGCCTCCTTCCTCGCGGCGTCGCGGGCCGTCTCCGCCTGTGCCCGCTGGTCCAACGCGATGTTCCTCTCGTCGCGGATTCGGACGTACGCGAACACGGCCATCCCGATCAGGGCGGCCAGGACCAGCGCCGCGATCCCCACCTGCAAGCGGTACTTCCGGACGCGCTTGCGGAGGAAATAGACGGTCGTGGGCGGCTTGGCGGCCAGCGGGTCGCCGCTGAGATAGTTGCCGATGTCCTTCGCCAGCTCGCCGGCGGACCCGTAGCGGTCCTCCGGCCTGTGGGCCAGCGCCTTCAGGAGCAGCGACTCCAGTTCCCTATCGACCTGCCGCGTCACGTCGCGGGGGCGCTTGACCTCCTGCTCCGCGATCCGCCGGAAGATCTCGTACCGCGCGCCGGACAGCTCGTGAGGGTATTGGCCGGTCAGCAGCAGGTAGAGGATCACGCCCAGGCTATAGACGTCGCTCCGCGTGTCGAGCTCGTCGATCCTCCCCGCCGCCTGTTCCGGGGACATGAACGCCGGCGTGCCCGTCACCTCGCCGTCGGCCGAGACGACCAGTTCCTTCTCCTCCAGGAACGCCTTGGCCAGGCCGAAGTCCAGCACGCGCGGCTCACCGTCGGCGGTCACGAGGATGTTGGAGGGCTTCAGGTCGCGGTGGATGACCCCGCGCTGGTGTGCGTGCTGGACGGCCTGGCAGACCGTTCGCATCAGCGACAGCGTCTTGCGCTGATCCAGCTTGCCGTGCCTGACGTATTGGTCCAGCGGCAGGCCGCTGACCAGCTCCATCGCGTAGTAGTACACCCCGTGGCGGAGCCCGCTGTCATAGACGCGCGCGATGTGGGGATGCTCCAGCCGGGCGGCGAGCTCGACCTCCCGCTCGAAACGGATACGGGCCTTCTCGGAACCGAAGGCAGTGCCTCCCAGCAGCTTGAGCGCCACCTCGCGGCGCGTGCTGAGCTGGAGAGCCCGCCAGACCGTGGCCATTCCTCCCTCGCCCAGGCGCGCGGTGACGTGGTAGCCTTCGACGGAGGGCAGGGGCGCCGGTCCGGTGGCGGGCGCCGCCGGGCCGGTATGCGTCACCGTCGGCAGGTTGCGATGGTCTTTTTTCTCCGCCATTACGTGCGTTTCCTGCCTCAGTGCTCGGGCAGCAATGATCCATGGGCGCCGCATCCGCGGTCCGGGGAGCGTACTGCCGGGCAGCGGATGTCTCTGCGCGGGGAATCCCGGCGCGCCTGGCCGCCGGTGGCGCCTGGATCCGTATCGTCTCTTACTTGCATAGGTATAGGAAGTCCCCGCGCTTCTCTATCCGGGCGGCTTCCGGCAGAGCTCCCTGGCCTTTGTCAGCAGCCCGCCGAGGTCCGCGGGCATCCAGGGCGCCTCGGTGAGTTCACCGTACGACCGGTGGAGATACTCCTGGGAGTGGGACGTGATCTTGTGCCCGTGGAATACCTGGGCGCCGGCGATGGCCGCGTAGTAGATGGCGATGGCCACGGCGTGTTCGGGCTCAAGCTCGTCCCTCCCGGCCAGTTTCTTTGCATAGTCCTT
>Ga0315291_10006714_pt1 | contig 14264 bp, 12 predicted proteins | sample YL17G12_20_MG_FD_203070 | JGI IMG/M metagenome (GOLD analysis project Ga0315291, IMG submission 203070) | Sediment microbial communities from Yellowstone Lake, YNP, Wyoming, USA - YL17G12_20 | ecosystem: Environmental > Aquatic > Freshwater > Lake > Sediment | place: USA: Wyoming | collected...
CGCAGAAGCTCGGGGGTCATGATGTCGCCGCGCACCCCGTTGGGGAAGTTGATCGCGATCTTCAAGCCCTCCTCCACGATCCGGTCGCAGATGGCCATAGCCCGCTTCTGGTCGAAGTTGAAGCAGTCGTCAATGAAATGGATCTCGCGCACGCCGTGCTGGTGGTAGAGGATTTTCAACTCCTCGATCACGTTCGGGACGCTCCGGGCCCGGAACTTCTGGCCGAACAGGCGGTGGCAATAAGTGCAGTTGAAGGGACAGGCGCGGCTGGAGAAGACCGACATGTAAGGGCGAAAGCGGTAGGCGGTGCCGAAGCGTGGGATATCCCAATAGCGTTCCATGCGCACCAGGTCCCAGGCCGGGAAGGGCAGGGAGTCGAGATCCGGGTGGAAATCTCGGGGCGGGGTCAGGTAGGGTTGACCGTCCCGGCGGAAGCCCACGCCCGGGATTTCCGGCTGCCGCTCGCCGGCGAGCAGGCGGGGCGTGAGCTCGGCAAAGGTTACCTCGCCCTCGTGGCGCACAATCAGGTCCACTTCCGGCAGGGCGAGCACGCGCAGGGGCATGGTGGTCGCATGCGGCCCGCCCGCCACAATAGGCAGGTCCGGCCGGAACGCCTTCACCGCCTTGGCCAGGGCCGCCATTTCCTCGGACTCGAAGGTCATGGCGCTGATGCCGAGGATGTCCGGTTGATAGTCCCGGATTTCCCGGACCAGATCGGCGATGGTCAAATTGTCAGGGAGCATATCGCGTAATTTGAGCTCGACCCCCGGCATTTCCCGCCGCAGGTAGGCGGCGAGCATCATGATCCCGAGCGGCTGTCCGAATTTTTGGCGGGCGGTGCGGTGCCCGACCTTGACTAAAAAAATCCGGGGCATGAACGGAAAAACTTATCCTCGTTGAAACAGCCGTTTGAGCCGGCTGATTAAACCGGCCAGCGCGGATTCCTTGGCCGGACGGACGGGCTTGGCCGGCTGGGGTTTGGGCGGAGGCAGGGGCGGTGTTTTCTCCGGCGCCTTGGCGGTTTCCGGGAGAGGCGGAGCCGTGCCGGCCTTGAGCTTCACCTCGCGGGTCACCGTAGCGGAGATCACGGTCTCGCCGGCTTTCTTCTCCATCGGCTTCTTGAGCACGATCAGGTCCGGATGGATGGGCTTATGGCCGGCGGCCTGGATCTGGAGCACCGACTCCCGGGCGGCGCCGGTGTCCGGGTCGCGGGCGGCGACGGTGAGGATGCCCTCATGGTTGAGGGTAAAGACCGCTTCCACCTTGGCCTGGCCCTTGGCCGCCGGATGGATCCCGGAAAAGGTGAAGTCGCCGATGATCTCGTTTTCCGCGGCCGTGGCTTTGTCCCCTTGCAGGATGGTGAGCTTGAGGCTCTGCTGCTGGTCCTTGGAAGTGGTGAAGACCTTCAGCTTCTGGTTGGGGTAGGGCGAGTTGCGGGGGAAGATCGGGACCATCTTGCCGCCCGCGGCCTTGATCCCGATGGTCATGGGCAGCACGTCGAGCAATTGGATCTCGCTCTCGCCCTTGCGCGCCAGGCTGTCGGCCATGATCGCCGCGCCCAGGGCCACCGCCTCGTCGGGGTGGATGCCCTTGCTGGGGGCCTTGCCGAAAAAGTCGGCCACCTTTTTCGCCACCAGGGGGATGCGGGTGCTGCCGCCGACCAGGAGCACCGCGTCCAGGTCCTCGGATTTGAGCTTGGCGTCCGCCATCACCTGCCGGCAGGCGACCAGGGTGTTCCCGATCAAGTCCTCGCACAACTGCTCGAACTCTTCCCGCTTGATCGTGTAGTCAATATTCAGCGCGCCGGAGGGGCCCATGGTGATAAAGGGGATATGAATCCGCGTTTCCGGCCGGGAGGACAGGTCAATCTTGGCCTGCTCGCAGGCGTCCTTGATCCGCTGGTGGCAGATCGGGTCCTTGAACAGATCGATGCCGTGCTCTTTCTGGAAGCGATGGATCATGAGCTCGGCCAGGCGGTTGTCAAAATCCACCCCGCCCAGGAAGGTGTCGCCGCCGGTGGCCAGCACCTCGAAGACATTGTCCCGGACCTCCAGGATGGAGACGTCGAAAGTGCCGCCGCCGAAGTCGTAGACCGCGAGCTTCTGGTGCAACGCCTTGCCGAAGCCGTAGGCCAGGGCCGCGGCGGTCGGCTCGTTGATGATCCGGAGCACGTCCATCTGCGCGATCTTGCCCGCGTCGCGCACCGCCTGGCGCTGGCGGTCGTTGAAGTAGGCCGGGACCGTCACCACCGCCCGGTTCACCTCGCGGCCCAGGCTGTCCTGGGCCAGGTTGCGGACGTGGTCGAGGATAATGGCCGAGATCTCTTCCAGCCCATAGGGCTCATCCCGGATCTTGATCAGCACGTCGGCATGTTCGTCGCTGGTGATCCGATATTTGAAATGGTCCTGGATCTTCCTGACCACCGGCGACTGGATGTCCCGCCCGATCAGCCGCTTGGCCCCGTACACGGTGTGGATGGGGTTGATCAGCACCTGCCGCTTGGCCGCCTGGCCCACCAGGCGGTTGCCCTTGTCGTCCACCGCCACGATCGAAGGGATGGTGTAGCCGCCGCCGGTGTCCGAGATCACCCGCGGCCGGTTGTTCTCGACAATGGCGGCGACCGAGTAAGTGGTGCCCAGGTCAATTCCTATGGTAGCCGGTTCCGACATGCTCGATCATCACCGGGCGCTCCCCCGAAAAAGGCCCCTGCGCGGACGATCCCCAAACCGCGCCTCGCCTCGCTGGCAAGCATCGCGATGGAACGCGAGGCCTTTCTTTCCGAGCAGCAGCGACCGTCTGCTCTGAGGAGGGAAAAAGAACTGCTCCTGATTTCCCTCTCCGAAAAATTCTAACGAACTATTGCGGGAATGTAAAGCGCGCCTTCAGCCCCAATAGAGTTGGGGCACGGCATTGCCGTGCCCCTACACGCTTCTAAGGGCAAACGCGGAAGGCGCCGATGCCGGCGGATTTCAGGAAAAGGATTTTTTCTCGTCCCGCGCGATGCGGCCGTCGTGGAGTTGGATCAGCCGGCGCGCCCGGGCCATGACGTTGGGGTCGTGGGTGGAGAAGAGGAAGGTGATTCCCCGCTCGGCGTTGAGCCGCGCCATCAGGTCCAAGAGCCCGGCCGCGGTCTTGGAGTCGAGGTTGGCGGTAGGCTCATCGGCCATCACCAGCTCGGGGTTGCTGACCATGGCCCGGGCCACCGCCACCCGCTGCTGCTGCCCGCCGCTCATCAGGGGCGGCCGCTGGTGGATCAGCTCCTGGAGGCCCACCTCGGTCAGGATCGTCTCGGCGCGCTCCCGCCGCTCTTTCTCGGCCACCCCTTGCAGGAGCATGACGTATTCCACGTTCTCGATCGCGCTCAGGACCGGGATCAGGTTATCGGACTGGAATACGAAACCCAGCCGATGGAGCCGCAGCCGGCTGAGCTCGCCCTGGGAAAGCTTGGTCACCTCCACCTCGCCCAGGAAGACCCGGCCCGAGCTGGGCGAGTCGAGTCCGCCCAGGAGGTTCTGGAGCGTGGTCTTGCCCGAGCCGGAAGGGCCGGAGATGGCGGTGAACTCCCCCGGCTCGATCAAGAGGTCCACCCCCCGGAGCGCGTGCGTCTCCACCTGGTGGACCGCGTAGGTCTTGCTCAGTTGCTCGGCCCGCAAGGTGGCCAAGGGTTTCTCCTGCCCGGGCATTCTTTATTATCCTATCGGGCGAGTGCCGATTCGTCAACCCTTCACTTTCGCGCCGGAACAGTGTATGCTTCTTCAATCGAATTTGCCGGGAGCGGGTGTGGACCATGAACCGGGAGTGGCTGGATCAGTTCGAGGCGGTCAGCCGCGACGCGGCCGGGGCGGTCGCGCGCTGGAAAGAGAAGACCGGGGGCAAGGCCGTGGGCTGGATGTTGACCGACGTGCCCGAGGAGTTGATCCTGGCCGCGGGCGCGCTCCCGGTTGCGGTCCTGGCCGAGGGCGTCACCCTGGGCGTCGCCGACAAGCATTTCCAGGGCTTTGCCTGTTCCTATACCCGCTCGGTGCTGGAGCTGCTGGCCTCCCACCGGCTTTCCTGCCTGGACGGCATCGTGGTGCCCTACATCTGCGACACCACCCGCGCGCTCGACCTGGTGGTCAAGTTCCACCGTTTCCTGCCTTTCACCGAGTGCCTGCGCATCCCCAAGAGCACCCTCGGCGCCGGCGCGCTCTCTTACTACCGGCAGGAGCTCTTGCGCCTGGCCGCGAGCCTGGCCGGGTTGACCGGGACTTACCCGGACCAGGCGCGGCTGCGCGAGGCCATCCAGCTTCTGAACCGGGTGCGCGAGCGGCTGGAGCGAATCCGCCGGCTGCTGCGCGACCGGCCCGGCCTGGTATCTGCTTCTGAATATTTCGCGGCCCTGCGCGCGAGCCTGGTGCTGCCCAAGGAGGAAGCGCTCGAACTCCTCGAGCAGTTCCTGGCCGAGGCGGAGAAGCGGGCGCCGGCTCCGGCGGCGGGCCCGGTCGTGATCCTGGCCGGCAAGGTGGCGGAGCCGCCGGCGCTGGTGGAGGTGATCGAGTCTGCCGGGTTGCAGGTGAAGGAGGACTTGCTGGTCCTGGGCGGCCGCTACGTGACGGGCCGGGTGGATGCGAAACTGGACCCGCTGGAAGCCCTGGCCCGCCGCCAGCTCCAGCAATGGCCCATGGTCGGAGTCTGGGACCACCGGCCCCGCCGCGCCGATTTTTTGCTCGAGCGCATCGCCGCCGCCGGCGCCCGGGGCGTGATTTTCCTGATCCAGAAGTTTTGCGAGCCGTGGGAGATTGATTACCCGGGCATGAAGGAGGCGCTCGACCAGGCCGGCATCCCCAGCCTCCGCCTGGAGACCGAATACCAGATGGGATCGCTGGAACCCTTGCGCACGCGGGTGGAGGCCTTTGCCGAGATGCTGGCCTAAAAAGGTAATACTAGGGACAGGCCCCGGTATTGTAGGCTCCGGATTTAATCTTGAGTCTAAAGCCTAAAGCCCAATGCCTGAAGCCTGACTTCAGAATGCCGGCTCCACCGTGTGGATGGATAGGATATCCTGGCGGTTGATCTCGGCCTTGACGAGCTCGCCGTTGGCCACCTGCTGCACAAATTCGACCAGCTCTTTCCCCGCCTCTTCCAGGCTCGCCCCTTCCAGGATCTTGCCCGCGTTCAGGTCCATGTCGTCGTTCATCCGCTCGAAGAGCTGGCTGTTGGAGGCCACCTTGATCACCGGCGCGATGGGGAACCCGGCCGGCGTGCCCCGGCCGGTGGTGAAGATCATGAGCTGGGCGCCGGCTGCGGCCATGCCGGTGAGGGAATAGATGTCCGAGCCGGGCGTGTCCATGATCACCAGCCCCTTTTGTGACGGGGCCGCGGCGTATTCGATCACCTCTTGCACCGGGCTGGTGCCCCCCTTGATGATGCAGCCGAGCGACTTCTCCTGGATGGAAGAGAGCCCGCCCTCGATGTTGCCGGGCGAGATGACCAGGCCGGCGAGCGGGCCCAGGAGGACTTTGGTCTGCTTCTCCTGCTCCTGGATCAGGGCGAAGAGCCTCTTGGCCACCTCCGGGCTCGGGCAGCGCGCCGCCAAAATCTTCTCGGTGCCGATCATCTCCGTGGTCTCGGACAGGATCACGGTCGCGCCCTGGGCCACCAGCCAGTCCGCGGCTTTGCCCACCATGGGGTTGGCGCTCACCCCGCTCATCGCGTCCGAGCCGCCGCACTCGAGGCCCACGCAGAGCTTGTCCCAGCCGAACTCCTGGCGCTTGAGCTTGTTGGCCTGGGCCAGCATCTTCCCGGCGATCTCGATCCCCAGCCGCGCGGTCTTGCGCGAGCCGCCCTGCTCCTGGATCACCAGGAACTCGACCGGCTTGCCCGTGGCCTGGATCTGGTCGGCCAGGCCGGCCGCCTTGATGAACTCGCAGCCCAGGCCCACCACCAGGATCGCGGCCACGTTCGGGTTCTTGCCCAGGCCCGCGAGCGTGCGGGTGGAAATGGCGATGTCCTTCAAGCCCCGGCCGCAGCCCTCGGTGTGGATGATCGGCTTCACCTCCGGCAACTCCCGGCCGATCGCCTGCACCACCCCGTTGGCGCAAGCCACCGAACTCATCACCACCACGTAATTGCGCACGCCGGCGCTCCCGTCCGGACGGCTGTATCCCTGGAAACCCATCTTAGCGGTCCTCGCTCTTCAGGTTATGGGTGTGCACCCACTGGCCCGGCTCGATGGCCCGGCTCGCCGCCCCGATGCTCTCGCCGTATTTGATGATCCGTCCGCCCGCCGGGATCTCCGCCAAGGCCACCTTGTGGTTCCGGCGGATGTCCTCCTTCGCCGTCAGCTCCTTGCCTGCCACCCCCACCAGCGGCTCGCCCGCCTTGATCTCTACGAGCGCCACCGCCACGTTGTCCTTTAAGTTGATCACCATCACATTGACCTTGCTCTCCATCTCCTCCCTCCAGGCCTGCAGGACAGGCATCCTAGTGGGACAGACATTCATGTCTGTCCCCATTGAAAATAGAGCCCTGGGTAATCAAAGGCATCTTCGGCAAGGCCTTCTTTGATGGGATTATTCAAAATGTATTGCAACTTCTCTTCCAACTCCTCCTGGTCGCGCACGATCCGATCAAACGATTCATCCTGCCAAAGGCTTCCCCGGATTCCTCGCGCCTGATTGATTTTTCTTGCGCTTACCCCCTTGATCCCTTTCATCACCCGGCTGAGTTCAACGCCCGGAAAAGGCTGGATCAAGAGATGCACATGATTGGGCATCACCACCGCGGCAATTAAAGCGTAGAATCTTTGATGGCCGGACTCAAGATGCTCCAAGACCATCTCGATTTCTTCCAAACTCAATTCACCTTCCTTGGTGTGAAAAGAAACAAAATAGGTCGCTCCCGCGTCAGTCCAGTGAGGAAGGTTTCTTCTCTTTACCTTTATGTCTTCCATGAGTTATAAAGGGAACAGACAAGAATGTCTGTTCCACCAGTACCTTACTTCTTTGTGCTCTGCGCCCGCTCCAGCGCCTTCTGAGCCAGCACGTCGGAATAAAGCGACCAGTCGTCCGCCTCTCCCGGCCGCTTGCGGTAGATCTGGAAGGTGCAGACCTCGGATCCCGCCGGGATGGTCCCTTTCACCTTGATGTTAAAATCCATGCCCGGGAACTTCTCCCGCGCCGCCTCGACCATGCCCTGGACCAGGTAGCGCTGCACCCGGCAGTCAAACGCCCGGTAGCTGTCCTGGTGCGGACACCAGAGGATATCGAAGGAGCAATGGTCCGCGTCCTCGATCCGCGGCGCCTCCGGCGAGGCGTACACCTCCCGGTTAATCATGCTGGCATAGGCGGAGATGAACTCGATCGGCTCCATGTCCGCCGGCAGCGTAAGCCCGGCGAGCATCTGCCGGCCCACCTCCCGGCCCACCTCGACCAGCGCCTCGATCATCGCTTTCTGCCCGGCCGCGCCCAGCTCCCGCTCCGCCGCCTCCAGCATCTTGAGCACCGCCATCCCCAGCATGTTGCCCCAGCGGAAGAGCGAGACCGGGTCATAGTCCGGCCGCGACAGCGCCTCCCGCTTCAGCCGCTCGCCCGCTTCCGCGAACGGGTATTTGAATTTCATTTTCAAAGTTTGCATCTCTTCACCTCTGTCGGTGGAACAGACATTCCTGTCTGTTCCCTCAGTCGTCTTCTTCAAATTCTGCCCCGCACTTGGGGCACACTCGATCATGCGGACCAACATCAGTCCCGCATTCTTCACAAACCCATCCAGCCTCTTCCTCGTTTCCCTCCAGCCCCACCCCGGAACCCACCGCCAAAGCCTCTATAACTTCCTTGGCCCTGGTCAGGTCATTTTCTCCGACCATAATGTAACCTGAATCCACTGGTTTCATGGGAGCATTAATTATTTCTATAGGCTCCCGCGCCTTGTTCATCATGATGGCAGGGATACCTTTTTCATTCAGAAGAGAGATCAGAAAATTTGCTTCGGCAGGAGAGGTGGCATATGTCAAAGTCTTCCAAGATCCTCGCAGGCCGGGAGGTTCTTCAATTGAATACTGGGCTTGAGAATCCGAGGGTTCCGATGTTTCAAAATCTTTCTCGATAGTGGCTAGAATTTCTTGGGCTCTCGAAAGATCTTTTTCGCCGACCATGATGTCACCAACTCCGATGCTAAATAGGGGAGGGGTGGTATAACCATAATTTTTATAGTCATAATTTTTTCTTGCTTCGATCAGCACCGCAGGTATATTCTGCTCAGCCAGGACCGAGATCAAAAAGTCCGCCTCCTCCGGGGTAGAGGCCGAGCAGAGCATCTTCAGCGGGCCGCGATAACCAGGCTGGTCCTCCGCCGGCTCTGGGGCGGGCAAGTAGTCTTGCAAGACCACCGAGCAGTCCGGGCAGACGACCACTTCGGATCGGAACTCGCCCTTGCACTCCGGGCAATAGCGGGGCGGGCCTTGGGCTTGGCGCGCTTCGAGGGGGGACTGGACCAGTCCCAGAACCTGGCCGCAGTGCGGGCATTGCCGGGCCGAACGGGATAGGGAGGCGTCGCAGCGGGGGCAGCGCTGGCGGCCGGCCACGCGCATGATCACGACCACGACGACCAGGGCCAGCGCCAGGATCAGGACTAGGTGGAGGGGCGACATGACCAAGCCATTATAGTCTCTGCCCCCGGCTTCCCGCAAGCCATTAGATCAAGAAAAAAGGGCGGCGAAATATATTCCCGCGATTGACCCGGAGACTCCAAAGCGGCTGGAAGCGCCGGACTATTGGAATCGCTGAGCCGGGCCTTTACCAGCGGTGGGCGAACTCTTCGGCCCAGCCGATCAGGTTTTTCACGGCGATTTCCCGGCCGTCGAAGCGGATCACTCCGCTCCAGTGTCCGAAGGCGCAGGTGCCGCCGGTGGAAAGGAAGCCGAGGCTGAGCCGGGTGGTGCTGGGGTAGATGGGAGTGAGGGTCAGGTCCATCATGTCGGAGTAGCCGGTGCGGACCCGCCAGGGTTTCATCCAGTCGCGGGGATTGTATTCCCAGATCAGGTCTTCCATGATCTTGTAAAGCCGGCCGTTGTAACAGATGCCGTTCTCGTTGGAGCCGGTGCCGGTGGTCCACTTGCCCCCGAAGTTCACGCCGATCCGGTCGTCCCCCTGCCGGCCGGTGGCCACGCCCCAGTTCCAATAGGACCGATACGGCCACATGCCCCGGCCGAAGTCCTGGACCCCGTGGCACTCCTCCGGCTTCATCTCGTAACGGCGGTCGCCCACGCGCACGTAACCCTCCACCGGCAGGGTGTTGTGCTTGGAGTTCATCTGGAAGCGCGCGGCGGTCCAGGGCACCACGATATTCAAGGTCTCGTGCCCCAACGGCTTGCGGATGATAAACTCCGCCTTCAGCTCTTGGCCCTTCAGATCCGGGGCATGAAAGGAAACCTGGATGTCCCCGCCCTCGTTGATCTGGGCGTAGCGCATCTGCTTGCTCTCAAATCGGACGCTGCGCTCGACCTCCTCGGGCATGGGGAAACTGCCCGAGCGCTTCATCGCCATCCCGCCCAGGTTCCGCCGGGTCTCAAAATCGCCGAAGGAGACCGCGCAGAACTGGGCGAAGTCAATGTCGGCCAGGGTGACCGAAAAGACAAAGCCGGGGCTGATCCAGTTCCAGAAGTTCCATTTCTTCTTGCGCGGCCAGTGGCCCGAGAGGTTGGCGCGCACCAGCGGAACCCGCGACCAGCCGATGGCAGCGGGGTTGAGGCAGCCGTCTTCATCGCACAGCAGCACCGGCTCGGTGATCTCGCGCTCTTGGTAATGCGGGAGGTAATCGCCCCGCGCCATCTTCTCGTCCAGGATGGGCAGGAATTCGGGCACGGTCTTAGCGCGGGCGAGCGCGTTTTCTCCCGGAGAAAAAGCGGCCAGGGTCGCGGCAGAGCCTCTCAGGAAATCCCGCCGGTGCATGGCCGTCTCTTGCCTCGTCGGTTCGGTTACGCCCAAAGGGCCTTGATCTCGTCGAAATGGGAAGCCTGGAGGTCTTCGATTTTGATCCGGCCGGGATCGGCCTGGCCCAGGCCCAGCTCGGCCGCGTAGTAGATCTGCACCTGGTCCCAGACGCTCTTGGTTACGTAAGGCAGGTCCACCTTGGCCTCGGCGCCGTAGCGCTTGAGCACCGCCACCGCCACGCTGTCGCAGGCCACCCGGTCCTTGCTCGCCAGGATCAGGCCGGGCTTCATCCACCGGCGCTCTTTCTTCAGCCCGTCCGGCCCGCCGCGAACCATGATCTCAATAGCGTCCACAATGTTGATGGTTGGCCGAGCGGAGAGGTTGAGCTCCGCGATTTTTTCGCTGATGTTGAGCAGGTGGAGGTTGTCCGCGCCGGCCTGGTGCCGGTCTTCGGGATAGCAGACGCCGACAAAGGACTTGAGGCAGCAGGTGAACTCCGCGCCCTTGACCCCGTGGTTCTTGAGCAGGGGCACGTTGATGAAGTGGTCGGCGGTGAGGAGCTCCTTGGGCACGCGGAAGCCCTGGCTCCAGTGCCGCTTTTCGGGCTTGAACCGGACATACTCGGCGCGGGTCCAGGGAAAGACGGTCGCGCCTTCTTCCTTGCAGACCTTCTCGATTCCCGAATACATGAAGGCGGTCTCGGTCAGGAACATGGCCCGGTCGCCCACGATGGCAGTGGCGCCGCGCTCCTGGACCAGCCGGATCACCGCGCGCACCACTTCCGGGTTGGTGGTGATGCGGCCGGGATACTTGGCCCGGATCGCCGGCCCGCACACGTTGGGCTTGATCATCACCCGCTGGCCCTTCTCGATTTCCTCCAGCCCGCCCGCGGCTGCCACCGCCTCCCGCACCGCGGCCGCGATCGAGGCGGTCACCCCGACCGCGCTGACCACCGCCGGCGGCATGGCCGGATTGACCCGGGTCGGCGGCAGCGGATCGGCGGCGATCACCGGCTCGGCGGCCAAGTCGTTTTTCAGAAAGCAGCCCGGAAGCACCGAAGCCATGCCTGCGGTCACGAAAGCGGTCTCAAGAAAACGACGGCGGTCCCGGTTTTTCCCCTGGCGATGATCAAACATCGTTTGTCCTTCTTTAGATGCGGATGGACTCGCGGGTCAAGGCCATTATAGCTGATTCCGCCGGCGCCTGGCAAAGCCTTTCGCGCCCCGGAGATTTAGGAACCCTTGCCTCTCTTTTCAACCCGGGTTCAGATGTGCTAGGTTATGGGCGCCGATAACTCGGAGGAGGGAATCATGATGAAGAGGAGTTGTCCGAGGGCCGGGGTCAAGGCTTGCCAGGCGGCGTTGTTCCTGGGCCTGCTGGCTTTCGCGTTTTCCGGCCGGGCCCAAAGCGAGGCGGCGCAGGGCATCCACCATGAAGCGCCGCCGGAGCCGGCCATCCACGGGCCCCGGATCGTGGGGAGCACGCCGGGCCGGCCGTTTCTTTTTATGATCCCGGCCACCGGCGAAGGGCCGCTGAGCTTCAGCGCCGAGAACCTGCCCGCCGGGCTGGTCCTGGACCCGCAGACCGGCATCATCACCGGCTCGCTGGAGAAAGAAGGCCGGACCCTGGTGAAGCTGACGGTGAGCGGGCCCCGGGGCACGGCCAGCCGCAACCTGACCATCGTGGCCGGCCAGGACCAGCTTGCGCTCACCCCGCCCATGGGCTGGAACTCCTGGAACGTGTGGGGGCTCTCGGTGGACGACGCCAAGGTGCGGGCCGCGGCCGACGCCATGGTGGCGAGCGGGCTGGCGGCTCACGGCTTCCAGTTCATCAACATTGACGACGGCTGGGAGAAATGTTACCTGCCGCGCAAGGGCCTGCGGGCCATGCTGCTCAAGCCCGACCCGGGGAAGCTGAAGGACTGCCGGGCCGCGGACGGCGCCGTCCTGACCAACGAGAAGTTCCCGGACATGAAGGCGCTGGCCGATTATGTCCACTCCCAGGGACTGAGACTCGGGATCTACTCTTCGCCCGGCCCGCTTACCTGCGGCGGCTACACCGGGAGCTTCGGCCACGCGGCCAAGGACGCCGCCACCTATGCCGAGTGGGGGATAGATTACTTGAAATACGATTGGTGCAGTTACACCAGCGTGGACAAGCCGCAGAACTTCTCCGTGTATTGGGCCAAGCCCTACCGGGAAATGCGCGGCTACCTGGACCAGGCGCCCCGCGATATCGTCTTCAGCATCTGCCAGTACGGCATGGGCAACGTCTGGGAATGGGGGGAGCCGGCCGGCGGCAACCTCTGGCGCACCACCGGGGACATCCGGGACAACTGGAAGAGCCTGTCCACCATCGGCTTCGGCCAGAACGGGCTGGAGAAATACTCCGGGCCCGGCCACTGGAACGACCCGGACATGCTGGTGGTGGGCCAGGTGGGCTGGGGACCCACGGTCCACCCGACCGGCCTCACCCCCGACGAGCAGATCACCCACCTCACCCTCTGGGCCATGCTCGCCGCGCCGCTGCTCATCGGCTGCGACATGACCCGGCTGGACCCCTTCACCCTGGACCTCTTGACCAACGACGAGGTGCTGGAGGTGGACCAGGACCCGCTGGGCCAGCAGGGGGCGCGGCAGAGCAAGCCGGGCGAGCTGGAAGTCTGGTCGCGGCCGCTGTGGGATGGAACCCTCGCCGTTGCGCTATTTAACCGTTCGGAGAAACCGGCCGAGGTGACGGCCCGCTGGTCGGACCTGGGCATCCGCGGGCCGCAGCCGGTGCGGGACCTCTGGCGGCGCCAGGATCTCGGAACTTCCGAGGGCTCGTTCAGCGCCACGGTCCCGCCCCACGGCGCGATGATGCTCAAGATCGGGACGCCGGCACAAAAATAGAGACCGTTGGTTATTGAAAAACCCTGCTTGTCTCTTTATCGCTTCAGGTATTGGTCGAACAGGTCCACCATCGCCTGGACCGAGGCCAGGGTCTCCGGCTCCCAGTATTGCCAGGTAAAACCGTGCTTCTTCCCAGCCGCGGTAAACAACCGGCCGTCTCTCCCGAGCGCTTTCAGCTTCTCGGCATATTCCACGCTCTGGGGATAAAGGTGCAGTTCGTCCGCGTCGCCGGTCAAAAAGAGCGTGGGCGGGTCCGAGGCGTCGAGCTCGTTGCTGGGCGAGAGGTGCTTGATTGCTTCCCGGTATCTCTTGCCGACTGACCCCACCAGGAACAGCCGGGCCACGGGGGTGAGGCCCTTGGTGTTCTCCCGCAAGGTCTGGTCCAGGTCCAGCACCGGGTAATAGAGCGCCGCCGCCAGCACCTCCGAGTCCACCGCGCTATCCCGCCGGCCGGTCGGGACGAAGTAAGGGTCAGTGCTCGCCCAGGCCACCAGCGCGCCCAGATGCCCCCCGGCCGAATCGCCGGTCACGCCGATCCGCGCCGGATCGCCGCCGTATTCCTTCGCGTGCTCCTTGACCCAGATCACCGCGCTCATCGCGTCCTCCACCTGCCCCTTGAGCTTGGTCCCGGGCGCCAGCCGGTAATCTAGATTGAAGACCACGTAGCCGCGGGCCGCCAGCGCCTGGCCGATGAAAACCTTATCGTCGTAGCTCTTGGTGCCCTTGAACCATGCCCCGCCGTGGATCTGCACCACCACCGGCCACAGGCCCTCATGCGGGTTGGAATAAATATCCAGCCGGAGCTTCGGGTTGCGCTCCCGGCCGGGAACGTAGGGCACGTCCCTGATCACGATTTCGGCCCGGGCGCCATAGGCCTCGTGCGGGCCGGGCGGGACGGGCTTCTTGTCCGCCAACGCCGGCCCGGCCGCCAGCATTGCCAACACCGGCATCACCGCTAACTTCCGAAAGTTCATGGCCCTACCTCCTTCTCCAAATAGAAGCATTTTACAGCATCTCGCCGGGTTTGGAAAAGTCGGGCCGCCTTCCCAAATCTCCGGCTAAGTCCGGGATAAAGCTCTGCGGCCTTGGAAAATAGGCCATTATACACTAAAGCATAACACCCGCCGGGTGGAAGGGGGTATGGAGTGCGGCGGCTTGCCGCCGCTTTTCCGTGGGTGGCTTTTCCACATCCAATGTAGGCGAGGCAAGCGTCGCTCAAAAAAGCGCAAGCAAGCTTGCGCAGTCCATAAGGCTTAGCCGGAGATTTAGGGCCTTTCGTAGGGCATCGCTGGCGTTTTTTATGGCTGGACATTGGATTTGAAAAAATGTAAAATAGATCTAACTTTTGGAGATCAGGCCGCAATGCCGATCAATGTCAATAAACAAATCGCTTACTGGCGAAAAGGAGCCAAAACGGATCTCCAAACCGCAAAGATCCTCCATGAGAAAAGGAGGCAAAAAGAAG
>Ga0315291_10006715_pt1 | contig 14263 bp, 12 predicted proteins | sample YL17G12_20_MG_FD_203070 | JGI IMG/M metagenome (GOLD analysis project Ga0315291, IMG submission 203070) | Sediment microbial communities from Yellowstone Lake, YNP, Wyoming, USA - YL17G12_20 | ecosystem: Environmental > Aquatic > Freshwater > Lake > Sediment | place: USA: Wyoming | collected...
ACGAGGCCGTTTCGGCGCCCCTGGGCATCCACGCCCACAACGACGCCGACGTGGCGGTAGCCAACAGCCTGGCCGCCGTCGAGGCCGGCTGCACCCACGTCCAGGGGACCATCAACGGCTACGGCGAGCGCTGCGGCAACGCCAACCTGATCAGTATCATCGCCGACCTCAAGCTAAAGATGGGCATCGATTGCGTCAGCGAGGAGCAGCTAGCCCGCCTGACGGAAGTCTCGCACTACGTGAGCGAGATCGCCAACATGGTGCCCAACGACCACGCAGCCTACGTGGGGGTGAGCGCCTTCGCCCATAAGGCAGGGTTACACGTGGCCGGCATGGTCAAGTCCGAAGCCGCCTACCAGCACACCTCGCCGGAGCTCGTCGGCAACGAGCGACGGGTCCTCGTCTCCGAGCTGGCCGGGCAACGCAACATCCTCAGCAAGATCAAGGAGCAGGGCATCGACGTTGAGCTCGGCACCGAGGAGGCGCGCCGCCTGCTGGAGCAGGTGAAGCTCATGGAGAGCCGGGGCTACCAGTACGAGGGCGCCGAGGCCTCCTTCGAGCTGCTGGTGCGCCGCAGCCGGCCCGGCTACCAGCCGCCCTTCGAGCTGGAGGACTTCTGGGTGGTGGAGCGCCGTCGCACCCGCCCCGGAGCCCGCGACGAGGGCGATATGCAGGCCGAGGCCATGGTGAAGGTCAGCGTCGGCGGTCAGCTTATACAGACCGCCGCCGATGGCAACGGCCCCGTCAACGCCCTGGACGCCGCCGTGCGCAAGGCGCTGCTGGAGTTCTACCCCAGCCTGACCGCCATCAAGCTCGTGGACTACAAGGTGCGCATCATCGACAGCGCCGCCGGCACCGGCGCATCCGTGCGCGTCCTCATCGAGTCCACCGACGGCGAGGAGTTCTGGCGCACCGTGGGCAGCTCCACGGACATCATCGAAGCCTCGTGGCTGGCCCTGGCCGATAGCCTGGAGTGGTGGGTCATGCACCGCGAGCCCCATAACAGGTCTATCGCCAGTCGCAAACCGCCCAAGGCCTGATCTGACCGCTCCGGATCTCTGAGGAGGCGTCTTATGGCTGCACCCGCCGAACCGCAAGCCCGCATCCAGTCCGACATCGAGGCGCTCTGCCGCTTCGAGCGCGGCTCCGCCTCGGAGGGGGAGCAAGAGGCGGCCCGCTGGGTAGCCTCCCGCTTCCAGGAGATCGGCCTGGAGCCCGAGCTGGAGACCTTCCATTTCTACCCGGAGTACTGGAACGTCTGGGGCGCCCACATGCTGGGCGCCCTGGGCGCCTGGCTGCTCCTGGGCCGGGGTGGCCGCCGTCGACGCCTGCTGGGAGCGGCTGCAACCTCCTTCCTGGCCGCCTCCTTCTGGGGCGACGCCGCCGCCCGCTATCACTGGCTGCGCCGCCTCTTCCCGGCCCGACCATCCATCAACGTCCTGGCGCGACTGCGCAACCCTAAGGCGCAGCGGCTGCTCATCGTCTCCACACACGTCGACACCGCCCATTCCGGCTTCGTGTTCCATCCTGCCCTCCTGAGCTGGCGCCGCCGCCGCTACACCGACGGCGAGATGCCGCCGATGCTTATCCTGTCCTTCTGGGGGCTCCTCTCCCTGGCCGGCGCCTCCACTCTCCGCGCCATCGGCCTGCCGCGGGCCCTGGCAAAGATGGTCGCGATGCCCGGCGCCGTCCTCTCCGCCGTCACGGCGGGCTTCCTGGCTGACATCCGCCGCAACCCCGTGGTGCCCGGCGCCAACGACGACGCCTCCGGCGTCGGTACCGTCCTCGCCCTCGCCCAGGAGCTAGCCGCCAGCCCTCCCACCAACCTGGAGGTCTGGTTTCTGGTTACGGGCTGCGAAGAGGGTATCCTGGGCGGCATGTACGCCTTCCTGGAGCGACACCACGCCGAGGTGGAGGGCCGCCGCCCCTTCGTCCTGAACCTGGAGATGCTGGGCTCGGGGAAGCCCGTCTACACGGAGGCCGAGGGCTTGGTGGCTCGCTTCGGCTTCGACCCCGAGGCCGTCTCCCTGGCCGCAGAAGTGGGCCGCGAGCCCGAGTTCGAGGGTGTCGAGGGCAACACAAATCCGGTCACGACCGATGCCCTGGTGGCCCACCACCACGGCTTCCCGGCCATCACCATCATGTCCCTGGCCGCCGACGGCCGTTCCCCGCACTACCACTGGCTTAGCGACACGCCGGAGAACATCGATGGCGCCTCGCTGGAGCGCTGCTACCGCTACCTGCGGCGCATAATCCAGCGCCTCGACGAGAAAGCCGGGTAGGGGCGCCCCTCGCGGGCGCCCCCTTGCGGGCAGGGGCAAGCCCTGCCCCTACACGTCCGGTGCTGAGGGTTTCAACCCTCAGAGATGGATCTAGGCAGTAGGGGCGCCCCTCGCGGGCGCCCCCCTAGGGGCAGGGGCGAGCCCTGCCCCTACACGTCCGGTGCTGAGGGTTTCAACCCTGAGAGATGGATCTAGGCAGTAGGGGCGCCCCTCGCGGGCGCCCCCTTGCGGGCAGGGGCGAGCCCTGCCCCTACGCGTACGGTGCCATCGATACGGCCCAACACCATAAAGGGGTGCCCTCTCACGAGGGCACCCCAATCGTTCTGCACCCAGGCCGTCTAATACCCGTTGGCGAAGGGGATGATTGCCTGAGGCACTTGGGGCTGTCCCCGGTACAGGCCCTGCCCTGGCACCATCGGCATCAGCGGACCCATGCCCGGCCGGTTGCCCAGCTCCACCTGTATGCTCAGCTCATCGCTGCCCCGCTGGACCCGCACCGACACCGAGTCGCCGGGGTCGTGGTCGAGGATGGCGTTTCTGGCCTCTTCTGCGGTCTCGACCTGCTGAGTCCCGATCATCAGGATGACGTCACCGCGCCGCAGGCCCGCCTTCTGTGCCGGCCCCTCCGTGTCCACTTCGACGATGGCCACGCCATGATCGCGGGCCAGGCCCAGCTCCTTCTGCATCTCCGGTGTGATATCCGCCAGGCGCACTCCCAGGTAGGGCTGAGCCATGTGGCCAGGAAGCAGCGGCTGCTCCGGCAGCGCCTCGGCGCGCCGGCCAAGGGTGACAGTCACTTCCTCGTCCTGGCCGTCCCGACGCACGCCGAAGGTCACCCTGTCACCAGGGCTCTTGTTCTCCAGGGCGCTTCGAACGTCGTCCACGCTTGTGACGGAGCGGCCGTCCACGTCCGTGATGACATCGCCCTTCCTCAGGCCGGCGTCGTCGGCAGGACTTCCGGATATCACCTGCGTGACACGCACTCCGCCGCCATCGGGCTCCTCGACCAGCACCAGCCCCACGAAGGCTCGCCCGAGCCCCGGCGCCTCGATTTGAGGTTCACGAGGGACAACCTCGACACGGACGCTCCTCTTCACATGGCCCTCGCCGAGGGCGGCCGAGGCGGCGAAGAAGCCCCCGGCCGCGGCCAGCCCCAGGGCCAGCACGGCCAGGGGCAGTAGCAACTCTTTCCTCAAGACACACCTCCTCTTCCGCCCGCCAGGTCAAGGATAGCACGCCGCATCCGCCGAAAGGCAGGACGAAGCCAGCGGCGGCGCGTCGCCCCGCCTCCTAAGAATATACGTCGCAGCGGCGCGCCTGGCGCTACATCGTGTTGTCAGTGCGCGGGGCCTCTGCTATACTCCTGCCGATTGATGGACGGGGAGGTGGCTAGTGGAGATCGGTAACTTTCCCAAGTGTCAGAAGTGCAAGCTCGGTGACCTGGTTCCCCTGTCAGACTTCGGCAGCCAGGGGGCCGCGATTCACTTCAAGGCCTGGGCCTGCACGAATCCAGACTGCGGCTTCAACATCAAGATCCGCAACGGCGACCTCTACATCGACGAGCCCATCACCAGCGGCGCCCTGCACAGCCCCCGCTACCGTTAGGGCGCTCGGACCCCTCGCCAGATAGCATGCAACCGCCTCGCAGAGGCGGCTGCTTTCTCCTCCTACAGCCGGCGACTGGCCGACGCGCCCCTAACCGGCCGCGCGCCTGTGCCTACCTGCCGATTCCCAGGTAGAGCATCCCCTTCGCCTCCACCTCGGACCGCGACAGGGCGTTGCGCCCGTCCAGCACCGCCCGGCAGCCCACGAAGGCGCCCAGGTCCAGGTCCCGATACTGATCGTGCAGGGCCTGGATCACCACGGCGTCCACCTGACGCGGCGGGAAAGGCTGCGCCGGTCGCAGGCCCGCCGCCTCCACCTCGCGGGCGCTGAAGAGCGGGTCGTGCACCAGCGCCGTAGCACCGCGCGCCTCCAGCTCTCGGGCCAGGGCGAAGGCGCTGGAGCCGGCGGCCTCCTTCACGTTGGGCCGGTAGGCCAGGCCCAGGATAAGCACGGTGCGCCCTCGCAGGCCGCCCAGCGCCTCCTCCAGCCTCCCGACGCCGTAGGCCGCCATGCTGTCGTTGACTTGACGGGCCATCGCCGGCAGGCGCAGGGGAAAGCCCTCGTCCATCAGCAGGTGCGGGTTGACGGGGATACAGTGGCCGCCGACACCGACGCCGGGCTGGTGCAGGTGCGAGTAGGGCTGGCTGTTGGCGGCCGCGAAGGCCTCGACAGCGTCCAGGCCGCGGCGGTCGGCGTAGACGGCCAGCTCGTTGGCCAGGGCGATGTTCACATCGCGATAGGTGGTCTCGGCCAGCTTGACGAACTCGGCCGTCTCGGCGTCCCGCACCGCCATCACCCTGGCATCCAGCGCACGATGGTAGAACGCGGCAGCGGCGTCCCGGCTCGCCTCGTCGATGCCGCCCACGACCTTCGGGTATCGCCTCAGGTCGGCGAAGATGCGTCCCACCGACACCCGCTCCGGGCTGTAGGCGAGGCGGAAGTCCGCCCCCATGCGCAACCCCGAGGCCTCCAGCGCCGGCCCCAGCCGGCCGCGGGTGGTGCCCACGGGCACCGTCGTCTCCAGAATGACCAGCGTGCCGGGCCGCAGGCCGCGGGCCACGGCCGCCGCCGCCTCGTCGAGGCGGGAGAAGTCCGGCCGCCGGTCCGCTGTCAGGCCCACGGGGACGATGACCACCACCACCTGGGCATCTCGGACGGCGGCTGCTGTGTCGATGGTGGCCTCCAGGCACCCGGCGGCCACCGCTTTGCGGACCGACCGCGCCAACCCCTTCTCGCCGGGCAGGGGGCAGCAGCCTTCCCTTACGTCCGCTACCAGTCCGGCGTCCGGGTCGCAGCCGATCACCGACAGCCCCTTCGAGGCGTACTGGGCCGCCAGGGGAAGCCCGATCTTGCCCAGACCGACAACGCACACCCTCACGGCGCTCAGACCTCGCTCCTGCCGATGGGTTGGGCACCCACCTGCACCACGTGCCCTGTCCGGCCCGACTCCACCAGGCGAGTCGCCACCTCTACGGCGGCCAGGGCGTCCTGCGCCGGCACGGGGGAAGGCGACCCTCGGGCCACCGACTCCACGAAGGCCTCCAGCTCCGCCCGCAGCGGCTCCTTCTTCTCGACGGGGATGCGGGTAATAGCCCCCTCACCTCCGCCTGTGAGGGCGGGGCTGGGCCCCTCGCCGGGCAGGCACGCAGCCCCTGCCGATTCCCTCTCGTAGAACACGAGCTCCTGGGTCAGGTAGTCCACCACGAACATGCCCGCTTCGCCCACCAGGGCCAGGCGCCGCACCTTGGCGGGGGTGAGCCAGTTCACCTCCAAGAGCCCCACGACGCCGCTGCGGAAGCGCATCACGGCCGAGAGCAGGTCCTCGTGCTCGGTGCGGAGGCCAGCCTCCGTTTCGGCATAGACGCGCTCCACCTCCGAGGCCAGCAGGAAACGCATGACATCGATGTCATGGGTAGCCAGGTCCTGCACCACACCCACGTCGCGGATGCGCTGAGGGAAGGGGCCCACCCGCTCGGCCCGCGCCAGGAAGACACGGCCCAGCTCACCCGCCTCCAGGCGCCGCTTCAGCTCCTGCACCGCCGGGTTGAAGCGCTCGACGTGGCCGACCATGAGCTGGCAGCCGGCCTTCTCGGCGGCAGCCAGTATCGCCTGTCCCTCCTCCAGATCGGCGGCGATGGGCTTCTCGACCAGGGTGGCCACCCGGCGTTCCAGGGCAGCCTGGGCCACCTCTCGGTGCAGGCGGGTGGGCACCGCCACCGACACCAGGTCCAGCCGCTCGCGGGCCAGCATCTCCCGGTAGTCAGCGTAGGTCCGCAGGCTGCCCACCCGCCTTTGGTGGGCAGCCGGGCGCCGCCTCTCCGGCGCCGGGTCGGCCGCGGCCACCAGCTCCACACCCTCCATCTCGCCGTAGACGCGGGCGTGGTTGATGCCCATGGCCCCCAGGCCGATGACGCCGGCGGCGAGAAGTCTCCCGCCCTGGCTAGCCATCGGCGCCCCTCATGGCCACGCGGCGGGGTCGCCCTGCCGCCAGGCCCTCTCTCACGGCCGACACCACAGCCTCTAGGTCCTCCCGGCTCAGGCCCGGGTGCACCGGCAACGACAGCACCTCCCGGCTCAGCCGCTCCGCCACCGGCAGCCGCTGGCGATGATAGCCCAGGCCCCGATATAGGGGCTGCTTATGCACGGGCAGGGGATAGAACACCGCAGCCTCGATGTCCCTATCGCGCAGGTATCTCAGCAGCGCGTCGCGGCCCCTGCCTGCCGGTCCGGCAGGCAGGCTCACCCGTATCGTGTACTGGTGGTAGACGTGGTGGCGGCCGGGGAGCTCTCGCGGCGTTGTGACGCCGGGGAGGTGCTCCGTCAGGTAGCGGGCGTTGGCGCGCCGACGCTCGTTGAGGGCGTCCAGCTTCTGGAGCTGAGTCAGGCCCAGGGCGGCAGCCACCTCCGTCATGCGCAGGTTGTAGCCCAGCGTCTCGCTCACGTAGCGGCGTCGCTGGCCGTGGTCGCGCAAGAGGCGCGCGCGCGCCGCCAGCTCGGGGTCGTCGGTGGTGATCATGCCCCCTTCGCCGGTCGTCATGTTCTTGGTGGCGTAGAAGGAGAAGCAGCCTGTGCCGAAAGAACCGACCTTGCGCCCGCCGAATGAAGCCCCCACCGCCTGGCAGGCGTCCTCGACGAGGGCCAGGCCATGACGACGCGCCAGCACCGGGAGCGCCTCCATGTCCGCCGCCTGCCCATAGAGATGCACCGGCAACAGGGCCCGCGTCCGCTCGTTGATGCTCTCCCCGGCCCGGGCCGGGTCGAGGTTGAAGTCCTCCTCCGACACGTCGGCGAAGACGGGCCGCGCGCCCGTCGCCAGGACGGCGTTGGCGGTGGCGACGAAGGTGAAGGGGCTGGTGACGACCTCGTCGCCGGGGCCGATGCCGTGGGCCAGGAGAGCGACGTGCAGGGCCGCCGTCCCTGATGAGACGGCTACCCCCTCCCGCACGCCTGTGTAGCGGGCGAAGGCCTCTTCGAAGCGCCGCACCAGCGGGCCCTGGGCCAGCCGGCCCGACCGCAGCGCGGCGAGAACCGCCTGCTCCTCCTCCTCACCCAGGAGGGGCTGCGCAATGCGGATCATGCGCCCCTCGCTGTCCGGCGTGCCCGACTCCGCCGGACGCGCTCAGGCAAGGGCGCCAGTTCAAAGGTCCTGCCGCAGGCCGGACAGCGCCAGCGCCCGCCTGTCCGGCAGGCAGGCCCGCCTGTCCGGTCGGCAGACCCCGGCTCGCTTTCAGGCTCCAGCCTGCGGGCGCACTGGCAGACGTAGCCCACCAGGCGAGCCGGCACTCCCATCACCAGGCCATGGTCGGGCACGTCATGAGTTACCAGGGCTGCCGCGCCCACGAGGGCCCAGCGGCCGATGGTCAGGCCGCAGATGACAACGGCGCCAGCGCCGATCGAGGCGCCATACCGCACCAGCGTGGTTCCCACCTCCCACTCGGCATCGGTGAGGAGACGGCCCTCGGGGGTAATGGAGCGGGGGTAACGGTCGTTGGTGAAGACAACGTGGGGACCAATGAAGACGCCGTCCTCGACGGTCAGTTTTGGATAGAGCGAGGCCCGGTTCTGGATCTTGACCCGCTCCCCCACGACCACGCCGGCGCCGATGTAGACGCCCTTGCCGATCTGGCAGTCGGCGCCCACGACAGCCCCTTCGCATACCTGCGCTTCGTGCCAGATACGCGTGCCCCGCCCAATGCGCGCCTCCGGCGAGACCTCAGCCGTGGGATGAATCATCTTCCAGGGCCCTCACGATACGCTCTGCCGCCCGGCCGTCCCCGAAACAGGAGCTGGGCCGCCCTTTCGGAGCGGGCCTCGTAGCAGCGCTGACGATGCGCTCCGGGTCCGTCCCCGCCAGGACGTTCCAGCCACCCTCCAGGGTCTCCGGCCACTCCGTCTCCTCGCGCAGGGTAACGCAGGGCACGGCCAGGAGATAGGCCTCCTTCTGCACACCCCCGGAGTCGGTGAGCACGCAGCGAGCGTTCTTCTGAAGCACCAGCATGTCGCCGTAGCCCACCGGGTCCACCGCCAGCAGGCCATCGCTTGTCGCCAGGGAGGCCGCCTCCGCCGCCTTGCGGGTGCGTGGGTGGACGGGGAAGACCACCGGCCCATCGAGGCGCCGGAGGCCCTCCAGAATGTCCGCCAGTCGCGCCGCGTCATCGGTGTTCGCCGCGCGGTGGATAGTGGCCAGGTAGTAGGCGCCGGGCGATACCGCCAACCGCTCCAGCACACCGCTCTTCTCTTCGGCCGCAGGCAGGTACTGGAGGAGCGAATCGTACATGACATCGCCCACCGGATGCACGCCCGACGTGATCCCCTCGCGGCCCAGGTTGTTGACCGCCGTAATCGTCGGGCAGAAGAGCAGGTCCGAGCAGTGGTCGGCCACTATGCGGTTGATCTCCTCGGGCAGGCGGCGGTTGCCGCTGCGCAGGCCGGCCTCCACGTGCCCCAGACGGACGCCCAGCTTGACGGCGGCCAGGGCCCCGGCCAGGGTGGAGTTGGTGTCGCCGTAGACCAGGGCCCAGTCAGGCTGCTCCCGCAGCAGCACCTCTTCGATGCGCTCCAGCATGCGGCCGGTCTGCTCGCCGTGGCTACCGGAGCCGACCCCCAGGTGGTAGTCGGGCTCGGGCAGGCCCAGCTCCTGGAAGAAGGCTTGGGACATGGGCTCGTCATAGTGCTGGCCGGTGTGGACCAGCACCTCGTGGTGCTCCCGGCGGAGGGCAGGACTGAGAACCGCTGCCTTGATGAACTGGGGGCGCGCCCCCACGATGGAGACAACCTTCACAGCGGAGACCCTAGGCAAGCGGCTCAGAGGTCGTGGGAGCGGGGGCCCGGCGCTGGTCCAGGCGGGCCAGGGCGTGAATGCGGGCGGCCATCTCCTCGCCGCTCTCGGGAAGGTGGGCTTCCAGAGCGCTGATCTCCGCCAGCAGCTCCGCCGAAGGCGCCAGCCCACCGCCCTGCACCTCGAACACCTTGGGGTGCGCTGTCGGCAGCAGAACCTCGTCCGGGGCTGCCAGGTTCTCCCGCAGCTTCTCGCCCGGGCGGAGGCCGGTGTAGACGATCTCCACGTCCCGGCCCGGCTCCATCCCCTGGGAGCGGATCATCCGCTCCGCCAGCTCGACGATGCGGATCTCGTCGCCCACGTCCAGTATGAAGATCTCGCCGCCCCGGGCCTGGGCCGCCACCTGGATGATAAGGGTGGCCACCTCATGGAGGGTGAGGAAGTAGCGGGCCACCTCCGGGTGCGTCACCGACAGCGGCCCGCCCTTCTGGATCTGGCGGGCGAAGATGCTTACCACGCCCCCGCGGCTGTCGATGACGTTGGTCAGGCGGATGGCGGCCAGGGCCGTCTTCCCTTCCTGCCCCATGGCCCTCACCATCAGCTCCCCGACCCGCTTGCTGGCGCCCATGACGCTGGAGGGGTTCACGGCCGTGTGGCTGGAGAGGAACACCCCCTTCTCAGCCCCCCAGCGCTGGGCAGCCTGGAAGACATGCAGGGTACCCAGCACGTTGACCTGGAAGGCCTGGTCCGGGTGCTCCTCCACGAGAGGCACATGCTTGTAGGCGGCGCAATGGAAGATCACCTGGGGCCGGGCCGCCGCGAACACCTGCGACACCTTGGATCGGTCGGCGATGCTGCCCAGCCAGGGCCGCACCTGGCACTCCTGGTTCAGTTGCATCAGGCGCAGGCGCAGCTCGTGCAGGCCGCCCTCACTGGCATCGAAGAGGTGGACGGCAGAGGGCCCGAAGTCGAGCACCCGCCGGGCCAGCTCCGACCCGATGGAGCCAGCCGCCCCCGTGATGAGCACCGAGCGGCCCTGCAACGCCTGGCGGCAGGCCTCCAAGTCCACCTCTACCGCGTCGCGGGCCACGAGGTCGTCGGTGGTCACCTCCCGCAGCTCGCCCACGCGGGCACGGCCGCTGACGATCTCCGGCACGCCCGGCACGATGCGCACCCGCGCCCCCGTCGCCTGGCAGAGAGCCAGGATCTCCTCGATGGTGCTGGCGCGGGCCGAGGGTATGGCCAGCGCCACCAGGTCCACGCCCATCTTCTCGACCAGGGATGGTATCTCGTGTCGGGTGCCCATGACCGGCACACCGTGGATGCGCATCCCTTTCTTACGGGCGTCGTCGTCGACGAAGCAGACAGGCCGGTAGTTCCACTCCCGGTTCTGTCGCATCTCCCGCGCCACGAGCTGCCCCGTGTTCCCAGCCCCCACGATGAGCACCCTCTGCGCGCCTTCCTCCATCCAGCCCACGAAGGGGAGGCCCCCTCTGATCATGAGCCGGGGCGAAAGCTTCACCACGCCCATGAACAGGAATATGAGCACACCGCTTATGAGGTTGACGCTGAGGGGAATGGGCCGGTGCTCCAGCGTCAGATTGACGCCGAAGGCGACGACCGTCACCAGGATCACCGCCAGCCCCAGGTAGACGGCGTCTAGGGTGCCGCCGTACTGCCAGGCGGTGCGGTAAACCCCGAAGACGGTATTGGCGAAGATGTAGCCGAGAGCGATGATGGGGACGGCCCAGGAGAACCAGGCCCAGGACTCGCTGGGGACGTTGCCATCGAAGCGCAGTGCCAGGGCCAGGGCATAGCTTCCCAGGACGATAGCAGCGTCCGTGCCGATGGCGGGTAGTCGGCGAAGGATCTGCCCAGTCAGGCTAGGCATGGACGGCCCGCGGTCGAGGGCGCACCCGCCACCCATCATGGGGCGACGGCGGCCACTCCTCCGGCCGCTAGCGCGCTCCTTCCTTCTTCAGTACCACGAGCAGGGTTTGGCCCAGGATGGTCAGGTCCCGGCGCCAGGGGTGATTCATTGCGTAGTCCAGATCGTAAGTCATCATCTGATGGTACGTCAAATTGGAGCGGCCGTTCACCTGGGCCAGCCCGGTGATGCCTGGCTTCACCCAGTGGCGCAGGTGATAGAGAGGCAGGTACTGCTCCACCAGCTCCGGCTCGTCGGGGCGGGGTCCCACCAGCCGCATGTCCCCCCTGATGACGTTCAGCAGGTTAGGCCACTCGTCCAGGCTGGTTCTGCGCAGCACCAGCCCGATGGGCGTCACCCGCTGGTCGCGCTGCGGCGGGTTGAACACGAAGGAGGCGATGTCCTTCACCCGCTGGGGATGCCCCTTCTCGTTCTCCGACCCCGTCTTCATGGTCCGGAACTTGTACATGAGAAAAGGCTTCTCGTCGAAGCCGACCCGCTTCTGGCGGAAGAGGACTGGCCCCGAAGAGCTCAGCTTGATGAGGATGCCGATCAGGAACAGCAAAGGGCCGAAGACGGCCAGCATCAGTACCGCCACAGTCGTCTCGAAGAGGCGTGTGCTCAACTGCTGTTTCATCGCCGGTGCGCGCCAACGATCTCCCGCACGGCCTCGGCCACCCGGGCTACGTCGTCCATCGACATCAAAGGATAAAGGGGCAAAGAGAGCAACCCCTCGAAGACCTGCTCGCAGCGTGGGTAATCGCCCTTGCGGAATCCGAAGCCCTCCCGATAATAGGGGTGGTAGTGGATGGGAATGAAGTGCACCGAGGTGCCGATGCCCCGCTCCCGCAGGGCCTCGATGAACTCGGCCCTCCCGATGGTCAGGCGCTCACTGCGCAGGCGCACCGGGTAGAGATGCCACACGTGGCGCACCTCCGGACGCGCCGACGGCAGTATCACGTCCTCAAGGTCGCCTAGGAGACGGTGGTACTCGGCGGCATAGCGCGCCCTCAGCTCCTGAAAGCACTCCAGGCGAGAGAGCTGCCCCAGCCCCAGGGCGGCCTGAACGTCCGTCATGGCGAAGTTGAAGCCAGGAGCAGTTACCTCGTAGTACCAGGAGCCCAGCGCCTCGTAGCGGCGCCAGGCGTCGTGGCTCATGCCGTGCAGGCTGAGCAGGCGTACCTGAGCCGCCAGATCGCCGTCCTCGGTAGTCACCATGCCGCCCTGGCCCGTGGTCATGTTCTTGGTGACGTAGAAGCTGAAGACGGTCACGTCTCCCAGCGAGCCGACAGGCCGGTCGCGATAGCGGGCGCCCACGGCGTGGGCAGCGTCCTCTATGACCAGCAGCTTGTGGCGACGAGCGATCTCCAGCAGTTCGTCCATGCGGCAGGGCTGGCCCCCATAGTGCACGGGCATGAGGGCCCGCGTCCGGGGCGTGATCCGGCGCTCAACTTCCGCCGGGTCCAGGTTGTAGTCGTCCAGGCAGATATCGGCCAGAACGGGGGTAGCCCCCCGGTGAATGACGACGTTGACGGTAGAGCAGAAGGTAAGGGGCGTGGTGATTACCTCGTCGCCGGGGCCGATGCCGGCGGCGGCTAGCGCCAGGTGCATCCCCGCCGTGCAGGAGGAAACGGCGACGGCGTGGCTGGCGCCCACATACTCCCGGAGGCGCTCCTCGAACTGCTTGCAGCGCGGCCCGGTGGCCAGCCAGCCGGAGCGCAGCGTCTCCACCACCTCGTCGATCTCCTCGGGCCCCAGGTCCGGCCGGCAGTAAGGAAGAAAGGTCTCGCTCATCTCAGGCGTGCCCCTTCGTTGCCGCCACCAGGAAATGCGTGCACAGGAAGGGCAGCTTCTCCAGCAGGTAGCAGGCCATCCATCCGCCGGGGGACGCCGCCAGCAGGCGCAGCAGCGGCGGCGCCAGCGTCACCCGCCGCCAGTTGAACGTGCACACGGCGAACAGCCGCCGGACCTCAGCGCGACTCAGGGGCCGCACGTCCGGGTTCCGGGGATTCACCCAGAAGTCGTAGACGATGAGCACGCCGCCGGGCCGGAGGACGCGCATCATCTCGGAGGCGGCGGCGCCCCGCGCCTCGACATCGACGATGGAGCTGAGGAGGGTAAAGGCCAGGAGCAGGTCAAAGCTGGCGTTGGGAAAGGGCAGGTCGGCGGCGTCGGCCACCGAGAAGGCCATGCCGGCGTTCAAGGCGCCCGCGCTGGCCAGCCGGCTCGCCAGCAGGTCGACGCCGACCAGGTTCTCCGGTCGGGCGCCGAACCGCAGCAGGTCGCGGAGGACAGCGCCTTCGCCGCAGCCCACGTCAAGCACCCGCAGGTTCGTCATGGGCAGCAGGCCGGCACCGGCCAGGAGAGAGACGAGAGCCCGCTCGCGGCCCTGGTAGAGGTAGAGGTTGGCCGGCTCCCAGTACGAGTAGCGGCCCTCAAGCCCCCGCTCCTCGCGGCGGGCATAGGCAGCACGGATGCGTTCCGCCTCCCTCACGCCCGCGCCTCCCGGCTCCCGCGAGCCAGCGGCGTGGCAGCCGCCGCGGTCGTGCGTGCCAGACCGACCAGGAAGCCCAGGCCATAGCTGAGGTGGAGGCAGGCGAAAGCGACTGGCAGGACCGGCAGATAGCGCCGGTTTCCGCGGCCCGTCGCCCGCAGCGAGGCGGCCAGCGAGGCCGCCCCGTAGGCGCCGGCCAGCGCCGCCAGCGGCAGCACGAAGGGCCCGCGCAACGTCGCCAGGGCGCCAGTCACAGCGAGCCCCAGCACGAAGGCGCCCGGCACCAACTGCCGAGCCCGCGTCCGGCGCGGGTGCCGGCGCAGGACCCCCACCTTCACCCGCCCGTAGCGGAAGTACTGGCGCGCCAGAGCCGCCAGCGAGGAGCGCGTGAAATAGGTGGAAGCGATGCGGGGCGTCAGCAGGATGCGGCCCCCAGCGTCGCCCAGGCGATAGTGGAACTCGTCGTCCTCGCCCCACTCCAGGTCCTCGGCGAAGAGGCCGAGGCGTTCGAAGACGCCGCGGCGGTAGGCAGGGAAGGCCACCGTATCCGTGTACTGCTCCTCCTGGCTGTAGCGGAAGGCAGCGTTCCCCACGCCGAAGGGCGACGACATGGCCAGGGCGATCGCGCCCCCCACAAGCCCGTCGCCGACGCTGCGGATGGGCCCGCCCACGGCGTC
>Ga0315291_10006716_pt1 | contig 14262 bp, 16 predicted proteins | sample YL17G12_20_MG_FD_203070 | JGI IMG/M metagenome (GOLD analysis project Ga0315291, IMG submission 203070) | Sediment microbial communities from Yellowstone Lake, YNP, Wyoming, USA - YL17G12_20 | ecosystem: Environmental > Aquatic > Freshwater > Lake > Sediment | place: USA: Wyoming | collected...
GAAATTCTTTAGACTTGAAAAGTCATAAAGAATCATCACCCAACAAAACCAAAAAACGGAACAACCCGCAAAATATGAAATTCTTTAGACTTGAAAAGTCATAAAGAATCATCACCCAACAAAACCAAAAAACGGAACAACCCGCAAAATATGAAATTCTTTAGACTTGAAAAGTCATAAAGAATCATCACCCAACAAAACCACCTAAAAATAATTCTAGATAAAAAAAATGATTTAATTTATTAGGGGATTTTTTAAAAAATGGTAAAAATAAATTGTGAAATTTTTTTATATGGAATTTTTTAATCCACATAAAAAAATCTAGCAGGATTTAAAAAATCCATGCAGGGCAGGCCCGTAAAATAATTCTAGATAAAAGCAAAAAATGACAGAATCCACGCAACAAAAAAAATTAACGCCGTTGTTTATTTTTATAATATTGTTTTATCTTCTCTTTATTTCGTTCTCGGTAATCTTTTAAATACTCTTTCATTTTGTCTTTATGCTCATCCCTATATTTTTTTATATATTGTTTATTTTCGTCTTTTGTTATTATTGGTCTATATGAATTTAATGATGCATTTAATAAATCATAAAAATGTCGCTCTCTTTCTGATGCCTTAATAATATTATCACATGAAAATTTTTCAATTTCAACCATTGACCAATTAGCCCACCCGCCATTTAATCTAATTTTTTCATATACTTTTAAATTATATTTTTTAGATTTGTCATTTGTGCAACAACATTTGTGTTCATATTGTCGTCTTTTAAATTCGCTTGTATGTCCAATATATACATCTTTAATATTGGTATCATTACATGCAATTTTATAAATTATTGTTTCTAATAAATTATTCATATATATATTAAACTAGATATTTTTATTTTAAAACTTAATGAAAACGAGATAATAATAATTTATCTCTTTCGCTTAAATCATTTATTATTACTATCTGGTTAGTTCGTCTAGCTCTTGATAATGCAGTATATAATAAATTATAATCAAATAGGCTATTTAATAAAATAATAATTCGCCCGTCGCCTGTGTCTAATTGTCGCCCCTGATAGCTATGAATAGTTCTAAATAATGAACATACGCAATTTTTACCCTCAATTTGTTCCTCAAGTTTTCCACCCTTATATATCTTTTTTTTAAAATTGGTTTCTTTTCTGTAATACTGTTTAATAGACCCATTTTTATAAAATGGGTCTGAGTATATACAATTACCCAATTTATTAATCGGTTGTAATGCTGAAATTCCTACATCATTTTTATTAAATATTATGTCATCTTTATTATAAAAATTATCTTTAAAATGTTGTTTAACATGATTATATAATAAATAAGGGTTATTATTTCCCGTTTTCATAAATTTTCTAATTGCCTGTAATTTTTCATTTAATTCATTATCAAATCTATAAGACTTCAAATATTTGACATATTGAATATTTTTATAATTTGACGGATTAAATATATCTTTGCTTATTGATGCTTGATAATAAAAGCCGTCTTCATCTACATCACCAATTAAGAAAATAAAACATCGCCCCGCATCTTGATTTATTACTGTTTCAACCGTCTTTTTATTATTTAATGTTAATTCATCTAATGCTTTATATTTTGCGTATCCTGTGTTATATTGTTCAACTTTTGCCCCGTTCATCTCACCTGTTAATTTTGGTAGGCTTAAACCAATAACGCCAAACTCTTTAAATTCGTCCGCCTTAGCTTGTATAAGCTCCCAACAATTAGAAGAATATAATATTTTATTTTTCATAAATATACCACTATTTAAAATACTGTATGATTTACCACAACCACCACCACCGCCACAATATATAATTTTTTTTGTGATGTGTTCGCCATCTGGTAATGGTGATATATCAAATTTTTCACCATCATTTTTTGCCATTGGTATAAAGTATTTAATATAATACGGTGATGAGTATTTATTTTTTAACATGTTTTCAATTTTATGTTTTGCTAATTTTATATATATACTATCATCTTTTTTTTCTAAAAGTTGCCCCATAACCATAGTTTTAAAGTAGTTAATATAAAATTTTGATTTCTCATTTTTTATCATCGTATTATAATCACTTTTTAGCATGTTTTCAATATTTGATTTAACGGGTTCTTTAAATAGTTCTTTGTAAGTATCAACAATTTTAAAATCTGCATTTTTTTTATATACTATACTATCAACTTTAACCCCGAAAATATCCGATGATTTCATTTGTAAAAGTTGCTTTAAAATAATTGTTTGAACATTTGCTTTAATGCCATATGCTACATGTTTTAAGCTTGTAGCATCAACAGGTTCAACAATTTTAAAAATATCTTCAAATTGATAGATGTAATCACTGTCTAAAGTTTTGTAAAAATCTTTATCTTGGTCTAATGCTTTAATATTTGTTGTAGATGTAAAATTATCAATACCTAAAATACCGACTGCTTTAGAATATGCTTTTACACCTTTAGAACTTTTTAAAGTTTCATCAGCTTGTATTTCTTCCGCCGTGTATAAATTACCGTTAATAACAGTCTTTAAAAATTCATTATTAAATTTAATATCAATAGCGGGACATACACAATAATTTATAAATTCTAATTCAGCATAATTAATAATGAGTTTAATCATGGATGAATATAAAATATGTGACGAATTAATATTTAAACCTAACATTTTAAAAATGTCTTTTTTCTGCTCATTTACATTTAATATTTTAATCTCATAAAAACCAACTAAACCGTTTTTAAATTGTTTATTAAATAAATCAACCGTAAAGCCTGCACCATTAACACAAATAAACGAACCACCAGGAAGCCCGCTATATTCGTCGCACTTGTTAAAATTAAAAAATGCTTTATTCATGTCTAATTCATTATATAAATTATCATTAATTTCCATTTTATTATCAAACATACGGTGAATTTTGTCATCATATTTATTAATAAAATTATACGCATCACTTGATACTGGAATTTTTAACGTATTAATATTATATTCATTTTTCCACTCATTGAAAAGTTTTTTAAATTCATTATCCTTAACTTTATATGTTTTGTCTGTGGTTGTTAATGTATTAAATTTTTCAACGTAAAAAGGGCTTATTTTTTTTAAATTATCATATTCTTCTTGGCTTACTTCTTCCGCATTGTTTGATTGACATATTTTTAAATCTAGATGATTGTATTTAGTATTTAAAAATTCTACATTGTAATAATTAAATGAGTTCTTATTTATTAATATATCATTTTTCCCGTTATTTATAATATCTTTAATGGTGATAGAAATATTTAATAATTCCGCCATTTCTTGCATTTCTTCCACTGTATAAGCCCGTTTAAATTTACTTTCTTGTTTTATTAGTTTTCTATATATAGCTCGCCCTTGTGTGCTCTTCTCATCATTTTGATATTTTTCAAAAAATTGAACTAATCCACGATATACACAATCACCGCTGTCGTTGTTTCTAAATAATTGCATAAATCTAGATTGTTTATTTTGGTTTTCTAATCTGGGGGCTATTATAGTTCTTAATATAACTTTACGATTACGGGCCATTACATTTAAAATAAAAGTTTGAACAATCCACGATGACGTATCGCTATCAGTATATACTAAAAAACGAAATTTTGCATCTATATCTTTTCTTGTCATCGTATTAGGAAAATTAACAACTTTTCTCATATCTTTAATTTCTGTATTACCTTCATAAAATTTAATCTGATGAGATATATAGCCTAATTGACTTGTTCGCATTGCTTGCTTAACTTCGTTTGTATGTATCCATGGGTAAAAATTATAAATATTATTTTCATCTAATACTATATCATTACTGATTGAATTTTTAATAAATACAGCTTGTTCTTTTAATTCTCGTTGAACATTCTTTTTTAATTTTCGTTGTTGTTTTCTTTCTGTTGTTTTTGTAATTAATGCCTTTAATGTTTCTTTTTTGTATGTAGTTGTTTTTAATTTTTCTAATTTCTCTAATCTGTTTAATGATGATTTATAAGGGCTACCATCTTTTTTTATTTTAATTGTTTTAAGGTTCTTTTTTAATGATGGTAATGAACGGATAACACCTTTTAAATATAATTCTTTTACGGTTTTGTATGCTGGATGATTTTTATAAACATCATCAAGTGTTGAAAGTTTTTCAATTCTTTTGTTAAAATTGGTATTAGACATTTTTATTATATATTAACATATATATTAAATATTTCTTTAAGTGATATTTTAGATATTTTAAATTTTCTAGATGTTTTTATTTATATTTCAATATTTTTTGAACTTTCGGCTTTGGGTGTTGGTGTTGGTGTTGGTGTTGGTTGCGGTGTTATTTCGGTGCATGTTTCAAATTCAAAAATAACCTTGTTCTTTAAAAGCTTTTTTTTTGCATATCTTTCTCTATCACGTAATGCAAAAACCTCTTTATTTAAAATATAATAATTAGAATAATATTTTTTTTCTTTTAATCGTTGATTATTGACTATAGAATTACATTTTTTACATCTTCTACCATATATTTTATTTTCTTTTATTACAAATTTTGTAATATCTGATGTTAAATTACATACTTTACAAGTTCTAAGTTCCATTATATTAATATAGAAAATAATTCTTTAAGGGTTTTTTAATATTCTTAAAGTTTAATTTTTGGGTCATTAACTATCTTTTTTAACATGTCATAAGCGTCTGCCCCCTTGTCTGCTTCTTTCTTAATAAGTGCAGCACTTTTAACATATTTACGTCCTATAACTTCCTGAGTTTTTCCAGCTTTTCGTTCTACAGTGTTTTTTGTGTTGTTTGCTTTTCTTATTCCCGTTCTAATTGCTCCAGTTGTTGCTTCTACTGCATTATCAATTTTTCGCACTGTTTTTTTTACTTTAGCCCCTGTATTAGCTACTGAACGCTCAATTTTGCTCTCCGTGTTATCTAAACTTTTATTTAATTTAGATTTAGTATTTTTAAGACTATTATTTATTTTACGTTTTATATTTAATACCATAAAAACTATATATATTATACTTTAGATTATATTAATTTATATTTAAAAAAAATCTAAATTATAATATATATATGTCCGATAATAGATTTTTTAGTAATAATGTAGAATCTCAATTATATGTACCCGACGCTTTACGCTTTTATGCATCCAAATTATCATTTTCTAAAAATAGGGTTCGTCTTCAATCTCTATCTAGTCAAACGGCTAATTCAAACGGTCAGATTATTGTCAGATTACCAAGTAATACAATGTTAAACATGGCTTCTCTAACAATGACGGGGTCCGTCCGTGCCTTTATCACTGGAGCAGTAGCAACTGAAGGCGTCGCTTTACCTACGAATTTAGATTATTCTTTTATTGAATCAGTTTCTTTAATTTCTAACGGTGGTATTATTAGCCAGCCTTTTTTAAATTATAAATTAATTGCTAATGTTTTAAATGACGTTTATGGAGGTGATGAAAAAATTAGTAATAGAAACGGATTACAGGGGTCTTTACCTTCTCAATTAATTGAGTATTCAACAATTGTAGCACTAGCAAATGGTAATGCTAGTGCATATGTGCCCTTTTCTATTAATTCGTGGGTTAGTGCTACTCAATCCATGCAACCGAGCTACATTAATACCAATTTATTAGGTGATTTAGAACTTCGTTTAACTTTAACGGATAACTCTATTTTACAATCTGGTAATGTAACAGATGGAACCAGTATAGCAGGTTTACAAGCCAGATGTAATTGGGACATGAAAGATATCAATTTTTATATTGAAACTGCTTCAGTTCAAAACACTATTTTAGAGCAAGCTATTGATGCTAAACTTACTGCGGGGGATCCGCTGATTATACCTTTTGAAAATGTTTTTTCATTTCAACAGAACAACAGCGGGGGAAGCTTTAATCAACGTTTTTCGGTATCAAGTCAATCTATTAATAAAATTATAGCAATTACACAATTAACTACGGATGTTACTAATGACGGAACCCGCAAAGGTTGGTTCAATGGAGTGCCTCAAGCATTACGAAGAAACAGCAACACCGCTTCACAATGTCAGTTTAGTGTAAATAATCAATATTCACCAAATTATTTAATTAATTCAGAGCTAAATAGCGGTTTTGATTTTTCAATTACTACTGCTGGAACTGTTCAAACTCCAGTATTTAGTGCTCCAGCAAATATAAAAGATTATCGTGCATCAAATGGATTAGTAGAAACTTTAGCAGCACTTGATACACCAGATTATGATTATGATACGTCTCACCACAAATTAACAAGCACCACACAAATGCCGTTTGAATTTTTTGGCGGTGGCGTAGTTGTTAACGTAGCAGGACCACCAGTTACTTCAAACGCAGTAGCTGGTCAATCTCAACCAATAGCACCTATTTTAAAATCAGCACAGACTTTCTGGGTTCCATATCAATATCAGTCTGGATTAGATACGTATTTAAATGATAAATATGTCGTTGCTACATCTTTTGATTTAGCATGTGACCAGTCTCGACTCTTATCGGGTATCAATACGTTAGGCTCTAACAGTCAAATGTTTTATAATGTTATCGGTGGAACTGGTGTTGCATCAACTTCTACTGTTTTTGTTTTATGCACTTCTACTATTCAAGTAAGAGCAGGGGCACAGCTTACAATAATACAGTAAATATTCGGGCTTGCCCAATATATATTTATAATATTTAATTTAATTTTATATTATAATTATATTTAGTTTGTTATCCATTGCGCCCCCGTGTTATTCATTTCTTTTATTAATTCATTTACTGCGTCATCCTCTTCCTGTGTTTGTTCGTTTGGTGTTATTCCTTCTCTTGTTTCAGTTTGTTCTAAATTATTATCGCTTATATTAACAGAATGGAATCCCCCCCATTGTCTTTTTATACCTCCATCAAGAAAACTTGAATTTCTATTATATGCAAATGTTTGACTATTTTGTGGTGTATTTGGTATATAACTATCTTTTAAATTGTATTTTACCCATGGATTAGGATTTAAGGACCGTTTATTACTTCCATTAGAATTTAAATTTTGATTACATACCCAATTATTACCATTTATAGGGTTATTAGTATGATATTTTAAATTTGAATAATCTGTTAAATTATTAGGTAATTGATCCATCGTATTATTATTATAAATCCCAACTGTAAATTTAGTATCATTGTTATAATTAATAATAGGTATAGTAGGCTTATTAACATTATAACCCGCCCCAGCATTACCAATATATTGGTTAGTTGTTGTATAATCTTTTTGACGTTTAAATGGTATATATTGGTTAGTTATTGTATCATCTTGACCTTCAATTTCAAATGGAATATTCATTTATATATATATTATAATAGATTATTTTTAATATATATATTTTAAATTATTTCTGATTCAATTATTTTATTTTTTTCTGGTTCAACTATTTCGGGCTCGGATGTGTCTTTGCCCGTGGTTTCAGCGTTAAATATAATTCTTTCTATTTCATCAACTAATTTCTGTAATCCAAATATTATATAATCGGGTTTATCTATTTTAAACTCGTTTATAATATCATCTGGTTGTATTATTAGTTTATTTAATTTATATATTATATTGTTTAATTTATCTTTAATAGTTTCATTATCTTTATTATTATTATTTAATATAATTTCATTTATTTTCTCAGTAATTATATTTAATTTTACGTCTGTTCTATAAAAATCATTTTCAACACATGATAATTTAGAATTTTTAAAATCTAAAAAAGACATTATATATTAATATATTATAGATATTTTTTTAATAATTACGTTTTAATTGTTCTCTCATCATTATCTGTTTATCTCTATTCGCTAATTGTTCAACTCCACCCATTAACATCATCGCACGGGGGTCGCTTGCTATCATTTTAGATAATCCTCCACCGCTTATTTTATCAACATTACCAATAATACCACGAACAACTGACGCACCTTTTCGGATAATAGTCCCTATTCTTTTCATTGTGTTTTTGGTTCTTCGTCCTAGTCTTGTTAAATTTAATCTACCCATATATATATATAATGTATATATTATTATATATTATTATTTTTTAATTAATTTTAATTTTTTTAACTCCAACATTTCATTTAATATATCGCTTGATGTTGTTTGCACTGACTCAGCTATAATTTCTATTTTTATTGAAAATGAATAATCTTTACGTGGTGTAATTTCTGTAAATCGCTCATTTAATATTGTAAAACTCAAATTATCTAAATATTTATTTGTTATAACTGTAGCAAAATTTTGATTAATATCATAAAAGAATATTTTACTAAATGGTGGTGTCGCAATTGGAACCTTACCCAGTATATTAGAAGTTGAAAAAACGTTGTTAGTGCTTGTATTAGAATAATTTTCACAACTGTTATTAATAGTAATATATAAATTTTCAACACCTGGAGACATTGTAACGGGTATTAATGACTCTGTTTGTAATGCTGTGCCTGGTATATTTAACGTTAAAGTTATTAATACATTATCAAAGCCCATCATTTCGTTTAAACTTTCAATAATATCAATACCCGTAATATTAAAAACACTATCCCGATTAAAATTAAATGTAATAGAACCAATTATTATTGAAGGCTTAGGGGTCGCAATAAATTTTAATCTGTTTGTTTGTGCTATATATGATATAACATAAGTATATAAACCCGCACTAATATTTAATTTATTAGTTAATTCTAATAAAAACGTAACTATATTGTAATTACCTATTTCAATCTCAACTAATCTATTTATACCGTTTTCAGTTAATAAAAATTTATTATTATATAATTCAGTTTGATAGAATGTATAAGGCATGGTCATCTCTTGCAAGGTTAATCTTATTCTTTCGTCGTTTTCTATTCCTATTAAATTATTAGGAAAATTAAAAATTGGTGATGTTAATGAACCTGACGATCTATACTTTGTATCTAAATAAAAAAGAAAGCTTTTTCTTATATCAAAAACCATAATATAATATAATGTAGGTATTAATTACTATATCTATCATTTGGTTTATAAATAACTAATGTAAAAGATATATTATTTATATATCCGTTTGGTATTGGACCCCCTATAACATCCAAAACTCTAATAGTTAATTTACCATTAGACAATGCATTTTGATTATTTAACATTTCGTAAATTATTGAATCTTTATTTAAAAGTTGGTTAAATACGAATCTGACTTCATTTACCGCAGGGGTTGCTGAATTTGTTAATGTTGGTATAAGTAATAGGGGTATTCGTGCAAATATTTTTGTATTTTCTGAATTTAAAGGAGCGGGATAGCTTGAATAATCAATATAAGGAGGTAAATTTATTGATGATAATTGTATTAATGGCAATGTAGCCCAATAATCACGTGTAGGGTTTGTATTTACTACAGGCTCTAAAATAAAATTTTCAACACCCATAAATACTTTTCCGTTTAATATTTGTTGATCTATATTTACTGTTGTTGTAAATGTAGAATTAATAATCTCTGCAATTGATGCAACAATATAAACCCTAAAAATAGTTCCATTATTCCAATCCATAATATATATATATATTAATACTTATATATTATTTATTCAATGCATTTTATAATATTAATTTTTTTAATTCCTTTATTTAAATCTTCAATATTTGATTTTACTAAAAACTCACCCTCGTCATTAGTAATTTTTATGGTTACATCTTTATCTGGTTCTTGTAATTCACCAAAATCTAAACCATATTTATTATATTTCTCCCTAATTTCTGGGTCTCTTGCTATATCATCAAATTCACCCTCGTTTTTAATATCAATAGCGTCCTTAATTATTTGGTCTTTTTTGTAATGTGTCATTTTACTCTCCCATGATAAACTACCATATTTTTCATTTTCATAATCTGATAACTTAATTTTATTTTTTACTTTTTGCTCTACGTCTAAATACTCCTTATAATTAGGATATTTAATAGCGAAATCAATCATTGACTCAATAAGCCAATCTGGTTTATCTTCAAAATTTTTAAAGGTTGCTTTATAATATTCTATAGCTTCTTTTTTTGTTGCAAAATAATCTCCGTTTAATGACATATATATATATAATACTAGATATTTTTTTAAAGTGTTTTTTGGGTTTTAAATAACGTCTATATCTAAATTTTGATTAATATCTATTCGTTCGTTAAAGTTTTTTCTAAATCCTTTCTTCTCTCTACAATCAATATATAAAAAGTCATGCGGTTTATCTTTTGTTGCGTATTCATACAATTTTAAAAATTCTTCGGGGGTATAGTGGTTATTACATGTATCTGCAAATTCAGAAATCATTTTTTTACTTTTACATGGGAACAACATCATTACAGTAGAATTTAAACGGATTGAACGGGGACATAGTTTATAAGCTTGAACCAAATTAAAAACGGTCATTTTTAAATGTCTATTTTTCATTTGTAAATTTACTAATTCGCCTAATGCATTCGTATATATAGGCGTGCTCGCCATATCATCAATAATTAACATCGCAGTCGGGACTATCATCTGAGTAAAGTGTTTTGGGTCGTTAGGCTTACAAAAATCAAACTTCATTAAAAAATCAACATCTTTAAAATAAAATATAGCTTCTTCGCTCTTATCGGTGCATTTACTTAAAAATTCAATAGCTTGTTTATATACTTTCGCATATCTTAGCCATTCTTCATAGTTTATTAATCTTCTTTTTTGACGCATGATAATCTCACTTATTAATCCCCTATGATATGCCTGATGTTCTTCATCAAAATCAATTTTTAATGTGTTATATTTGGGTTCGCCTCTTTTATGTCTTTCTTCATCGTAGCACCCTGTTGGACTAATTAATATATAAACGTTGTAATATGGTTTTAATTTTTTAATTAAATTTAGCGTTGCATTAGTTTTTCCGCTTCCTGAGTTTCCAACACTTAACAAACTAAAAAAACCCTGTGGGAGTTCTTTAGGTATATTCATTTTATAATCGTCCTTAGTTTCAATCTCATCGTTATTAAAATTTTTAATATGTTCTATACAATCAACAGACATTTTATTATACTATATAATAGCTTTGAAAAAGCATTTTTATATATATATATTTACGGTTGAAAAACTGATTTTAATAAATACTCTTTTTTTATTAGTGCTATTTTATCGTTATAATGTTTTTCTACAATTTTGTCCTGTGTTTCTTTTTCTATTTTTTCATGTTCATCTAAATCTTCTATAAATTGCTGTTCTGGTTGTTTAGGTTGTTTAGGTTGTTTCGGTTGTTTCGGGCGTGCTTGTGGTTTTTTTAAATATATAATTTCTTCCTCACTTTCAGAATCTGTTATATATACTATTTTCTTTTTTTTTGGTTTTTCAGCTTTTAAAATAGCTCTTTGTTTTGACGGTTTTTTTAAATAAAAAATTTCATCTTCTTTATTGTCTTCTGGTGTATATACTATTTTATTTTTTAAATCCTTAATTTTTTTATCTACCGTTATATTCTTATCTAATTTTTTTAATATTTTTAATTCCTGTTCTTTCTTTTTCATCATTTGAGATTCCTTTTTTTTATCTTTTAATTTTGCGTGTGCTATAAGTCTAGCTTTTTTTAAATTCTCTAATTGTTTTTCACTCATTATTCTTTTTGGTTTAATGGGTTTTTCTGGTTCTTCATATACGGATGAATTTCGCCCTGTATGGTTTTTAAAACCTATAGGTTTTTCAATGTTTTCAATGTTTTCATTGTGGTCGCTTGTATAACTTTCATTTTCTGAATCACTCATTTATCTATATAAATCTATAGAAATTAATATATTTAGATGTTTTTTTATTTTCTATAGATTTATATATGAGTATTATTAGCAGTATTTACAACACTGGCACAGGTTTAAGCACTTCTATTATTGAGGGTCAGCTTCCTATAATTGTAGATGATTTAATCGTTAATGGTAATTTAACAGTTTTAGGGACTAGCACATTAACGGGTGATGTTGCATGTGGTGATAATTTAACAGTTCAACAAACAACAACAACGGAGGATTTAGTAGTTAATAATAATACTATATTAGATAACGGAGTGGGACAAAATAACACATCTTTATTTAAATTACCTTTAGTAAATGGTGTAAATGGTGAGGTATTAACAATAACAAATGACGCCGTAAATCCAATTTTAACTGACTGGCAACCAATACCAGCTATTAATAACTATGTTCAATATGATACGGTGACATCTAAATTAAAAAATAATGTTTTAGCGGTTGTAACTGATATTAATGATTTAACAGTTGATAATAGTATAGGTATATCTGGACAACGTTTTAAATTACCATCTAACAGCACAACAGCAACAAATGGGCAAGTATTAGCAATTTTAAACAGTGCAGTAAATCCTAAAACAACATCATGGATTAATCAGGCTCAATTTTTTGTAACAACCGCATTATTTGAAAATAATATAGTAGGTGTTGCAACTGTTTCAACAATTGCAGCAACAATTGTTAATACGTCTGTTTTAACTCCTGGAATATATTGTATAAATTACGAAGTAAAATTTAATGCATCTGCACGTGTATTTTCATATCAAGGATTTGGATGCACCTTATCAAGTGGTTCGTTATCAAATAATCCAATTGTCGGATTACAACAAGCTTGTTCTATACCATACACAGCACCAAGCCCAGGATTGTTTCAAGAGCCTAAATTTACAGGTTGCGGAGTCATCAATCTAACAACATCACAAACTATTTTTTTAGTCGTTTTAAATAATTTTACGGGTGCATCTTATACAACTTTCGGGTCTATACGTTATACTAAATTATCATAATATTATTATATCAATTATATATATGACTAAAATTAAATCTAAAAAAAGAAAAACAAAGGTTTTAAAAAACTACGGCGGGGGAAATCTTGCATGGTTATCTAACTTTAAAAAACAGTCTATAATAGGCGGGTCGGATATGGTAGGACCTTCAGATTTTGGAGGTCGTGCAAACATTGCACTTCATGCGGGCATAGGTCGAGATTTAAAACGTGATGAAATAGGAACCATCCAGTTATTAAATGAGAATGATATAAATAATATTATGCATATGGAAAATATTACTTATGATAAGAAAATCTATAATCAATATAAAAAAAATTTAAATGAACAAAAGAAAAGTCAAAAATACGGCGGAGACCCTATTTTAAATATTGAATTAAAAAAGCAGAGCCAATTTTTATATGATGAATTAAAGGATTCAATTTTTAAAAGTGATAACGAGCAACAAAAAAAAACACCAAAAATAAATAAATATATGTCATCATTTGAGCAAAATTTACAAGAACAATTAAAAGGAAATATAAAAAAACAAAATAAATTAATACAACAACAAGAACAACAACAGCAAGCTATAAAAGCACCCGCTAACATGTTTGATTATAAAAAACAAGAAGTATATGCAAATTTGGATAATAAATTTAAATTTGATAGATATATTGATAAAATTCTAAAAGAAGAACCAAAACCAAAAAAGGCATCAAAAAAAGTATCTAAAAAGACGATGGGATTTTTACAAAAAGAAAAAGATTATAATAAGGTAAAACTGGACAACATAGAAAAAAGTAGATTATTTAAATTAAAACAAGACAAGAGAAATGAAAAATTAAAAAAGGAAGAAATAAAAGAAAATGAACGAAAAAGAAAACAAGTAATAAAAGAATTAAATAAAAAATTATTAATAATAAAAAAAGATAAAAAAATAGGAATAGCAGAAACTAAAAGAATGAGTAAAGAAGATAAGAGAATAGAAAAACCAAAACCACCACCAAAAGCAAAACCCAAAAAAAAATAAAAGCTACCACAATATTTTTGATGACCAATATGACGGTGAATAAGGGTTTTTTATTACGTATTTATTATTTTTGTCTTTAATTTTGCTATGTCTAGCATACCACGCTTTACGCTTTTGTTTATCATGATGATCAAAATACGTATGCCCAACATCTGAACCAAAATTTATAATTTTACCATCGTATATTACATAGAAACGTTTATTTTTTCGTTTTGATTTTCCAAAGTCTGATGCACCTAATTTTAAAGCTTTATTATATAGTTCTATGGAATCTCTGAATCCTGTCATATATTAAGGCGTTGAAATATTATTTTCTACTATATTTTTTATTATTATCATTACACGTTCATCTTGTTCTTTTTCTAATTTCTTTTTATTTTCATAATATTGTTTTCTCCATAATTTTGCACGTTCTT
>Ga0315291_10006717_pt1 | contig 14262 bp, 7 predicted proteins | sample YL17G12_20_MG_FD_203070 | JGI IMG/M metagenome (GOLD analysis project Ga0315291, IMG submission 203070) | Sediment microbial communities from Yellowstone Lake, YNP, Wyoming, USA - YL17G12_20 | ecosystem: Environmental > Aquatic > Freshwater > Lake > Sediment | place: USA: Wyoming | collected...
CCCTCGTCGCCGTGACGGGCGGGGCGAGCGACGGGCGCGTCTGCTGGTGGGACCTCGCGGGCTCTGCCCCGGCTCCTCGAGGCTGCTCCTCCTCCTCCTCCTCCTCCTCCTCCTCCTCCTCCTCCTCCTCCTTCTTCTCGTCCTCCTCCTCCTCCTCTTCTTCTTCCTCTTCTTCGGGCGCCGCGGTCTCGGCCGCGGTGTCCCTTCCCCTTGGGGCGGTCTCCGCGCTGGCCGCGTGTCCCGGAGACGGCCGCATTGTCGCCGTCGCGGCCTCCCCCGGGGCCTCCCCCGGCGCCTCCTCCTCTTCCTCGAGGCTCTTCCTCTGCGACTCGCGCGCCGGGGCGGCGGCCGCGGCCGAGATCGAGCTCCCCCTCGCCGCCGGCGTCCTGACGCGGCTCGCTTGGGGCTCCCAGACCTCGCTGGCGGCCTCTTCGGCCTCGTCGGCGGCGGGCGGCGGCGGGGGGGTCCTCTGGTGCGACCCGCGGGCGCCCCGGGCGACGAGGGTCGCGCTGGGGCCGGGCGGCCACCCCTCGCCCCGCTCGTCGAGCGGCGGCGGCGGCCGCGGGGCCCTGGCTCTCTGCGCGTCTCGCTCCCTGCGGGGCAGCGGCGACGGGAGGGAGGGGGACTTCCTGCTGGCGACCGCCGGAGGGGGAGCGGGGGACGCGATCGTGCGGACGTGGCGCGTCCGGGCCTCCCCGCCGCCGACTCCGGCCCCGCCGCCGCCGCCGCCGCCGCCGCGGCCCGCCCTCCCCCCGGCGCGCTCGCCGCTCCTCGGAGCGTCGTTGCACAGGAGGAACAGAAGGGAAGAGACGGGGGACGCGAGGTCGGCGGCTCTGCGGCGGCTCGCGGCGGCGCTCGACGCCGTCGCGGCCGGCGCGACGGGGCTCGGGGGGCGCGCCGCCGCCGCGGAGGCCTCACTGCTCTCTTCCCTCGGCGGTGCCTCGTCCGCGGCGGCGGCAGTGCGCGCGTGAGAGAGAAGGGAAAGGCAGCCACTTACATTGAAATCGCGATTCCGCGTTCGACGAAAGCTCTAGTGTTACACAACCAAAAGTTCATTCCTCCACCTCCTTTCTTATTTTCCTTTTCTTTCGCACCTTCTCAAGAGGACACGGGACGAAGCAAGCACGCGCCCCCCTTCGCTGAGGGGGCGGCGAGCCACCCCCCCTCGATCTGGTGCGCCTCGAAAGAGCGCACGAGCTCGAGGGCCCCCCGCAGCCTCTCCTCCGCCGCGGCGGCGCCCGAGGCGGCCCCTCCGCCCGCCCCCCCCTCGCCCGCTCGCGCCCTCCGCTCGACCTCCGATTCGGCGGGCACGAGCTCCCTCCACAGCGCTCCCGCCTCCGCCGCGGCCAGAGGCCTCGTCGAGAGGGCGTCGGCGGCCGCCACGGCCTCGAGTCGCGAGATGGCGGCCGAGGCGGAGGGAGCGCCGCCGAGGGCGGCGGCGGCGGCCGCGGCGGCCGCTGCGCGGGCCCTCCTGACCCTCGACGCGCCGTCCCTCGTCGACAGCAGCGCCGCCGGGAGCGCGTCTGCCAGCGCGACGACCCGCACGAGGGCCTCGCGGGCCGTTGTGGCGGCGCGGTCCGAGGAGGTGGGGTGGGGCAGCGGGGCCGAGAAGCGGGAGAACTCCTGCGCGGCGGCGACGGCGGCGGCGGCGGCCGCGGCGGCGGCGCCGCCGCCGTGGAAGACGAATCCTCCTTGCTGCTGTTGGTGGTGCTGCAGCTGCTGCTGCGGGTAAAAGGGAGGCCTCTGAGGCTGCTGCTGCTGCTGCTGGAAAGGGTTGCTCATCACGCCTCCTTGCTGCTGCGGCTGCGGCTGGAACGGAGGCCGGAGAAAGCCACCTCCTTGCGGGCGAGGCTGCTGCTGCTCCCACTGCTGCTGCTGGTAGCCCCAGTTTCCTACTCCGCCGCGGCCTCGACCAGCGCCTTGTTGCCAGTGCTGCTGCTGTTGAGGCGGCGGGCCCGGCGGGAAGGGGTTGTTGCCTCCGGGGGGAGGTCGAAACGGCGGCGGTGGCGGCGGCGGCGGCGGCGGCGGCGGAATCGGCATTTGCTGCTGCTGGAATGTCTGCTGCTGCTGCTGCTGCATCGTCCCTTGCTGCGGAAGCGGGGGCGGCAGCGCGCCCTGTGGCGTCTGCGAGCGCGAGCGCCCCTGCCTGCGAGAGTCGGCGTCGAAGTCGCGACCGTCCTCCATCGCCTCTTCTTCTTCTTCTTCTTCTTCTTCTTCGTCGTCTGCCGTTCGTGTGTTTGTGTCAACCTCTCCTTCACTTCTTTCGCCAGAGGCGTTCATCGATCTCTTTCTCTCTCGGCGCCCTCCCCTCTCCGAGAGCTTCGTCTCCCCTGTTTCGCCCGTCTCCACAAGATGGAAGAAGAACCCATCATCGTCCCCCATGCCCAAGGAGAAGCGCGGCGACGACCCAACGAAGGAGGAGGAGGAGGAGGGCGAGGCGACGGCGACGACGCGGGGAGCAATGGCTCGAGCGAAGAAGGCGTGCTCGTCTCCCCGTCGTCGTCGCCGGAGCCGGAGCTCGCCGCCGCTTCCTCTCCTCCCCCTTCCTATCCTCTGCGGGGCTCGGTCGTCGCAGGCCAGGGGCTGTACATGATAGACACGCACGCAGCTCGGGACCTGACCCCGGAGCTGCTGAAGGAGGCAAGGAGAGAGTGAAAAGACGGAGGGAGAGGGTTTCTTTTCTTTTCTTTCTCTTGGCTCTCTCGACGTATTTTTTGCTCAAAAAGAAATTCTCGACTCCACCGAAACGTTTTTTTTGTTTTGAAAAAAAAGCAGATCCGAGCTGTCCACGAGCTCTGCTTCCCGGACGAGAAGAGCGGAGACGAAGAAGGCAGCGGCGGCAGAGCCGACGCCGACTGGCTCCAGCGCGCCACCTTCTGCCACGAGCCCGCGGACTGCGCTTGGATTCTCCTCTACGAGCTCGACGGAGAAGACGAGGCTCCCTCTTCCTCCCCTTCATCCTCCTCGTTTCTCGCGTCCTGGCTCCCCTTCCTCAACAAGGCACCCGCCGCTTCTTCTCCTTCAGAAGAGGAGCAACAGCAGCAGCAACAGATGAAGAAAAAAGGCGAGCTCGTGGGTTTGGTCGCGGGCGTCCCCTACTCCTCGTCGCTCTTCGGCTTCGGCCTCGGCGTCGCCCCCCGGCTCCGCGGCCGCGGGCTCGGCGCCCGACTGATGCACTCTCTGCAGGCCGCGGCCCGCGCCAGAAATCTCTCTGCGATCTCAGCCACGGTCGAGGGAGGAAAGAGGGGGCTGGTGGAGTACTACAAGGGGCACGGGGGCGTCGTGGAGAGTGCCGGTGAGTTAGTTTCTTTTTTCTCTTCGTTTCGTCTTCCTGTCTCTCTCCCTCCTTCTCCCTCTCTCTCTCTCTCTCTCACTGCCAAAAAAACTCGAAACCTTTCATTTCAAAATTCAACAGGTGTCACCTCCCCAGACTCCGCCCCTCCGACAGTCTTCCGCATCGTCAAGCGCTTCGACGACGAGGAGCTGGCCCGGGTGACCCGGGAGGCCGATGAGAGGATATTTACTCTGGAAGAAGGAAGGAAGAGGAGGTGTCGAAGGAGGCGGGGCGTCGCCGTCGCCGCGGCGGTATCGGCCTCGGTCCTCGCCGTCGCCGCCGTGGCCTTGGCCCTGCTCCGCGGGAGGGCGCAGCAGCAGAGGAGGAGGCTCTTGAAATGAGCGTTTCCCCCCTTTTCTTGTAACACCAGGAGCATCGCCACTTTGAGTAGTTTTGGAAGGAAGAAGGGCGAAAAGAAAACAAGATGAAAGGAGAAGAAGACGAAAGAGGTCAAACGTCCTCTATTTTTTTTCGAAAACGAAAGAGAGAGCGAGAAGTGTTTCTTCTCCTTCTTTTTTCTCGCGTTCACGTCAAAAGGTCCCCGCCTGTCGACGCGCGGAGGACAACACATGACGATGGCCGACCGCGTCCCCCTGCCGCGCGTCTCGACGGCCTACGCTGCGGCGACAGCAGGGACCAATGCGGTCGGCGTCGGCGTTGCATCGACGGCAGCGGCGGCGGCGTCGACGGCGTCGACGACACCCAGCAGTCCCCTCGAGGCTCCCGTCGCCAGGGCGGCGCTGCTGACGATGGCCTCAGAGCTGACGGTCCTGGACACTCTGGGATTCCTCTCCGGCCCCGTGGGAGGCGGGAGGGACTTTACGAAGGCGTACCGGTGAGTTTTCTTGAAAGAGGGAGTTGAGAGATTGAGAGAGAGGAGAGGGAGGGATGGGCGCCGATTCGTGCTTCTACCTGTCGAGGCCAAAGGCGAGTGGGGGACTTGTTTTCATTCAAGGAGGCGCGCCCTCTCGTTTTTGCTGTTTTCATCTGGTTTTTTCAATCCCGAGCGCGAGGCGATGGCCTGATCTACACGTAGAGAGTAACGGAGCCACCAGAAACGCCTCGTAAGCGTGCGCATTCAGCCCGCAAAGGGTGCGTGCAGCGCGATGGTTTTTTTTTCCGTCGCTCTTCTCACTCACTTTGAAAACTTCCTCTCGACCTCGACACCAACCTTCACAACAACCAGCACCGCCCTCGAGTCCCTCGCCTCGCCCAGCCCCCCGCCGAACGCCGGCGCCGCGCTCGTCGCCGCGCTCCGCTCCTGCGCCTCGGACGCCCTCGTGGCGCTCTTCGGCGGCCCGCACGGGGCCGACGCGGACGCCGTCTCGGCCCTCCTCGACGCCGCCAACGCCCGCGTCTCCCAGGCGGTGCTCCTCGGCCAGAGCGGCGCGGCCGTCCCCGCCGGCTCCGCGGCGACGGCCTTCGCCGCGGTGGAGATGACGGATGCGGGGTTCTGGAAGGGGGGCGCGCCCGCCCGGCCCCCCGCCGACCTGCTGGCGCTCGCGGCGGCCCGCGGCCCGGCCAACCTCAAGGCGCGGCCGGGCGCCGACCGCGCCGCGGCGAGGCAGGAGGCGGCCCTGGGGGTCGCCGGCGGGGACGGCGAGGCTGCCTCTCGTGGCGTCGCCGCGGGGGAGTATGGAGGGGGAGGCGCGCGCGGCGGGAAGGCGGGGGCGAAAAAGGGCGGGGGCGCCGCGGCGAAGAGGGGCGGCAAGGCGGGCGGCGGCGGCGCGGCCGGCGCGGGAGCGGCCTTCGCCCGCAAGGCCCCCTCCGGCCTCCTCCCCTCGCCCTCCGACCTCCCCGCGGTGCTGGCCCACGAGCTGGCCACCATGATCGAGCGCGCCGTGGCGCCCGCGGTCCTTGAGGAGAGGGAGGACGAGCCCGAGCCCGAGCCCGAGCCAGAGGAGGAGGCGGCGGAGGCGGCTCCGACAGCTCCCGCTGGCGCCGCCGCCGCCGCTGCTGCTGCTGCTGCTGCTTCGACCGAGCCCGCCGACCCCGCCGACGGCGGCGGCGGCGGCGAGCAGCAGCAGCAGCCCGCCGCCCCCGCCCCTTCCTCCCCTCCCCCTCCAAAGGGCTCCCACCGCATCCGCGAGGCCTGCCGCAGGCGCGTCGCGCTCCTCCGCGCCACGCGCGCGGGCGAGGTTGCGAGGGTGCTGGACGTCGACGCGTCGGCCATTGCCGCGGCGCTGCGGTCCGGCGGCTACGACGACGTCGAGGCGCTCTGCGCGGACGTCGCCGCCGCCGTCCGCGGCGCCGCCGAGGCGAGCGCGGAGGCGCTGGCGACGAGCGCGGCGGAGGCGGCGGCGAGGGCGGCGGCCTCGGTCGCGCCGGGGGACGACGGCCCAGGGCGCGGGCGCGGCGCGGCGGGCGGGCTCGGCGGCGCGGCGTCGACGATGCGGAAAGGGAAGCTCCTGGGCCTCGCGGACCAGTTCGTCGCCGCGCTCACCTCGGCGGTCGCGGAGGTCGCCATGGATTTCGGCTCCGCCGACCGCAAGAAGGCGAAGATGAGGCGGGCGACGAGGGCCGCCGCCGCGGGAGGGGGAGGCGGGGCGGAGGGCGGCGGCGGCGCTTCCGCGGCGGACCCCACCGCGCCGCCGCAGCTCGACGAAAACGGCAACCCAGTCGCCGTCGCCTCCCCGGCCCGCCTCCGCACGGGGCCGATGCCCGAGGCCATCCAGGCGAACCGCGAGCCCTACCTCCACGGCGCCTGGCGCCGTCGCCCCTACGCGCCGAGGCCCTACGAGCGCCTCAAGGCCTACAAGGTGAACTCGATGTCGAAGCCCCTGGTCGAGTGGAAGCTCACCACGGAAAAGCGGGGCCGGTGCGACGGGTCGGCGTGCGCCGTCGCGCCCGGGTCCCTGGGGACGTACTCCCTGGAGATGGAGGCCTTCGACACCGAGTGCGCCTGCCTCAAGAGCAACCTGGAGTGCGGGCCCAACTGCGGCTGCGCCGAGGCCGCGCGGCGGAGGAAGCAGTTTTCGGAGGACCCGACCTCGACCGAGTTCCCCGCGGCGTGCGCCAACCGCGCCGTCACGCGCCGCGAGACCTTGGTCTTGAACAAGGACGTGCAGGAGGTCAACGCGTGGGGCATGGACTGCTACTCGCGGCGAAACATCGTCGACGCGGTCCTCGAGTCGCAGGCCTTCGGGTCCTACGTGAAGCCGGACTACCGAGCTCTCGCCAGGGCCGCCGAGGCGCAGGCCGCGGCGCTGGCGCGCGGGGAGAAAATCCACCGCGCCGAGGCCGGCGCCGGCGCCAAGACCGAAAAGGACACGGACGAGGGCCCCAGCCCCCCGGCCTCCCGCCCGGGCTCCGCGGCCCTCACGGCCCGCTGCTGCTCCGCCGCGACGAGGGACCGGGTCAACGACTGGGTCGAGCGCGTGCTGCAGCCCGCCGTCAACTCGCAGGGCGCGCAGGGGTGGGACCTGGCCCGCGCGCTGCGGCGTCTGGAGCAGCGCGGCGGCGGCGGCGGCGAGGGCGCGGCGGCGGCGGCGGCGGCGGCGCCCGCTGCTGCTCCCGCTGCTGCTGCTGCTGCTGCTCCCGCTGCTGCCGCTGCTGCTCCCGCTGCTGCCGCTGCTGCTCCCGCTGCTGCTGCTGCTGCTCCCGCTGCCGCTGCTGCTGCTGGCAAGGACGCTCCGCCCTCTGCAGGCGAGGCCGAGGCGGCCCTGACCGCCGCGTCCGTCGACGCGACCTCGCCCGCCTCGGCCCTCGCCGCCGCGGCCGTCGCCGCGCGCTTCCGCGACGTCGGCTCCGACTACTTCCGCGTCCACCCGAAGGGAGTGGGCATGCAGGTGATCCGCCCGGGGGGCCTCCCCCGCCTGACCTTTGTCGAGGAGTACCTGGGAGAGGTGCACTCGCCGTGGCGCTGGTTCGAGGTGCAGGACGCGCTGAAGAAGGTCACCAAGGACGAGCTGCCCGACTTTTACAACATCGTGCTCGAGCGACCCCGCGACGACCCGGCTGGCTACGACGCGCTGTTTGTTGATGCCGCGTCCCGGGGAGCGTTCGCGTCGAGGATGTCGCACTCGTGCACGCCCAACTGCCAGGCCGTGGTGATGGCTTGCGGCGGTGAGCATTTTTTTTGAGTTTTGAGTTATGAGTTATGAGTTTTGAGGTTTTCTTTTCGAGGTCGAGGTCGAGAGAGAGGCAGGCGCGACGACGGAAAAAAACAAGACAAAAAACCCACTTTTTTAAATCTCTTTTCCCCGAAAACCAACTCCAAAAAAACAAAACCAACTCATCTCCAGGCCGCCTCACCATCGCCGTCTACACCCTCCGCCACGTCCACGAGGGCGAGGAGCTGACCTTCGACTACGCCTCCGTGACCGAGTCCGAGAAGGAGTTCCGCGACGCCATCTGCCTCTGCGGCACCTCGGGCTGCCGCGGGTCGTTCCTGACCTTCAGCGGCTCGCGCGCGTTCCAGGCCGTGATGAACGAGAGGCACAACGTGCTCCACCGCCAGGCGATCATCCTGCACGCCGGGGACTCGAGCGGGCTGACGGACGCGGACAGGGCCGTGCTCGACCGCTTCGGCGTCCGCGACTCCGCCTTGGGCCGGGGAGGCCTCGGCCCGGCGGAGGAGGCCGCCGCCGGCGGCGTGATGGCCCGCCGCGTGCCCCCGTGGCTGGAGAAGTGGGCCGCCCTCATCCTCCACTTCGTCGAGCGGGAGCGCGAGCTGCTGCCCGCGGCCCTGCTCGCGCTGCCGCCGGCGCTCGGGGGCGGCTACTCGCGCTCGGCCGCCGCGCTCGAGGCGCGCGGCGTCGCCGACTCGCGCCTGCAGAACGTCGTCATCACCGTCGACAAGATCAAGTACGTCCTCTCCCAGTCGTTCAAGGCCGCCGACGAGTCGTCCCAGTCGTGCCCTCCGCTGCGCCGGCTGTCTGACGCCGAGGCGGCCGACCACGTGTGGAACGGGGACCGGTCGATCGCGCGGAGGCTGCTGCGCGCCGCGGCGCCAGCGCTGAGCTCGCCGCAGGTCGCGCGCGGTGTCGTCGCGGCGGCGACGGCGGCCGAGGTGCGCAGGGCGCTCGAGAGGTCCGGCGTCGGCCCCGGGCTGGGCCATCACCCGCAGCTCCACGAGCTCGCCGAGGCCGTGCTGCGCGACCCGCCCGCCGCCTCGTTCGAGGAGGCCAGGCGGAGGCTCTCCGACCTCGTCCCGATGCTGCGGCGGTTTGACGCCGAGGCGCGGGGAGGGCACACCGCCGCGGCCGACATCGCGACGATGTACGCCCGGACCCGCGTCTGGTTCTCGGCCGAGCGCCGGTTCGCGTCGTTCACGAGTCCCGCCGTGAGGCTGGCTCCCTCGGACCTGTGCGTGATCGGTGACGGGGGCGGCGCGGCGGGGGGCGGGGTGGGCGGGGGCCCCGCGAAGAAGAAGCAAAAGGTCGGGGCGAAGAAGAAGAAGACGGATTCCAAGTCGGCGAGCCCTGCGGCGACGGCAGCGGAGGGGGAGGCGGAAGCGGAAGCGGCAGGAGCTGCTGCTGCTGCTGCTGCTTCTGCTTCTGGCGAGCATCCCGCCGCTGCTGCGACGGCTGCCGCTCCTGCTGCTTCTGCTGCAGCGGAAGAGACCGCGGCAGGCGCTCCTGCTGCTGCTGCTGCTGCTGCTGCTGCGACTTCGGAGCCTGCTCCCGCCGCGACGGCGGACGCGGCGGCGACGACGGCGACGACGGCAGCAGAAGCTGCTCCCGCTCCCGACGCCGCTGCTGCTCCCGCTCCCGACGCCGCTGCTGCTCCCGCTCCCGACGCCGCTGCTGCTCCCGCTCCCGACGCCGCTGCTGCTCCCGCTCCCGCCGCCGCTGCTGCTCCCGCCGACGCCGCCGCAACAGCAGCAGCAGCAGCAGCAGCAGCGGGAGCCGCCGGGGCAGCTCCCCCTCCCGCTCCCGCTCCCCCGGGCCCGGAGAGCGACCTCCTCCCGCTGCCCGAGGGCGCCCTCTGCGACCCGGTGCCCCCGCACCTCCCCCCCGCCGCCGACGACGAGGCCGGGCTCGTCGACGAGGCCACGGCCGCGCGGGCCGGGCTCGCCAAGAAGTACGGCCCCTGGTTCATCTGGGGCCAGCTCTCGGGCTGGTTCAAGCAGACGGTCTACGACCCGACGGCCTCGCTGTCGGCCGAGCGGCGCGGCACGATCTCGCTGCCGGACGTCGAGTCGTGCTACGGCGGCTGCGCGCGCTCGCGGTACCAGCAGCGGGACCGCGCGGCGATGCTCGAGCACGTCTCGACGCGCCCGGACGCGATGTGGAAGGTCGGCACGCTGTGGTCGTTCCGGAACGAGGGCAAGATCTACGGCAGCCCGGCGTTCGACAGCCGCTGGAGCGAGCTGACGCGGGAGTTCGAGGACCCGATGCCGGCGCTGCTGGGGGAGCTGCGCGGGGCGTGGGTGCCCTTCGGAGGGGGCAAGGCCGGGGGGGCTTCGGCTGCTGCTGCTGCTGCTGCTGCTGCTGCGAAGGCTGCTGCTGCTCAAACGAGCGCTCCTGCCGCTGCTCCTGCTGCGGCCTCGGCGATGGAGGTGGACAAGGGCGATGGCGGCGGCGAAGGAGGGACGGCGGGCCTGGCGTGAGAGAGAGACACGTTTTTTTTCCCTTCCTTTTTTGCTTTTCAGAGTGGAGAGAATGGGGGGAATACATGAACAACAACAACAACATCAGAACAAAACGCACGAGAGAAACGATGAACATTCACTCACTTGTTGGGAAAGAGAGAGAAAGAGAGAAAAGAGAGAGAGTGAGAGAAAAGAGAGAGAGGTCGGGGTCGAGAGAGAAAACCAAAAAAAAATGCAAAAAAAAAAACACTCTCATTCCATTCATCGCTACAGAGAAAAAGTCGACAGACCAAACGAGAATAGAAACGACTCTCTTCCACTCAACGATGGCGGACCCAGACGCCGCCACGGCGGCCCTCATCGCCCGTATGCTCGCCGAGGAGCAGGGTGGCGGCGGCGCCGGCGGAGGCTACTACCACGACGCCGTGGGGAGCAGCGGGGGCGATTCGTCGGGCGACTCGGACTGGGGCGGTGGCGGCGGGAGCAAGAAGACGAAGAAGAAGAAGCAGCATTTGGCGAAGAAGAAGGCCGCGGCTCCTCCTCCGGCCAAGAAGCAGCGCGAGAGCAAGGCTGGTGCGTGATGCATCTGAGTGACAGTCATCAGGTGGAGAGAAGAAAGGGAAAGAGAAGAAGAGCGAGAGGCGAAATGCAGCAAAGCGTTTTGAATTTGTTTTTTTTTCATCGCGCGACGACGCCTCTCCGACGACAGCTCTCCCCCTCTCTGACCTCCTCTTCCTTTTTCCCTTTTCCTTCTCCCCTCCTCCACACAAACAGCCAAGCCCCCCGCTCCCGCGAAGAAAGACGCCTCCGAAGGCGACGGCGACGGCGACGGCGCCGGCGACAGGAGGGTAGAGGAAACGCCAGCCAGCGGCGAGGAGGGAGACGGAGAAGAGGGAGGAAGCCGAGAAGGCGACGGCTCCACGTCGCAGTCGGGCCGCCGCAAGCGCAAAGACGCCGGCGCCGCCCGCCGCGCCCCGGCCCGCGGCTGGTCCGCCGCCGAGACTCAGCTCTTCGAGGCCGCCCTCAGCGAGCACGGCCGCGACTGGAGGGCCGTGGCGGCCGCCGTCGGCACGCGCGACGCGAGGGCCGTCGCGAGCCACGCGCAAAAGTGGTTCGTCCGCCTGGCGATGCGCGGCGAGCGCGTGCCCCGCCGCGTCGCCGAGAGCGGCGGCGAGGGGTACACGCTGTCGGGGAGGCCGCTGGACGCGGGGTCGGCGACGGCGAGGGCCTACGGCCTCAAGGTCGGGGCGATCCGCGCGTTCCTGGAGGAGGGGAGGGAGATGCCCGGGATGCTGCTGCCGCTGCCGCCCGCCGAGGAGGACGGCGCGGCGGCGGCGGCGGTCAAGGGGGGGAACGTCGGAAAAGCGGGAGCGGGAGCGGGAGCGGGAGCGGAAGCGCGCGCCGCTCCCAGCGGGGCGGCCAACGACGAGAACGGGGGCGCCGCCGCGGGCACCTCCGCCGCCAAGAAAGCAGAGGCAGCGGGAGCGACGGCCGCCGCCGCCGCCGCCTCCGCCGCGGCCTCTGCGGCCCCGGCCGCGGCGGCGTCGGGCGAGGCGCCGACGCCCTCGGCGCTTGTCGTCGCCGTCGGAGGGAGTGAGGCGGCGGCGGAGGAGGAGAGGAAAGAAGCTGCTCCCTCTGCTGACCCCCCTGCTGTTGCTGTTTCTGCTGCTCTGGGCGACGACGGGGCGAGGAAGGAGGCGGAAGCGGAAGCGGCGGCGGCGGAGGAGGCGAGGGGAAAAGGGCAAGGGGAAAAAGGCGCGCCCGCTCCGCCCCGTGCCCCCTTCCAACTGCCGCCGCCGCCGCCGCCGCAGCAGCAGCCCCCGCCCTCGCCCCCGCGCCAGCGCCCCGAGCGAACAGAGTACGCCCTCTCTCGCCCGCGCCGCGCCGCCCCGCAGCGCTCCGCCGCCGCCGCTGCGGCCCTCCGCCTCGGCGCCACCTCCGAGTCGCTCGAGCTGCTCGCGTGCCGCGAGTTCCCCGCCGCGCTCGAGCCCGGCTGCGGGCTGCCGCTGGCGCAGCCCTTCGCGCTGGAGGTGTCGAGGGCGGCGCTCGCAGTGATGGACCTCCACGCGCATCTGCACCACGAGGAGATCATCGGGCTCCTCGGGGGGCGGTGGGAGAGCGGGAGGGGCGGCGGCGGCCCGCCAACCGTGTCCGTCGCGAGGGCCTTCCCCTGCGCGCGGGCGAGCGGCACGGGCAGCCGCACGTCGGTAGAGCTCTGCGCCGCGGCCGAGGTGAGCGCGCGCGCGGCGATGGCCGCCGCCGGGCTCGTGCCGGTCGGTTGGTACCATTCTCACCCCGTCTTCGCCCCGACCCCGTCGAGGAAGGACGCCGAGAACCAGAGGAACTACCAGGCTCTCTTCAGGATGGGAGGAGAGGAAGGAGAGGAGGAGAGAGAAGGGCAAGGAGAGGAGGGAGAGGAGGCAGAGGAGGCAGAGGAGGGAGGCGAGAAGAGCGGCGCCGTCGGCGGCGGGTGCTGCGGCGGCAAAGCGCCGAAGAAGGGCAACACCAGCAGCATCAGCAACATCGAGCCCTTTGTCGGCGCCATCGTCGGTCCCTACGACCAGGCGCTGCCCTCGCCCGCGGCGGTCACCTCCTGGTTCTGCGTCGCGGCGGCCCCGGCCGCCTCGGCGACGGGCGGCGTCGGCGCGGGCGGCGTCGGCGGCGGCGCGGCGGCGGAGCTCGCGCCCTTCTCGCTCCGCTGCAGGGTCGGCGACCGGGCGCAGTGCCCCCCCGTTTCCTCCTCCTCCTCCTCCTCCTCCGACGCGGTCCCTTCATCGAGCAGCCTGCGGGAGGCGCTTCTGGGCGTGGCCAGAGACTCGAGGCTCGAGGCCGACGCCGTCGACCTGTCGCTGCCGTGGCGCTCGTTCTCGTTCGCGAGCGGGGGGGCCCCGGTCGGCGCGGCGCTGACCAAGGCCGAGAAGGCGAGGCTGTCTCTCGCGAGGCACCTGGCAGACGGGCCCGACTCGGAGAGGCTGCTGGACGAGGTGTTCGCGGAGCTCGGGGTGGCTGTGGCGGCGGCGGTTGGTTTGAAGAAAGGAGGAGGAGAGGGAGAAGAGAAGAAGAACCAGGAGGTCGTCGCTGTCGATGAATAGCTCTTTGTTTCTTCCATTTTCTCCTTCTTCTTTTTTCTTCTTTTTCTTTAGAAACAAGAGCTCTGACCCAAAGAGAGAGATTCGAAAAACTCGTAGAGAGAGACTGTTAACGAAACGAACGAGCGAGCAAAAAAAAATCCCAGCAGAAATCACAAGGTAATCACAAAAGCAGGGGGGAGGGGTCGAGAGCTCGAAAAGCAACGCGAAAAACTTCCCCTCTCTTTCTTTCTTCCGCCTCCTCTTTTCCTTTCTCTTCACCACAGGAATGAGTGCCACCCGAAGCTTGTCTTCCAGTCGTGGATCGACACCACCCTCCTGTATGCGAACCAGGCCAGGCAGAGAGCGGAGTAACCCGCCACGCGCCTCGACCCCTCGTCGGCGAGGCGCGTCGCCGCGGCAGAGACCGCGAGGAACGCGAGGCCGACCGTCGCGTAGAGCGACCCCATCAGGAACCCCTCGAAGCCCACCTGCCCGCTGCCTTCCAGGAACAGCTTGACGGTGCCGTCCCTCTGGGGCAGGACCATCGGCATGCCGCGGATGATGTTGTACATCCCGCCCGAGGTCGAGAACCACCAGACCGACAGGCAGGCGAGCGTCCACAGGGGGAGGCTCTTGGCCAGCCGCGAGTTGTAGAGCTTCCATCCGACGGCGGCGAGGCCCGAGAGCATCGCGAGCCCCAAAAAGACGTTGACGACCGAGGGACGGGGGGGCGCCTCGTGGATGACGATGGCGGGCGGGAAATCGGTCGCGGAGGACGCGGGGCCGGCAGAGTCGTCGCCGCCGTCCTCGCCGCGCCAGGCCTCGATGCGGTCAGACGCGAACCTCGCAAAGTCCGCGGCGCTCCAGTGCCGGTGTCCGTACCGCGCGTGCCGCATCACCGCGTCTCCCAGCAGCTCGATGTCGCCCTCGGCGGGGACCGCGGCGGCCGGGGAGACCGAGATGACCCAGGGCAGCGACTGCACGCCGAGCCGGTGGAACGCCTCGCGCGCCTGCTCAAAGTCCAGCGTCGCGAAGAACAGCGCGTCGAGAGGGGAGGCGGGGCTCGAGGCGTTGGCCCCCTTCGCGTGCTCGGCGAGGGTCTTCCGTGCCGTCTTGGCGACCGTGCCGAACTCGCGTCGCATCTTGCGCAGCCCGAGCTGCGGCTTGTCGAGCAGGTGCTTCGCAGTGCAGAACACGACGAGGCCGTGGCTGCGCCCTCCGCGGGGCCCCCTCGTGAAGCGCTCGAAGGCGTCGACGGAGGGGATGGCGACGACGGCGTCGGGGGAGGAGGCTCGGAGGGAGCGGAGCTCGTCGAGGACGGA
>Ga0315291_10006718_pt1 | contig 14262 bp, 11 predicted proteins | sample YL17G12_20_MG_FD_203070 | JGI IMG/M metagenome (GOLD analysis project Ga0315291, IMG submission 203070) | Sediment microbial communities from Yellowstone Lake, YNP, Wyoming, USA - YL17G12_20 | ecosystem: Environmental > Aquatic > Freshwater > Lake > Sediment | place: USA: Wyoming | collected...
CGAACTCGAAGTGGAGCGGGCCGGCAGGTACGGCCGGCCGCTGTCCGTTCTGATGGTGGACTTGGACGACCTGAAGGCGGTGAACGATCAGTACGGGCACGCGGTGGGCGATGAAGTGCTGTGCGCCGTCGCCGGGATGATGCGCGACAACATACGAAGCTCCGAGATCGCCGGCCGGTTAGGGGGCGACGAGTTCACCGTCGTGCTTCCCGAGACCGATTCCCGTCAGGCCGCGGCGCTGGCCCAGCGCTTCATAGAGATCCTCGGCGACGCCCTGCGCTCCTGGCCCGGCATTCCGGACCCGGCCATTGCAGACAGCATCGGGCTGAGCATAGGCATAGCCGGCAACGACGATGGCCCCCTGTCAGCCAGGCAGCTGACAGCTCAAGCCGACCTCGCGCTCTACGAGGCCAAGAGAAAAGGTAAGAACAACGCCTTCTCCGCCTCCCGCAAGCCGCCCGTCACCGTCGCCGACAACTAGACGCTGTCGGCCGACTCCGAGCTACTTCCCCTTTGCGGCGGACTTGCCGTAGACCTTGGCAACCGTGTGGCCAATCGCCTCCTCGAGGTCATCGGCCGTCCAGTAGCGACCCATCTCCTGTACGAAGTCCACCGTACGCGGGCCGGCCGGGCCGGGCAGATCCACAGAGCTCTGCCCGTTGATCATGACCGCTGACACTTGCAGATTGGCCCGCGCGAACGCGGCCCTCCCCTCGGGCGTTCGGTAGTCCACATACTTCACGTATACCTTCCCCGGGTACTTCTGGGTCGCGGCCTCCTTCAGCAGATCCATCAGCTTCTGATGATACTTGTCATTGGCGAAGAAGGCCACGATGCGCACTTTGGCGCCAGCCGGACCCCACTCAACGATCGGCTTCTCCGGCAGCGGCGTGTCCGTCGCCACCGTCCTCGGCACAGTGGCCCGTTCGCCCTGGAACTGCCGGCCCGGCAGGCTGGGACGGCCGCAGCCCGACGCAAGAAGCAAGGCGATGATGACGAGCGCGGCCAGACAACAGGCGTAACGCGGCATTGCTGCAACCTCCGATCAGATAATGAGTGCGAACTGGCCATTACATTCGACGTCTCTGGCGGCGATCCTGTCAGTTGGAGTGGGTATAGCCGGCCGGGCGGCTATACGGGTAGAATAGCGGCAGCAGGAGGCCTTCGGAGGGACATGTGAGGAGCGAACTAGAGCGGAGATACGGAGACTTGAAGACCATCCTCAAGGAGATGGGCGGGGTGCTGGTGGCGTTTTCGGGCGGGGTAGACAGCACGCTGCTGCTGCAGGCGTCGGTGGAGGCGCTGGGCGATCGCGCCCTGGCCGTAACGGCGACCTCGGCGATCCATCCCCGTTTCGAGGTCGAGGAGGCGAAGCGCCTGGCCGAGCTTGTCGGAGCGCGGTCTCGGGTGATCGAGGTGGACCCGCTGGCTGATGAGGGGGTGGCGGCAAATCCGCCTGACCGCTGCTACCACTGCAAACGGGCCCTCTTCGCCAAGCTGGTGGAGATGGCCCGCCAGGAAGGCCTGGGCGCAGTTGTGGACGGCAGCAACGTTGACGACAAGGGCGATTACCGACCCGGCGAAAGGGCCCTCGACGAGTTGGGTGTGCGAAGCCCCCTGCGGGAGGCGGGGCTGGGGAAGGCCGAGATACGTGAGCTGTCGCGCGAGCTGGGGCTTCCGACCTGGGATAAGCCAGCTTATGCTTGTCTGGCTACCAGGATCCCGTACGGCGAGCGTCTGACCCCCGAACGGCTCCGGCGCATTGACGCGGCCGAAGACGCTGTTCGCAGGCTAGGTGTGAAACAGGTTCGCGTGCGGGACCACGGCCAGCTCGCTCGCATCGAGGTCGCGCCCGAGGAGATCAGCATGATAATGCGCGAAGAGAACCGCTCGCGGCTGGCCGTTGAACTCCACAAGCTCGGCTACGAGTTCGTGGCCGTGGACCTGGAGGGTTACAGGACGGGAAGCATGAACGTTGGGCACTAGGCAGTCGAGCGCCCATCCGCGCAGGCCCGTTCACCCTCACCGCAGGTCACGGCCGCCGATGCCCCCGACCGTGAGGTTCGGGTCGGGGAGGTGATTGGCGGCCGGGCTGATGCGGTCGCTGGGCAGGTAGAGGGCGTGGCCGTCAACAAGAAGGTAGTTCCGCGAGCCCCCCCATTCCCACCAGGTGAGCTTCTTCGCGTCGTGATTGCTGAGCCATTCGGCGAGGAGCACCTTCTCCGCGGGATGCGCGACGCCTGACTCGCGCTGCGTCACGCAGGGAAACCGGTCGTACTTCCACAGGTCCTCGGTGGTCATGTGCCCCACCTGGGCCGGGGTGTGGTAGAAGGCGGCCGAGTAGCCGTAAGAGGTGGCGTCCCACTTGCCGCGCGCGTACGGGTCGCTGGGGCACAGCAGAAAGCTCGGGGTCCGCGCAGAGCGAAGCGGGTCGGCGGGCTGACCTGGGTCGCGGTCCAGGCACTCCCCCAGGTATGGCTTGAGGGGCCAGCGCCATCTGCGCCCCATCCACAGGTACGGGTCGCCGGTGTTGGGAAAAGAGCTGTCCCAATCGGCCAGATACATGTTGAAGGCGAGGCCGATTTGCCGGAGGTTGGAGAGACAGGTCGCCCTTCGGGAGCTTTCCCGGGCGCTCGCAAAGACGGGCAAGGTGAGCGCGGCCAGAGTCGAGATAATCGCGATGGTCACCATCGTCTCGACCAGCGTGAAGGCGCCGCGGCCTCTGGGACGATAGTTCGTGAGAGCAGGCACGATCTTCCCCTCCGTGTGTGCTGCGGAGTCTAGCGGAGGGGGGACGGGGTGTCAAGGTGAGGGGCTGGCATAGGTATGCCAGCCCTACAGCCAAGCTACTTGCTGATCCGCACCCTGCGGGCCGGCTCGGTCCCGACGCTCTGGGAGTTGAGCTGATACTGATTGGCGAGCTGGTGCTGGAGCAGGCGCAGGTAGGGCGACTGGGGCGAAAGCTCGACCGGCTCCGAAGTCTGCAGGACGTGCTCGACGGCAGCCTGGGCCTCCTGTAGGGCGCGCTCCTCGCCCGACATGCGGCTCAGGTTGAACACCTCCCGCAGCGCCCCCAGAACCTGGTGGTAGGTGTTCGAGCGAACCACGTGCACGGGGATGCCGGCCGCCACCGCGTCTTGGAACTTCCCGGTGTCGCGGCGGTAATGAGCCTTCAGCGTGAGAATCACGTCGGCCTGCTCGGCGAACTTGACGATCTGGGCGCGGACGTTCAGGTCCTGAAGGGCGCGTTCGAGCTTATTTCGGCTGACGCCATAGGGGAAGACGCGCAGCTCCCGCCCATAGGGTATAGTTGCTTTGCCAACATGCTCGGGCGCATAGCGGACGGGCTCCTCGTACAAGTCGCGGGCTCGGGCAGAGATGACCTCGACCTCGCCGTCGGGCCTGAGCTGGCGGATTTCGGGCGTCGTGATGAACCCGCGGAGGTAAGCGTCAACGACTTCACCGACGTCGTCGTGGATGGCAAGCTTGTTGATCTCCAGGATTTCGATGACCACGTCGAAGGTGGGCGGGGCTTTGCGCTCGAGAACGGTTTTCTGAGTGCCGCGGCGTTTGGCTTCCTCATCGCTGAGCGTGACGGCATGGATGCCGCCTATGAGGTCGGAGAGGGTGGGGTTGACGATGAGGTTGTCGAGGGTGTTGCCGTGAGCGGTGCCGATGAGCTGAACCCCCCGCTCGGCGATGGTGCGGGCGGCGAGGGCTTCGGCCTCGGTCCCTATCTCATCTATGACGATCACCTCCGGCATGTGGTTTTCGACGGCTTCTATCATGACCGCGTGCTGAAGCTGCGGGCGCGGCACCTGCATGCGGCGGGCGTGGCCGATGCCTGGGTGAGGGATGTCGCCGTCGCCTGCGATCTCGTTGCTCGTATCCACGACGACGACGCGCTTATGCACCTCGTCGGCGAGGATGCGGGCCACTTCGCGGAGCTTCGTAGTCTTGCCGATGCCCGGGCGGCCGAGCAGCAGGATGCTCTTACCGGAGTTCACGGCGTCGCGGATGATGTCAACGGTGCCGTAGACGCAGCGCCCGATCCGGCACGTCAGCCCGACGACGCGGCCCTGGCGGTTGCGCATGGCGGAGATGCGGTGGAGCGTGCGCTCGATGCCGGCCCGGTTGTCGTCGGTGAAAGCGCCGACCCGCGCGACTATATAGTCAATGTCTTCTCGCATGACCGGGTCGGGGGCGAGCGCGACCGCCTCCCCGGGGAAGCGCGCCTCCGGCTCGCGGCCGAGATCGAGGACCACCTCCAGCAACTCGTCGCGGCGGTTCACGTCACGCAGCCGCGAGACAACGCGAGGCGGCAGCGCCATGAACAGGAGGTCGAGATCGTCAGTCATCTTGAGCTCAGGCATGAGTCCTCGCGCGCAAGCAGCGACGCGTCTCACGTAGGGCAGGAGCGAGTCTCCTACCCCGGTTCAATTCTGAGTTCACAAGGTATGTCCTGTAAGAATGGGCTTACATGCCGCGTTTCGGTGCAGCCCAAGGTCAACTCGACGGCAGGGATCTGAGCACATTTATGATGATCGCGAGTCCCTGCTCGATCTGCTCGGCTGACACGTCCCGGTGGGTGACGAGCCGGAGCCGGCAGGGATCGGTCGCGTGGCAGCGGAGGCCGTTCGCCTCCAGCTTGGCCGCGATGGGCGCGGCCGGGCCGAGCGCGGCGGTGTCCAGCACGACCATGTTCGTCTGGACCAAATCGAGGTTTACGAGGTCGGGGCGAACCGCGTGGATGTCCTCGGCCAGGCGGCGCGCGTTGGCGTGGTCCTCGGCGAGACGATCAACCATCGTCTCGATGGCGATAAGACCGGCGGCGGCCATGTGGCCGATCTGACGCATGCCGCCACCCACCCGCTGGCGCATGGTGCGGGCGCGGGCGATGAAGTCGGCGCTGGCGCAGAGCAGGGAGCCATAGGGAGCGGCCAGGCCCTTGCTCAGGTCAACCATAACCGATTGGCAGCCGCCCGTAAGCGCGCTCACAGGCACGCCGAGGGCCACCGCCGCATTCCACACGCGGGCGCCGTCGAGGTGGACGGGAAGGTTGTGGGCGCGCGCAATCTCCCAGAGTTGGCGCATATAGGCAGGGTCGAGGCAGGTGCCGCCCGCCATGTTGTGGGTGTTCTCGGCGACGATGAGGGCGGTGCGGGAGCGGTGGCGGCTGCCTGGTTGGATCTCGGTCGCAAGACGGTCGAGGTCAAGGCGGCCGGCGGTGCCGGGGAGCGTCCGGGGAATGCCGCCAGCGATGGCGGAGATGCCGCCGCTCTCATAGCGCAGGAAGTGCGAGTCGCGCTCGGCGATGACCTCCTCGCCCGGCTGGAGATGGGTCATGAAAGCGACGAGATTGCCCATGGTGCCGGAGGAGCAGAAAAGCGCCGCCTCGTGCCCGGTCATCTCGGCCGCCTTGGCCTCGAGGCGCAGAACTGTAGGGTCACCCTCGCGGGTGTCATCGCCCACAAGGGCTTCGGCCATCGCGCGGCGCATCGCCGGGGTGGCCTTCGTGACGGTGTCGCTGCGGAGATCAATGACGGCGCGCTCGGACACGGAACTCCTCCTGCTCTTGGGGCCTAGTGTATGACGCTATGATTGGCGGGGAGGCCGAGGTTTACCCGCCTCAGGCGGGTTTATCCGCCTCAGGCGAGTTCACCTGCCATCGGGCCAAGGATGGCAAGAGCAAGCCGTTGGCATGGTATAATGCTGCGGCTAGTGACAGCAAAAGGAGCGAGGCGTGAACATCATCCAGAAGGGCTATGGGGAGGTCAAGCTGGTCGGCGGCGAGGTATTGACCGGCGAGATAACGCTGTACGCCGAGGGCTGGGTCGCTGTATCGGGGGCGCAGGCCTCAGAGGAGGGCCCGAGCTGGTTCCCGCACGAGCGAGTGGCGGAGGTCGCCTGGAAGAAGAGCGTCGCGGTGCGGCGGCCTGGTTAGCGCGGCGGCCCTGGGGTGTTGGGTGGGCAGGCACTGGAGGCCTAGCTGCGACAATGCTGAGAGTCAGGATCGTACCTTGTGAGAAGCTGGCGAGAAACTCGAAGATCGGGCGCGAGGGGGGTGAGGTGGCGCTTCCGGACGGCGGCCGGGTGAGGGACCTGGTGCAGGCAGTGGGGCTGTTCGAGGAGGAGATCAGAAGGGTGTTCGTGAACGGGCGTAAGGCGCGGCTCGACACCTCGCTCAACAGAGATGATCTCGTGGAGGTTCAGGGCTAGTGTGAAGGCCTCCCGCAGGAAGCCGACTCGCCGAACGGGCCGTGTGCTGATGAAGGCGTCGCGCGTGGCGGCGCCTTAGTCTTCTCAGGGGCGAGCCTCAGTAGGCTCGGCCTGCCTACGCACCGAGATGCCCCGCGTCGAACCCGTTGTCGTGCGATTGGCGCACGCGTTTGGCCAATGCCCAAGGAAGGGCACGGACGGGGCGGAAGACGGTCAAGGCAGTGCAGAAAGGGGAGCGACGGCGTGATCGGGCGAGAAGGAGGCACTGGCTGGTGAGGAGAGCAGGCTGGGCGATTGGCTTGTGCTTGGCGGCGCTCGGGCTGAGGCTCGCGGGCGCGTGGGCGGGCGAGCAGGCGGCAGGCTCCACGCCGACCATCGCGGCCCTGCTGGCGGAGGCGCTCGCGCGCAGTCAGGAGCTATACGCGCTCCAGGAGAGGGTGGTGGCAGCGGAGGCGATGATCAGGCCGGCCGGGGCCCTGCCCGATCCGATGGCACAGGTGGGCTATCAGAACATCCCGGTGGGAGCGGGGCTGGCGCTGGATCAGGACATGATGAGCAGCTTCATGCTGATGCTCTCCCAGCAACTTCCGCCGGCGTCGCGTCGCCGCCTGATGAGAGAGGCGCAGGGGGCGGAGGTCTTGATGGCGAGGGCCCAGCTTGCCGACAAGCGCAATGACATCGTGCGCAAGGTGAAGCGGGCCTACATAGACGTTCAGTATCGGGACGAGGCGCTGGCGATTGCCGAGCGGAACCGGGATGTGGCAAAGGACATGCTGGAGACGGCCGAAGCGCGGTACGCCACCGGCAAGGTGATGCAGCAGGACGTGTTCCAGGCCCAGGTGCAGCTCTCCCGGATGTTAGACATGGTCGTGATGCAGCGGCGAGAGCGCACCATGGCGGTGACGCGCCTGAACCGACTTCTCTACCGCGACCCGGCGGCGGAGATGGGGGGACTTCCGAGGTTGCAGCGCACACAGGCTAATCTGGAGGGGCTGAGCGCGCGGGTGGAGGAGGCGAATCCGCAGTTGGCCGAGATGAGAGCGCGGGTGGCGCAGGCGGAGAGGTCGCAGGGGGTGGCGACATCAATGATAAAGCCCGAGCTGATCCTATCGTTCTCCTATATGATAAGAAAGCCATTGGAAGCAGACGCGATGACGGGCGACGATATGTGGACGGCCCTCGTAGGAATCAACCTGCCCTGGGTCTACCGGCGGGACAAGGTGGATGAGGAGGTCAGGGCGGCGACGGCGGAGAGAGGCGCGGCCGAGCGTGACGTGGAGGCGATGCGGAACGAGCTCGTCTCTATGGCGGAGGAGACGGCGATAGACATAGGGCGGGCGGAAGAGCAGCTCGCGCTGGTGGAGACCGGGCTGCTGCCACAGGCGGAAGGCGCCTACGCCGCCTCGCGGGCAAGCTACGCCACGGGCATGGGCGATGTGCTCAGCCTGCTCGATAACCAGATGAACCTCTACAATCTCGAGCTGCAGAGGGCGATGCTGCTGCGCGATCGGGAGCGAGCCGTAGCCGATGTAGAGTACCTCGTGGGAGGCGCGTTGCTCGCGGGCCGGTGATCGGTGGCAGGAGGAAGAGAGTGCGTAGGCGGTTGTGGTTGCTTGTACTCTTGGTGCTGGTGGCGGCCGGCCTCGGCTACGGGGCTCACCGATACCGGGTCAGGCGCGCCGCGCGGGCGAAGGCGACGGCCCATGCCGCAATGAAGCCGGCGCCCGCGCAGGAGGCGAAGCCGACCATCCAGAGCACCGTGGCGGGGCGCGGGGTCATAGAGATCTCCCCGGAGAAGCAGCAGTTGATCGGGGTTGTCGTCAGTCCTGTGGAGCGGTGCGCGCTGAGCAGAGCGGTGCGCGCGGTGGGGCTGGTGGTTGTGGACGAGGGGCGGCTTTCGGACATACACACCAAGATCGAGGGCTGGGTGGAGAAGCTGTACGCGAATCAGACCGGCAAGATCGTGCGAAAGGGGCAACCTCTGCTCACGATCTACAGCCCGGAGCTGGTCAGCACCCAGCAGGAGTACCTGGTGGCCCTCAGATCACGCGAGCGCGTGAGGGAAAGCCCCTTCCCGGAGGTGCGGCGAAGCGGCGACTCGATGGTGGCCGCAGCCAGGGAAAGGCTGAAGCTTTGGGACATATCGGATGGGGAGATCGCGCACCTCGAAAAGACCGGCGAAGTGAAGAAGGCGCTTACCCTCCACGCGCCGGCGACCGGTTACGTGATGGAGAAGATGGCGGTGGAGGGAATGAGGGTGCTGCCGGAGATGACGCTCTACCGGCTGGCGGATCTGTCGCGGGTGTGGGTCGAGGTCGAGATCTACGAGTACGAGGCGGCAGCGGTGAAGGTGGGACAGCAGGCAGCGCTGACGCTGGCATCCTACCCGGGACAGACCTTCCGCGGGCGAGTGACCTACATCTACCCCACGGTCGAGACGATGACGCGCACGCTCAAGGCGCGGCTGGAGTTCGAGAACCCAGGGCTGCTGCTTAAGCCCGGGATGTATGCGGACGTGGTGACTGAGGCGCCCGCGGGAGAGGAGCTGGCGATACCGGAGGAAGCGGTGCTCGACTCGGGGACGCGGAAGATCGTATTCGTGAAGGAGGGTGAGGGCACGTTCGCGCCGCGGGAGGTGACGATCGGGGCGCGGGCGACCGGCTACTACCCGGTGCTGAGCGGTGTGAAGGAGGGAGAGCTGGTGGTGAGCAGCCCGAACTTCCTCATTGACTCGGAGAGCCGCTTGCAGGCCGCCATGCAGGCGCGGCGGGCAGGCGGGGCCCATGCCGGCCACGTGCACTAAGCACCCTCCGAGACCTGACTGGGAACCTGTCACATAGCATGATCGAACGAATCATAGACTACTCCGCGCGGAATCCCTTCGTGGTGCTGCTGTTGGTGGGGGTGCTGCTCGCGTGGGGTGTGTGGTCGCTGATGAACGTCCCGCTGGATGCGATTCCCGACCTGAGCGACGTGCAGGTCATCATCTTCACCGAGTGGATGGGGCGCAGCCCCGACCTCGTGGAGGATCAGATCACCTATCCCATCGTGACCAGCCTGCTGGGCGCCCCCCGGGTCACGACCGTGCGCGGGTCCTCCATGTTCGGGATGTCCTTCGTCTACGTGATCTTCGAGGATGGCACCGATCTCTACTGGGCCCGCAGCCGCGTGCTCGAGTACATGAGCGAGGTCCAAGGGCGGCTTCCCCGGGAGGCGCAGCTCAGGCTCGGCCCCGACGCCACGGGCGTCGGGTGGGTATACGAGTACGTGCTGGTGGAGAAGCCCGTCTGCCCGGTTGACGGGAAGACCACGACTCGGCTGTCGGAGCTGCGCGCCGACTACGATGGGAAGCTGATCTACTTCGACAGCGAGAAGTGCAAGGAGGAGTTCGAGGCGGATCCAGAGCGCTACGCCGATAGGCCCATCCGAGTTGACTCGAAGCTGAACCTCGGTGAGCTAAGGGCCTTCCAGGACTGGCATCTGAAGTACGCGCTGGAGAGCGTGCAAGGCGTGGCGGAGGTGGCCTCGGTCGGCGGCTTCCAGAAGCAGTATCAAGTGACGGTTGACCCGAATACGCTGGTCGCCTATGGGATACCGCTGGAGCGGGTGATCGAGGCGATCAGGTCGGGCAACAACGATGTGGGCGGCCGCAGCATCGAGTTCTCCGGGCGGGAGTACGTCGTGCGGGGGCTGGGTTATGTGAAGTCGCAGGCAGACCTCGAGGCGATTCCGGTGGGCACGGATGGCATGGGGACGCCGATCTTGCTCCGCGACGTGGGCAGCGTCTCGCAGGGGCCCGACCAGAGAAGGGGGATCGCGGAGCTCGATGGCGAGGGGGAGGCGGTCGGCGGCATCGTGGTGATGCGGTTCGGCGAGAACGCCCTCAACGTCATCAGGCGCGTCAAGGCGAAGATTGAGGAGATCAAGCCGGCTCTGCCGGAGGGGCTGGAGATCGTGCCGACTTACGACCGCTCTCAGTTGATAGAGCGCTCGATCGCCACCCTCAGGCGGACGCTGATCGAGGAAAGCATCGTCGTAAGCCTGGTCATCATCATCTTCCTGCTGCACCTCCCGAGCGCGCTGCGAGCCATCATCACGCTGCCGATCGCGGTCATCCTGTCGTTCATCCCCATGTACCACATGCGTCTGACCTCCAACATCATGTCGCTGGGCGGGATCGCCATCGCCATCGGGGTGATGGTGGACGAATCCGTGGTGATGATCGAGAACGTGCATAAGCGGCTCGAGCACGCGCCCCCGGACGCCGATCGCAAGGAGGTGATCATCGCCGCCTGCAAGGAGATCGGGCGGCCGATGTTCTACTCGCTGCTGGTGATCGTGGTTTCCTTCATGCCGATCTTCACCCTGGAGGCCCAGGAGGGCCGGCTCTTCCGGCCGCTGGCCTACACCAAGACTTTCTCGGTGCTGTCTGCCTCCTTCCTCTCCATCACCCTGGCGCCGGTGCTGATGGTGGCCTTCATGCGAGGCCGGATACGGCCCGAGACAGAGCATCCTATCAGCAGGTGGATGCAGCGCACCTACCGGCCCTGGGTAAGCGCCCTCGTGAGGCGAAGGGCCATCAGTATCACCATCGCGGTGCTGGCGGTGGCCTCGTGCCTCCTGATCGTCAGGCGCATCGGCTCGGAGTTCATGCCCGAGCTCAACGAGGGCGACATCCTCTACATGCCGACGACCGTGCCGGGCATCTCCACCACCGAGGCGGCAAAGATCCTGCAGCTCCAGGACCGCATCATAAGGGGCTTCCCCGAGGTGGAGCGCGTCTTCGGGAAGATCGGCAGGTCGGACACGCCAACCGATCCGGCCCCGCTCGATATGGTCGAGACCACGATCATGATCAAGCCCCAGCAGTACTGGCGTGAGGGCGTGACGTGGGAGAAGCTCCGGGAGGAGCTTAGCCAAGCGCTGAAGATGCCCGGGGTGAGCGCGGGCGGCATGCAGTGGCCCATCAAGACGCGCACTGACATGCTGACAACCGGGATCAGGTCGCCAGTCGGGATCAAGATATTCGGCGCCGACCTTGACACCATACAAGCGCTTGGCGAGCACGTCGAGATGGTGCTTAACGGCGTGCCGGGCACGTCGAGCGCGTTCGCCGAGCGCGTCACAGGCGGGTCGTATGTGGACATAGTCCCAAAGCGCGAGGCAGCGGCGCGCTATGGGCTGGGCGTCGAAGATGTGCTGATGATGGTGGAGACCGCGATCGGCGGCATGAACATAGACACCACGGTGGAGGGGAGGGAGAGATTTACCATCAACGTTCGGTATCCGCGGGAGCTGAGGGACGAGCTCGACAAGCTGGGGCGAGTGCTCGTGCCCACGATGATGGGCGCGCAGGCGATGGTCGCCCCCCAGGTGCCGCTGGCACAGCTGGCCGATATCCGGCTGACCACCGGGCCGCCCATGATCAGGGATGAGAACGGCGCCCTGAGTGGGTGGGTCTACGCGTACGTGAAAGACCGGGACATCGGGCGGTACGTCGCCGACGCGCAGAAAGCGGTCAACCGCGAGGTGAAGTGGCCCCCGGGCTACTACCCGCTGTGGACCGGGGAGTACGAGTACATGCTGCGCGTGCGCCACCGGCTGATGCTGGTCGTGCCGCTGACCCTGTTTATCATCGCGGTGACGCTCTACTTCAATTTCCGATCGGCGGCGGAAACCGCGATCGTGATGCTGTCACTTCCCTTCGCCATCACCGGAAGCCTTTGGATTCTCTTCCTGCTGAAGTACAACTTCTCCGCGGCGGTATGGGTGGGCGTCATCGCGCTGGCGGGGGTGGCGGCAGAAACCGGGGTCGTCATGATCGTGTACCTGGATGAGGCATTTCATCGGCATCAGCGGGAGGGGCGGATGAACAGCCTTCACGATCTCTTCGAGGCGATCACCGAGGGCGCCGTCCAGCGCGTGCGGCCCAAGGTCATGACCGTGATGTGCATTCTGATGGGCTTGCTCCCGCTGATGTGGGCGCACGGATCCGGGGCCGAGGTGATGCGCCGGATCGCCGCGCCGATGATCGGAGGCTTGATAACCTCAACCATTCTGACGCTCGAGATAGTCCCCGCGATATACTCCTTCTGGAGGCAGAGGCAGATCGGGAAGACCTAGCAGCTCCGCGTCTGGCAGACCGTCGCCGCGTGCGCGGTCGGGGGCCGCACGCCGGGAGCCTGTCGGTGCGAAGATCACTCCGGAAGCGCCGCCTATGGCGAACCTTCGGCCGGACCGAAAGGTTCGGTGCTGGCCCGGCCCGTAAACCGGACCACCGTGCTCAGGCTGCCGAGTGGGCGACAGCCGACCAAGTCAGGGGGCAGAAGCGTGGAGTGCGCCGAGGGCGACTTCGGCTCCCCGGGCGCCCGAGAGGAGCATGGCCCCAAACGATGGTCCCATTCGCGGGAGGCCGTGGACGGAGGCGACCGCCATGCCGATGGCGACGAGGCCTGGGTGGACGATCCCAGTGTGGCGGACGACAGCGTCCTCAGACCGTTCCACCCACATGGGGCCGCAGCCCTCGACCTGGGCGAGGCCGTGACGCTCCAACAGGCTGACGACGGCCGCGTCGTGGCCCGTGGCGTCAATGACGAGCTTGGCCTCGATAGCCACGGGGTCAACGCAGGTGAGCTGGCGAGGGAGTGACTGGACAGGGGTCCAGTTGATGACGAGGCCGGCGACGCAACTGTTTTCTCTGACGACGATGTCCTCGACGACGGTCATATTCTGGATTTTCACGCCGGCATCGCAGGCAGCTCCGATGAGCTTGGCGCAAGCGTGGGGGGCATCTGCGACATAGAGGCCGTCGGAAGCCGTCGTGTAAGGAATGCCCAGCTGGTCGAGGATCTCCTGCGACGGGGCGCGGAACACCGCCTTGTTCATGAGGTAGCCGCCAATCCAGAAGCCGCCACCGAGGTAGTTGTTGCGCTCGATGATTAGAACCTTGGCGCCGTTCTCGGCGAGCGCCTTGCCACACATGAGGCCGCTGGGACCTCCGCCGACGATGAGGACGTCGGATTCGACGTAGTCATCAAACTGGGCCGCGAACTCCCGCACGAGCGCTCTCGTGACGTCGCGCTCGGCGGCGGGGCTGAAGATTGAGTCAGACTGCGACAACATGGCGTATCTCCTCGCGATCGGACCGGGCTGTGAGCGCGCCCGACCGATCAAGACGCGCCGGGGGCAGATGGAGAAGGACTTCGGTGAGCCGGGCTCCAGAACGCCCGGGCCGCGTTCCCTACGCCGGTACGAACCGGATCAGGTTACAAGGGTTGAAGCTCTCGGGCTTCGCTTCTCTCAGCCAGCTGCGCTGGCACCCCTAGCGGTAAGGCGAAAACGAGTCTAGCAGAAAGAAGGGGCGAGGTAAAGTGGTTCGCTCCAGTGGATAGGGCGCACGTGGGCGGACGGCGAATCGAGCTGCGGCAGAGAACCAGTCCCGCGAGGAGGACAGGCAGGTGGACGCTGTGAGCGTGCTGCAGGTGTCGGTGTCCCAGCAGCATTGGGCGCAGGGGATGGAGCGGAACCTACGGCGGACGCTGGAGCATATCGAGATCGCCTCGGGCGAGGGGAGCGATGTGATCCTTTTCCCGGAGGCCAACCTTACCGGCTATGATTTCCCCTACCTGCTCGGGCTGGATAGCGCCGAGATCGAACTCGCCCTGGAGCGCGTGCGGGAGGCGGCGAGGGAGGCCGGGCTCTATGTCATCTGCGGCACGATCCAGCGCAGGTCGGGCCAGGAGAAGCTCCTCAACCTCGCGCACGTGATAGACCCGCGGGGCGAGATCATCCACGAGTACGCGAAGATCCAGATGGCGGGGCCCGACGAGCGGAAGCACTGCCGGCCGGGAAACAAGCTCTCTCTCTTCGAGGTCAAGGGGGTCCCCGCGACCATCGTGATCTGCCGCGATGGGCGCCATCCGGAGCTCTACCGGCTGCCGGCGATGGCGGGGGCAAGGGTGCTGTTTCACCCGGCCTGCTCGACCGAGACCATCGAGGCGCTGTGGTGGAAGCGCGCGGCCGGCAGGGCGACACAAGCAGCCG
>Ga0315291_10006719_pt1 | contig 14259 bp, 10 predicted proteins | sample YL17G12_20_MG_FD_203070 | JGI IMG/M metagenome (GOLD analysis project Ga0315291, IMG submission 203070) | Sediment microbial communities from Yellowstone Lake, YNP, Wyoming, USA - YL17G12_20 | ecosystem: Environmental > Aquatic > Freshwater > Lake > Sediment | place: USA: Wyoming | collected...
ACTTATGGTCGGCTCGTCGTCTGCAATAGTCACAGTCGCGGTACGCTGGGGAACGGTCGGGGTAAGATTGTAAGCCGCATTTGCCGCAAGCGTCAAGATAACCGTCTCATTTGGTTCGGCAAGGGAATTGTTCACCGGAGTGACCGTTATATCAACAGACGGCTGGCCAATTGGTATTATCACCGATGTGGCCAGTAGCGTACTCAAAGTATAATCGCCGGCAGCGCCAAAGATGGCTGTGCCTCTGCGTGTAAAGTACACAGTCAGGGCGTTGGCTGTGCTGCCATCCGCACGGCTTATCCTGAAGACGCCCGGGTTCGCAGTCTCGCCAGCAACTGTCTCGGCTGCCTGACTGTCAAACGCCGTGATACTCACAGTCGGCTTCTTGCCCAGAGACTTTACATAGTTCACCGCCGAACCAATCAGAACCTTTGTGTCTTTAGCCGGACTCTGGCTGATAACCGTCCCTGCCGCCACATTGTTGTCGTATGCGGTAGTTACGGTGCCAACCTTCAGATTAACAGATGTAATAGCAGTATTCGCATCAGCAACTGTCATGCCCACAACATTCGGCACAGTCGGCTTGCCCAGAGACTTTACATAGTCCACTGGCGAACCAATCGCAACCTTTGTGCCGGCAGCCGGACTCTGACTGATAACCTTACCTGCAACCACAGTGTTACTGTATGTGGTAGTTACATCGCCTACCACAAGATTGGCATCAACTATTGCCGTATTCGCATTAACATCTGTCTTGTTCACAACATTCGGCACAACTGCTGCTGCGGACAGACCTAATAAATCTGTCCAGTCTTGCTGAGTCATACCCGGCAGAATCCCACCGAGGTTAGCATCATTACCCAGTCCATGGCCGAATGTGCCTGCCAAAGGCTGATTATTGGAGTCGAATACAGGTAATAAATCTCTCGGACTAACCGGTTTGCGGTATTTTGTGGAGCCAAAAATAGGATTTAAATTGAAAGTTATATTTGTGACCTTGGTAAGGGTGCTGACAAGTCGACATGAGAACTTCTCTAAACTACCATCGCTATGACCCCAGTAATATAAATTTACGTCTGTTATATTGCCGTTAGTGTTTAAAGTGCCCTTGAGGTATGCGTCCCAGTACCAGTCTTCTTCAAAATAATGGCACGATAACTCGGCTTCAAATTCAGAGTTGTCATATATGTCAAACCATTCAATTCCCCAAGTTGGATTTGGCATACAAGACGGCGATGGTGGTGTGCCAGTTGTAAAGGTTAAATAACTGTTACCGTCAGATTGACTTTGTAAACCGGTCCAATCATATACAAGCACCATCTGTCCTATAAGTATTGATTTAGAATTGAATACATTATATTTTTTGGTTGTTTCTACAGTATATGTTGCGGTCGTATCATATTTCAGAGAGTTTTGCAAGGTTGTCAGTTTTTGCTTAAACATATCAAAAAGAAATTTGTCATTAGGGTCAATGTAAACCAGGTCGTCGTCCTGATTGTCGGTTTCCGTGCTGATGTAATTTACCGCTTTGAAATAGGAATCTATTGAAGCAAGCAGGTCTTTTTTTGATTTCGCAAGAACAGCAGTGCCATTTACGTCCGTATGGCCTGTTGTCGGCAAAATCTTCAATAAATTCGGGTACTGGTTGAGAAAATCCTCATTTATATTGATATTGCAAGGGTCATTAATATAAATGATAGCAGCAAGCTCGGCGTAGTTCATATCGTCAGGATTAAATCCATCTTCGTATAAAAGTTTGTCCAAAAGCGTTTCATTTACATCAACGAAGACATCATAGGCTAACTTGGTTTCTAATTGGCTCTTGAAGGCCAGCAGCAGTCCCCTCAGAATCAAAACCTCACCATAGTCAACTTCCAAATTATTCTCCAACCCTGTTTCGTCGAGCGTAAAGTATATTCTAAAGCGGTTGCCGGCAGTATCGCTGATGGAATCCAGTTCAGCAATAATGTCGTTAATTTCGGGAATTATAAAGTTATTTATATCTGAAATTTTGTTAGCATCTGCTCCAGAAGGTATTTTGTAACGACCATCTGTAAGCGGCACGTTGATATCAAGAGACTCAAAGTAATCTCCCAATACCTCCACCCCGAACCCTTTAGCCAGTTCAAGAAAGCTGTCGTTGCTGTCGATGAAAAGCATCGCTGTTTGTGTTGCTGCGTGCAGGAATTTCAGTTCTCTCTTGTCGTTCGCGTCCGCGTTGTTGCAGTCGCAGCCAGGTTCGGAAGAACATTGAACACCCTCATCAAAGGTTTCATAAGCTTGCCGTAGGCCGGACAAACTCCCCGTAAACATAGACTCACGACCAGGCGTAATATACTTGCCACGACAATTCGGGTCGGCGGCAAAAACAACAGAAGTAAAACAACTACCGATAAGTAAAGTTAACATTATAGTTCTTCGAGTGACCATCTTTTTAAATCCTTTCTTTTCCTTTCGCGTTTTGTTCCCATACGGTATTTAATTGACTGTCGACACAGATACCTTTTCCTGAGGTCTTTCTCCCGTTACAGTTTAAAAAGTAAGTCCCATCCGCTCTGAAACAACATTTTCTCGTATCCCATATAATGTGATTGCTTTCAAGAGTACTGCCATCTGCTGCTGTTATTCTGGCATATCCGCGTAAAGTTATTTCAGATGACTTATAAGTGGCCAGCGCCCTCTTGCACTGAACGCCGAGGGACAGCACACCGTTATCGAAGATTTTGTAATCCAGATTTTCGAATCTGACCTCGGAGACATTGCTTAAATCCATCGAAAGAGACCAGGGTTTTTTTGTATCTTTGAACTTGCCGAGCATCTCAGCTAATGTCTCCCCGTGTCCGTTGTCTTCCGGGCCGAATAGAGGACTGAACTTTGTGAGGGGAGGAGCTTGGCCTGAACCAAAACTATCATTACCGGAATATCGAAAGAATTCTGCCTGCAAATCTTCTATTTCGACAACTTTATGTGCTGCGGTCTTGAAAATCCCCAGGCGGGCATTTTCCGCGCGAAGGTTTTTAAAAGCCACCGAATAAATCGGCCTATGATTGGCTTTGGGGTCACAACGCCATATCGTAAAACCATCGATTTCATTCTGGCGTGCCGCGAACGCTGCAGCATCTTCTGTTATGTTGTCTCCAGCTTGGTTAAATCTGTAATCAGTGCTGCAAAAAACTGCTATACAGATTGCGCAGAGCCATGAAACTGCCAAAAACACCCACTTTGGTTGTACCCTCAAAAACATTACTGAACTAAATATCTTGTGCACCTTGCTCCTCCTGCATAACCGCTACACGGAGCCGTATGCGGGAAATATACATTTCTCAGTTACGTAACACCTCATTGTAATGAACCCCTACCCATTGTCAAGACCAGATTCTCCTTTATCTGGGCTGGCCAAGGGACCCCGATTCGTCGGGGTATCTCCCTGAAGAAAGATAAGATGTATGACTAATCATTGTTACTTCGGATGTTTGTTTGGTTAAGTTGGCAGGAAAGAGCCCTCAAAAAAACTGATGGAGCAGCACCAATAATGTTAATTTAGACAAACATTCATACTCTAATTTCGCATGAGATTTTTTGGTGTACTCCCCATTAAGGCAAAAAAATGGTTTTTAATAATTTTTCGCCTAATCACAACCATTTTACTCCAAAATCCGACTATCAAATTCCAGATTGCTGAAAAAAAGCTGGAAAACCGGAATCTAATCACTACAATACGGTACACCCCCACACCTATTTGCATTGTGGTTGGGCAGGCAAAAATTTAATACAAGTAGCCTTATAGGTAAATGGTTTAGCTCGCTTGTCTTATGCAAATAGGTGTGGGGGCAAGTTATGAAATTTATATTGATTGATAAAGTAGTTAAGATAGTGCCGGGTAAAGAGATACAAACTATCAAGAATGTATCTCTTGCTGAAGAGTATCTGGCGGACCATTTCCCGACCTTTCCGGTTCTGCCGGGCGTTTTTCTGCTTCAGGGGCTGGTAGAATCGGCCTGCTGGTTAGTGCGGGAGACTGAAAATTTTGCCCATAGTATGGTGTTGCTTGCTCAGGCAAAAAATGTAAAATACAAAAGCTTTGCCGCTCCGGGTATGAGTATTCAATACACCGTAACGGCAAAGGATATAGAAGAAAACATAAGTTCGTTTTCAGGCACAGGCACCTGCGGTGGAGAGTCTATTGTCGAAGCGAGATTCAGTCTGAGGCACTTTAATCTTGCCGAGAAGGATTCAAAATTTGCTGCCGAAGATGCCTATATTATTGAAAAATTAAAAGAACGCTGGAAACTGTTAAAAAATTAACCACGAATGAACACTTTGGTTGCGTATATCGTCCATCGGTTGCGCGACTCGTTTCGGTTGCGTAAATCGTAAAGCGTCTTCAGGACGCAACCGCCAAACGAAGTACGAAACGAGCTTCGCAACCGCAACCGTATGACGAATCTGTGTTCTCTGTGGCTGATACTTGTAATTAAAGGATTGTATTTTTTATTATTGGAGGTTTTATTTATGGCTATGACGCGTCAGCAGATTCTACAGGAAGTTCAGGGCGTGCTTATCGATGCTCTCGGAGTTGATGAAGATGAAGTTGCGCCGGATGCAACTTTGATGGCAGACCTTGGCGCCGAGAGCATAGATTTTCTCGATATTGTCTTCCGCATGGAAAAAGCCTTTGGAATAAAAATTCCCCGCGAAGAACTCTTTCCTGCTGAAAGCCTCTTAACCAATTCTGAATACGTCAATAACGGAAAACTTACTCCAAAAGGACTGCAGGAACTCAAAAAACGTATGCCGCACACCGACCTTTCAGCATTTGTCGCTGACCCGAACGTCAATAAAATCGGCGATTTGTTCACCGTCGATGTTCTCGTTAATTACGTCGATTCGAAATTGAATTCTTAAGCCAACCCGTCGTAAAACGGCGGGCATTGATTCTTTGGATTCCCGCTTTCGCGGGGAGACAATAACAAAAATGCGTTGGATATGGATTGATAAATTTATCGAATTTAACAGCGGCAAAAATGCCGTCGCCATAAAAAACGTAACTATGGCCGAGGAGTATCTGCACGATAATTTCCCCGGCTTTCCGATTATGCCGGAATGTCTGATGATTGAGTCGATGGCTCAGACCGCGGGTATTCTCGTCGGACAGGCCAGGGACTATAAGGAAAAGGTAATCCTCGCAAAAATCAACAAGGCTGTTTTTTCCAATTTCGTCCGTCCCGGCGATACAATAAAACTGCACGCTAAAATTGAATCAATCACTCCTGAAGCCGCCTCAACAACAGGCAAAATTACACGCAACGACGAAACAATCGCTGAAATAGACCTGATGTTCAGCCACATCGACCAGAACCTGGCTGGAAAACAGTTTCCTAAGGAAAATTTTGTATTCACCGATTTGTTCGGCATTGTGCTAAGAGCTTCAAATGTTCCTGCACCGGCTCCGGAGAGCGATAAATGACCGTTTCTTTACCGGTAATAACAGGACTGGGGGCAGTTACTCCGCTCGGATTAAGCTATCAGGATTTATGGTCAGGCCTTTGTCAGGGCAGATGCGGAATCGACAGAATCACCGCTTTCGACCCTTCAGGTTTTACATGTCAGATTGCAGGTCAGGTACCCGAATTTAACATCCGCGATTATGTCCCCAAATCAATGCGAAAAACAACAAAGCTGATGTCGCGTGATATAGAACTTGCCGTTGTTGCCGCTAATGAAGCCTTTAAAGATGCAGGACTGAAGACGAAGGCATCGGAAGAACAGGACATTTCCATCAATCCCGAAAGGACGGCAATCATTCTCGGAGCAGGCCTTATAAGCTGTGACCTTGTCGAACTCGCCCCTGCCGTCGCTAAAAGCATTACTGACGGAAAATTTGACATAAAAAAATGGGGCGCGCAGGGAATAGAACTGCTCACACCTTTGTGGCTGCTCAAATATCTGCCTAATATGCTCGCCTGCCATGTCGGCATAATCCACGACATACAGGGTCCCAGCAATTCGATAACCTGTGCTGAGGCAGCCGGCCATCTTGCCATCGGCGAAGCTATGCAGATAATCGTCCGAGGCGATGCCGATACCGCACTTGCCGGCGGCGGAGAAGCAAAGGTCAACCCTATTGTGCTGCTCAGACAATGTCTCAACAAAAGAGCGACGGCAGATTACAACGATAATCCCAAAAGTGCCTGTCGTCCCTTTGATGCTGACGCAAAAGGTTCGGTATTCGGCGAAGCGGCCGCCTGTATAATAATCGAAGAGTCTCAAAAAGCAAAACAACGCGGAGCAAAGATTTATGCCCAGATTGCGGGTTTCGGCCAAAGCTGCAGCATAAATCCGCGATATGAATGTCTCGAAGCAGACGGTAAAGGTGTTCAATATGCAATCGAAATAGCTTTAGACGAGGCAAAAATAAAACCTCAGCAGCTCGATTTGATAATCCCACACGGCACAGGAATACCATCAGACGATGTCGCAGAAGCAATGGGTCTTCAAAAAGCTCTCGGCAGTGCTATTGATAGGATACCTATATTTCCGACAAAGAGTATGACGAGCAATACCGGCGCTGCAGCAGGCGCTGTTGACATTGTTGCCGCCTGCTGCACAATGAAAGACGGCATTATACCCGCAGCCAAAAACTGCGAAAATGTCAATAAAGATTGCAGACTGAATATCATCAAAGAACAGGTTAAGAAAAAAATAAATTATGCTCTTTGCTGCAGTTATACTTATGGCGGCCAAACAGCAGCAATTGTGCTGAAGAAATATGAATGAGAAAACTAAACATCGCGTTGTAATAACCGGTCTTGGCATCGTTTGTCCCCTCGGCAATGACGTCGAGACAATGTGGAAACGGATGCTTAACTGCGAATCCGGCATGGGCACGACCACAATCTTTGACGCCTCCGGATATCCGACAAAATTCTGCGCAGAAGTCAAAAATTACGACATCACGAAATATACAAAAAATCTCGAACTGCACAAACACAGTAACCGCCACAGCGGATTCGTAATCGGTGCAGTTGCCGAGGCCTGCAAGCAGGCGAAAATCGAGGTTGAAACTGAAAATCCGAAAGACGGCATCGACCGCAGAAAAATGGGCATATATCTCGGCGCGGGCGAAGGCTCCGTTGACAATGAAAATTTCTTTAATGCGATAGTTCAAGGCTGGGACGATGCCGGCTCGCAGATGGACTGGAAGAAATGGGCTGCAGTCGCCTTTGGCCGAATGCAGTCGTATTGCGAACTCGAGCAGGAGCCGAATATGCCTGCAGCACACGTTGCAATGTTCACCAGTGCCCGCGGCCCGGTACGCAGCTGCCTTACCGCCTGTGCCGCAAGTACTCAGGCCGTCGGCGAGGCATTTAAAATGCTGCAAACAGGCCAGGCCGATATAATGATTTCAGGCGGCGCTCATTCGATGATACACCCGTTGGGCATTACAGGCTTTAACCGTCTTACCGCCCTTTCGACAAGAAACGACAGCCCGCAGACCGCATCGCGTCCGTTTACCGCGAGCAGAGACGGCTTTGTGATTGGCGAAGGCGCAGCAATTGTTATTCTTGAAACGCTCGAATCCGCCAAAAAACGCGGCGTCGAAATCTTATCTGAAATCATCGGCTACGGCAGCAGCAACGATGCCTTTCGCATAACCGATATGCACGAAGAGGCTCGCGGCGCGATTCAGGCTATTGAAGCAGCCTTGAAGGATGCAAAATTATCCTATAAGGATATAGACTATGTAAGCACACACGGCACAAGTACTGCTGAAAATGATTCGATTGAGACCCTTGCCCTGAAAAAAGTCTTCAAAGAAGAGGCAAGAAATACTCCTGCAAGCAGTGTAAAGAGTATGCTGGGCCATTTAATCGGCGCAGCAGGAGCTGCAGAATTGATTACCTGTATCCTTGCGATTCGTGATAATATATTACCGCCGACAATAAATCTCAACGACCCTGACCCGAACCTCGATTTGGATTATGTGCCGAACAAGCCTCGAAAGGCACAGGTCGATATTGCGTTGAATGAATCTTTCGGCTTTGGCGGCCAAAATAATGTGGTAATAGTGAAAAGATTTAACCAATGATAGATATAAAAGAAATCATAGAAAACCCCGATAAGTTCAAAGCTGCCTGTGAGGAAAAAGGATTTGCAGTTGACATCGATAATCTACTGCAAATTCACATGGAACTTGCTTCAAAAAAACAAATATTGCAGACTATAGCTACAGACAAAAATCGTATTGGCAAATCAATTCCAAAACTTTCGGTGGGTGAAAAACAATCAGCGCTTGCTGAACTTTCAGAATTGAAGCTAAAGGAGGCTGAATATAACAAAGATATTAAAAATCTTCAGCCTGAATTTGATGCACTGATGCTTCAAGTCCCTCAGCCGCCGGATGAGGATGTGCCGGAAGGTAAAGACGAAATGGAAAATGTTGAGATTGCCCGTTGGGGCCAAATCCGCAAATTCGATTTTGAACCGAAGGACCACGTCCAGCTCGGTATGGCTCTTGACATAATCGACATCGAAAGAGCCGTCAGACTTGCCGGGGCGAGAAATTATTTTCTAAAAGGCGCAGGAGCAATACTGCACTGGGCGGTCCTTCGCTTTGCGATGGATTTTATAATTCAAAAAGGCTATGTGCCTTTTTCCGTGCCTATGCTTATGCGTAATGAAGTTATGGTCGGCACAGGCTTTTTTCCCGGCTCTGAAGAGCAGACTTACCGCATGGAGCGGGACGAATTGAATCTTGCCGGCACTGCTGAAGTGCCTCTTACTGCTTATTTTATGGGCGAAATCATTCCGCAGGAAATCCTGCCGCAGAAATTTGTGGGCCTTAGCACCTGTTACCGCAGAGAGGCTGGTGCAGCGGGCAAGGACACTTACGGTCTTTATCGAATCCATCAGTTCGACAAGATTGAGCAGGTGGTTATCTGTGAAAACAGCGTTGAACAGAGCGCGAAATTTCACGAGGAAATCCGCGCAAATGCCGAAGCCGTTATGCAGGCAATTGGTATCCCGTATCGTGTTGTAAAAGTCTGCACAGGCGACCTTGGCCGGGGCCAGGCGAAAAAATACGATATCGAGGCATGGATGCCGTCGAGAAATAATTTTGGCGAGACGCACAGCGCAAGCAAATTTTACGACTTTCAGGCCAGACGGCTGAATCTTCGCTACAAAGACATCAAAACAAAAAAGAATCTTTTCTGCCATACGCTGAATAATACCGTCATCGCTTCGCCGCGAATTCTGATACCCATTCTCGAACTCAATCAGAACAAAGACGGCTCAATAAATATACCGAAGGTGCTTCGGCCTTATATGAACGGCATGGAAAGAATCACAAAATAATTTCTTTAAATCCCTTTGGACGAAATACAGCAGAAAATTGAGGAATTTCAAAAACAACTTCTCACATCTCAATCACCATTAAAACAGACCCTCCTGACCTGCCCTGCTGTTTTACCCGCTATTGGTTTAATCATCGGTCTTGTTTTGCAGTTCTATTTCGACCTTCCTCTGCTCGTCTGGCTTGTTGTTTTAATTCTGTGCACAATTCCGTATCTGATACGGCAATTTTCCAAAAAAGTTTCCGTAAACCTTATATTTATTGTTGTCTTCTTGTGTTTTGCCTGTCTTGGTGCTGTTAGACTGATAACATACAACAAACCGGCTTCGAATGATATTCGCAATATAACGGTTGGAGATTTTACTCTCGCTCATCTAAAAGCCCAAATTATTTCCGAACCTCGGGTCATAACCGCAGACGAAAACGACTGGCTCTTTTCAAAATTTTCTCAATCCCTGCCTTATACGAGCTTTTATGCAAAGGTTACCGATGTAAAAACCGCCGCAGGCTGGACAAAGGCAACAGGCACAATAAAATTTTACATCTCGGAAGCTGTGGAAGATGTAAACACCGGCAATAAATTTGAAGCTTTTTGTCGCCTGGAAAAATTTTCTTCCTCTGACAACCCCGGCCAATTTGACACTGCCGAATATATGAACCACAATGGCGTTTTCCTGTCAGCTTCTGCCAAATCCAAAAATGCTATAACAATACTGCATACTGAAAGGATAAAACAACCATTCGACATAAGAAAAAAACTGCGTGAGTTTGCTGTTGCCGCTTTGCTTGAAGATACTGAAGAAAGCAACAATACCCGTCTTGTTGAAGCGCTTGTATTGGGCAGCCGCACGAAAATTGACAGAAAACTTTACAATGATTTTATAAAAACAGGCCTTTTGCACTTAGTCGCCCTCTCCGGCTTCAATGTCGGTATTTTGGCCGGTTTTGCATGGTGGCTTTCAAAAAAAGCAGGCCTTTTGCACAAAGGCCGTTCTATTGCCTGTATTATCGCGACAATTATTTTTCTTCTCGTCGTCCCTGCTACATCATCGACCCTTCGTGCGGGCATAATGTTTATTATCTTTTGCCTGGGCCGATTATTCAATCGTCGCTCAAGTGGTTTGAACAGTTTGGCTGTGGCAGCGATTTTTCTTCTGCTCATAAGGCCAATGGACTTTCTGGACGCAGGCTTTCAATTGTCATTTGCAGCGGTTCTCGGGATAGTGTTGTTTTACGAGCCGATTCGCAATTTTCTTATTTTGCCTGTCGAACCTCTGCGAAAAACTCCCTTTTATCCACTTTATCCACCTCTGCGAATGCCTCTCGATATGTTTGCGGTAAGTCTTGCCGCTTGGATAGCTGTTGTTCCGCTCGTCGCCTGGCACTTCTATCAATTCCAGTTGTTGACCGCTCTTTGGACTGTCCCTGCTTCTGTTCCTGTAGCAGTTATCCTTATCCTCGGAACGCTAAAAATTTTATTAACTCCCCTGCTGCCGACCCTCGCTGCCGGTTTAGCGGTCGTTGTCGATTTTTCAGCAAAAATTCTTTCGTTTTTTGTCACAATCTTTGCCAAAGTCCCGTTTACACGAATAATCATCGGCAAACCGTCTATTTATATTGTTTTGTTTTTTTATCTGCTGATTTTTCTGTGGAAATTCTTTCCCTTTCGAAAAAGGCCCATCGTCAATCTTGTTTATCCTGTAGCAATGGTATTTTTGTTTATTACTGCTTTTTCTATAAATAGGTTTAAGGCTTTGAATAACCTGCAATTGACTGTCCTGTCTGTCGGCCACGGCCAGGCAATTTATGTCAAGACGCCGGATAACAAAAATTTCATTATCGACGCAGGCTCAATCTCAAGAAATGATGTTGGAAATAGGATTGTAAATCCCTTCCTCGACTATACCGCAACCGATAAAATCAATTCCATATTCATCAGTCACGATGATATTGACCATTATAACGGCCTGCCTGAAATCCTGAATAAACACAACTGCAAAAATGTTTATACGACCCCACAGTTTATACAAAGCGCTGCAACTTCAGCAACTGACGCAAAGTTAAGTGATTTTTTAAGGTCGAAGAATCTTTCTCTTTGTGTTACACCCGAAAAAATCTCGCTCGGCAAAACCGTGATTACTCGTTTATGGCCGAAGGAAACCTCAACCGATATCCCATTGTCAGATAATGAAGCTTCGCTTGTGCTTTTGTTTGAATATGCCGGCAGAAAAATCCTGTTGTGTTCCGACATAACCGCCGATGCACAGAAACAGTTAATGAATTTATATCCGCAATTGGATGTTGATTTGATTGTTACTCCTCATCACGGCTCAGGCAGAACTCTTGAACCGCTCTTTTTGAACGCCTTTAAACCCGAATTTTTAATAACAAGTTGTTCAGAGGCCCGGCTTGGCAGTATCAGCAGGGAAATAACGGATTTTGGACAAAGTTATTATACCTGTAAAAACGGTGCGATAACTGCTTTTATCACCCCAACGGGTCAAATCAGAATAAAAAAATATTTAGCCCCTTGATTTATCAAGGGGTTCGTTAATCGTTGTATTTAGCCCCCGGTTTCTTGTCCGACGAAGCTTTTAGCGAAGGCGGATACCGGGGGTTTTTCTTTATTATTTTTTTACAATTCGCGCAAGAAAAAACTTGCGCATTTGGAAAATCTCAAAAAAATTTCACCTTTATTTTACAAGCACTTACGAAAAAACCACCCAGAATTTTCGCCAATTTTTCGTCAAAAACGCGCAAGTTTTCAGGTAATACGGAGAGTCCGCCGAAGCGGACTCAAATCTAAAATCCAAAATCTAAAATCCAAAATTACTTTGCCCAAAGCTCACTTTACAATCCCGTATCCCGCATTTATCGAGCGCCTATGCGTCGTCATTCTTCTTGCATACAGGCTTCGCCATTACGGCTTTACCTTCAGACTAATTCCACTCACACAGGGCCAATTCGCTATTGTTGACCCTCAGGATTTTGAAGAGCTGAACAAATTCGGCTGGTATGCCAAAAAGCACCGTAATACTTTTTACGCTGTGCGGTCTGTGCGTGAAAACGGCAGGCACAGAACGATAAATATGCACAGGGTAATTTTGCAGGCTCCTGCCGGCTCTATCATTGACCACGAAAATCGTACTGGCACTGACAATCGCAGGTCGAATCTCAGGTTTGCCACTCCTGCCCAGAACGCCTCTAACAGGGCGAAAGTCCCCGGCCTGGGCAGTTCGATATATAAAGGCGTTAAGCGTGACGGCGGCAGATGGCGGGCTGGTATAACTCACAATTGTCTTCATGAGCATCTTGGCTTTTTTGACAATGAAATCGACGCCGCTCGCGCCTATGATAAGGCTGCGAAACTTTACCATGGTGAATTCGCTGTGCTGAATGATGTGTGAATTAAGTCTAATAAGGATGTTTACCCCGTGAAGTGTTTTTTATGTTGCTTCATTGAGTCTCTTAAAACTACTTCATCGGGGCAGTTTTAAATTTCCCTTAATCCCAAAACTGTGAGAGTTTACCCCGTGAGATGCCGCTTGGGCTATCTCATCGGGGCTGTATTAAATTTCCCATGATATGAAATCTCAAATCTCGAATTTCGATTATCGATTTTCTATTCGTGGTTAGCCCCGCCAATACCTTGGCAGGGTTCGTTTAACCTTACTTCTTATTTAAACCCTAAAAACTGTTTTACTTTTCTGAACACATCGCAGACAAAACAGAAAATAGCCGTGCTACATTTAGGAGTATTCTTCCCTGCGGTATGTTTTCGACTCAATACGCCATCCACGATTACGTAATCTCGCATCAAATTGGTCTCGTTGTCTATGAAGGAGTGCATCCATTGAAGCGCCTTGAGGGCGTCTCCTTTGGGATTCAGCCCATCTCCATGGGCGTATTCATTTCGCAATTTCGCCATTTTCTTACACAGTGCGAGTGTTTCCACCTTGAGGACATTGTTTTCTTCTAGTATTTTTCTAACTCGTGGCATTTTGTGTTTCCGCTTAGCACCATACGGCTTTGCCTTGTCCCGCTGAAACCTCTCAAACGAGATCCCGCACATTGCAACACAAGCATAGAAGTGTTCGTCGACAAACACATCCCTAGCCTCCTTAAGGAGATTACAATAAGGACCGACCTCTATGAGCAGAGGCGGCAGTTGAGAAAGCCTTTCTTTCTTATGGCGATCAAAGGACTTCTCATCCATCGTACCAGAAGGCATTTCTGCGGAGCGATTCTGTGATCCCTTCGATGATTCTTCGCTCAGGCGAAGTTTCGCTTCATTGGGCCTGAAGTCAGCATAGGCAGGTTGTGCTTGGCCGCTGACCATTACATACCCATTGCCGCATATCTGCACCCACCCATAATAGTCATCAGGCATATCGGCTTGGCTGATGCCAAGAACTTGGGACAAATCTGTGCCGCTGTATGCGCACATTGTGTAGGGTTCAGCACCTGGAGTTTGACAAACTAAGCTGTTTTTTTTAAGAATGGTTCCTCTCCCAATTCTATTAAATAAAATCTGCGGACATCTTCTTTATCTTATAAATTACCTCTATTACTGTCTGTTAAGAAGACCTCTTTGTCAACTCTTCTTTTGTGTAAAAACTCGGCGAAATCCGTGTAATCCGCGGTTAAAAAACTTCCCCGCCTCCGGCGGTTCTTTTTGCCAAATACCATATACTAAATACCAAATACCCCAAAAATCTGCGTAATCAACGTAATCTGTGTTTAAACAATTTCGTGCCCTGGTGTCTTAGTGGCTATAAATCTTAAGGCAACCTCTAAAAATCGCTTTTTTGAGGCTAAAAATTTTACTTAATTATTTTTGACTAACTTTTTGAATAAATTATCAAAAAATCACGTTTATTTCGACTCCCTTTTCAGGAATTCTT
>Ga0315291_10006720_pt1 | contig 14257 bp, 13 predicted proteins | sample YL17G12_20_MG_FD_203070 | JGI IMG/M metagenome (GOLD analysis project Ga0315291, IMG submission 203070) | Sediment microbial communities from Yellowstone Lake, YNP, Wyoming, USA - YL17G12_20 | ecosystem: Environmental > Aquatic > Freshwater > Lake > Sediment | place: USA: Wyoming | collected...
CCGTTAAAGGGTTAAACGGACGGCTGGTTGTTCAGGGCAACATCAATGAGCTCAAACAGGCATGGCAAACGCCGCTCAAATGGTGACAGAATGGTGGAACCACGTATCCTAGTATTGGTTGGGTTCGGGATCAATTGCGATTACGAGACGGAACATGCGTTTCAGCTTGCGGGCGCAGTGACACACCGGGTTCATCTGAACGATGTGCTTGCCGATAAGGCGATGCTTGTGCGCTACCATGTCGTGGCGTTGCCCGGCGGGTTCTCGTTTGGCGACCACATAGCGTCAGGTCGCGTTCTCGCGAACAGGCTGCGGTATGGGCTTGGCGAGGAGCTTCGGTCGTTCATAGCTGACGGCAAGCTCGTGATCGGGATATGTAACGGGTTTCAGGTGATGGTGAAGATGGGTCTGTTGCCCGGGTTGGACGGCAAGTTCAAACAGACGGTCACGCTGACGCTTAATGATTCAGGCAAATTTGAGGATAGATGGGTCTATCTGAAACGAGACCCGCACACGAAATGCATCTTCGCGCAAGGGATCGAGTCGCTGTATTTGCCAGTGCGCCATGGCGAAGGCAAGTTCATGACGGACACTGAGGAGACGCTCGAACGGTTGCGGGCGAATGGTCAGGTGGTGTTCAGATACTGCGGTCCTGACGGCGGTCGTCCGACGTACCCGTTTAATCCGAACGGTTCTGTGGACGATATCGCAGGAATATGCGATCCGACAGGGCGGGTATTCGGGATGATGCCTCATCCTGAGGCGTACCTGTATCGGGAGAACCATCCGCGGTGGACGCGAGAACAATTGCCGTCCGAAGGGCTTGGCAGACGAGTCTTCATGAACGCCGTGGACTGCGTCCGCAAGAATCTGTAACGAGAGGCTAGAGGAACCATCCTCGATCGGAGATACATCGCATCGCGCCCCCCGCGCGTGCTTCTGGGATTCGCTGAGTTGAAACAGTTAGTCCACATATGCGATCTCAAGGAGACTCTCGACAGCATAGGGGTACCCGAGCATCTCAACGATCCGGTGCGGTACGTCAGGCGTTTCAGATCCCGCGAGGATGCGGAGATAGTCGGACTTCTCGTTTCCGCCATCGCCTACGGGAAGATCGTTCACATCATGCGGGACACGCTGCAGCTTCTTGAGATCATCGGTGACCGACCGGCACGGTTTGTGGCCGGTTTCAAGGATGATTGGGCGCCGAGATTCGATAGGTTTAGACACAGGTTCACTCGCAGCACGCATGTCGCTTGCATGATTTCGAGAATGAAATGCGCGCTCGACGATTACGGCTCGCTGCATGCGCTATTTCTCGAGGGGTGGGACGAGTCCGGCGACATGAGGTCTGCGCTATCGCACTTTGCACGGCGGTTGTGCAGTTACCCCTGTCCTGGGTTCTGCGATGACTGCCGTACACCTGATCGCCGGAGCGTTCGATGGCTCATCTCAGAACCCCGAACCGGGAGCGCTGCGAAACGGATGTGCCTCTATGTGAGATGGATGGTGCGCGCCGGCTATCCTGACATCGGCGTGTGGAACGGTATTCCACCGTCAGCGCTCGTGATACCGCTGGATACGCATGTTGCCCGTATCGGCAGACTTCTCGGGCTGACACGCCGACGTGCCTCAGATTGGCTCACTGCTGTCGAGGTAACGGGCGCGCTCAAACAGCTTGATCCGGATGATCCGTTGCGGTACGATTATTCATTGAGCCACCTCGGTATTGACGGTGGCTGTTCGGGGAGGTTTGATCGCGCCACGTGTGTCAAGTGCGCGGTAAAACGGTTCTGCGCGGTGACGCGTCAGCCTAAGAAACAGTCCAGCGGTCGGAATGCGGATGGTGTCTTCTCAGCCAGGAGGGTTGTCGCGTAGCGTCACAGAGGTATGTGGAGATAACTGTCTGAAAAGGATAGATCTAACTGAAAGCGATAGATCTAAGGGAGAGATAACGATGATGAAACAGATTAAGCGAGCCTTGATCAGCGTGTCGGACAAACGGGGTGTTGTCGAACTTGCCAGGGAGCTTCAATCGCTCGGTGTAGAGATACTCTCCACCGGCGGGACTCATAAAAAGCTCGAGGAGGCTGGTATCAAGGTTATCGGGGTCTCGGAATATACCAGGTTTCCCGAAATGATGGACGGTCGAGTCAAAACGCTTCATCCGAAGATTCATGCCGGACTTCTCGCTCTCCGGGAGAACAAAGAGCATGTCAAACAGATGAAGGAACGCGGCTTCGGGTACATAGACATGGTTGTGGTGAACCTCTATCCGTTCCGCGAGACGATCGCCAAACCTGGTGTTACCCTGGAAGAGGCTGTCGAACAGATTGACATAGGCGGTCCAACGATGTTGCGGTCAGCGGCAAAGAATTTTCGCGATGTCGTCGTGATAGTTAATCCGGACAGGTACAGGCAGGTGTTGGACGAGATCCGAAAGAGTGGAACTGTTTGCGATAAGACGCGGTACGCGCTTGCTCAAGAGGTATTCGAACATACCGGCTCGTATGATGCTGCGATTACCTCGTACCTTCAGGCACAGAGCGCAGACGCGCCGATGTTTCCGAACCGGATGATTCTGGCGCTCGACAAAGTGCAGGATCTGCGGTATGGCGAGAACCCTCACCAAAAAGCCGCGTTCTATAAGGAACCGGGCGCTAGGGAACCGTCGGTCTCGACCGCTGAACTTCTCTCGGGCAAAGAGCTCTCCTATAACAACATCATGGACATAGATGCAGCGCTCGAGATCGTGAAGGAGCTCGATCAACCCGCGGCGGTCGTGATCAAACACACGAACCCGTGCGGTGCGGGTATCGGGACAACGTTGTGCGAGGCGTATGGCAAGGCGGCAGCAGGCGATCCGGTTTCTGCGTTTGGGAGCATTCTTGGTCTCAATCGGAACGCAGATGTAGCGACAGCGGAGCTGATTGCATCGCCAGATTCGTTCATTGAGGCGATTATAGCGCCCGGCTATGACGCCCAGGCGATCAATATCCTCAAGAACCGGCAGAAGTGGGGTAAGAACGTCAGGATACTTAAAACGGGTCCTCTCGGCAAGAGATCGGACGGCGGCTACTATTTCAGACGCGTTGTCGGTGGGTTGCTGGTACAGGAGTTTGACAGAGTCTTGTACGAGGATGGAGCACTCAAAGTCGTGACGAAACGTGCGCCGACCGATAAGGAAAAGACAGACCTGCTGTTCGCGTGGGTCATCTGCAAACATGTGAAGTCGAACGCGATCGTGTACGCGAAAGACGGGATGGTTGTCGGCGTCGGCGCCGGACAGATGAGCCGGGTTGATTCGAGCATGATCGGCGCGCGAAAAGCTGGCGCGCGAGCAGAAGGTTCTGTCCTCGCTTCGGATGCGTTCTTCCCGTTCCGTGACGGCGTTGATGCTGCTGCTGAAGCTGGAGTCTCGGCGATCATCCAGCCGGGCGGATCGTTGAGAGATGATGATGTCATCAAAGCGGCTGACGAACACGGTATGGCGATGCTCTTTACTGGCATGCGTCATTTCAAACACTGAGCTTTGCTGACGGCGAATCCGAAGATAGCATAGGGTGTCAGAGAGGTGCAGTATGAAGGTACTCGTGGTAGGCGGTGGCGGACGCGAGCATGCGCTCGTCTGGAAGATCCGGCAGAGTCCCGAGGTTGACCAACTCTATTGTGCTCCCGGGAATGCTGGGAGTGCCGCTCATGCTGAGTGCGTGCCGATTTCTGCAGAAAACATCCCCGAACTCAAAAAATTCGCCCTGGAAAAGCGGATAGACCTGACCGTGGTGGGACCGGAAGCACCTCTTATGAGTGGTATCGTGGACCAGTTCGAGAGTACTGGACTGCGAATATTCGGTCCGACAAAAACTGCTGCACAGCTCGAAGCGAGCAAGAGTTTCGCGAAAGAGGTCATGAGAACCAGGCATGTTCCGACGGCAGATTTTCGGGTTTTCAGAGATCCGGAAAAGGCGGCTGATTATCTTCGGTCGGTTAACCCGCCGGTAGTCGTTAAAGCGGATGGTATTGCGGCAGGAAAAGGCGTCACAGTCGCGCGTGACCGAGAAACCGCTGAGGCAGCGGTGAGGCAGTGCCTTGTGGAACACATATTTGGCGACGCGGGAGATACGATCCTTATCGAGGAATGTCTCGAGGGCGAGGAGGCTTCAATCCTGGCGTTCACTGACGGCGAAACGGTGGTTCCCATGGTCAGTTCGCAAGACCACAAACCGGTTTACGATAACGATGAAGGACCAAATACTGGCGGTATGGGTGCTTATTCGCCGGCGCCGGTGGTCTCGGACAGGATGGACGCAGAAATCTTCGACAGTATGATGATACCAGTTGTCGAGGCTATGGCTGATCGAGGCGTTCCGTATAGAGGGGTGCTTTACGCCGGTCTGATGATCACCAGGCAGGGACCTGAGGCGCTCGAGTTCAACGTGCGGTTCGGCGATCCGGAAACTCAAGCGACCCTGCCGAGGTTGAAGAGCGATATTGTGCCAGTTCTTATGGCGTGTACTGAGCAGGGGCAACTTGCGAAGATGAAACTGCAGTGGTTACCGGACGCCTGCGTCACGGTCGTCATGGTATCCGGCGGGTATCCCGGCTCGTATAAAAAGGGGTTTGCGATCGAGGGATTAGATGAAGCCGAATCGCGCGATGGCGTCGTCGTATTTCACGCGGGGACTGCCATAAAGGATTCGCGTATCGTGACCGCCGGTGGAAGAGTGCTCGGCGTGACCGCAGTGGGACCTGACATACCCGCTGCAATTGATAGAGCGTACGCAGCCGTTCGGGATATCCGGTTTGAAGACATGCACTATCGCAATGATATTGGGGCGAAAGCGCTAGCACGATTGAGTCGGAGGAGATAAACGTATGCCGAAAGTTGCCGTGCTGATGGGAAGCGAGTCGGACCGAAAGTTCATGGAGAAGACGACGGAAACCCTCGAGAAATACGGTATCGAGTATGAGATGGTCGTCACGTCCGCACATCGGACACCTGAAAAGACTCGAGACTATGCTCGTACTGCAGAACAGCGCGGCATACAGGTGATAATTGCCGGTGCGGGCGGCGCGGCTCACCTGCCGGGAGTTATAGCTGGACACACCCGGTTGCCTGTGATAGGCGTTCCGTTACCGTCTACGTCGCTCGGGGGGCTCGACGCACTACTTTCGATAGTTCAGATGCCGAAAGGGATCCCCGTGGCTACCATGGCGATAGGCGAAGCTGGCGCAATCAACGCGGCGCTTTTCGCCGTGCAGATTCTTGCCGTCGGCGACGAACGCTTGGCACAGAAGGTGCGTGATGAACGGGAGCCCGCAAAACCGTGATGGCGAGGCATGCCTCGCCCCTACGCGCAATCAATGAGGGGCGTATGGTGACCTATACCTGCGATGGGTGCGGGAAAGAGATCCCGCAAAAAGCGCTCCGGTACAAGGCCAAAATAGACATTCGGGCGGCTTACGATACGCTTGAGATCAAGCTTGCCGACCTTTTACGAGATCACGAGGCCGAACTGCGTGCCCTCATAGAAAAGCTCAAGGGGATGGATCCCCAGAAGATTGAGGACGACATCTACAAGATATTTCGCCTCGACCTTTGTCCGGACTGCTACCACTCGTACATCATGGATCCGTTGCGGTTCCACCCTGAAGCTGCGGTTCGTGGCGAATTGGAGTTCGACATTGATGAGTTCCTTAAGCAGCTCATCAACAAAGAACAGGACGAAAAAGAATAACCCGTCGTCAGTTCTCCGTCCGCAGCTTGTTCTGAGCGCCCGACCTGGGCGATGCGCCGCCGGACGCTGCGTTTCTATTGCGAGCCCCGGAAAGGCGTTTTACGTCCCCTAGGCTCCTCGTTTCCACTTAATGGAACAGCCGCGCTGTCTGGTGACAAAACGGTCAGGGGCTTTGCCTGCGAGCACGGCGTCGAGCGCATTGGTGAGCCAGTGTTCTTTGACCCGCCGAGGGTCGTCGTTATCGTCAACCGCGCCGGTATAAGCGAGCTTTCTATCCCGGCCGAGAACGAAGATGTGCGGTGTACAAGTTGCGCCGTACGCTTTCGCTACGCTCTGGTCAGCATCCCGGAGGTACGGATACAGGAACCTTTCTGCTGCGCCCGTTTGAGCATGTTCTCGAAATTGTCCTCGGCATATGCTACTGGGTCGTTCGGATTGATCGCCACAAACTCCGCGCCCCGTCCTTTGTGAGTCTTGGCGATTTCGATGAGTCGGTCCTCATACGCCTTGGTGATCGGACAGTGGTTGCACGTGAATACGACGACAACCGCCTTCGCATCCTCGAAACTGTCGAGACTGTACACCACGCCATCGGTTCCCGCCAATGTGAAATCGAGGCCTTTCTGTCCGATTTCGAGGGCGTAAGCGGTGCCGGTTGTCGCCGCCAGAACTCCCACACAGACCACGGTCACCAGTACGATTCTCCTTTTCATGTTGTGCACCTCCCCTTTCAACACCCTCATGCTTCCTCCAGAGGTTAACGGCGAGTCCGACCAACGTTATCCATCTCAACGACCGACCGATACAGTTCCTCGTACTGGTCCACGATAATGTCTGGGTTGAACCGTTCGATAGCGCTCTGTCGGGCTTGCGTCCCGATCTTTCGGGCCACTTCGGGGTTGGTCAGCACCTCGATCCCGTGCGCAGCCATCGTTTGCACGTCGCCAACATCAGCGAGGAACCCGGTTTTCCCGTGGTCAATGAGCTCGATCAACCCACCGCTTCTGCTCGCTACTACGGGAACCTCAGATGCCATCGCCTCAAGGGCTGCCAGCCCGAAACTCTCGTACTCGCTTGGCAGGAGGAGCAGGTCTGCACACGGAATGATATCTTCGACGCAATCCTGGGTGCCGAGGTACTCGACATGATCGGTGATACCGAACCCCTTGATCATCTGGTCTGCGACAGACAACTCAGGGCCTTCACCGATGAGCACCAGCCTGCTCGGGACCTGCTTCTTGATGAGATGGAACACTTCGACGACGTCGCGCACCCGTTTGACGGGTCGGAAATTCGACATGTGCATGACGATCTTCTCGTCATCGCGGCTAAATCGCGACCTGACGCAGGGACGCGGTCTGAACTTGTTCGTGTCTATGAAATTGTATATCGTGCGGATGTTGCACTGCGTTTGAAACTCTTCTTGCGTCCGGCGTCTGAGCCATTCGGAAACTGCTGTAACAGCGTCGCTCGATTCGATTGAGAACTTGGTGATCCTGAAAAATGACGGGTCATTCCCGACATAAGTTATGTCCGTGCCGTGGAGCGTTGTTACCACTTTGATCCGGGTATCCTGAGCGATGAGTTTTGCGAGGATGGCGCATGCCGCGTGTGGTATCGCGTAATGGACATGAAATATGTCGAGTTTCTGTCGTTCTGCGACCTCCGCCATCCGGGACGCGAGCGCCAGATCGTACGGTGGAAATTTGAATAGCGGATAGTTCGTCACGTTCACTGCGTGAAAGAATATGTTCTCGTCGTATTCCATGATGAGACGGAACGGAAGGTCGTAGCTGATGAAATGGACCTGATGCCCTCGTCGCGCGAGACGGATGCCAACATCTGTAGCAACTGTGCCGCTGCCGCCTATCGTCGGATGACATGTTATGCCGATTCGCATATCACTCGCTCCATACTGACACCGGGTCAGTTACCGGCACCGGTGCTCGAACGCTGAATGCCTCCCCGTACTTGACGCCTATCAAAGAGCCGTAGAATCGTGCGCGCGCTTCAAGTTCCTCGAGATACTCTTTTCGGCTCAAATAGGTTTGTGGACCGCGCTGTTTCGGGTTGTAGAACTGCGATTTGTACGTGCGAACCGCTTTCATCTTTTCGTTGAAACTCTCCGTAATATCAACGACGATATCCGGCATGCCGGTGACAGCATGTTCGAAATAATAGAGTACCTGCCGTGTCATGAACCGCTCTTGTCCAGTGTCTATCTTACGCAGTCCCGCCAGAAACGACGCATCGCGAATCAGTTCCGATGCTCTCATATGATCCGGATGTCGTCCGACAGGATGTGGCGCGAGCACGATGGTAGGGCGGTACTTCCGAAGAGCGCCAATTATCTTCAATCTGTTCTCGTGCGAGGTCTCGATGTTCCCATCCGGCATGCCGAGATTCTCCCTCGTCTCGACACCGAGTATCTTAGCGGCAGCACGCGATTCTTTCTGCCTCGTGACGATTGTTCCGTGCGTGCCGAGCTCGCCCTGAGTCAGGTCAACGATTGCGGTCGTATGACCCAGCATCTTCATCTTATGAAGAGTGCCTCCCGCAAACAGTTCCACGTCATCAGGGTGCGGTCCAAACGCTGCTATGTCCACTTTCATCTTAATCGCTCCAGAACGCTCATCACATTACTCTTCGCTGTTTCATGCGCGCATCTTGGAAAAGAACCGTGTCACGCCCTTTGTTTCTCCGAGCAAGTTATGGGCGTTTTCCACCTCGATCATGTGAGTATCGGCTGGTAGTCTGTTTTGTCAACGTCTAGATCGTGCACCAATCTGGGTATCAGCGTCAAACCGGATTCCATCAGGTACGGGAAGATGTTGAACACCCGCTCCTGCGGTTTGCCGAGCGGAAAGAGAAGCGTTCGAATCTCTTCGATTTCGTTCTGCATTTGCTCGGTTTGTTGACCGCGCGCTGTACTTGTTTTCTGGTTCAACTTTCCGATCTCGTACTCCACCTTCTGTTTCAGTCGCCCTGCGCTGGCGCTGAGCGACGGATTGACTGCCGAAATCTCAGCAACATATCGCTCCAGTTCCGCCATGAGCCGCCTTGAGGATTCAGAGACTTTATCTCGGGGAGACGATTTGTCCACTTCCGTCTCAGGATTAGAGCTCATGCGGGCGAAATCTATCTTATACCTCTTGCTCAATCTTGCGGAGCGCCGGTTGATAAGCACGACATGGGGACGGGGAAACACTCGTGGCATCGCCACGTTGAACCGTTCAAATACCGCTCGCAACTGAGCCCAGTAGGCTATCTCGCCGGGACCAGCAACATAGTCGAGCGCTGGCAACATCTTGCCTTGCACGACGGTGCGCAACACGACGTTTGGGCTCACTCGTTCCGGTTCGCTCGAACAGATATCTTTCATCTCGCTCACGCTCAAGGAGAGGTTCTCGTCCGGGACGTGATATGCGCCTCGCTCGAAAAGGACTTTTCGGCGTTTGCCGTTAACGTGCAGGAAGAAATGCGCCTCGTTAGGTTTCTTTTCGATCTGAGCCGGGTAACCTAAGCGTTCGAGTTCGCGGCTGGCCCTGTCAATGATCTCAGTGGTCGCACCCGGGGACTTGATCTCTTCGGCAAGAACCCGTGCTGCAAGCCCTTTCGCGCGAGGTTTGTGAGGGAGAAAGACGACCAAACCCGTTCCCCGAAACAGTCTGACCAACAGTCTCGCGAACCAGTCTGCAAGCGAGTCATCTTTACCGAGGCTATCCTTTAGGAGCGAAACGATTTCCTGTTTCGCCTCCCGGTCGGGCGTTTCCTCCCGGAGTTGTTGGACGAGTTCGCCAAGACGTTCTTTGTCCGCCTGAATGCTGAATGCGGACAGTGCCGAGATAGGTCCTTCAGGGTCGTATGAGAGCGATTGGATGCGACCGCGCCAATCCACGAACCGGATCGTTCGTATCTCCTCGAAATCGTGATCGTCGCTTGCGACCCAGAATATCGGAATAACCTTGCGGTTCAGCGTCGCTGAATAGCGCTCAGCCAATCGGACGGCTGCAAGCGCTTTGTATATGGTGTAAAGCGGTCCTGTGAATATGCCCGGTTGCTGACCGGTAACGGTCGCGAGCGTGTCAGAGCTCCGGAGCGATTCTATGTTCTCGAGCGCCCCGTCGTCAGCGTCGAGCTGCCTGTTGTACGATTCTATCTCGTCAACGAGTGCTGGATCGGTCGGTCTCCCGACCGTCTCGATAAAACGAGAGTCCGGGAGCTTTCGAAAATCGTCCGCGAAAAAGGGTGACAGCTCGTCGGCGCCACTGACGTACTCTTGTGCGATGTCGCGTCGCGCCGTCATCCGGTTCACACTTTCTCGCCGATGAGTATCAGCCGCGGTCGCATTGTGTCCGCCGGGTTTCCGTCGTAATCGCCAAAGGCATTCTTCACGGCGAGTCCGCACGGTTCAAGCATGGCTCTGAAATCATCTTCGCGGTACAGTTTGACCGATTCGTAATAGCGTGTTTCGACACCATCCCGCTCAATCGTGATCGTCTTGACAACTCGGTTGTTCTTGGTGTCTATCGTTCTCAGCTCGCGCACCTTTGACAGACCGCAGTTCCAGACCGTCTTGAAGACGAAGTTCTTGAGCACATAGTCGGCATTGAGGTAGTCTACGAGAAACCTGCCCCCCTGTCTCAGGACGCGTGCTATGTTTTCCAGCACTGCTACGTTGTCCGCGTCTGCGTCGAAATAACCGAAGCTCGTGAAGAAGTTGAGCACCGTGTCGAACGCATCGTGGAAGGGGAACTGACGCGCATCAGCCCGGACAAACGCTATCTTGAGCGATTCTTGACGCGCGTATCTTTGCCCTAATCTCAAGAGCGTATGCGAGAGATCAAGCCCGGTGACGCGATACCCGCGTCGCGCGAGCTCGACGCTATGTCTTCCATTGCCGCAACACAGGTCAAGCACCCGATCTCCCGGACGCAGTCCGAGTTCGCGTTCGGCGAATAGGATTGCCCTCTGAGCGTCGCCTTCGTCGCGGTGCCTGTAGATTTCGAGGTAATCCTCGTTGAACCAGCTTTGATACCAGGGCGAATTCTGTTTCTCAGACATGTTCAGCCACCCGAAGAACCGCATGCTCGCCCGGTAACGCGCGTGCTTGTTCGATCTCAGCTCGTCGGATCGCCGACCCGGTGAAGGCGTATCATGTTCGTGGTACCCTTCACCATGAACGGAGTACCCGCGGTGATGACCAACGTTTCGCCTTTCTTCACAAGCCCGAGTTCGAGGAGCCGCTCTTCGACGACGCGAACCATCTCGTCGGTGTCGCGCACGGGTTTGACCTTGACCGGGTTAACGCCCCAATACAGGGCAAGTTGCCTCATGACCTCGTCCGATTGAGTTGCAGCGACAATGTTCGCGTTCGGGCGGTATGACGAGATCAACTTCGCGGTGAACCCGGACATGGTAAAACAAACAATATGTTGCGCGCCAAGATCGTTTACCGCTTGCCACGTTGCTCTCCCTACCGCATCGGGGAAACCTACTGTGCCTCGCGGCTGTCGCCGCGGCGTTCTCTGGTGAACTGAAAGCGCCTTGTCCGTCTCCTCGGCGATCTTCGCCATCATCCGGACTGACTCCACCGGGTATTTTCCGACCGCGGTCTCTGCCGATAGCATCACAGCGTCTGTGCCGTCATAGATCGCGTTCGCAACGTCTGAAGCTTCGGCTCGTGTCGGACGCGGGCTGTTGATCATAGATTCGAGCATCTGGGTGGCGGTGATGACAGGTATGCCCGAGACGTTAGCTTTCAGAATGAGCTGTTTCTGTATCTCAGGAACCCGTTCGGGAGACATCTCGACGCCAAGGTCTCCTCGCGCAACCATGATCGCGTCTGCCGTATCGTAGATTGCATCTATTCTCGAGAGCGCTTCCGGCTTTTCGATCTTCGCGATCACCGGCAAACTCGACCCTTTTTCCTTGAGAAGCTTTTTCAGTTCGGAGACGTCGTTCTCAGAGCGAACAAACGACATCGCGATGTAATCAGCGCCGAGACCGACGGCAAACCCGAGGTCTTTCCTATCCTTTTCGGTTATGGACGGCGCAGAGATTTTCGTTCCGGGCAGGTTGATCCCTTTGTGTTCGCCAAGTATCCCGCCATTCATTACCTCGCACGTGATATCTGAGCCGCTCACGGAGACGACGCGAAGCTCTATCGCGCCGTCGGCAAGAAGTATTTGATCTTGGGGTTTCACATCGTTGGGAAGGTCGCTATACGTGGTGCTAACGCGTTCGCCGGTTCCCTCTATGTCACCTGTGCTGATCACGATCTTCTGTCCCTGCCTGAGCGCAACCGGTCTTCCGTCTGTGAGCCGTCCGGTACGTATTTTGGGTCCCTGGAGATCAAGTATTACGCCGATGTTGCGACCAAGCTCGTGACCGATCTCGCGCAGGAGTTTGAAGTTCCTCTCGTGGTCAGACCACGACCCGTGCGAGAAGTTCAGCCGCGCTACGTTCATTCCCGCAAGAGTCATCTCGCGCATCGTGTCGGGCGAAGTTGAAGCAGGTCCTATCGTGCAGACGATCTTTGTCTTACGCACTGCTTGCTCCTCTCAATCGCGCACCCCATTGGTCAATACCCGTACCAAAATCTAACGCAGGGATGATAGACTATCGTTGAGTTTAATGAGCTTCTGCTCGTACTCTGAGAGCTTCTGTTTCTCCTGTTCGACGATTTCAGCAGGTGCTTTGGTCACAAACTCATCGCTGTCCAGCCTCGTTTGAATCCGCTCGATAAGCGAGGTGAGCCGATCGCGTTCCTTCTCGAGCCGTCGTCGCTCCGTTTCGATATCTATGACGCCTTCGAGCGGCAGATATACTTCGGCTTCCGGCAAGAACGTTTTTGCTGCCTGTCTTGACACCGCTGCTTTAGCATCTATGGTGACCTCAGAACAGCGTGCGAGCTCTTGAATATGCGCCGCATGCCGTGTGATGGTACTGCGCGCCATTTCGCCAGTTGGACGGATGATGACGCGGACGTTTGTGGTTGGCGACACGTTCATCTCGCTGCGCATGTTTCTGATCGAGAACGTGACCCGCTGCACCAGATCCATTTCGCGTTCGATCTCCGCGTTCATCAAGCTCTTGTTAGGTTTCGGCCATCTGTCCACCGCGATGCTTACGGGTCTGTTTCGTCCGGGTATGTTCTGCCATATCTCTTCCGTGATGAATGGAATGAACGGATGAAGCAATTTCATCGTGTCGCGTAGCACGATCAGTCCCACGGCAAGCGCCTGATCTTTCCCGTCGCGTTTGCCGTAGAGGCGCGGTTTGATCATCTCGAGATACCAGTCGCAGAACTCGTGCCAGAAAAAGCGGTAGATGTTCGATGTAGCATCGTTGAACTTGAAAGTATCGAGGCAGGTTGTGACTTGCTCAATGGTCCGATGGAGCCGTGACAGGACCCATCTGTCCTCGAGCGGAAGCGTCTCTATAAAGGCGGATGACGTTTCATCAATCTCTTCCATGAGCTTGGTCAGCTTCTGATCATCATTCTCCGACACGTTCATCATGAGAAAGCGATGCGCGTTCCATATCTTATTGGAGAAGTTCCGACCCAGCTCGATCTTGCTCTCGTCGAACCGCACATCCTGCCCTTCCGCAGAGAGCATCACGAGTGAGAACCGAACGGCGTCGGCGCTGTATTTCTGGATCATCTCAAGCGGGTCTATACCGTTACCGAGCGATTTGCTCATCTTCCTGCCTTTAGCGTCCCGGATTATGCCATGTATATACACGTCGTGGAATGGCACGTGACCGCAGAACCACATTCCTGCCATGATCATCCGGGCAACCCAGAAGAAGATGATCTCCGGTGCAGTTACGAGCGTATCGGTCGGGTAGTAATACTCGAGCTCTTTCGTTCGTTCCGGCCACCCCAGGGTCGAGAACGGCCATAGCCACGACGAGAACCATGTATCAAGGACATCATCATCTTGATGGATCTCTGCCGAACCGCATTTCGTGCATTGCGCTGGTGCAGTTCTGGCGACCATCATCTCGTTGCATGAGTTGCAGTAATAGACCGGTATTCGATGACCCCACCAGAGCTGTCTCGATATACACCAGTCGCGGATGTTCTCCATCCAGTGGGTATATACCTTTGTCCATCGTTCCGGATGGAATTTGATGCGTCCATCGAGCGCCGCTTGAAGAGCGGGTTCTGCGAGCGGTTTGATCTTCACGAACCATTGTTCGGAAAGGTACGGTTCGAGGACCGTGTCACACCGCTGGCAGTGCGCAACAGCATGAACGTGCGGTTCGATCTTCTCGAGCAACCCTTCGTCTTCGAGGTCAGCGATAAGTCGGTCGCGGCACTCGAACCTATCCAGACCGGCATATTTTCCGCCGTTCTCGTTTATCGTGCCGTCCTCGTTCAGCACGTTGACTTGCGCCAGATTGTGCCTCTTGCCCATCTCGAAATCGTTCGGATCGTGTGCGGGCGTCACCTTGACGGCGCCGGTGCCGAACTGCGGGTCAACGAATTCGTCCTGGATAATCGCGAGCGG
>Ga0315291_10006722_pt1 | contig 14252 bp, 12 predicted proteins | sample YL17G12_20_MG_FD_203070 | JGI IMG/M metagenome (GOLD analysis project Ga0315291, IMG submission 203070) | Sediment microbial communities from Yellowstone Lake, YNP, Wyoming, USA - YL17G12_20 | ecosystem: Environmental > Aquatic > Freshwater > Lake > Sediment | place: USA: Wyoming | collected...
ACATGTTCCGGGGTTTGATACGGTCCAGTTCGGTAGAGACACCTTTGTCGAGAAAGGAAATCCCAGTACCGAGGACATCGAGCTTGCTCGCAAAGGCTTCGAGAAAGCACGCGAAGCGTTGGGCTCCGGGCAGTACGACATGATAATCCTGGATGAGTTGAACGTTGCCGTGGACTACGGACTAATTTCCCTCGACGCTGTTCTCAGACTCATCGAGCAGAGGCCACCGCACATCGAGCTCATCCTGACCGGTAGATACGCTCACGAAAAGATCAAAGCCGCCGCTCAGACGGTGACCGAGATGGTGGAAGTGAAGCATCACTTCGCAGCAGGAGTCCAAGCAAGAGAAGGCATCGAGTACTAGCTTTTTTGACCCCAAGCATTGGGCGCTGAAAAGCGAAGGCTCGAAGGTGAGTACTTCGCACCGAGTGCCGAGTAAGGGGCGTGCAGTGCCGAAGGCCATCTGCCTAGAAACGAGTAGCGAGAGGGTTTTCCGAAGGAACACCAGTTGTGGCAAGATCGACCGAGAGTCTCCTTGATAGCTTTCGTGTGGGCGACAGGGTCGCGCTTTCGAGGATAATCACCATGGTCGAGAATGACCATCCCGATTCGGCCATGATTCTTGATGCCCTGTATCCGATGACTGGCAAAGCCCTGCGCGTTGGTATTACAGGCCCGCCTGGTGCCGGGAAGAGCACGCTTGTCGAGCAGCTCGCTTTCCAGATGCGGCAGTCGTCACTAAAGGTGGGTATTGTTGCGGTGGATCCGACAAGCCCATTCTCTGGAGGTGCACTTCTCGGTGACAGAGTTCGCATGAGTAGAGTGTCTCTCGATGAGGGCGTTTTCATACGCAGCATGGCTTCTCGGGGGAGTGGCGGTGGGGTAGCTTGGAAGACGCTCGAGGTGTGCGAGGTGCTGGATGCTTTTGGAACTGACCGGATAATAGTCGAGACCGTGGGAGTGGGACAGAGCGAGCTTGAAGTTGCAGACGCGACTCACAGCACGGTCGTAGTGCTGGTTCCGGAGTCGGGCGATGGCGTTCAGGCCATGAAAGCCGGTCTCATGGAAATAGGCGACATATTCGTGATAAACAAGTCGGACAGGGAGAGCGCAGAGCTTGCGAGAATGGCGCTGGAATCTGCCCTCGAACTCAAACAGACTGACAATGGGTGGAGGCCTCCCGTCGTTTCTACCATAGCGTTGGAGGGCAAAGGCGTCGACGAGCTTTTTCATAAGATAGAAGAACGTCTGGCGCTTCTCGTTTCCTCAGGTAGAATTGAAATGAGACGCAGGGAGTGTGTCCGTTCAAAGATAGCGGGTATTCTCAAAACCCGCATACTGGAAAGGGAGTGGAGACAAGGCCAGCTTCCGCAGTTGATAGAGGAGGAGACGACAAAAGTGCTCCGTGGTGCTTCGACTCCATACAAGTCTGCCGAGACTCTCCTAGGAAGGCTGGAGGCGCCGAGCGATAGGTAAGGTATCGTCATGGAAGACATGGAGAAAATAAAAGAGGCCAAAAAAAAGTGGAAAGAGAAATATGAGAAATCTTCCCAGCAGAGGGACGCTCTATTTCAGAGTATCTCTGCCGAGCCGCTAGAGATGCTTTATGCCCCCGATGACATTGAGCGCATGGACTACTCCAGGGATCTTGGATTCCCCGGCGAGTATCCGTTTACCAGGGGAATCAGAGACAATATGTACAGGGGAAGACTCTGGACCATGAGGCAGTTCTCAGGATTCGGGAGTGCCATGGATTCCAACCGGAGATATCACTTTCTTCTTGAACGCGGGCAGACGGGATTGAGCGTTGCCTTCCACCTGCCAACGATAATGGGCTACGACTCCGACCACCCGAGGGCGGAAGGTGAGGTGGGCCGGTGTGGTGTGGCAATTGATTCCCTGGAAGACATGGAGGTCTTGTTTGACAGGATTCCACTGGATAAGGTCAGTACCTCCATGACCATCAATGCCCCGGCCTCCATTCTTCTTGCGTTCTACATCTGTGTGGCAGAAAAGCAGGGAGTGAGTTCGGAGAAGATCTCGGGTACCATCCAGAACGATATTCTCAAGGAGTACATCGCGCAGAAGAGCTGGATATTTCCGCCCGGGCCCTCAATCCGCATCATCACCGATATAATGGCCTTCTGCTCCGAGCACGTCCCCCAATGGAACACCATAAGCATCAGTGGTTATCACATCAGGGAAGCCGGCTCGACTGCCGCGCAGGAACTGGCATTCACTCTTGCAGATGGGTTTGCGTACGTAGAGGCAGGCATCAGGGCCGGTCTCGACGTTGACCGTTTTGCGCCGCGGCTTTCGTTCTTCTTCAATTCTCATATTGATTTCTTTGAGGAAATCGCCAAGTATCGCGCCGCTCGTAGAATCTGGGCCCGCGAGATGAAAGAAAAATACGGCGCCAAGAGGAAGGAGTCGCTGCTGCTGAGATTCCACACGCAGACCGCCGGCTGTTCTCTGACTGCTCAACAACCCGAGAACAACATCGTGAGGACCGCGTACGAGGCGCTCGCGGCGGTACTGGGTGGCACACAATCACTACACACTAATTCGATGGATGAGACTCTTGCGCTTCCTTCAGAAAAGGCCGTGCAGGTGGCCCTGAGAACTCAGCAAATCATTGCCTTCGAAACTGGCGTGCCCGACACAATCGACCCTCTTGCCGGTTCGTACTACGTGGAAGCTATGACGAACCGCATTGAGAAAAGGGCTTACGAGTACTTCGAAAAAATCGAACGCTTGGGCGGTGTCATCAAGGCAATCGAAAGGGGCTTTTTTCAAAAGGAGATCTCTGACGCTGCTTACAGGTATCAGAGAGAGATCGAAAGAAAAAAGAGAATAATCGTTGGCGTAAACGAATACGTCGTCGAGAACGAAAAAATCGAAATCCCGATTCTTATGATTGACCCAGAGGTCGAGCGCGTTCAGGTCGCGAGAGTGAGAGCATTGAGAACAAGAAGGGACAACGATCTTGTGAAACGTCGTCTGGAATCGTTGAAGAATGCGGCGAGAGGCACTGACAACCTCATGCCGCATATTGTTGAGGCCGCGCGCGCCCATGCTACTTTGGGTGAGATGATAGACGTACTCAAAGCAGTATTTGGAGAGTACAAAGAGATCCCCATTTTCTGACTTTGAGTGGCTTCGCGTGATTCGAAAGGTGGAGGAGCAGTATGGAGAGAAAAGTGAGGGTCCTTGTTGCCAAGCCCGGCTTGGACGGTCACGACAGGGGGGCAAAGGTTGTCGCGAGCGCTCTGCGCGACGCGGGCATGGAAGTGATCTATACGGGCCTGCATCAAACACCCGAGATGATTGTAGAAGCCGCCGTACAGGAAGATGTTGATGTAATCGGACTGAGCATCCTCTCGGGGGCTCACATGACCCTCTTTCCAAGAGTACTCGAGCTTCTTAAGCGTAAGGGTGTGGACGACGTGCTTGTTATCGGAGGCGGCATTATTCCCCAGAGCGACGTCGACCAGTTGAGGAAGCTCGGGATTGCACGAATCTTTGGCCCAGGCTCGCCGACGATAGAAATCGCGGACTACTTGAAAGAATGGTTCAAGAGCTCTTCCAGAGCACAAGTATGAAGGCAAAAGAATCCTGTATCCCCCGCATTGCGGCTGCATATCTGGCCGCTCTTGTCTTGCTAGCATGCTCTCCCACTTTCGCGTTTGCCCATTTGCTATGTAGCCTTGACGCTTCCATGGGTTATATTTTTGTGAGCGAAGCCGAGGGAACTCCTTGGTTTTCTAATACAATATTTCCCTCGGTTTCTCTTGACCTTGGTGGTGACACCTGGGCGATGGGTCTTTCAGCAGACTACGCGGAGAACGTCGATTCTTACCAGGGCTCGGTCCCCGGTTACAGCGACACTCTCGACAGTGTAGAGAAGAAACTGTCAAACGCGAGCTTCAGGCTCTTTGCGAGGATCTTTCCTGGAGGGCGGGAAAAGCTCGTTTCGCCGTACCTCGGCCTCGGAGTAGGGCCTGCTCTCACTTACGTGGAATATGAGGGCAAAAGCACGGGCAGACGAGAGTCTGACTCTGCGGTTCGCGTCAGTTATTCCGTGTCTGTAGGGAGCAAGTTGAGATTTGGGAATTTGCCCTTTTCTGCTTTCATAGAAGGTTCGTTTGGTGGCCTCGGCGCTCTTGCGTCCTCAAATGAGGATGGAAGTGTGGCTGTTCCAGAAAAAGGGTTTGACTTCGTCGGTGTCGCGGCCGGTCTTGGTGTTACCTTTCATTAAGAAAGTCGCCAGGCTTATCACAAATCTCGTTAATTACATTATTGTATACCCTGAAGGAGAAAGCAATGGAGCTCACGGCCGAGCAGGAAATGGTCAGAAAAACAGTCAGGAAGTTTGCCCTGGAAGTTGTTGAGCCGAGGGCGAAAGAGATTGATGAGACGTGCGAATTTCCGTGGGATACGGTCAAGAAGATGGGGGAGATGGGGCTGATGGGGATTTGTTTTCCCGCGGAGTACGGTGGCGCGGGGCTCGACACCGTTTGTTATGCGATAGCCGTTGAGGAGCTCTCGAGGGTCTGCGGCTCAACGGGCATAACACTTGCTGCACATGTCTCGCTCGGCTGCTTTCCCATTTTTGCTTTCGGCACCGAAGAGCAGAAAAAGAAATACCTTGTTCCTCTGGCAAGAGGCGAGAAGATAGGCGCGTTTGGCCTCACGGAGCCCAACGCCGGTTCAGACGCCGCTGGTACCGAAACCACGGCTGTCAGGGACGGGGATAACTACGTTCTCAATGGCACAAAGATCTTCATAACAAGCGCCGGGGTAGCAGATACCTGCATTGCAACAGCCTTGACAGAAAAGGGCAAAGGCACGAAGGGCATAAGCGCTTTCGTCGTGGAGAAGGGTACTCCGGGGTTTTCCGTGGGTACCAAGGAGAACAAGCTCGGGTTGCGGGGCTCGGATACTTGCGAGATTGTGTTTGAAGACTGCCGCATTCCCCGCGCAAACCTGCTCGGCAAGGAGGGCCAGGGCTTCTCGATCTTCATGAACGCGTTGGACGGCGGGAGAATAAGCATCGGTGCGATGGCTCTCGGTATCGCCCAGGGTGCGCTCGACGCAAGTGTGAAGTACTCAAAAGAGCGCAAACAGTTTGGGCAGCCAATCTGTGAATTCCAGGCCGTCCAGTGGATGCTGGCGGATATGGCCACCGAGATTGCCGCGTCCAGACACCTCGTGTACTACGCTGCCAGACAGAAGGACAGGGGAGCCAAGGTCACAATGCAATCAGCAATGTGTAAGCTCTTTGCGGCAGAGACTGCCATGCGGGCCACCACAAAGGCCATTCAGATACACGGTGGCTACGGATACATGAAGGATTATCCTGTCGAGCGATACTTTAGAGATGCAAAGTTAACCGAGATCGGGGAGGGAACGTCGGAGATTCAAAGACTCATCATTGCAAGGGAGCTTCTGCGATAGGGAGTTTCCCCGGTAGGGCTTCCTGCTATAGGGAGTCTGTACCCAGGGGAGCCTCTGCGATAGGTGGCTTCTTCGATAGGGGTTCCTGGTTTAACTTGCCGTGGCTCCTCGCGAACCGCGTTGTTATTTTGTCAAGGGTCATGGGTCAGTTCAGCTGCACTTAGGTCACGTAGAAGGAGTGGATGCTATGGCTGGAGAAGTCGTTATTGCTAGCGCTGTTCGTACTGCTATTGGCCGGTTCCTCGGGAGCCTGTCGGGTTTCTCTGCTCCCCAACTCGGGGCAGTGGTAATCAGGGAGGCTGTGAAGAGGGTCGGAATCAAGAGCTCAGACGTGGATGAGGTACTGATGGGGAACGTCGTACAGGCTGGCGTCGGTCAGGCGCCTGCGAGGCAAGCTGCTTTGGCCGCAGGCATTCCAGACACGGTCGGGGCCGTCACAATCAACAAGGTTTGTGCGTCCAGTTTGAAAGCCGTCGTTTTCGCAGCTCAGGCAATCAAGGCTGGCGATATTGAAGTCGCGGTGGCCGGCGGTATGGAAAGCATGAGCAATTGCCCCTATCTTCTGGCCAAGGCAAGAACCGGCTACAAGCTGGGTCACGGACAGCTCATTGACTCTATGGTTCTTGATGGACTCTGGGACCCGTACGGCGACTGTCACATGGGGATTCTTGCCGAGGGAACTGCGAAGAAGTTCGGCATAACACGGGAGGATCAAGACCGCTATGCAGCGGAAAGCCACATGAAGGCCGTGCGTGCCATGAAGGACGGCAAGTTCACCAAAGAAATCGTGCCCGTGGAGATTCCCCAGAAGAAGGGCGAACCAATTCTGTTCAACAGTGACGAAAGTCCGAGAGCTGATTCTACTTTTGAAACCCTCTCAAAACTGCGACCTGTCTTTGCAAAGGATGGAACCATAACCGCGGGTAATGCGCCTTCAACGAACGACGGCGCGGCAGCGGTTGTGGTCATGTCGTCCGATGCGGCAAAAAGACTCGGAGTTGAGCCTCTCGCCAGGATAACCTGCTACGCCACTGCTGGAACGCCGCCGGCCGACCTGTTTGAAGCGCCAATCCTGGCCGTCAAAGCTCTTCTCACAAAACTGGGCAAGAAGATAGACTACTTTGATCTCATCGAGGCAAATGAGGCTTTCAGTGCGCAGGCGCTGGCAGACGGGAAAGGTCTCGGGTGGGACTGGAACCGCGTCAACGTACACGGAGGCTCGGTTGCCCTCGGGCATCCGATCGGAGCCAGCGGTGCAAGGGTTCTAACTACTTTGCTCTACGCAATGAAGACCAGACAAGCGAAGACCGGGCTTGCTACACTTTGCCTGGGAGGCGGCAATGCTGTCGCCCTCAGCGTCGAAATGGGGTGATGTCATGAACGTAGGAACAGTCAGCGTCATAGGGGCGGGAACCATGGGGAATGGAATCGCCCACGTTTTTGCTCAGAATGGGTTCCCCGTCACGATTGTTGATGTAAAGCAGGAGTTCATAGACAGAGCACGGGGCACGATTGAGAAAAACCTTGGTCGTATGCTCGAGAAACAGAAGATCACGCAAGAAATGAAGGACGCCACGCTGAGCAGAATCAAGGGAAGCCTGGATCTCGGCGATGCGTGCAAATCGCAGGTGATCATAGAAGCCGTAGTTGAAGACGCCGAGACCAAGAAAGACCTCTTCAAGAAGCTCGACTCGATGTGTCCTGCTGAGACTATTCTCGCGAGTAACACGTCGTCCATTTCGATTACGGAGCTCGCCGCGGTCACGAAGAGGGCAGACAAGTTCATAGGTATGCACTTCATGAACCCCGTGCCTATGATGCAGCTCGTGGAAATCATAAGGGGCATAGCCACGAGCGATGAAACTTTCAAGACGGTATTCGAGCTCAGCATCAAGGTCGGCAAGACCCCGGTTGAAGTAAATGACTTTCCAGGATTCATATCAAATCGGGTTCTCATGCCCATGATCAACGAAGCCGTATATGCCCTCATGGAGGGAGTTGCGACAAAAGAGGCCATAGATACCGTTATGAAGCTTGGGATGAACCACCCGATGGGACCACTTCAGCTGGCCGACCTAATCGGTCTGGACATTTGTCTCAACATCATGGAGGTCCTCTTCACGGGATTCGCTGACTCCAAGTACCGACCTTGTCCCTTGCTCCGCAAGATGGTGGCCGCAGGCTACCTCGGGAGGAAAACTGGGAAGGGATTCTACGATTACAAGTAAGCTTTGACTGGCGCGAATGAGAAGAAGCCATACAGGAGTCCCTACGGACGGTTTCTTCGCGCAGATGAGTGGTCAAGCGTTGGTTCTACGACAGCCTGGCCGTATTAACAAAGACTCGTCGACCCTTGAGCAGGGGAGGAAGCCATGCAGTTCGAGTTCACTGAAGAGCAAAAGATGATCCAGGACGCCGCGAGGGATTTCGCCCAGAAGGAAATAGGGCCCGTGGCAGCGCAACTGGATGAGGAAGAGAAATTTCCCGCTGAGATTATTAAGAAGCTCGGTCAGTTGGGATTTATGGGTATGACCATCCCGACCCAGTACGGTGGGGCGGGATACGACACGCTTAGTTATGTCCTTGCACTCGTCGAAATCGCAAAAAAATGTGCGTCCACGGCCATCATAATGTCCGTCAATAACTCGCTCGTATGCTATCCAATCTTTGAGTTTGGAACGGATGAACAGAAGAAGAAATACCTGACCCCGCTGGCGCAAGGCCAGAAACTGGGTGCTTTCTCTCTCACAGAACCCAACGCCGGAAGTGACGCGGGTAATCAGCAGACTACCGCAGTTCTTGACGGTGACAGCTATGTCATAAACGGTACCAAGATATTCGTGACCAGTGGAAATATGGCGGATGTATTAATCATTTGTGCCGCTACTGATAAGTCCAAAGGAGCAAAGGGAATCACCGCGTTCATTGTGGAAAAAGGATGGAATGGCTTCAAGGTGGGTTCGCTGGAACACAAGCTTGGGATAAGGGCTTCGAGCACCGCTGAGCTCGTCCTCACCGATCTGAGGGTACCCAAAGAAAACGTGCTTGGAAATGTAAACGATGGTTTCAAGATCGCCCTCAAGGCCCTGGACGGAGGCAGGATCGGAGTCGCAGCCCAGGCGCTCGGCATCGCTGAAGCAGCATTTGAGACAGCCGTCAGGTATTCAAAGCAACGCCAGCAATTCGGGAAGGCCATTTCGGAATTCCAGGCCATTCAGTGGATGATTGCCGAGATGGCCGTGAACATTGAGGCTGCCAGGCTGCTTGTATACAAGGCTGCCATTGCCAAGGACACACAAAAGTACTTCTCCAAAGAAGCGGCCATGGCCAAGCTTTTTGCCTCGGAACTGGCGACAAGGTGTGCTTCTGATGCAATCCAGATTCACGGTGGCTACGGTTACACAAGAGAATATCCTGTCGAGCGACATTACAGAGACGCCAAAATCACGCAGATCTACGAGGGTACTTCAGAGGTACAGAAGATGGTTATTGCGGCCACTGTTCTTAGAGAGATTGTGTGAGTTTCCGTTGATACCGGAGAATGTGTGAGCTTTCTGTGACACAGAGATTGTGTGAGTTTCAGTTGGTACCGGAGATTGCGTGACGCGCACCTTTCAAAGCACACCCTTGGCGGCCCTTGGAGGTAAGGGCCGAACGCATTTTCTGTCTGAGTTTCCTGTGATAAAGAGATTGGGTGCACTTTCCCCGACACCGGAGCGGGTTTAGAAATGAGAATCATAGTTCCCATAAAACAGGTCCCGAACACCAACGACGTAAGAATCGATCCGAAGACTGGTACACTGATAAGGGAGGGTGTGGAAAGCATCGTCAACCCCGAGGACCTCAACGCAGTAGAGGCTGCTCTTGGCCTGCGAGACAAGTTTGGCGGACAGGTGGTCGTTGTCTCCATGGGGCCGCCCCAAACCGAGGAAGCAATGAGAGAGGTGCTCGCAATGGGAGTAGATGAGGCATATCTTCTCACTGACCGGGCGCTTGCAGGTGCGGATACTCTCGCCACCGCGTATTCTTTGTCACGCGCCATCAGGAAAATAGGGGAATTTGACCTTGTTATCTGCGGCAGGCAGGCGATTGATGGTGATACCGCCCAGGTGGGCCCTCAACTTGCAGAGTTCCTCAAACTCCCACAGATTACTTACGTGCGGAAGCTTGATGTGGAGGCGGATAGCGTCGTGGCCGAAAGAGTACTCGAGAACGGCTACGAAATCGTCAAGGCGTCCATCCCCGCACTGCTTACCGTAACGAAAGAGATGAACAGGCCGAGATATCCAACGATGTCCGGCATACGGCTATCTTTCAGGGAAAAGGAAATCCATTGGTGGAAGGCCGAGGATTTCGACGCTGAGCCCTGGAGAATCGGACTCGAAGGTTCTCCAACGTGGGTCAAGACGACTTTCAGCCCTCCGCGCAAGGCGCCGGGGCAGATTCTTAAGGGTACGGCAAAAGAGATTGGGCGTGAGGTTGTTCGAAGGCTAACCGAGAAGAATTTGATATAGTAGCTTTGAAGCTCGGGAGAAAGTAAATGGGTATCGTGATAATCGCAGATAAGTGCACCGGCTGTAAACTCTGCGTTTCTGCTTGTCCCTATGGGGCAATAGACATGATTGGCAACACAGCCGTTCTCAACAGCAGGTGTAACGACTGCTGCGCATGCATAGAGTCTTGCAAGGTCGCGGCCATCATTTTTGAGGGCACTAAGCGTGAGAGGGTCGACGTCGACCTCTCACAATTTAAGGACATCTGGGTTGTCGCAGAGCAGAGGGAAGCAAACCTGATGCGAGTCGCGACTGAGCTTCTGGGGAAGGGGAGAGAGCTGGCTGAAGCAAAAGGTCAAAGACTCTGCTCCGTTCTCATAGGTCACAAGGTCCGTCATCTCGCGCAGGAGCTGTTTGAGCACGGCGCGGATGTCGTTTATCTCGCCGAGGCCGAAGAGCTTTCGTATTATCGCACGGGTCCCTACTCAAGAGTTCTCTCCGAATTGATTATCGAATACAAGCCCGATGTCGTGCTCTTTGGGGCGACCACTATCGGCAGGGACCTGGCTCCCAGAGTGGCAAACAGGATTCAGACTGGCTTGACTGCCGATTGCACGAAACTAGAGATAGAACCTGGGACCGGCGCTCTCCTCCAGACGCGACCTGCATTCGGCGGGAACATTATGGCCACCATCCTTTGTACAAGAAGCAGGCCCCAGATGTCCACGGTGAGGCCGGGAGTAATGGCTGTTGCTCAAAGGCAGCCGGGTAGAAGCGGGGACCTCGTAGAAAAGGAAGTGAAACTAAGAAGGGCAGATTTCTCCACCGAGATCATAAAGGTCGTCAAGGGAGAGAAAAGACACGTTAACCTCGAAGAAGCAAAAGTGATAGTTTCTGGTGGTAGGGGATTGGGGGGTCCGGACAGATTCGCACTGATCGAGGAGCTCGCCTCTCTTCTTGGCGGCGAAGTCGGTGCTTCCAGAGCCGCCGTGGATTCGGGATGGATTGATTCTTTGCACCAGGTGGGGCAGACGGGCAAGACGGTGCGCCCTAGATTGTACATTGCCTGCGGCATCTCAGGCGCGATACAGCACCTTGCGGGCATGCAGTCTTCGGAGCTGATAGTATCGATAAACAAGGATCCTGATGCGCCGATACACAGAATTGCAGACTTTGCCATCATCGCTGACCTGCACAGCGTGATCCCTGCGCTTATTGAGGAGCTCAAGTCCAGGGGCAAGACCGTTCCGGCCGGTGCAAGTGGTCAAGCGGCTGCGGCTTGAGACGTTGGCGAGCAAGCGGGCAAGCATGGCTCTCAGGCTCCCCTTGTCTAAACAGCTTGCTTCTCTTCTCACAATTTGGCTTGAGTTGCCCAGATTATGCTTGTATGTTTGTTACGAAATGGCAGCGCAGCTCAGCTGAGCCATGAAGCGCACCGTTGTGTTGGATATCCGCAGCGATAGCGATTGCCGATTATACGGTCGGTCTCCATTTTTGTGAGACTATTTCGAGGTGATCAGCAATGCGACGAGCTCTCACGCGAGAAGACGTACTACGTGTCCTTAAGAAGGAACTCCCGAATCTGAGGCGGAAATACGGGGTGCAAAGAATAGCCGTGTTTGGGTCCTTTGCCAAGGGCAGTCCAAGGCTCAGAAGCGATATTGACATTTTGGTTGAGACAAAACATCCCCTGGGCTTTGAATTCGTGAGCTTGGCTGACGATTTGGAAAGGGCACTAGGCAGAAAGGTCGACATCGCAACGTTTGACTGCTGGAAGAGGAGCTTTAGCAATCCTCGCTACCGTCCCATCGCCGAAAACGTTGAGAAGAACTTGCTCTATGTCCAATAAGCGAATGGATAGGGATTATCTGTCGGATATTCAGGAGGCCCTCGAGAGAATTCGGACGTATGTCGAGGGATACACGTTCGAGCGCTTTGTTAAGGATTCCAAGACGCAGGACGCGGTCCTGCGCAATCTAGAAGTCTTAGGCGAAGCTGCGAAACGAGTATCTGATCCGATGCGTAAGCACCGGGAGAATATTCCCTGGAAGGCTCTGGCAGGATTGAGAGACAGGCTCATTCATCACTACTTTGGTATCAATTACGAAACGGTCTGGCAGATTATCACTGTTGAACTGCCCAAAATTGCCTCAGACATCAAGCACGCGTTAGAAGATCGATAGAGTCTCCCCAAGGCATGGGGAGCAGCCTCGATTCCACACGAGGACGCGCTGTCGGCGTTGGATTAGAGTCTCACGTGAGGCCACTAGCTGTGTGATGTCACGGCATCTCACCTGTTAACACGCGCTGAACTAGCTGCGGTCAGAGGCTCTAGCGCGTGATGGCCGTGAGGATTGCGGCACCAGGGGTGAAGGATGACTGACGATTTCAAATACGACGTCTTCCTCAGCCACAGCTCGAAGGACAAGGCAGTCGTTCGAGCCGTCGCGGACCGGCTGCGAACGGACGGGCTGCGCGTCTGGCTTGATGATTGGGAGCTCAAGCCTGGCGACAACGTCCCGGCGAAGATCGAGGAAGGGTTGGAGCAATCCCGCGTGCTCGTACTCTGCATGTCAGCCGCGGCGTTCGGCTCCGACTGGGCACGACTGGAGGCCGGCACATTTCGGTTTCGCGACCCGCTAAACAAGGAGCGCCGCTTCATTCCCCTGCGGCTCGACGACGCCCCGATCAAAGGCTCCCTCGCGCAATTCCTTTACATCAACTGGTTCCAGATCGATCGCGAGCAGCAGTATCCGAAACTTCTCGAAGCCTGCCGCCCGCCTGCGAAGCCGGCGGCGGAATTACTGGCCGCGAGCGAGCAGGTTGCAGAAGAGGCCATCCAACTCGACTCCAAGGGTGCGAGAATCTGTGCCTACGCATTCAGCCCTGATGGAAAGCGCGCCCTCACTACGGCCGGTGACGAGACCGTGCGGCTGTGGGACGTAGACACGGGGCAGTGGCTGGGCGTGCTCTATGATCACACGCTTGAAGTCTTGAGCGTGGCGTGGAGCGTGGATCAACGCCACGCCCTCTCCGGGTCAAGAGATCAAACCGTGCGGCTGTGGGATGTAAAGACGGGGCGTTGCCTGCGTGTGCTCGAAGGTCACACGGGGCAGGTCTTGAGCGTGGCATGGAACGCTGAACAACAACGCGCACTCTCTGGGGCCGTTGACAAGACCGTGCGGGTGTGGGACGTGGAGACGGGGCGTTGCCTGCGCGTGCTCGAAGGCCACACGGGCTGGGTCTGGACCGTGGCGTGGAGTGCCGATGACCGCCACGCCCTCTCCGGGTCAAGTGACGAAACCGTGCGGCTGTGGGACGTGAAGACGGGGCGTTGCCTGCGCGTGCTCGAAGGCCACACGGACGAAGTCGGAAGCGTGGCGTGGAGTGCCGATGACCGCCACGCTCTCTCTGGCTCATATGACACGACTGTGCGGCTGTGGGATGTAAAGACAGGGCGCTGTCTGTGTGTGCTCGAAGGCCACACGGGCTGGGTCTGGACCGTGGCGTGGAGCGCCGATCAACGCCACGCCTTATCCGGCGACACAAGAGGCAGCATCCGGGTGTGGGATCTGTCGCAATTTGTCACTGAGTCGCGAGCACCGGGTGCCCTCGCGCCCGCCTTGGCACCTTTGCCGGACCAGGTTCAATACACGAACGCCAAAGTTCTCCTCGTCGGCGATACCAGCGCGGGCAAGACCGGACTTTCCATGCGGCTGGCCCTGAACGATTGGAAACCTAGCGACTCGACCGTCGGCGCGTGGGCCACGCATTGGAAACTGCCTGTGTCTTCCGCCGATGGCGTCGAGCGGGAAATCTGGCTCTGGGATTTCGGCGGCCAGGCTGACCAGCGACTAATCCACCAACTTTACATGGAAGACACTGCACTCGCGGTGCTGGTCTTTGACGGCCAGAAGGAAGACCTCTTCGAGACGCTGGGCCAGTGGGACCGCGACCTCACGCGCGCCTCGCGCAGGACCTTCGCCAAGCTGCTAGTAGCTGGCCGCGTGGATGCCGGCGGATTACGTGCAGCGAGCCGTGGACAGGTCGAGGCCTTCGCGAAGGAGCGCGGGTTCGAGGGTTTCCTGGAAACCAGCGCAAAAGCCGATCTTTGCTGCCGGGAACTCAAGGACGCCATCCTCGCCGGAATTCGCTGGGCAGACATCCCCTGGCACTCCTCGCCCTTCCTCTTCAAGCGACTCAAGGAGGAGATCGTTCGTCTCAAAGACGAGGGCCGGGTCCTGATGCGGTTTAACGAACTGCGCGACGGCTTGCGCCTGCGCATGACCGGCGAGGGCGCGC
>Ga0315291_10006725_pt1 | contig 14249 bp, 14 predicted proteins | sample YL17G12_20_MG_FD_203070 | JGI IMG/M metagenome (GOLD analysis project Ga0315291, IMG submission 203070) | Sediment microbial communities from Yellowstone Lake, YNP, Wyoming, USA - YL17G12_20 | ecosystem: Environmental > Aquatic > Freshwater > Lake > Sediment | place: USA: Wyoming | collected...
CGGCGCGGCGATGGGGCTGGAGCAGATACAGACGCGGGACTACTTTGTTTTTCTGCCGATAGTGTTTATGATAATGTCAATCCCGATATCGCTGTCGGGGTGGGGGGTTGGGGAACGGTCGTTTCAAGGCCTGCTGGCGACCGTCGGCGTTCCAATGAACCAGGCCGCCGTGATGGGCGTGCTGTTCAACGTGACGCGCACGATATGGAGCCTGCCCGGAGCAGCGTTCCTGGCTATCGCGGGCAAGAAGCCAAGCACCGATGAGATGAAAGAGGAACTGAAAAAGGAAGAGGACAAACAACTTGAGGATCTCGGCGAGAGGAATTAGATGCCACCCTTCCGAACATACAAAGGCGCTATTCACATACACTCAAGATTCTCAGATGGCAGCGGGCGTGTGAAAGACATCGTAAAGGCCGCTCAGGACGCGGGACTCGACTACATCATCATTTCCGATCACGATGAACTCCCGCCGGAACAGTTGAAATTCCAGGGCTGGCACAAAAATCTGCTGGTTGTCTGTGGAGTCGAACTGGCCGCGTGCAGGCTGGGCGGGCGGCATTTTCTCGCCTTGGGTGTTGACTCGCACCTGCCGTACAGAAAAAAGCCGCTCGGGGAAAAACTGGAACGCATTCAGGAGGACGGCGGAATTTCGATAATCGCTCACCCGTCCGGCCCGTTCAAGCCGTGGCGCGGGCAAACGCACTTCGCATGGAGAAAGTTCCCCGAGAGTTCCTTTCACGGCCTCGAAATCTGGACCTACCTGCACGACTGGATGAGCAGCCTCGTGTTAACGCGACTGCGGGAAAGCATCAACCGCTCCGACCACTATCTCAGAGGCCCTGACGCGCGGCTGCTGGCGCAATGGGACGAACTGAACCAGCGGCGGCGCGTGGCGGGCATCGGTTCACAAGACAACCATGCAAGATGGGTGCCGTTCCTGAAACTCCGCGTGTTCGCCTACGAGTACCTGTTCAGGCGGCTGCTCACTCACGTGGTGATGGAGGAATTCACGGGCGATGCGAAACAGGACATCTCCGCTCTCCTCGCGGCGCTCCGCGACGGCAGGGCATATTTCGCGAACAACGGCATCGCCCCGGCGGACGGGTTCCAATTCATCGCCGAGGACGACAAGAATCAACATCTCATGGGGGCGTGGCTTGAGGGGCCGGCGAAGGTCCTGCGGATTTCCGCGCCTGAAAAGGCGGAGGTGCGCCTGATTTGCAACGGCGCCGCCGTAGCGTCGGATGCTGCGGACCATCTCGACCTCCACAACCCGGCGCCCGGCGCCTACCGCGTGGAAATGCGGATAAACGGCAATCCGTGGCTGTTCTCAAATCACATCAACGTCGCCATGCCGCGAACAAATCGAGCGGAGCCGTAACGACATTCCCGCAAATGCGGCGCAAAAAAAAGCCCCGTTTTTGCGGGGCTTTTTTGTGTTCGTCCGCTCGCCTTATTACTTGGGCTTCTTGAGAACCTGCACCGCAATGCGGTCGCTCCTGAACATCTCCTGTATCTGCTCGGCCTCCTTCTTCGTCACGCCCTTGACAATCGGAACGATCGCCCGATCCATAATCTCTTCCGCCTCAAGCATTGAAACGCCGCGGATCTTGCTTATCAACTCCTTCGCGCGCTGCCGCTTGCTTTCAGACGCGATCTTCATGAGAAAAACGTTGTAAACAAAAATATCGCTGGCGTCGTTGCCGTTGCCGAACATCGGCTTCTCCCCCGCCCCTCGCTTCGGCTCGGCCGGCTTCGGCGCGGGCGGAGTCTTCACGGTAGCGGCTACAGTGGTCGCGGCCTTCCCGGCTTCCTCGAACTTGATCTGCACCACCCTGTCAGTGTCTTCAACGTACTCGACTTCTCCGAACGTCTCACCGTTATCCAGGAGTTCCAACTCTTGAGCCTGTCCCGCAACGATGCGGATAGCCGGACGTTTGGGCCAGGCGAGTTTCGGGAAATTGCCGTTGATCTCGGATATGGGATAGATGGTGAGCGGGATGCCCAGAAGATTCCTGATGTATTCGATTTCTTCCGCTGTGGCATCCTCAAGCAGCACGATCGGCGCCGACTTGACTATACGGTCTGCGGTGGACTTTAGAACCGAGAACAGTTCAGCCAGTTTGTCCCTTATTTCCTCGTATGGATAGCCGTTTAGATGCGGCAGTATGACCGCAAAGCGGCCGTCGGGCATTTGGGCCATCGGTTCATCTCCTGGACAACAGAGGACGTTCTCTAATTCGTAGTACTCCTGCCTCCGTTCCCCAATAACTATTTGACTATAATTTTACCATATATTTATTTCTTGTCAAGTACCCGACGTTCAACCTTTTACCTTGCCGATAAAGGGCATAATGTTATAATTCTAAATCGACATCGTCAAGCAAAATTATTAGAAATTTTCATTCTCGGAGTTGAAAGTGAAATCGCCGGAACATAACTCCACGGGCTGCCTGATAGTTATCGAGGGGGCGGACGGTTGCGGCAAAACCACCCAGGCCCGTCTGCTTGCCGACTACCTGCGCGAAACGCACCCCAAAGTCCTGCTGGTGCGCGAACCCGGCGGAACCGCCATCGGCGAGGAGATTCGCCGCGTCCTGCTCAGCCCGGCGCACCACGCCATGTCCGCCGCCACGGAACTCCTGCTCTACATGGCCTGCCGCAGCCAACTCACCGGCGAAATCATCAAGCCCGCTCTCGCGGACGGCAAGACCGTCATCTGCGACAGGTACCTCCTCTCAAGCGTCGTCTATCAGGGCTACGCCGGCGGGCTGGGCGTGGACATCGTGCACCGCATCGGCACGTTCGCCACCGAAAACATCGAACCCGACATCCAGATAGTTCTTGACGTCTCCTACGAGACCGCTCTCCGCCGCAGAAGCATGGAGGCGGACCGCATCGAGGCCCGCGGAGAGTCCTTCCACCGCAAGGTCATCGAAGGCTACAAGACGGTCACGAAGGGCATGAAGAGCGTGCATATCATCGACGGCAACCGTTCGGTCGAGGATGTGCAAAAAGACATTCGGAGGATAGTGTCCGGTGAAAAGCGCTGAAAACCCATCCCCCGAAAGCCCCCGCGAAACCGCGCTCGAATTCTTCCAGAACAGCGTGAAGAACGGCCGCCTCGCGCACGCCTATATCCTGCTCGGACCGGAAGGCTCGGACAAGATTGCGTTCGCCCTCGACCTCGCCCGCGCGCTCCTTTGCGAATCCGGCTGCAAACCCTCCGCGCCGCAATGCCCGGCGTGCAGGCAGATCGCATCCGGCAACCACCCGGACGTGCAGGTAATTTCCCCGCGCTCCACGGGCGGAAACGTGCTCATCAGCGACACCCGCGAAATGCGCCGCCAGGCCTACATGGCGCGGTTCCACGGCCCCTACAAAATCTTCGTCGTTGACCAGGCCGACACGATGACCGAGGCCGCGCAGAACCAGGTCCTCAAGGTCCTTGAAGAACCGCCCGCCGGAACGCTGATTCTGCTCCTCGCCGCGAGCATCTCCGGCCTTATGGAAACCGTGGTTTCCCGCTGCGCCGTTATCCGGCTCGGCGGGCTTTCGGAGCAAGCCATCCGCGAGCAGATCGCAAAGACACACGATGTCCCCGCCGCCGATGCCGCGTGGGCCGCGCGCTTCAGCCGCGGCAGCGGCGCCCGCGCGCTGCGCCTCCTCAACGCGGACGCCCGAAAGTACAACGACCTCATCGCGAAGGCAATCCTGAGCGACGACCCCGACGCCGATCTGGCGCTCGCGGACACCCTCAAGGAAATTTCCGCGCGGGGCGAGGACTCTCAGGAGCGGCGCACGCTCGCCGTGGACGCCATCGACCTGCTGGCCCTCCTTCTGCGGGACGCCCTTGCCGTTCAACTGGACATACCGTCCGAAAACATGTATAATATTATCGTGACTCCGGAGAAAAAATCCCCGAAGCACGGCAAAGATATTGTGGCCCTGGCCAAAATGTTCTCAACGGAAAACCTTCTCGACCTTCTGCTCGTCTGCGCGGACATGCAGCGCAGGGTGGGGCAAAACCTGAACGTCGAACTTCTGTGTGACTGCCTGGCGCAGGAGGTCTTCATTTGCAAGAGCGAATAACACCATGTACCTGGTGACAGCAAGATACAGCGACATGCGCACGATCGGCCAATTCCTCTCCGAGGACAGCGCCCTCAAGCGGGAGGACACGGTCGTACTGCAAACAGACCGAGGCACCGAACTCGGCAGAATCCTGGCAAACCCGGCCCCATATACTCCACCGCCCGAGCCGCAAAAGCAGCAGGCCCAGGAAAAACCGGCCGCTCCGCAGGAGAATGCAGAGGCCGCCCCTGCTCCTGAAGTTCAGCCGCCGGAAGGAACGCCGACACAGCCGGCGCAGGCCGCGCCGGGCAAGGTCCTGCGCAAAGCGCTCGGCGAAGACATCGCAAAGATGCGGGAGATAAAGTGCAAAGGCCGCCAGACCGAGGCCGCCTACTGCAAGAACAAAATCCGCGAACTCAACCTGCCGATGAAACTCGTCCACGTCGAGCACCTCTTCGGCGGCGAAAAAATAATCTTCTACTTCCTCGCCGACGGGCGCGTGGATTTCCGCGAACTCGTGAAAGACCTGGCGCGCGAATACCGCACGCGCATCGAGATGAAGCAGATCGGCGTGCGCGACGAGGCCCGCCTGCTGGGCGACAAGGAACGCTGCGGCATGGAACTCTGCTGCCGCGGATTCCTCAAGTCTTTCGAACCCGTCACCATGAAGATGGCGAAAAACCAGAAGGCCACCCTCGACCCGTCGAAGATCTCCGGCCATTGCGGCCGCCTCATGTGCTGCCTGCGTTACGAAGACGCCATCTACGCCGAGTTCAAACGCAAACTTCCGAAAAAAGGCAGCCGCGTCATCACCACAAAAGGTGTTGGCGAAGTCGTCAATTATGATATACTATCCCAGACCGTTACAATCGAAACGGACGACAGGCGCCGCCTGACCGTGCCCGCAGGCGAAGTAACCGGGCGCGACACCAGCCCGCGTCCCCAGGAGCAGGCGCAAAGGCAGTCAAGCAACAGAAAAGACGCCGCACCGGCAAAGGGAAAAAACAACTCGAATGGCAGAAACTAATTCCGTTTTCATTTTGTCGCAGTCAAATAGATTCGGTTCAATTTGAGTGCGAGAGGGCGACATGGCCAAGAACATACCAGAAGATTTTCCGGCGGATTACGAGGAAAAAATCCGGGACATCATCCGGCGCGATCCCCGCTACGCCTGTGAGGCTTACATTTTCGTGTTCGCCGCCCTGGAATACACGCAGCGCATGGCGGCGCGCGCGCGCAAACCCGAAGGCCCCGTCTTCCACGTCACGGGCCGCGAACTGCTCGAGGGCATCAGGCGCTACGCGATAAAGCATTTCGGCCTTATGGCGCGGACCGTTTTTGAAACCTGGGGCATCCGCCAGACCGATGATTTCGGCGAAATCGTTTTCAGTCTCGTTGACGCCGGCCTCATGCGCAAAACGGACACCGACACCCGCGAAGACTTCAGGAAAGTCTATGATTTCGCCGAAGCCTTCGAGGGCGAGACCGAGGACCGCAAATCCTGGCGGCCCGCCGACTGACCGGTTCGCCGCCGCCAACATCTTTCGGCGCTGACCACATGGCCACAGACCCGTCTTCCACAAGCGCGGATGGAACCATTCTTCTAAATTTTTCAAACCTGAAAAGACTCCCTTTTCTCGCGCACGCCGTCACAACGCGGTTCTCTTCCGACGGGCGGGAATTCAACCTCGCGCTGCACGTCCCGGCGGACGCCGCCGAGGCGCTGAAAAACCGCGCCGCCTTGTGCAAGGCGCTCGGCTTCCCCAACGAAAATTTCACCTGCTGCGAGCAGGTCCACGGCTCGCGCGCGGCGATAATCGACAAGACCGCCGCCGGACGCGGCGCATTTCGCGGGGCCGACGCGCTGCAGGGCTTCGACGCGATGATCACCAATGTCCCCGGCGCGCTTCTCGCCATGTTCGCGGCAGACTGCCCGCTGACGCTGCTCGCCGACCCACATCGCCGCGCAATCGGCATTTGCCACGGCGGACGGCGCGGGCTGGCCGAAGGCATCATCGCAAATACCGTCGCCGCCATGAAGCGGCAATTCGATTCCAGTCCGCACGACCTTCTCGCCGGGACCGCGCCGTCGATAGAGAAATCCTGTTACGAGGTGGGGGAGGATGTCGCGAAAGATTTTACCGTCAACTACGCCGACTGTCTGACGCCGCTGCAAGGCGGGAAATATCTCCTTGACCTGCGCGGCGTGGTGCGTGCGCAACTGATGGCGGAAGGTCTCAAGCCGGAAAACATCGAGCAGTCGGCGCTATGCACGCGATGCCGCGCGGACATGTTTTTTAGTTACCGCCGCGACGGCGAGAAGGCGGGCCGATTCGCCCTCGTCGCCGGAATAAGAGTCCGACACGTCGGACAGGTCTGACAAGTCCGGCAACTCTGCCGTCACGGCAGTTTCTCCGCGATCTGCACGGCGTTCAGCGCCGCGCCCTTGAGCAGATTGTCGGAGACAATCCACATGTTCAGCCCGGAGGCCACGGAGAAATCCTCCCTTATCCGCCCCACGAAAGTCCTGTAATCGTTCGCCGCGTCAATCGCCAGCGGATACTTGTTCTTCGCCGGATCATCCACCACGACCACTCCCGGCGCTTTCTTCAAAATCTCGCGCGCCTCGTCCGGCGTGATTTTCCTCTCGAACTCCACGTTCACCGACTCGCTGTGCCCGCGCAGCACCGGCACGCGCACGGTCGTAGCCGTCACCGCGATGCCGTAATCCTCCATAATCTTGTGCGTCTCGTTCACCATCTTCATCTCTTCCTTCGTGTAGCCGTTCGGCTCGAACACGTCGATGTGCGGCAGAACGTTGAACGCTATCTGGCGCGGGAACACCTTGCATTTCACGGGCCGCTTCGCGAGGACCGCCTTCGTCTGCCTGATGAGTTCGTCAATCGCCTCAAGCCCCGCGCCGGAAACCGACTGGTACGTCGAAACGACGACCCGCTTGATCCTCGCGACATCATGCAGCGGCTTCAAGACCTGCACCATCTGAATCGTGGAGCAGTTCGGGTTGGCGATAATGCCCTTGTTCTTCGCGATGGCGTGCGCGTTGACTTCCGGCACGACCAGCGGGACCTCCGGGTCCATGCGGAAGGCGGAACTGTTGTCGATTACCACCGCGCCTTTTGCCGCGAACAATGGCGCAAAGCGCCTGCTCCGCTCCGCGCCGGCGGAAAAGAGCGCTATGTCAACCCGCGGGATGCTGTCTTCGGAGAGCGCCCCGACCGCGACAGGCTTGCCCCTGAATCTTATCTTTTTCCCGCGCGAGCGCTCGGAGGCCAGCGGCACCAGTGTCTTCACGGGGAATTTCCGCTTCTCCAGCGTCCGAATCATTTCCATGCCGACCGCGCCGGTGGCGCCTACTACCGCTACCGTCTTTTTCATCGGAGCCTCATGGGAAAATAGAACATTTGCTTGCAGCGTTGGGGGGATTATACCGCGCGGGGGAATTTTCGCAAGTCGCTCTTTTTCAAAATCACGGGAAGTGATAGAATCAGGCAATGCCCGAAAGCATAAAAATCATGCACATTATCACGCGCCTCATCCTCGGCGGGGCGCAGGAGAACACGCTGCTCACGGTGGAAGGGCTTCAACGGCGGAGCGGCCATGACGTGTGCCTCGTTACCGGCCCGGCGCTCGGCCCGGAGGGCGAATTGCTCTCGCGCGCGCTGCGCAACGGCGTCAACGTCAGGATTATCGACTCGATGCGCCGCGCGATAAATCCCCTGCGCGACCTCGCAACATATAAGGCGCTCCGCCGCATGATAAAGGAATACGCCCCGCACGTCGTCCACACGCACAGTTCCAAGGCGGGAATAATAGGGCGCTTCGCCGCGAAGAAATGCGGCGTGCCGGTGATAATCCACACGATACACGGCCTGCCGTTCCACCCTTACGAGAACGCGCTAAAGAACCATCTTTACATATGTCTCGAACGCAAGGCCGCCCGCGTGAGCGACGCCGTCATCACCGTGGCCGACGCCATGACGCGGCAGGCGCTCACCGCCGGCGTGGGGGAGCCGTCGCAATTTCAGACGATTTACAGCGGCCTCGAGACGGACAAGTATGTGCCGCTCAGCGCGGGAGAGCGGAACCGATTCCGCAATGAACTCGGCATCCCGCCCGACGCCGCGGTCATCTGCAAGGTCGCGCGTCTTTTTCATCTCAAGGGGCACGAGTTTCTCCTGAGCGCGATGAAGCGCATAATCGAAGCGGCGCCTTCCGCCCGATTGGTTCTTGTCGGCGACGGGATACTCAAAGGGCGGCTTGAGGAGACCGCGCGCGGGATGGGAATATCCGACCGCGTGATTTTCGCCGGCCTTGTCGCGCCGGACGAAATCCGCAAATACGTCGGCATGTCGGACGTGGTGGCGCACTGCTCGCTGCGCGAAGGGCTGGCGCGCGTTTTGCCGCAGGCGCTGCTTTGCGGCGTGCCGGTGGTTTCCTACGACATCGACGGCGCGCGCGAAGCGGTCATTGACGGCGAGACCGGATTTCTTGTCCCGCCGGAGTCGGTTGACGAACTCGCCGACGCAATAATCCGGCTGCTCACGGACCGCGCCCGCGCCGCGAGAATGGCCGAAGCCGGACGGCGGCGCTGCCTCGATACGTTCGACAGCAAAAAAATGGTGAACCAAATCGCCGGGTTATACGAAAGGATTCTGCGGAGAAAAGGAATCTTATGACGGCTTTACGAGAAATCCGAATCGGCACAAGGCGCAGCAAACTGGCGATGGTTCAGACCGACATCGTGCTGAACGCTCTGCAGCGTCTGTGGCCGGAGCGCGTGTTCGAGACGGTCGGCATAACGACATCGGGCGACCGGCTTTCCGCGTCCGGCGGCCCTCTGCCGGAGGGAAAGGGAATTTTCGTGAAGGAGATAGAACAAGCGCTCCTTAACGGCCGCATCGATATCGCCGTGCACAGCATGAAGGACCTGCCCACTGAAACGCCGGAAGGGCTGTGCATCGCGGCCTTGCCCACGCGCGCAAAGCCGAACGACGCGCTGGTATCGCGGCGCGGCGAGACGCTTTCCGCGCTGAAGGTGGGCGCGGTGGTCGGTACGGGGAGCATGCGCCGTTCCTCGCAACTGCTCGCCGTGCGGCCCGACCTGCAAATTGCGGACATCCGGGGAAACATTGATACGCGCGTGAGAAAACTCGACGAGGGCCGCTGCGACGCGATCATTCTGGCCCGCGCGGGGCTGGAGCGGCTGTGGCTGAGCGAGCGGATTTCGGAAGTGTTCTCGCTGGACGTGATGATACCGGCGGTGGGGCAGGGCGCGCTTGCAGTGGAGATACGAAGCGGCGACGATGAAGTCGAGAGGCTTGTCCGCGCGCTGAACGACGAAACCACCGCGGTCTGCGTCGCGTCGGAGCGGAGCGTTTTGAAGTCGCTCGGCGGCGGCTGCGTCAATCCCATTGCGGCGGTGGCGGAGATGCGGGCGGACGGGACGATTCTGCTGCGGGCGCTTGTCGGTTCGCGCGACGGAAAAACAATTTTGAAGGCGCATGGCGTCGGCGCAAAGAAAGACGCGGAGGCAACGGGAGAGAAGGTCGCGCGCGATCTGCTTTCGCTCGGAGCGAGAGAACTGCTTGACAAAGAAGGGTGATTTTTGAAGAATGTCGCCGCAGTTACAAGTTGCTGAATTGGCGCGCGTCAAACTTATAAGTACGCAGTGACAGTGTCCGCCGGGGTCAGGCCGCTATTCCACGGGCGGGCCGTTCCTGCGGGCCGCCTGCGCTCCGCCCCGATCAAATCGGGGGGGTCCGACCCGTCGCTCTTTATGCGATATTTTTCATACACATTATTGATAGTTCTCCACGCGGCGCTGCTGGCGTCGGCGCTCAACGGCTGTACGCCCACAGGCGAGAACGAAACAGCAAGCAGCAAGGGAAGCGCCGCCATTGAGAAGGCATCGTTGCTGCGGGCAATGAACAGCGGGAACGATGAGCAGTGGAAGGACGCCACGGGGCGGATTGAGCGGGCCGGGCCGGAGGCGCGGGAATTCCTGCTGGAGGCGCTGCGTTTCAACGATGGGGGAGAGCGGTCGGCAAGGATCCGCGAGTACGCCGCGCGCAGGCTGGGACAGTTGAAGGCGCCTGATGTCACCGTGGAACTCTGCGCGGCGCTGAGGGACCCGGACAGGTTTGTCAGCAGCGAGGCGGCGACGGCGCTGACGGCGATAAACGACCCCCTCGCCGTGCCGCTGATAATCGAGATGCTGGAGTCAACTCCCCGTCCCGAGAGCGACGCGGAGATACAGATGTTCGAGGTGCTCAAGAAAATCACGGGCCAGATTGAGGGCTTCCAGTATCGCCGTAACGAGCAGACGCGCGCGGAGGCGATTGAAAAGTGCAAGACGTGGTGGGCGGCTCATTCGGAGCAACCCCAATTGTAAGTCAAAGAAATTGACCGGGACATCCGATTTGGAGTATAATAAATAAACAAGCATTTAGTGCTACTTTGTCAACTTCGTCAAAGCGCATGACGGACCGGTCGGGTTTTCGCCGGGGTCAGACCAATTATTCTACGAGATGGTCCGCCCGTCCTGCGCTCCGCCCCGATCAAATCGGGGGGGTCTGACCCGTCGCGGTATGCACGCTGGTCGATGCATCGGATCGTACCGGAGTTGACAAAGCAGCCTTAGAATATTTGAAGGACTTGCGACCTCTTTTCCTCGAAAGGAGTTTACAATGACCAGGTATCTCATGCTGCTCGCAGCGGTTGTTTTTGCCGCGATCGCGCTGACGGGATGCAACGCCATACCGGGACATCCGCCGGAGAAGCCGACCGTCGCGAAATGCGTTACTCTAGAAATCACACTCACGGAAGAGGTCGAGTCAAAGGAGGGCGGCGGCGCGCTGGAGAGCAAGGAGTTGATGAAGGTCGTTCAGCGCATCAGCATCGGCAGTGAGTTTGAAAGCCGCAGCGAGAAAAAGAAAGATTACAAGGAAATAGAATCCGGCGTGGAAGTGGATGTTACCGGCAAGGAGGTATTCTCCATCAGCGGCGACTCGAAGTATCTGGATGAGTACAGGTTCCTTCTAAACATGGACCTCCAGTACGCGGACGAGGAGATGAAGGTGAATTTCAGCGCCACGCCCTCGACGATACTGGCCTATGCGACAACGGACAGTGTGGTGATTACCGAGAGCGGGCCGTTCAAGATCACGCTGAGGCTTTCTCAGCTGGGAGCGAGTGTATACACCAGGTAACACGGCGCAAAGCAGAAGGAAGACGGGCGGTCCCGCTTGTCGCGGGATCGCCCGTTTTGCTTTCGTTGAAAAAGCGTTACGCGCGCGAGAGGTACTCGCCGGTGCGCGTATCGACCTTTATCACGTCGCCGCTCTGGATGAACGGCGGCACGTTGACCTTAAGACCCGTCTCAAGTTCCGCCGGCTTGTACTGGTTGGTCGCCGTCTGCCCCTTGATGGCCGGGTCGGTATGGACGACCTTGAGCGTAACCGTCGTAGGCAGTTCCACCGAGAGCGGGTTGTTTTCGTAGAACTGCACGTTCACCTGCGTGTTCGGCAGGATGTATTGCATGGCATCCTCAAGGAACTCCTCGGGGATGGGTATCTGGTCGAGGGTCTTAACGTCCATGAAGATGTGCTCGGCGCCGGTGGAGTAGAGGTACTCCATCACGCGCGCATCGAGGTACGCGGGTTCCAGTTTGTCGTTGCTGCGGAAACGCTTCTGCACGACGGAACCGCTCTTGATGTCCTTCAGTTTCATCTGCACCATCGAGCGCCAGTTGCCCGGCGTCAGGAGGCTCAGCTCCACGATCCGCATGAGTTTTCCTTCGTAATTGATGACCGCGCCGCGTTTCAATTGAGACGCCTCAACCATTGGATTGCTCCGTCAATGAGATAATTCCGACCACAATCGAGTCGGACATTTTAACACGGGGTCCGCGGGAATTCAATAGTCTTGTTGCGGTGCGGGATCAATAAGCGCCTAACTTCCTTTGCCGGCGTGTTTTCATTATTTATCTTGCAGGCGGGCCGAAAACAGGTTAAACTGCTTGTTTTGCGGCCCGTCGGCGGCTGCAACGTTAAATCACAAGTTCAGGAGAACCCGATGAAGACCCGTCTGTTTACGATTTTTGTCTTGTGCGCTCTCGCGTTTGTAATCGCCGGATGCAGCGGCCCGGCCCCGGAAAACAAAGGCACGCAGGCTCAATCCGCTTCCGAAAAGCAGGTCTGCGAGAAATGCGGCAAGCCGTGCGCCGAGTGCAAGTGCACGGACTGCAAATGCCGCCAGGAAGTAAAACCCGCTGCAGAGGAAAAGCCCGCCGAGAACCCCGCGGCGGAGCCTAAGCCCGCTGAAGCGGTCATTCAGGCCTATCCTTATGATCCTACGCCCAAAGAGGTGGATGATGCCCTCAAGGCCATGCAATTGGAGAATACTCCTACCTTAGGCCCTGTCTTTAAGGAATGGATGTTGGCGGCGTACCAGCGGGATTTCAACAAGGCATATAGTTACATCTCGACGGCGTCAAAAGCCGCCATGCTCCAGGTCGCGGGGGCGCGGATTTTCTCGGACAAGGCGACTGTAACATTGTGGGAGAAGCAACTGCAAGATCCGAATCTCGGCGACGATCAGAGAAAAGTCCTCCAGGCGGAGATCGCCAAGATCAAGGAATATATTGCGGGGCGCGAAGCCTGCAAGGGCGACGGCGCGAAACTGTACGGATATATTACTGATTGGGTTGCGAAAGGAAACAGCCACAACCCAATCCACGGTTATGTATATGGTCCGCCCCTTAAGTTCATCAAGGAGGTCTTCAAGGATAACGCTGGCTATATTCTCACCAGCGATCCGCCCGGCGCGAACAAGATGTACTTCGTCAAGGAACAGGACGGATGGAAATATGACATGGCGGGAACGGTACAAATCGCCGACGAGAACGATCCCCCTCAGCAGCAGCAACAGGTAGTCCCGATGCCGCAGGGACCGCAAGGCTGAGGCCGACACAAGCCGTAAACACAAACGCCCGACCCAAAAAGGCCGGGCGTTTTTATTGCGTAAAAAAAGTGAAAAAAATTCGCAAAAATCGAATCTTCCCTGTTGCCAGTTGCGTGGTCGTGGGATAGTATGTGGCATCAATCTCGACTAAACCGGATTCTTCGACATGTCATTCCGGCAAGTAATACCGACGTATGCCGAATCAAGGAGCAAACAACACCAGGACCGTTGCAACGCGCTTTCTCTCCTTTCGGAAGAGCAATGGCCATGCAATGCGCGTTTCGCAGGCGCTTCAGGACGCCGCGCGCAAGGAAATCCCGGACCTCATCGCGCAACTTCAGACATCCCCCGACGGCCTCGCCCAGGAAACCGCGGAGCAGAGGCTCGAGGAATACGGTCCCAACCAGGTCGCCGCGGAAAAACGGCGCAGCTGGCTGACACATCTTCTTCACGCTTTGCGCAACCCCCTTGTCGTGCTGCTGGTCATTCTTGCCTCCATCGCATTCGCCACCAGGGACATGCGCGTGGGGACGGTCATAGCGCTGATGGTGCTGCTTGGCGTGGTTCTCAGGTTCGTCCAGGAATTCCGCGCGGACAAGGCCGCCGCGAAACTCAAGGCGATGATCCACGTTACCGCAACGGTCTCCCGTGACGGAGAGGCAAAAGAAATCCCGCTGAAAGACATCGTGCCCGGCGACGTGGTGAAACTGGCGGCCGGCGACATGATCCCGGCGGACGTCCGTTTGATTTCCGCCAAAGACCTGTTCCTTATCCAAAGCAGCCTCACGGGCGAATCCTTCCCCGTGGAAAAATTCGCCTCGCTCGAAACGCGGGCCGACGTTTCGCCGCTGGAACTGAGCAACATCTGCTACATGGGGACCAGCGTGGAAAGCGGGGCCGCCAGGGCCGTGGTGGTGTTGACGGGGCCGCAAACATATCTCGGCGGAATGTCCGCAAGCATGATGCGTCAGCCGCCGCCGACAAGTTTCGACAGAGGCGTCAGCGCATACACCTGGCTGATGATCCGCCTGATACTGATTCTCACCCCGCTGGTTTTCCTTTTCAACGGCCTGAGCAAGGGCAACTGGAAGGAAGCCTTCTTCTTCGCTCTGGCCGTGGCGGTGGGACTGACGCCGGAAATGCTGCCGATGATCGTTACGGTCTGCCTGTCGAAGGGCGCTATGGCCATG
>Ga0315291_10006728_pt1 | contig 14244 bp, 14 predicted proteins | sample YL17G12_20_MG_FD_203070 | JGI IMG/M metagenome (GOLD analysis project Ga0315291, IMG submission 203070) | Sediment microbial communities from Yellowstone Lake, YNP, Wyoming, USA - YL17G12_20 | ecosystem: Environmental > Aquatic > Freshwater > Lake > Sediment | place: USA: Wyoming | collected...
GCCAGGAAGACTAAGGTCACGTTCACGAGCAGTTTGTCAGCGAGCGGGTCGAGGAACGTGCCGAACTTCGTTCTCTGGTTCCACGCGCGCGCTATCGCGCCGTCCAGAATGTCTGTCGCTATGCTCGCGCAGAACAGCGCGACAGCGAACAGTCGGAGCCAATCGGTTTCGCCACGGCGGTATAGCACGATGGCCCCCGCGATAGCAGGAATGGTTGCTATCCGTCCAAACGTGAGCTTGTTGGAGAGAGTCACCTGTGGTCCTTCCGCAGCCCGAGAGGGGTTCTGGACCCCGATTCTGGGTCTTTCCCTGCCATCGCATCAACTGCCCTGAGGCTAATTATACCAGCGGGAATACACTGAGTCAACGCTCACCTGCGGTTTCTTGACAGGGCATTCAGTTGCGTGTATATTCTGCTCAGCGTGTGGTTGGTAGGTGGGCAGCGGGGCAATCATGAATTCAGTTCAGCGCACGGGAGACGTGCTATGAAGAAAACACTTGGTGTGCTCTCCTTGCTTGCCGCTTCGGTCGCGGTTCTGTCCGTGACGGGTTGTTGGAAACCGAGCGAGACCAAGCAGGTGTTTGCGCTTGTGCCGAAATCTGTGGGGCACATTTACTGGGCTGCGGCTGAGAAGGGGATGCACGCTGCGGCACAGGAAGAGGGAGTGGAGGGTTTGTTCATGGGTCCGGAAACCATAGATGTTGCACGCCAGATCACGATCATGGAGGGGCTGATCGCGAAACGCGTTGCAGGTATTGCGATTGCGCCAAACGATCCGACGGCGGTCGTCCCTGTGATCAATCGTGCAGTTTCCGCAGGCATACCAGTTGTGACGTTCGATTCAGATGCTCCAGAGAGTCAACGGCTCGCGTATGTCGGTACGGTTAACACGGCGGCAGGAAAGCTCGCTGGAGAGACTCTGGCGAAACTAATCAACGGAAAAGGCACCGTCGCGATAAGCACAGGCGGTCTTGGCGCACTGAACCTTAACGAACGGGTTGCTGGATTTCGCGGAGCAATCAAGGCATATCCTGCCATTAAAGAGGTTGATATTCAGACCAACAACGATGATGAAGAGCTTGCAACCGCGGTCGCGGAAAGCGTTCTCGCGCGGTTTCCGGATCTGACAGCGTTTTTTGGAGCGAACGCGCCGGGCGCACCGGGTGCGGCGCGTGCTGCAAAACAATCCGGTAAAGTGGGCAAACTGAAGATAGTCGGGTTTGACGATACCCCGATATGTTTGCAGTTCATCAAGGACGGAGTTGTGGATGCTACTGTTGCGCAGCGACCGTACGACATGGGATACCGCTGCATCAAGATCCTTGTTCAAGCGAGAAAAGGCGTCAAACCGGAAAGCCAAATCATAGACACTGGTGTGACGGTGATCACCGCAGCGACCGTTGACCAGTTCCTTGGAAAGCAGGATTACACACCTTGATGTGAGGAGGTCGCATGAAGTTGCGCCCGTGACGGTGCGATCATGAGAGCGATCAATAGACTCCTCAACCTGACAGCTCGCCTCTTCGCTGCGCGCGAGATGGGCATTCTTCTTGTGCTCATCGTCATGTGTCTCGTGCTGTCATTTACGACGGAAGGCTTTGCGCAAGTCGAGAACTTGCTCCTCGTAGCGCGCCAGTTCTCCATGTTCGCCACAATGGGTGTCGGGATGACCATGGTGATCGTAACCGGCGGCATAGACCTTTCGGTTGGATCGGTGCTCGCGTTGGCAGGATGTGCCGCAGCCAAATGCATGCTCTGGCTTGGGCCCTATGCCGGCGGTGAAATCGCGGCGGTCGCTGGGATACTTGCAGGACTAGGCGCTGGCCTCGTGTGCGGTGTCGCCAGCGGTCTGATCGTAGCGGCAGTTCGTATTCCGCCGTTCATCGTGACACTCGGTATGATGAGCATCACGCGCGGTCTGGTGTATGTGATAACGCGGGGTTGGCCGATAACCGGGTTGCCGCCAGCGTTCTTTTTCCTCGGACAGGGACGGCTCTGGATCGTGCCAGTTCCTGTGGTGTCTATGTTCATCGTTGCGGCAGTTGGCGCAGTGTTCTTGTCGAGAACTCGTGTGGGACGGAGCATTTACGCGGTAGGAGGCAATGAGGAAGCGAGCCGACTTTCTGGGATTAACGTAGGTTATGTGAAGTTCTTCGTGTACTCCACGTGCGGGTTGCTCGCCGGTCTTGCCGGTGTCACAACAGCATCTCATTTGAGCTCAGCTCAACCGAGTTCGGGGCTTACAAACGAGCTAGATGTAATTGCAGCGGTTATAGTTGGCGGGACAAGTCTGATGGGTGGGAGTGGAACCGTTCTCGGAACACTTATCGGTGCCGCGCTCATGGGCGTTCTTCGAAACGGACTTGTTCTACTGGGTGTATCTGCGAACTGGCAACTTATTCCAATCGGAATAGTTATTGTTGTCGCCGTCATCTTCGACCAGTTTCGTCAAATGCGCCGTGGACGCGTACAGGCGTAATCCTGGGTATACCGGGCGCTGCAACTTCAGCACAATTGACCGGCGGTCTCGACTGAACTCGTAGCACTCCCTTTTCATAAAAACCCAACGGATAGGTGGATTCTTCCTCTGGACCACAATACGATGGGTTAACCGGCGAAGGTCGCCTCGGATGATCGCTTCATTTTTTTCTTGACAGGTTGCGTCTCTTGGTGTATATTCATGTCGAATTAGATGAGGATGAGTCCGTTGCATAGTGAATTGGGAGCGTGAGGTTACACGGTAACCGTTCGAAGCTAGGTGCTTCTTCCTGCATAAGTCGGGATGTCACAAGGTGGCTTGTTCAGATGTAATAGTTGCGGAAAAAGGAGGGGTTTCAACCTGTTGTGTGCTCCTGAAGACTGACGCCAACTAATCGTTTGGGAAGAGTGTGGACAGGTCATAAGATGGGTGGGTCAGTCATGGGGTACTGGGCGGAAGAGTCCTGATAAGGTGGTGCGTCGAACCTGCCTGTTGAATGGCGCAAAACGTAGAGGCATGAGGCACATTAGTGTGTCTTTGTTTTGGCTTTATATCGAAGGTTGTAACGAGGTTCTTGGTCAGTTTGGCATATGCTGCCCTGATATGAGCAGGGCACTCTCGAATGACTAAGGAGGAATGACAACGATGAGTGAAAAGGCTTCCGAAGACAAACCTCCCCAGCGAGGAAAAAATGGAAAACCTCAACTTGTAGAAACGCTGGGACCTGTTCCAAACCTTGAGGAGCACGTCCGCCCGGATTGGTGGCGGCGGATCTTCAATTCTCTCTATCTGAAAACCGATGCAGATGTTGTTGACGACCCTGATATAACCCGCCGGGAAATAGACCTGTTCACCGATATGCTAAAACTGTCCCCTGAACATAAGATCTTGGATCTTTGCTGCGGGCAGGGACGCCATTCGCTCGAACTAGCGCGGAGAGGGTTTAACATGGTGGAGGGTGTGGACCGTTCCCATTACCTGATACAAAAAGCGAAGGCGCTCGCGAAGAAGGAAGGTCTGAACGTTAAGTTTCGAGAGGGTGACGCCAGAAAGCTGCCGCATCCGCCTGATACCTTCGATGTGGTTCTCATCCTCGGGAACAGCTTCGGCTATTTCGAGACGGTTCAGGATGACCTGCGCGTCCTTCAGGAGGTGTTTCGCGTTCTCAGGCCATGGGGTAAACTGCTCATTGACGTTACTGATGGGGAGCATCTCAAAGATCATTTTGATGCTCGCTCGTGGGAGTGGATAGACAGGAAACATTTTGTCTGCAGGGAACGGTCGCTTTCTGTTGACGGCCAGAGGCTGATTTCCAGAGAAGTGATTAGCCACGTCGAAAAGGGCGTGATCGCCGACCAGTTCTATGCGGAGAGGCTGTACACACGCGATAGCTTGAGCGACCTGATGAGAGCGGCAGGATTCAGCGATTTTGCGTTTCACGGGGAACTCTCGCCCAATTCGCAGCGAAACCAGGACCTCGGGATGATGGCGCAGCGGATCATTTTCTCGGCGGCGGTGCGGAAAGAATGGACGCCTATCAAAAGAAAAGCCAAAGAGATGGCGACGGATGTTGTGGTGATCCTAGGCGACCCGACAAAACCGGATCCGGTTAAACCTGCGTTCGTGTTTGACGACGACGACTTCTACACGATTGACGAGCTCAAAGCGGCGTTGAGAACGTTGAAAGGGTACTCGTTCACGTATCTGAACGACCACGATACACTTATCCAGGACATGATGCGGCTGCGAGGCAAAGTCGACCTGGTGCTGAACCTGTGCGATGAGGGTTACAACAACGATCCTCGAAAGGAGTTGCACGTTCCGGCGTTACTAGAGGAGGTTGATATTCCATACACGGGTGCCGGGCCGCAGTGCATAGCTTTCTGCTATGACAAGTCGCTGGTACGGGGTGTTGCAAAGGAGATGGGTATTCCGGTTCCGGAAGCGTTCTTCATCAAGCCTGAGGACACGACATTTGAGTTGCCGTTTGCGTTTCCGGCGATCGTGAAACCGAACTTTGGTGACTCCAGTTTTGGGATTACGCAGCGAAGTGTGGTGAACGATCTTGAGAAACTCTTGAACGCCGTTTCAGAGATACGGGAAAGGTTCGGGTACGATAAACCGATGCTTGTGGAGGAGTTTCTCGCGGGAAAAGATCTGAGCGTTGGTATCATCGGCAATCCTCCGTCCGCTTATACGGTCTTACCCATAACGGAGGAGGACTACTCGGAACTGCCGGATGGTTTGCCAAGGATTTGCGGGTACGAGGCGAAATGGTCTGCCGACTCGCCGTATTGGAACATCAAGTCTGTCGCGGCGAATCTGCCGGAGGAAACGGAGAAGTCGATTGTTGAACAGTGTCTGAAACTGTTCGAGCGGCTCGAGTGTCGAGATTACGCTCGGTTCGATTGGAGACTCGATGCTGAAGGCAATGCGAAGCTTCTTGAGGTGAACCCGAACCCGGGCTGGTGTTGGGACGGGCACCTTGCGAAAATGGCGAAAGCCGCCGGCATGTCATATGCTGAAATGCTGGAAGCTATCCTGCGAGCGGCGGAACAGCGACTGGGGATCATCCAGGCCATGGAAGATAAGAAAGAGAAGCTTGCCCCGAAACCGGAGCTCGTTGCAGTATAGCCGGTTTGAGTTCCGCCGTATGGATAATTTGCCCCAGACCTTAAGGGTTCCAGAGCGTTCTTCTGTTCCAAAGGGGTGAGGTATTTTCATGATGGCGACCGCAGTCGCCGCGTCCTGAGGGCATCCTCAAAAGGCACCATTACCGTGCCGGTTGGCAGGTTTTTGTGCCGATCGCCTTGCTTTTTACAGACACTCATGATAGCATGTGTATCCACAGCGTCGGTATCAGATTCATCAAAACAGCAGAGGGTCAGGCGCTTTGAAGAAACTTGAAGTTCAAACGTACCCGGCCGATGTCTTGAGGAAAAAAACGAGGGCTGTGAAGAGGTTCGGTCCGGAGTTGGCAAGGCTGGCTGAGCAGATGTTCGATGTCATGTACAACACGGATGGTGTTGGGTTGGCAGCGCCCCAGATCGGTATACCTAAACGGATTGTTGTGATTGACTCGCGTCAGTCGCCCGATGAAAAGATGGTGCTGGTGAATCCATCGATCGTGAGGAAGAAGGGTGAGGAGATAGCGCAGGAGGGGTGCCTCAGTTTGCCGGGAGCCTTCAGCGACGTGAAGCGGGCGATCCGGGTGGAAGTTGCGGCTCAAGATGTCACGGGAAAGGATATCTGGTTCAGTGCCGATGGTTTTCTGGCACGGATTATCCAGCACGAGATAGACCATCTTGACGGGTTCTTGTTCATTGACAGGCTCGACGTGATGACCAGGGAACAGGTGCTCGCGGATTGGAAACAGGTTCGTGGAGAACCATCTGAAACCGCCGCGCTGTGAAGCTATTGACGAATGTGGAATTACCGTCCTATCTCTCTTGTCCTTCGGATGGTCTCCGGGACATTTCCGCCTGGCCGGAAACCCGATGCGCACGGGCAAACCTGTCACTTGTTCTCTGGATTCCCCTCCGGTTAAACCGGAGGGTTACGCGGGAATGACACCAAGAGGACATTTGTTATGCAGTTCTTGATAGCTGTACGGTGGACGCATCTCTGAGATACAGGGCTGATGATCATGGTGCAATCGGAATCCATACAAAGGTTAACGGCTGCCCTGAAGAAGTTGCCGGGCATCGGGAACAAAAGCGCAGAACGTATCGCGTTTCATATACTTGGTGCGCCGCGGGACGCGGCGTTCGAACTCGCGCGTGCCATAACTGACGTTAAGGACAAGATCAAGCTCTGTTCGGTGTGCTGTAACGTGACGGAGATCGACCCGTGTCCTGTCTGTTCGAGCGACAAACGCGACCGGTCGGTCATTTGCGTTGTTGAGAAACCGAGCAACGCGGCAATTATCGAGAAGGGCGGTTCATACGACGGATTATACCACGTCCTTCATGGCGTGATCTCGCCGCTGAGCGGTGTTCGACCAGAGGATGTGACTATCGGTAAGCTGATAGATCGGTTGAACTCCGGTACCGTCAAAGAGCTAGTTGTTGCGACAAATCCGACGGTTGATGGTGATAGCACGGCGCTGTACATCGCAAAATCAGTGAAACCGTTCGGAATCAAAGTGACGCGCATCGCGCGCGGTGTGCCGGTTGGCGGTGACATAGAGCTCGCTGATGAAGCGACGCTCTCGCGAGCTATTGAAGGGCGCATGGATCTGTGACGTCTTGAGAGAATCGCGTCGTTTTGTTGAGTCTTGTGCTGGCGGAGTGGAAGTGGTCGAGAGAGAAGCGTTCCAGCGACCGGTGCGATTCAATCAGCATGGGAATGGCAGAGCGTAGGTTGGGAAAGGAGGAACATCCAGTGTCGGGCGGGCATATAAGGCTTTTCTCGAAGATAGCGACTGCAGGAGTACTCGTGGCGGTGGTTGGATGTGCAACGGGCAATCCGGCTACCGTGACGCGCGAGTGGTCCGTGTCGCCTCAGGGCAAACAGCCCGTGAAAGACCGTGTCCGGAGCGGTTATTGGTGGGTGCCAAGTCAAGCGCCGCAGGGCGTTGACGAGAACTCGCTGTGGGGTAATCGGGGCGTTATCTACCGGGCTTGGGTAGCGAAACCTGCTCCTGTTGCGCAGGCCCCGAAGGCGCAACAGCCGATAGTGATTGCGGAGGTACCTCAACAAGCTCCTGTGAAAACAGAGAAGATCACCGTGGAGCCCGTGGTAAAGCCTGCCCCGCAGCCTGTACCAAGAGTGCGCGAACGCATCGTACTTGAAAGCGTCCTGTTTGATCTCAACAAAACGGAGCTCAAACCGCAGGGCTTACCCAAAGTCCAGAAGGCTGCTGATTCTCTTAAGAAGTATCCGGCGGACACGGTTGTCGTTGAAGGACACACCTGCTCGCGAGGCACCGAGGAGTCCAATCTCAGGCTCGGTATGAAGCGAGCGGAAGCTGTTAAAAAGTGCCTGACAGAGATGGGAATCGAGCCGGAGCGGATAAAGACGATAAGTTATGGTGAATCCCGACCGATCGCCGATAACTCGACCGAAGCGGGCAGAGAGCAGAACAGACGTGTCGTTATGGACCTAATCGAGGGGCAATAGAACCCGCGGTAATCCGTTCAGGTTCGGCGTGCGTTGGAGATTAGGATAAGACCCGTATGAGTCGCGTTCAGAGCTTGGTTGCCGAAGGCAGAGCATGGAAGTTTGGCGATAACGTGAACACCGACGAGATCATTCCTGCTCGATATCTCAACGTGACCGATCCAGAGATCCTCGCCCGACATTGTATGGAAGGTGTGGATCCGGCGTTTGCGCAGAAGGCGAAGCCCGGAGACATACTGGTTGCGGGAAGCAATTTCGGCTGCGGTTCGTCGCGGGAACATGCTCCCGTGTCCATCAAAGCGGCAGGCGTTTTTTGCGTGATTGGAGCTACGTTCGCACGCATATTTTATCGGAACGCGATTAATATGGGGTTGCCGATACTACAATGTAGAGAAGCGTCCGAGAGAATTCAGGAAGGCGACAGGCTGCGCGTTGACCTTGCGGCAGGTGTGATCGAGAACCTGACACGCAACGAGTCTTATCGCGCGGCGCCTTTTCCGGGATTCATGCGCGAGATTGTACAAGCGGGGGGGCTGATGAACTGGGCAATGACGCACATGCGAGGCGATGTTTCGTAGGTGGACATAGCGAGAAGGAAGTTTTCTTGAAGGCGAGACTGAGAATGGATGCGATGTAGGAGCGAGTCGGTACTTGCCGACAGTATGGTGACAGAAAGGCAGGAGAGATAAACGATGGGAGGATGGAATGTAGCGGTTGCCGGTGCGACCGGCGCAGTTGGCGGGAAGATGATTGAGACGCTCGAGAAACGGAATTTTCCCGTTGCGCGGCTCAAGCTGCTCGCGTCGGCTCGGTCGGTTGGCAAAAAGTTGATGTTCAAAGGCGAGCAGGTTTCTGTTGAAGAGCTTAAGGAAGACTCGTTTCGCGACGTTAACATAGCGCTCTTCTCTGCGGGTGCCGGGATAAGCAAACAGTTTGCTCCTATCGCGGCTCGGTCGGGGTGCGTTGTAGTTGATAATTCGAGCGCGTTTCGTATGGAGCCTGACATCCCGCTTGTGGTGCCGGAAGTGAACCCGGAGCAGATTGCGAGACATAAGGGGATCATCGCGAACCCAAACTGTTCGACGATCCAGCTTGTGGTTGTGCTCAAGCCGTTGCACGATGCAGCGCGGATCAAGCGGATTATCGTGTCAACGTATCAGGCGGTCTCCGGTGCTGGTTGGAACGCGATAGAGGAGCTTAGAAAAGAGACTGAGGCGGTGCTTGCGGGATCCTTATATACCAGGAAGATTTTCCCGCACCAGATCGCGTTCAACTGCATCCCTCAGATACCGCAGCGCGACGCGTTTCTGGAGACCGGGTACACCATGGAAGAGACCAAGATGATCAAAGAGACGCAAAAGATCATGGGAGATGATTCCATTCGGGTCACAGCCACGACGGTACGTGTGCCGGTGATAATCGGGCACAGCGAGTCGGTTAACATCGAGACAGAGAAGAAACTCTCAGCAAGTCAGGCGCGGAAGATCCTCTCGCGAGCGCCCGGCATCAGAGTTGTGGATGACCCTGCGCGCCAGTTGTATCCTCTCGCGACTGAAGCGGCAGGTCGCGATGAGACGTTTGTGGGGCGGATTCGCGAAGATTTGAGCATAGCTAACGGGCTTGATATGTGGATCGTTGCGGACAACCTGCTCAAGGGCGCTGCACTCAATGCTGTCCAGATCGCCGAGGCGCTCATTGCGATGAAGGAGGTATAGAGACTGTGCGTTGGGAGAGTATCCCAACCCTCTGTTTCAAGGTCGGCAATCATGCGGGTCGCTTCGGCGACCCGTTGCCATTTTGTCGGATGCTCGTGAATCGGGCGCCATGTGGGTGAGACAGATTCTTCGGGTGCAAAGATGCGAAACCTGAAAGCAACGCTGCGCTACGATGGGACCGATTTTGCCGGTTGGCAGGTGCAACCGGGACTGCGGACCGTGCAGGGCTCGTTGATGGAGGCGCTCGAACGGATTACGCGAGAACGGACGAAGATCGTCGGTGCAGGTAGAACCGATGCCGGCGTTCATGCGCTCGGTCAGGCTGCAAATTTTAAGACGTCATGCGACATCCCTGCGGAGAATCTGAGACGAGCCATTAACAGCTTTGTTGGTCCGCGCATACGCATAGATGACTTGGAGGAAATGCCCGACGAGTTCGATGCGCGGAAGCATGCCCGAAGCAAACTTTACCGGTACACCATCCTGATCGCTGATTTCGCTGACCCGTTTCTGTCTCGATACGCATGGCAGATGCGCGTGAGACTCGATGTTGAGCGCATGCGGCAAGCCGCTCAGTATCTGGTCAGCACACACGATTTCACATCGTTTCGCGGTGCTGCAGATGAAAGCAGGTCGTCGGTAAGAACGATCTATTCGATAGAACTCAAACCGGGTGTCCACCCGTTCACAAACGAGCCAATAGGAAATGTGCTCCTCATAGAGGTTTGTGCGGACGGATTTCTGCACAAAATGGCACGAAACATCGTTGGGACGCTCGTCCAGGTCGGAACGGGGAAGATCGAACCAACGCGTGTTCCAGAGATACTTGCCGCTCGGGATAGGCAACAATCAGGACCTACTGCGCCCGCACGAGGTCTCTGTCTAGTGTCCGTCGAGTATTAGTTTCGCTCAGTGACGTTCTAGCTCATGCCCGCGCGGAGGAACGCATCTATGCTGCGAGAACCTTTCTTACGTAAGCGAAACATTTGTCCATAGCAGGAACCGGGTTCTCCGGGTCAGACTCGTACTCGAGAGCAACATGACCATCGAACCTCATCTTGACGAGATCGTCCAGGATGGCCGGCAGATTCACGATCCCTTGACCGAGCACGACGGTATGTCCTTTCGCGTCCGCCCGGTTAACATCCTTCAGATGGACGTCGTAAAGGCGGTTGGTCAAATCCCGAAGAGCATCTTCAGCTTTCACACCCGCCCGTTCGAAATGTCCGAAATCAACGCACGCGCCTATCAGTTCATGATGCCCTCGTATCGCTTTGAGGACGTCTTCGGGGAGTTTGTAATACTCACTTTCCGGTCCGTGATTGTGTATAGCTATCCGAATGCCGAACTCTGAGACGAGTTTATCCAGAATATCGAGACTTTCCGGAGTTGGGTTGGCGGCTATCGTCCTCATTCCCATCGCTTTCGCATACTCAAACACTTGTCGCGCTTTCTTCTCGTCTGTATCGAACCCAATCACTCCGCAACCAAGCAGGGTCAAGCCAGAACGCTCGATGTACGCTTTAGCTTCTGTGAGCTTCTCCGGCGGGCTTTCCAGAGGCAAGTGAAGCGGGTTGAGCCCGATATAGTGAACGCCGAACCCGTTAGTGATTCGCACCGTATCGGCGAAATTGAATTTTCGGAGCGAATATGAATGAACGCCAACCTTCAGACCGCGATACGGCTCACTCTCTTTTGCCATTGCAGCACCCTTTCTTTCAAACGCCCACCGTGCTAGCCCCAGAAGTCCTGTTGCGCCCATAGTCAGGAACGCTCGTCTCGTCATGATGAATCTGGAGCCTCCCATCCCATTCCTGGTCCCGAGACCGTGTGTCCGCACTGTTGCGAATCGACCGCGAGGCCATAGAACTCAATCGCCATGTTGAAAGGACACGCTCGCGCCTTCTGTGTTCACTATGAAATCATGTACGCGCGCTCATGTCAAGAGGCATACGCGTAAAGCGGGCGCGTCACGGAACAATGGGGACAAGAAAACCGTGAGGCGCCGAATACGTCTGTAAATCGATCGTTTCGGCGCCTCGAATCAGAACTACCGATCATTACGGTAATCGGGTTCCCATCCGAAATCGCTATTGGCAGAGGCTTCGTTTATCGGGAACTTGGTACGATATGGAACCCATTCGGCGTGTCCATCAAAGTAGAGCACGTTTCCACCGGCAGGGATGTGGTTTGTCATTCTGGCTCTCGACTCGCGGGTGAGCCAGTCAATTCCGCCGACAAGGTCCCACATCACTGGCAGTTCGCTTGTTGCGACGGCGCTCGATGCCGGATTATTGATGTCGGTTATGAAAAATCGCTCAATTCCTTCGCGAAGACGATAATATGTTGGGTTGCCGAGACCGAGGAAGTTTGCCGGGATATCCGCATCAAGATAAATTTGTCCCCCGATCTCCTCATTTCCGCCCCATTCAGCCGCGTTCAGTCTATAGACGGCTGCCTGGAGGGTAGGGCTCGGTTCACCAGCCCACTTCGGCACCGCGTGACCCAGATAGAGGTAATCTATGTTCTGCAAATCAGCCTGGCATGGCAACGCTATATCCCCTCGTTTGACGCCGGGATTGCAGAACGGGTTAGGAACCATGCCGATGCCGTTATACACTTGCTGCTCGTTGGGATAACAGCCGGTATGGTCTCGATACCGCGACAGGCTCACGCCCCACGCGCTGGAAGGGCATTGAAGCACCTTGAGATCCTGAAGATACTCAGGGTATATCGCAAACGTATCCACAATGTGATACGGACCGTTCCCTGGTCCGCCCTGAAGCGCGTTCCCCCTGCAATCGCCGTGGATGCGTGCAGGCCACCGCCCGTTCCACTCGTTGGCGTACATCTTGAACGTTAGAGCTGCTTGTTTCAAGTTGTTCTGACACGTTGATCGTCGAGCCGCTTCCCGGGCACGTGCAAGCGCAGGCAACAGGATCGCCGCCAGGATGCCGATGATGGCTATCACGACAAGGAGCTCGATCAAGGTGAACCCGTGAGACACTCTACGATCCTTTTTCATTGTGCTCTACCTCCCCCCAACTGTCCTGTAATTGTCCGCTATGGCGCCTCGGTCGCTTGAATCGGTCACCTCCTTTCCCACAGGTTGAGATTGCTTCTTCGATATGTAATGTACCATGTTTATCCTGTTTCGTCAAGGAAAAAAGCATGTCGGCGGTAATCATTCAGTTATGAGGGGGATCTCGTGGGAAGAGTAGATGGAAGGGGTGCTGCGAGATGTTTGCTGCGAGTGTGTCGAGAGCCGTCTTGAGGTGTGCCGCTGGGTCAAGCCCGCGGTTGCTCAAGGTGTGCAGCACGGTCATGAGGACGCTACGGGTTTTGGCTCCGGCATCCGATTGCGAGCCGAAGCTCACCTTGCGAGCGATAACCGTGGGACGGAGGGCTCGTTCAGCAAGATTGTTATCTGCTGGGACGCGGCGGTCGGCAGCCCAGTGGTACAGTCGGTTCCGGTTGTCTCGAAAGATGTCCTGTATGTATCGAACGCCGGCATGTTGTGCGGGAGTATTGACGGTTTGAAGAATCTCCTGCTTGAGGGCGCCCGCCCTTTGATAGAACTGCTCGTCCGGGATTTTCTGCGAGCGCAATCCCATCGCCTGCGAGAGCACAGCGATCATGGTGCTGGTAAACGTGGCGACCTCGAGCGATTCAGGAAACTCCTTCTGGAGGTTCTCTACGTTGCGCGCGAGATGGCTGTAACAGTGTTGTATGTTGCACGGGGCGCAGTTGTACGCGGCGTACCGGTCAACGACAAGCGTTCCCGGCAACCTTCTCTTCCCGAACACCTCCCGCGCGACCTTGCCCGAACGGGTCTTGAGAAACTGAAAGATACTGGTGTCGGTGGTGGCAAAGAGCCACACGTACCCATTGGCTCCGTTCGTGCGCCATCCCGTTTCATCGGCGTGTTTGACCGGCGCCTGACGATACTGCGTAATGAGCTTTTCCGGAACAGCCGCGAAGATGCGTGCGAGCCGATGAAACGCCTCGACCAGACTCCCCGCTTCAATCCCCATCTGCTGACAGATGCGCCCCATCGGGACACCGTGCAGGTAGTGCATCGCGGCAGCAGACGCAAGCGCCTCATTGCCATAGAGGCTTTTCGGCAAGACCGAGGGTGCCCTCGCTCGAAAGGTGCGACGGCACTGGGGACAATACTGGCGGGGTAACCGATACACCACCCGCTCCACCTTCACCGGACGGCTCTCAAGAACCGTCCGGTTATCGCTGCCTTTGTCTATCAACGTACCACCACACGCAGGACAGACACCGGCACGCACCACGGGTTGAACCTGCACCACATGATCAGCATCCTCCTCCCTGCATGAGGAACGCCCCGTCCCTGTGTGCCCGGGCTTTGCACCCGGCTTCTTCTTCGTCCCCGCCCGGGGCGTATTCGGTTTCACGGGCAGCTTCGAGGAGGGAGTTGAGGAACCAAAGAACCCCTCCTGTTCCTTGCGTTTGTAGTACCGCACCTGCTGTTTGAGCCGCTGGTTCTCCTCGGTCAGCTCGTCAATCTTGAGCTGCTTCCTCAGACACTCCTCACAGGAGGAACGGCTCATTTCTTGGTTTCTCGCAACTCCCGCACCAGTGCGGTAGTGAGCTCCTCAACGAGCACGCACAACCGCTCGTAGTTCTTCCGCCACCGGCGTACCGTCTCGACATGAGCACGTGAGACATGCTCCAACCGCGTCCTCCCACCCACACGGCGCGAGAGATAATAGGCGCTGTGACGTTCACCACGAGCGCACTTGCATCCCGCTTTGCCGCACGTGCGTTTCATCTCCACCAAGGAACCGTGCACCAGCCGCCCTATCGCCCCGATCCGCACAAGCACTTCTTTGGACGTTGCCATCGTCTCCTCCTTTCGACCCCTATCTTGTGTGCCAATATACATACAAGATACCACG
>Ga0315291_10006729_pt1 | contig 14244 bp, 11 predicted proteins | sample YL17G12_20_MG_FD_203070 | JGI IMG/M metagenome (GOLD analysis project Ga0315291, IMG submission 203070) | Sediment microbial communities from Yellowstone Lake, YNP, Wyoming, USA - YL17G12_20 | ecosystem: Environmental > Aquatic > Freshwater > Lake > Sediment | place: USA: Wyoming | collected...
TCGCTGAGTCTCGGAAAGTTCCATAAGCTTCCTCCTTTCGGAGAAGAGCATACTGTTAGGGCCAAAATTTGTCAAGTTAAAAAGTTGATGACCATAAGGGTTGAGTTACGAAAGAAAATAAAGGATTTTTACATCAAAAGTCAAGCAAAGATTTCCCTCCCCTATTGCCTTTTTGCCTTCTGCCTCTTGCCTTGATTTCTTGACCTTTGCCTCTTGACCCTTATTTCTTCCAACTCTTCTTATCCGCTTAATCCCTCTAATTAGCTGTGAATATTATTATCCGTTCAATCCGTTTAATCCGTTGACTATTTAGCAATATCGGTTGACAACTGAAACCTCAATATTCGATTGTTACCTGTATCTGCAACGTAAAAAGTCTTATCATAATAGGAAATCCCGGAAGGGTCTTTAAACTCCTTGTATCCGGGACCAAATCTTCCAAAGGATAATATAAACTGCCCATCTTTATCGAACTTCAGGACTTTATCCTTGCCCTGATCCGCCACATAGATGTTTCCAAATTCATCTGAAGTCACATCCGCCGGAAGGCCAAAAAAATATGAAGACCAGATATCGGAATTGGGAAAATATATAAGCGAATAAGGATAGTTTCCCTCTATTTGTTGAATATAAAAAGGACCACGTTCTTGACAAAAAATGATATTGAAAGAGTTTTTAGTTCCATAAGAAGTTATGCCGCTGGGGTTGATGGTTCTACCTAAAGTTCCCCCTTTTTTGACCACAGTATCTGACACCATAAAAAATATTGAATCACCTGTCATTTTAGGAAAAAAGCTGGTGATTCTATCTCTTTGATGCTTTTCGCCATAGACCCCTTGATAGGTATGTTCGGTCTGCTCGCAGGTAAAATAGAAATGGTTATCTGAGGGAATAGGTGTGCAAGCAATAGCTTGATAGGATGAGGAGATGGTATCTACCCCCACGATAATAACTGTACTGTCCCGTATTATGGTTACGGTGTCAACTGTGTCCAAAATAGTGTAGACTTCATAAAATGGTCTTTGCTCAAAAATATCTTTGAAATAAATGCTGTTATTTCCAGTAACTACAGCTAACCTCAAAAGTGGGTCCTGACAGATATTGATGGGATGTTTGATGGGATATTCAGCTACAAAATCCCCTTTTCGGTTCATCTTCACTATCCGATCGTTGCCAGTATCTGCAATATAGACATAGGTATCATAGCCGATATAAACATCCATCGGGTTTTTGAGTGAATCCCCATTGGCTTGAGTCCAAGCTGGAGAAATCTGAACATAAGTTGTATCCGAAATCCTCTCTTGTTGCTGGGGCAAAGAAGTAGGAAGCTTGATCTTTTTTCCACAGCTAAAGATCAGCAGAAGACAAATTATCATAATGAATATCTTAAAATATCTTTTCATAATGTCCTATATAGGAGTAATTCAAAAACTGCCCTTGCTTTTATCCTCGTTAATCACTTAATCACTATTCACTCTATCACTTTTCTCTAAGCAATGTAGGGGTGGAGCTTTAGCTCCACCCTGAAAGAAAGGGCGAATCTGAAGATTCGCCCCTACAGATTTCACCAGCTTAATGCAATTCCTAATTTAATGTTTCTCGGGGCCAAATATCTGGCTGGATCATCCCATAAAGGGAGCTTAGAGCCGAATTCTGGCAAAAGCAAATCCCCAACACCGTAAGGGATGATATCTCCCTTTTTATATTCCTTTCCGGTAAAGGGGTTTATCACCGTCACATTTTTTCTATCGAAAAGATTAGTCACCTCAAGGAGGATAGTATATTTTATATTTTTTAAATTAAAATGCTTTTGAAGATTTAAATCGATGTTGCTCCAGTATTTTCCAATTTTGTTGTTAACTTTATTCTCATCTTCCCGAACAAAAGTAGTATCTCCATTCTCCACTTTTATTTTATAGGAAGTATATCTTTTCCCGGCTTGAGCCCATCCCCTAATATTTAGTTCCCAATCTTTGGGAAGCAAAAGACCGAGCAATCTTATTCTTTTATCTGCGAGAAAACTCAAGGTGAAAGAAGATTGCCAGGGTTTATCCCAGTCCAGATTGGATTCCTGATAAATGGTCTGAGCAGCTCTGCCTTTTATCCCTTTAAGAACGTCTGCAGGCAAAGACCTTTCTCCAGAAGATCTGGAAAGTCCCAGATCGAAAGATCCGGAAAACAACTTGCCAATATTTTTCTTGTACTCTATCTCTATACCTCGAGAAAAAGCATAATCTAAATTGAAATACATAAGATAGGGATTTTTCTTTCCCTCAGGGAAAACCGCCACTGCGGTTATCAGGTCATAGATATTCCTATAATAACCAACTAAACTCAAGGCGTCATCTTTGGTCAATAAAAATTTCAATCCGATCTCATAGGAGACCACTCTTTCCGGATTCAGATTAGGATTTCCAAAGAGCTGATAAGTGGATTCTGAGGTGGAATTGAGCTTAGCGTAGACATATTGAGGATTGGGCTTTTTGGCTAAATGAGAGTAGTCGAAGAAAAACCTGATATTTCCACCCACCGAGGAAGAGAAACCTATCCGGGGAGAGAAGACCCCTTTGGTTCTGCGACCGAAAAGACCGAAAGTCTTTTTATAAAACTTATCTTTAAACTCTTTATCAAAAAGTGAAGTGTCATCCACTGCTCTTTCCACATATTTACCCGGCATCCAATATTCATATCTTGCACCCAAGTTAAGATTTGCATCGGAAAAATTGAAGTTGTTCTGGAGATATGCCGCTCCATCATTAGAGAAAACCCTATACATATCGTAATTCAAACCTAAACCAGCTTTTCCCAGCCAGGGTTTATAAATGTCTAAAAGTTGCAATGTCTGGTATTGATGATAGATGCCGCATTTTATTCGATAAAACCTGCTTAGAATCTGATTATAATCCCCTTTCAAAGAATAACTCTCTACATAATGGTCATACCAGGTATCCCCGTCCCCGATGTCATAAAATCCATCTCCGGCTTGAACAACATAATGGGAACTGTCCGGGCTGAGGATTATATTTAAAGGCTCATAATCTTGTGGCATAACATAGTCCGACCAGTTTTTACCCTTCACATCTGAGTGGAGATTGGTGAAAAATCGGCTCAATTTCAATTGCAAGAAAGAACCGACTGAAAACCTTCTGTCCAGTGACAAAAGCTCTAAATTACTGGTTTGAGTGAAGGTGTTATAGCTATTAAGAATATTCTGATATTCAAATGGATAACCGTAACTATAAGTAGTTGGTCTTATTCGGGTCAAAAGGACCGATTTATCCTGATTGATCACCACCGACCCTCCATAAGTAAAGGATATTTTCCAGAGCGGTTCCAAACGCCAGTCCAGCTTGAAAATGCTGGAATATCTGTTATCCTCTCTGGGGGCAAAAGTTTCACCTCCAAAAGTTGAGGAATAAAGATGATCAGTGTGTTTTAGGAAGCCATCTTTAACGCTGGTCTGAGAATTGAAAAAGAAAAAGGATTGACCCGGTAGGTTTAGCTTGGAAAAAAAAGGAGTTGGGCCTGAAAACCCTAAATCTAAAATATCGGAGTTGAAGCTGAAAGGGACATCCCCGAAATGATCCATACGGTAGGAAACAAACCCTTGTAATTTTTCGCTCCCCTCCTTCAGCTTCACATCTATCACCCCCGAGGTCACCTGCCCATATTCCGCTTCCACCCCTCCGGTTATAAGGCTTATCTCCTCAATGGCTGAAGGTGATAAAGCCAGACCAAAACCTTTAGTTGAATATGGATCCTCAATCGAGACCCCTTCGACCAAAAACAGATTCTCATAAGACCTGGCTCCTCGTATATGCAGCTGATTATCCACCTCCACCACCCCCACCTTTTGAGCGATGATCTGGTCTATCTGATCGACCAATCCACTTTCGATCTCTTTTTTGCTGATATCCCTTTTAGTCGCCGGAGCATTGATATCCATCACCGGACGCTCCCCAATAACCACAATTTTTTCTTTTAAGGGAATTTCTTTTGATTTAAGCTCAAAGAAAAGTTTGGTGGTTTTTCCTTCCTCTACCTTCACCTCAATTTGCTCCATAGTGATATAGCCGATGATCGAAACTTTCACTTTATATGTCCCCACAGGTATATTTTGAAAAATAAATTTCCCTTTCTCATCAGTGGTAGTTATATAAGAAGTGCCCGGAATAGAGACCGTAGCTCCGGAAAGAGCTTCTCTTCTCTCAAAGCTGGTCACCATCCCCTCAACATTCCCCCTACCTTGCGCAACTGCTTCCAGCGTAGGGGCGTATTGCAATACGCCCCCTACTGCTTGAGGAAAAAAGAAAAACAAGCTAAAGAGAAACAGCCTTTGATAGGTGTCAACAACTTTTTTCATCCTAAAAGAAACCGTGAAGCAAACCTTTGTTCGACGATAATATCAAAAATAAAACCCTTTGTCAAGTAAAGATTATGGCGTTGTCAATGCAAATTAAAACTGTCAGGATTTTTGCAAATTAAAAATGTCAGAAATGGTAGCCCCACCTTGCCCTCAAGGTGGGGCTGTTGTTATCTGTAGCGGAGGTCTTCAGACCTCCACTTGTGGAAGGCTGAAGCCTTCCGCTACCAATCTTAACACTGGCTTCTTGAATCCTGACCCTTGCCCCTTAACCCTTTTATCTTGAGACTTGCATCTTGCAACTTTTTTACAAATCCTCTTGCACCTGATTTTATTTTTAATATATTTTTAACTTAACCACCAGGAGGGATTTATTCCCTCCCAGAAAAAATAATATGACCGACAAGAAATCTGCCTCTGGCGGAGAAGAAATAAAAATCGTAGCTACCAATAGAAAAGCCCAGTACGACTACCATATCTTGGAGACCTATGAGGCGGGCTTAGCTTTGAAGGGAACCGAGGTTAAATCTTTAAGGCAGGGAAAAGTATCCTTAAGGGACTGTTTTGGTTTGGTGAAAAACGAGGAGCTATTTTTAATGAATATGCACATCAGCCCTTATGATAAAGCCGCTAAATTCGGACACGATCCCACCCGAACCAGAAAACTTTTGATGCATAAAAGGGAGATAAAAAGGCTTATGGGAAAGACCTTTGAAAAGGGATTCACCTTGGTTCCTCTTAAAGTTTATTTCAAAAGAAGCCATGCCAAAGTTGAGTTGGCTTTAGTAACCGGGAAGAGAAAATATGATAAACGAAAGGCAATAGCAGAAAGGGAAGCCAAAAGGGATATGGAAAGGCTCTTTAAGGAGAGAGAAAAAGATCGAGGAGAATGAACAACCTATGAGCTCGTTTAAAAAGAATATTTTAATTTCAGCTTTAATCCTTTTAGAGATAGTGTTTCTTTCCCTTATCCTCTCTGCTCAAAAACTTGATCATAACTTACCGATGACAAAAATCCAAGATGAGGATTATATATCTTTATCCGATGTGATGGAGGCATATGGGGGTTCTCTATTTTGGAACCATCTGGGAAAAAAAGCTATCTGGGAAGTGGAAGGTAAAGATGTGATTTTCACCCTTTTCTCCCCTTACGTCTTAGTTGATTCAGATGTTTACAACCTTGTTTTCGAGGTAAAATTCGAAGACGGAACTTTGTTTCTCCCCCTGAAAACCTTCCCCCTGTTATGGCAAGTTATAAAGGGGGGGAAACCTCCGGAAAAGGAAAATTCTCGCCAGATAAATTTGAAAAAGAATAGTGATGATATTAGAGATATAACCGCCTCACAAAAGCTCAATGGGATTTTGATTGAAATTCAAATCTCCCGACCATTAAAATATGATATTTTCTTAAGCGAAAACAACTGGCTCAATCTCACCATTTTTGAGGCAACTTTGAATCCCCAATATTTTTTGGATAAAAAAATTCCCGGGATAATCGATGAAATCAAAGCCTATCAATTTGAAAACTCTGCTCAGCTTTCATTGAAAATCGTGCCACCTTTTCAGATAATCAACTCGGAATTAAAATCTGATCAGCAAAGGATCCAAATATCTTTGGAGGATACTACTAAGAAATCGATCTATAGCCAGAGTTTAACTCCCCAGGAGAATAAAATCGATGTGATAGTGATTGATCCCGGGCACGGAGGGCAAAATCTGGGTGCGGTAGGACCAAAAGGGCTGAAGGAAAAGGAGGTAACTTTAGATATCGCCAAGAGATTGGAGAAACTTTTAGAAAAAGAAAAGGATTTGAAAGTGGTTTTGACCCGCACCGAAGATGTTTTTGTTCCTTTAGAGCAGAGAGGGAGAATAGCTAATCAAGCCGGGGGTGATCTTTTCTTAAGTATTCACTGCAATTCTGCCAGAAGAAAAAATGCCTCTGGCTCCGAGGTCTATTTTTTAGCTGAAGCGAAAACTGACGAAGCTCGAGCGGTAGCCAGTATCGAAAACTCAGCTATCAAGTTCGAACATCCGGAAAACTATGATGAAAGCACCTCCGATCTCGATTTTATCCTGTTGGATCTGCTCCAGACTGAATTCTTGAAAGAATCCAATGAGTTGGCTTTGATGATCAATCGAAGTCTGGCTTCAAATTTAAAAATCCTCAATCGAGGTGTGGATCAGGCAGGTTTTGTGGTCTTGAACAAGGCCTATATGCCCTCAGTTTTAGTGGAGACCGCATTTATCTCCAACAAAGAGGAGGAAAAGCTTTTATCCAAAAGCTCTTTTAAGGATAAAATAGCTTTAGCTTTATACCAGAGCATATTAGATTTCAAGAAAAAATATGAAGTCAAAAAATGATGAAAAAATAGGAATATTTGACTCTGGGGTCGGAGGATTAACTGTGGCGAAAGAGATCTTTAAAATTCTGCCAGATGAAGATGTCATCTATTTTGGCGATACTGCCCGCTGTCCTTATGGACCAAGGTCTCAAAAGATCGTTCAGGAATTCTCTCTGCAGAATGTAAATTTCTTAGTGAGCCAGAAAGTTAAATTTATCGTGATCGCCTGCAACACCTCCTCCGCTTTTGCCTTAGATTTTCTAAAAGAAAGATTTGAAGTCCCTTTGATGGGGGTGATCGAGCCGGGTGCAAAAGCTGCAGTTAGTGCGACTGAAAATGGTCGGATCGGCGTCATCGGAACCATCGGAACAATATCCTCTCATTCTTACAAAGACGCAATTTATAAGTTTGATGAAAATATTGAAGTTTTTTCCCATCCCTGTCCCCTTTTCGTCCCCTTGGTAGAGGAGGGTTTTTTAGACAAAGAAGCGACCCATCTTATAGCTGAAGAATATTTGTCCCCCTTTAAAAAACAAAAAATTGACACTTTGATCTTAGGTTGCACCCATTATCCCCTTTTGAAAAAAGTGATAAAAGAGGTGATGGGTGAACGGATTAACTTGATCGACTCTGCTGAGGAGACAGCCCGGGAGGTAAAAAGATTTCTTTTAAAGAATAATCTTTTGAAAAAAAAGAGAGATAAACCATTACACAAGTTTTTCGTCTCCGACCAGCCGGAGAAATTCATCCAGATCGGTCAGAGATTTTTAGGGAAAAAAATAAAAGAAGCCCAAGTCATCGACATAAACAGATATTGACCATTGTACTGTCCGCCCAAGACCATATAGGCAGGGAATTTATCCTTGTGAAATGAAAATGAAAATAGTCTTAGCCACTAACAACAGAAATAAAATACGAGAGATAATAGAAATCCTATCCGCCAGGGGCGGATCCGCTTTCGGCGGAAAAGATTTGAAGGCTGAAATTCTCACTTTGAATGACTTCCCCAATTTTCCCAATCCAAAGGAGACTGGAAAAACAATGGAAGAGAATGCTATTTTAAAGGCAAAAGCGTGCTACAATTTCACCAAGCTTCCCTCTATGGCTGACGATTCTGGATTGGAGGTGGATGCTTTGAACAAAGCCCCTGGAGTAATCTCTGCCAGATTCGCAGGACCTAGATCTACCTATCATGATAACAATCTGAAATTGCTAAGACTTATGAAAGAAGTTCCTAAAGGAAAAAGAAATGCTACCTTCAGGTGTGTGGTTGCTATAGTTTTGGATTCGAATAACATCAAAGTTGTCGAAGGTAAAGTCAGAGGGATAATCACTGAGGAGGAAATCGGCCCATATGGTTTTGGCTACGATCCAGTTTTTTACTACCCAAAATTAAAGAAAACCTTCGCCCAATTGACACCCGAAGAAAAAAATCGAATAAGCCATAGAGCCATCGCTTTCCGAAAAGCAAAAAAAATATTGGAAGAGTTTGCAGACTTTGGAGTGTAAAGCTTCAGCTTTACCTTTGTTCATTCGGGAATTGGCATTCCCGAATATCGTATGGTGCGGGTCACCGGGATTCCGCCAAAGGCGGAAAAATCCAATTCCCGCACCAACTAAGACTTTGGAGTGTAAAGCTTCAGCTTCACCTTGTAGCGGCCCGCCTTTGGCGGGCCATTTTCTTTTTTGGAAGGCTAAAGCCTTCCACTACACCTAATAAGACTTTTCATAAGGAACCCAAACTCGACAAAAAACTAAACAAAAATCTCTTCACTACTCCAAACAATAAAACTTGACAACCCTCCTAAATCTTTTATATTTTCATCCGTAATAAATGGGTGGTGAGTGGTAATACCTACCACCTAAAACCTAATACCTAGATTCCGGGGTGTAGCGCAGGCTGGTAGCGCACATGGTTTGGGACCATGGTGTCGGAGGTTCAAATCCTCTCACCCCGAAAAAATCAGTGATAAAGTGATTAGTGACAAGGTAACTAATCACTACATCACTAATCACTTATTCACTAAACTCGCCCCCGTAGCTCAGGCGGATAGAGCATCTGCCTTCTAAGCAGAGGGTCGCCTGTTCGAATCAGGCCGGGGGTAGAAAGATCAGTAAATAGTTCACGGTTCATAGTTCATAGCGAAAAATCGGGGTGGGTTTCAATATGAACCAGCGACCATCAAAAAGAGTAAAGTAGCAAAATCACACAGAGCAAAGTCGAAAGGAAGATGTGGAGCGTATTAAGATACGTAATATCAGCTAAGGAGATTATATGCATAAAATTTGGGAGGCAAGCTCCTACTGCGATGCTTGTAAGAGTAAAATAGCACGAGCTGTTTACAGCGACAACATCAGAGAATTATCAGACAAGCAAAAGGAACAATGCCTAGAATATAGCAGACAATTACATCATTACGAGAAGCACCTTATGTGTTGGCGATGTAGAAAAAACATTAAAGTTGATCAGATAGAGAGTATAATACCTCTCCCGAATGGTCAAGCGGGAGAGCTGTGTAAAGACTGCGCTGAAAAATACCACAAGACAAAGTAGTCCTCAGGTGCCATATTAAAAGATGAGAATTTCTGAATAAAACTGTTTACTGTGGACTGTGAACTGTCGACTGGCAACACGGTGGGTGTAGCTCAGCTGGTTTAGAGCACCAGGTTGTGGCCCTGGTGGTCGCGGGTTCGAATCCCGTCACCCACCCCACTATCACTTTTCCTCATTGATTTTTTCTCTTTTCTTCGTAAATATTACAATTATTGAAGAAATAATGAGATGTCTGAGCTAACGTCTGAGCAAATCAGAAACGGTTTGAAGATCTCTGTTTGGGAGGGGGCTTTTGCTACTGTGCACTTGACCCTGACCAGTGGTGTTTTTTTGGTTGGCTATGCACTCTTTTTAGGAGTGAACGACTTTCAATTGGGGCTTTTAGCTGCTCTCCCTTTTCTTGCTCAGATGGTTCAACCTTTCGCCGCATTATTAGTTGGAAACCTGAAGAAAAGAAAAACCTTTACTTTGATTGGCTCGATCTTTTTTCGAGGGATCTGGATTTTTTTAGTTTTTCTACCCTTTCTTTTTTTAAGCAAGAATCATAAAATCTCTTTATTCCTTTTTATTATCGCCTGGAGTGCAGTGGTGAATAATTTTACCACAGTCTCCTGGCTTTCCTGGATGTCAGACTTAGTTCCAGAAAAGATTCGGGGTCGTTATTTTGGAATCAGATATGCTATCTTGCAATTGGTTACTATGGTTGTCTATTTCGGAGGAGCGAAATTAGTTGACTATTGTAAAAGTCTAAAGCTGGATGAAATCCACTTCAGGTTATTCGATTTTTCCGGTTTTACAAATCTGTCCATAGTAGGATTTATGTTAATATTCGCTATTGGCGTAATTGCGGCACTTTTTGCCGGCCTTTTGCTTTCTTTGCAGCCGGAACCTTTTTTCCATCATTTTTCAAACAAGGCCGGATTTAAAGATCTATTGATTCCGTTCAAAGATAAAGATTACCGGAAGCTAATTCAATTTTTTGTCTGGTGGTCTTTAATTGTGGGTATTTCAGCACCCTTTTGGGGAGCGCATATGCTTAAAAATTTACATCTGGATTATTACCTGATTTCCCTTTTTTCCATAGTGAGCGGAGCAGTCAGCTTAATTTCTCATCCGTTTTGGGGGAAAATGATCGATCGATATGGATGCAAACCGGTTTTAAAATTTAATCTTATTTTCATAATGTTCATCCCCTACTTATGGTTTTTCGTCACTCCCCAAAATTATTTCTTGCTCTGGGTGGACGCTTTGATGGGTGGAATCTTCTGGGCGGGATTTAGTTTAGCCATCTTCACCATAGTAATCCAAATTTCTCCTCAAGAAGGAAGGCCCTACTTTCTGGCTTCCACTTACTTTGTAAATGGGTTATTCACTTTTTCAGCCTCATTCGTCGGCGGAGTGATCGCCCATCAACTTTCCGGATTCAGATGGCAGATTTATGGACAGACCTTGGTAAATTTCCATATTTTATTTTTTCTATCCGCCCTGGGAAGATTGTGGGGATTGTTTGTTTTGGGGAAAATAGTTGAGCCAAAAAGTAAACCTGTTACCCAAATGGTAAGCGAATTAGGTTATCATTTTGGAAAGAAAATCCCCGGCGGAGCAAAGGTTTGGGAGAAAATAGAGGAAGGTCTGGGAGTTTTAGGTTATCAAGTGGGAGAAAGAAAAGAAAATTTAAGATAAGTCTTTTTAGATTAAAGAAAAATCTGATGAATCAAGGCTTGAGACTTTACATTGAAAAAGAGCCTAAAAAAAGGCTGTTGGCCAAAAGTCAATGCTCAAAGGGAAACATATGAATAAGGGATATGGCGCGTAGGCAAGCCTTTATGGCTTGCCTGCCATCCGCCTATATATGAAGATTGCGTGAAAGATCGACACAAATAACAGGGTTCGATAAGAAAGGGTCGAGTAAACGCCTATAGATAAGTCTGGTTCATATATATGAAGGAGGGTGCTACTCTTTAAGGAAGGTTTTTGGAATATTTATTTTGAAATTCATCCTTGTCTAATATCAATAAATCTTTAGGCCCACCTTACTCCAAGGTGGGTCTAAACCCGTAGCGTCCGACCATAGTGTCGGACGTTTGTTTTTAATAATCTGGTAAAGACTGAATTCAAAATAGTAGGTCGGGTTGTGATGCATATGGAGAGGGCTACCCGACACCCGGCTATTACCCTTTAGACAATGCCTCTTAGATGGGTGAATAGGGTTATTTTGTTCCTTAATTTTGTCTCTCTTAATAGTATCTTATACAAACAAGGGAATCGCCCAGGATTATGATAAAAATAGATCTCGTCATAATCGCGCAGTCTTCGTTCGAAATACTTTAGGAGTTTTTTGAATTCACGTTCCGTAACTTTGTCAGGAGGCTTTTCATACCATTTATGCTTAATTTTTGGGAACCAGACACTATACAAATCTGAGAATATTGCCCATTTTACCTTTTTCTTCTCACATTGCTCCATAAATCTTCGAATCGGAGTTGCTGTATAAAATTTATCTGGGGTTACTTTCTTGCCGGAATATTTTAACGAACTGTTTTTCTTAGCGGAACAATGAGTTAAATAGATTCTCATTTTGTTTCTCCAAGTTACATATGGCTGTGCAGAAAACACCTAATCTACTTTGTGAACATTCCGGTGTAAAGGATACTATAACAAATAGCGTAAGCTGGTAGCATTTGCATATTTACCATTATTTGGAGTTGCCTCTCATACCATCTAAAATAAAGAGGTATCTCTGGCACCTCGTCGGGTTGTCTGCCAAATTTACCCGCAAGGTACTGAGCCATAGCAGTCAGATTGAAAAGCGCTACACTCCTCTCTCTTTGTTCCTCTCTTTCATCTCGGTACCAACCACGTTCGGATATCATATATACACTGAACAAAGAATCATTCTGAAAAAGACAGCCTGTTTCAACAAACTTAAGAGGGTAACCACTCTTATCAATTGCACCAGCAAAAACAATTGTTGTATATCTATTGCCAGAAGTAGTATCTCTTTTAGTTTCTTCACTTACAACTTTCAACCCAGCCTTGGAACAAACTTCTTTGACTTCTTTTATAGATGATGTGAATTTCAAACCAGCGAAGCTGGAAGCCAAAACAGGTTCTTGAAATATCAATGTGTAAGAAAATATTAGTAATAAACACCCAGTTATTAAAAGCAAAGTTTTCATCATGCACCCAGGTCTTATGTTATCGTCTATATGATTTAATCGGAATCCTTAAAGGAACTCTTTAGCTTTCAGAAAGGTAAAAATGTTTCGAGTGAGCAAAAAAAGGTGGATAGGCTTAGTTTTTGTGTTCCCGCTGGATTTTGTCATACAGCGGATGCTAAGCATCAAAGCCCTGGGTTCAGGGACCCAGGGCTACCCACTTTAATGGTGATAATGTCCATTCGATAGGTCAACGCGAGTCTTGCTCGTGACCAAGATGATGCCCCAGCAAGTCCACCGAAGATGGAACTGGGGCATTATCAGGGATAACTGTTGGAGTAGCGAAACTTGTTTCGCGCCTGTCTTTTAAAAACGCAGAGCCTCGCAAAAGCTGGATCTCCACTTTGTTTCAACAAGCTCTGCCACTCCGATCTGTCCTGACAGGTTGAAAACCTGTCCAACCATTTTCTCAGCGTCCTCACTCCTGTGAGGACGTTCTTTCGTTGCCACGGGAATGGCAACGCTACAGTCTCAACGCCTTCAGGGCTTTGATTTTTTCGGACCTCTCGATTTTTGCTTTCTTTATGGCTTTACTTAAAATCTCAATCGATTGATCATAGGTTTCCTTCTGGACCGGATAAGGGTAGCCGTCTTTTCCTCCGTGAGCAAAGGAATATCTGGCTGGGTCTTTCCAGGAGGGCTTGGTGCTATAGATTAGCTCGGAGATTAAGCTTAAAGCTAATATGGTCTTGGGACCTACACCGGATAAACCTAACATCTTTTCAAAATCCTCTGGCTTTCTTTCATTGATGCTTCTTAAAATTTTGTCTAATCTTTTAACATCAAAGTTCACCGGATAAATTGGATGGGACTTTGGCAAAATTAATGTGTTCAATTTTTTCAGGTCTCTCAATAGAGTTGGGAAATTTTCTTTAACTAATTCCACATTCATCTCTCTGGTGGCTTTACTTACTTTAGCGGTTAAGTCCAGGGTGGTTGATCTTTTCTCAGTACAGATAGCGGTATGGGGTTCTTCAACGAAATCATTCAAAGATGAGGAAAGCCAGTGGTATCTTCGTGCAGCTCTTAAATCCAGGTTCATCCCCTGCTGGAATACCGCCCAGTCTCCTTTGCGGGTGAAGATAAAATTGTGATGATAAAGCTGAAAACCATCCTGCAGGGCAGAGGTATCGACTTTGGCGCTCATCTTGGAAGCATATACCAAATTCTTAATTTTCTCCTGTGGCAAAGATAGAATTTCTCCGAAACTTTCTATTTCATAAGGTGTTTTTCTTGAGGTTCCACCTTTACCCCCAGCAACAACCAAACCTAACTCTTTTTCTAATCCTTTTAGCCCCTCTTTCAATGCTCCACCCACTGTAGTTGTAACCCCGGAGGAGTGCCAATCAAAACCTAAGACACAGCCAAAGGACTGAAACCAGCAAGGGTCTGAGACCCTTTTTAAAAACTCCTCTGCCCCAAAATCGGAGACTATTATTATGGTAATCTCCCGGGCAAGTTTCTTCATCCTCTGGAAAAGCCAGACTGGCGCCTTTCCGTAGTGTAAAGGGAGATATGCTATTCCAGTGCGCATAGAAATTGTAATGAACAGACAAGAATGTCTGTTTTACTGGGTGTTAGACAGTAGGCCAGACATTCCTGTCTGACCCGGATGAACAGGCAAGATGCCTGACCTTCCAGTTATTCCGATAGAACTCTTTTCTTATTACCATTAGGTCAGGAGTTGAAATCCTGCCCCAACTTATTAACGTCGATGATAAATCCATGACGCTTCGTTCAATAAAACTCTTTTTAACTTTTATTTTC
>Ga0315291_10006733_pt1 | contig 14242 bp, 10 predicted proteins | sample YL17G12_20_MG_FD_203070 | JGI IMG/M metagenome (GOLD analysis project Ga0315291, IMG submission 203070) | Sediment microbial communities from Yellowstone Lake, YNP, Wyoming, USA - YL17G12_20 | ecosystem: Environmental > Aquatic > Freshwater > Lake > Sediment | place: USA: Wyoming | collected...
ACTGCTCCCCGAACAGGTCCGTCTCGGTCTCTTCCCTGAACGTCGTCTTGATGATGCCCGCCCTTGCCCCGCCTATCCCGTTGCCCCACGCAAGGGCCGTATTCAGCGCATCGCCCGTCGCGTCCTTTGCCACCGCCACAAGACACGGCACTCCGCCGCCCTTTTGAAACTCGCTCCTCACCAAATGCCCCGGCCCCTTCGGAGCAATCATAACCACGTTATTGCCCTTTGACGGCACGATATACTTGAAATGAATGTTGAAGCCGTGACAGAACCCAAGCGTCTGGCCCGCGGCAAGATTCGGCTTAATGTGCCCTTCATAAACCTTTGCCTGTATAACGTCCGGCAGTGTGATTATTATCAGCGACGCGCCGTTCATAGCCGTCTTGATGTCACCGGGCGTAAAACCGTGCTCAACCGCTATCTTGTAATTCGGCGTCCCCGGCAGCTCTGCAACGGCCACCTCTATCCCGCTGTCACGCAAATTCAAACTGTGTGCGTGCCCCTGGCTTCCGTAGCCGATGATTGCCGCCTTCTTGCCCTTCAACGGCTCAATCGGTGCATCATTCTCATAAAATATTTTCAACGCCATTGTGTCTTTCTCCTTATCTTAATTGCCTCAATTACCCCCGCGTCTCGTTTTGCGAAGCCCCCGTAGGGGGCGAAGCAAAACGGCGGGGGCGGTTGTTACCTCACATTAACGTTTCTTTTGAATCTCCGCTTTCCTGTGGTGAGCTTGTCGAACCAGTCGAAGGAGGCGGGAATCCATTTTTCTTTTCTTCTGTCATTCCTGCAAACCTGTCCCAAGCTTTCCTGTGGTGAGCTTGTCGAACCAGTCAAAGGAGGCAGGAATCCGGAGATTGGGGCTTACCCTTTCATATTTGCCTTACTTCATGGTTTTTCGCACGTTCACCGACCGGCCAACCCGACGCTTGCGGTTTATCATCTGCCGGCCTTTCTTCGTCCGCATCCGAACCAGAAACCCGCTCTTGCGGTTTCGCTTTACCTTGCTCATCCGATGTTGTTCCATCTCGATTCTCCTTACTCATTCAATTTTATCCGCCACGGGCGGAAACAAGTCAGTTCAATCACCGGCAGAATTATACACCGCAATCCCGAGGATTCCAACTTTTTGCCTTTTTACTTTTACACTTTTACTTTGCCTGTATTGCTAATCCCCGCTGGCATTTTCCTGCTCGCCTGCTGTCTTCTCCTGTCTCGGCATCGCTATCGTCCCCGTCCTCGCCACGTTCTTTATCCCGTAAGGCCGGCACATCTCGATAAACGCCTCGATTTTCTCTTCAGGCCCGCTGATTTCGACCATAACCGACTTTTGCCCTATATCCACCACCTTGCCCTTAAAGGTCTCTATCAGCGCCAGTATCTCCGCCCTTTTCTCCGCCGGCGCCGCTATCGTTATCAGCATCAAATCGCGCGCAACGACCGGCTGGCCCGCGTAATCCTGCACCTTCACAACGGGTATTATCTTCGCAAGCTGCTTGCGCACCTGCTCCACGACCCTGTCATCGCCGACCACAACGATAGTCATTCGGCTCAACTGCGGGTCTTCGGTCCGCCCGACGACTAACGAATCGATATTAAACGCCCTCGCCGCGAACATCCCCGCAACGTGCGCCAAAACTCCCGGCTTGTTCTCAACCAACGCGCTTATTATATGCTTCATAGGTCTTACCTTTTTTACTTTTTATCCGTGTAATCCGTGGTTCCTTTCTACGACATACTCTCTAAAAGGTCCAGTCCGTCCATCTCATTCAAGCTCTTGCCCGCCGCAACCATCGGCCAGACATTCTCCTCGCGTTCCACCTTAAAATCAACAACGCAGGGCCTCTTTTCGCCTAACATCTTCTTAATCGCCTTCGGCACGTCGGCCTTCTTCTCAACCATGATGCCGACCGCGCCCAGCGCCTCCGCGACCACCGCGTATTCAGGATTTGCCAGGTAGCTCTTCGAGTAACGCTTGTTGTAGAAAAGCTGCTGCCACTGGCGGACCATCCCCATATACCCGTTGTTTATGATGCAGACCTTTATCGGCAGCTCATACTGCACCGCCGTCCGAAGCTCCGTCATTGTCATATTAAAGCTGTGGTCGCCGTCAATATCAACAACCGTCGCATCCGGCCTTGCAATCTGCGCCCCTATTGCCGCAGGCAGTCCGTAACCCATCGTCCCCAGGCCGCCCGAGCTGATAAATTGCCTCGGCCTGCGGAACCGGTAAAACTGCGCCGTCCACATCTGGTTCTGACCGACGCCGGTCGTTATTATCGCGTCGCCGCCCGTCAGCTCGCAAACCTGCTCTATAACGTATTGCGGCTTGATGTTCGTTGACTTCCTGTCGTACGCAAGCGGGTATTTTCGCTTCCACTGCGCTATCTTTGCAAACCACTCCTTGCGCTCACGGTATTCAACCTCCTTAATCAGCTCCGCAAGTATGTATTTCGCGTCGCCCACGACCGGGATGTCCGCCCGAACGTTCTTCGCTATGCTCGCCGGGTCGATATCTATGTGGATGACTTTCGCGTTCGCCGCAAACGTCTTTAACTTGCCTGTAACCCTGTCGTCGAATCTGGCGCCGACCGCAATGAGCAAATCGCACTCATGAACCGCGTAATTCGCATAAGCGGTCCCGTGCATACCTAACATATCTAACGACTCCGGCTCGTTCTGGTCGTAACTGCCTAATCCTAACAGCGTCATCGTCACCGGTATATGCGCCTTTTTAGCAAGCGCCCTCAGCTCTTCGCCGGCGTTTGCGATGACAATACCGCCGCCGACGTAAAGCACCGGCTTCTCGGATTTGTTTATCGCCGCCGCTGCCATCGATATCTGCCGCGAATGCCCCTTTAGCTTCAGCCGATACCCCGGCAGCTTCATCTCGACCGGGCCACCGAAACTGCACTTGGCAACCTGCACGTCAACAGGCAAATCTACGACGACCGGTCCTGGCCTGCCCGTCGAGGCAATATGGAACGCCTCCTTGATTGTCCTCGCAAGGTCTTTAACGTCTTTGACAATGCAGTTGTATTTAGTAACCGGCCGGGTAATACCCGTCGTGTCTGCTTCCTGAAACGCGTCGTTGCCAATTAGCTCGGTGCGGACCTGCCCCGTTATGGCGACAATCGGAATTGAGTCCATCATCGCCGTCGCAAGGCCCGTAACTATATTACACGCGCCGGGGCCGCTGGTCGTAACTATCACCCCGACCTTCCCGCTTGCACGCGCGTAGCCGTCTGCCATATGACAGCCGCCCTGCTCGTGACGTGGGATTATAAACCTGATTGGCGCATCATACAGCCGGTCGAAGAAGGGCAATATAACCCCGCCCGGATACCCGAACATTGTATCGACGCCTTCTGCTATCAGCGATTGAACGACAATTTCAGCGCCTGTAAGAATTGGGAATTTCTCAGCCGAACTGGCCGACTGTGAAGAATCGGACTTCATTTATGGACTCCTTCTATATTCCGGATACTACAGTTTAATGGGCCGTTTTGCAGGGCCTGCCTATCCCGCCACAGGATTGACCTGCCCGGACAAAGTTATTTGCCCAACCATAATCCCGTATTTTTGCTCAATTGTAGTGTTTACGAACTACCCTGTCAATTGTTTTCGGCAAATTTTCCCCTCCCTATCACAAATTACCAGCCCTGCCCCCATCGAAATTCGTATAAAATTATGTGGGCAGAACAGCAACTTAAGCTTGTGGTAAGCTTGTCGAATCCACTATAATGGCAACCCGTCATTAACGAAAATTTGGAGACCAACTATGTGCGAACAATGCGGCTGTGGAGAAAATAAAGCCCAAAATACCTTCGAGCAGAAGGTCAAAATGATAATCGACTCCATAAGGCCCAATCTGCAAAGTCACGGCGGCGACGTCGAATTAGTCGCCACAGAAAACGGCAGCACTGTAAAAGTCCGCCTTCAGGGCGCCTGCTCCGGCTGCCCCGGCGCACGTATGACCCTCAAAATGGGAATAGAACGACTCCTACGGGAAAAAATCCCACAGGTCAAGGAAGTCATCGCCGTTGATTAAACATCTCTCACAAAAAGACCCGCCGCTTTCCTGCTGTTGCTGCGATAGTGGAAATTTATAAGTCTGTAAAGGCCGGGATTGCGAATCAGAACACGTCTTGAAGGATCGTCCCTCCTGAAAAATCTGTTCTGGAAAAACCCTGATATTCATACCGCAAAGGCAATTATTATAATACCTTTTTGCCGACGGCAATCAGGGAAAGGTAAAAAGCTCTACCGATTTCCTGTCATGCCGCATTCAGCCCCCCTATCGGTGGGTAATTTGGACAACTTCAATAATTGCAGGGCTGTTTTTGCCGATATAGAGAAGTGGACTCTTGCCGGGAGAGCGAGCGAGTATATAAAGCACCAGCCGTAGCGGGCAAGGAAACAAACATATTTAAGCCTTTGGCCTGAATTTAATGGACAACAACACATCTATCGCAAAAGGGGCTCTGGGGGCCTGTGGGTGTTTCTCTATCATATCGGATAGATCTCAGGAGGCTATTGCCGTTCTGGATACCAAAGGGGTGGTGCATTACACGAACGCGGCCTGGGTGAGAATGCACGGGTTCGAAAAACGCAGCGAAATTGTGGGCAAGCGTATCAGTGACTTCCATAATAAAGAGCAGATATCCGAATACATTCTGCCTTTTCTGCAGGAGGTGGGGCAGCGGGGACAAATCGGCGGTATTGTCGGGCATATGCGCAAAAACGGAACGACGGTGCCGACGAGCACAACTATGGTGGCCCTGAAAGATGAAACAGGCAGAATGCGGGCGGTGATTGTATTCGCAACGGATATCAGTGAGCTGGAACAGCTAAAGGAGGATATCAGAGCTCTTAAGGGGGAAGCCGAGAAGCGGACGGCGGAATTGACGTCATCGGTAGCACAACTGGAAGAGCGGGCCAAAGAGCTGAAGATAGTGGAAAGTCTTCTCGGCGCCCGTGGAACGGAACTGTCGTCGGTCAACAAGAAATTATGGCAATATATGGCGGAGATCGAACAATCGCATGAGCAGGTGCAGGCGTTAAAAGCAACGCTTGTTGAGAAAGACAAAGAGATGGCGGAGCTGCGGAGCCAGTTACAACGGCAAAACGCGGAGCGGATGCGGCAGGAGCAACATTGGAAAACGTAATATAGCGAGCTTACAACCGCAATCAAACAATTGCGCCACGAGGTGATAGATATGAAACATCAGGAAGTGGAGTATCTTGATGATATCGAAGAAGATTCCGAACTGGTTGGCGCCAAGTGTGGGCTGGACTGGGAACAGCTCAAGCAGTTGAGCAGTATGGCCAAGAAGTTCTCCGGTGAGTAGCAGGCCAAACCCGATAATTTTCAAAATCAACAAGTCTTTACATGCCGGCCTGAATTGAATCCCGCCACATTTTTGTCCTCGGCCCCCCATTTTCTGGCGAGGGGGCCTGTGGGCAAAAATGCTTGCTCTTTAAAAGTGAAAATTATTTTGATAACCATTGACACGGCTCTGCTTCATAGGATTACACTGATTTTTGGGTCCCCTGTACCAGACCCAAGGAGCAGCACTCGGGGATATCGGCTGCGCTACGAGGTGCGGGGGCATTTCGATTTTTGTCTTTGAATTTTGGGTGTTTTTGGGTTATATGCTATTGGCTGATATTAGACACGGATTTACACAGTTTATAATTCATTTCCGCCTACGGCGGACAAGCCCAGGGGCTAAATACAAAAAATCTCTGCGGTCTCCGCGGTTAAAAAACAACCTCACGGGAATCAAAGACGGGGCCATCTTTGCAGCAGAGTTTGTAGATTTCGCCGGCGCCGTCGGCTTTGCATTTGACGGCGCAGCTTTGGCAAAGTCCTATGCCGCAGGCCATCATTTCCTCCATACTGATTTGGCAGTCGATTCGCTTTTCGCGAGCGAGTTTGGCGATACTCGCCAGCATTGAACGCGGACCGCAGGCGTAGATAATTGTCTGGGGGGGGTCGATATTATTCTGGTTGAGCCAGTCCAAAAGACAATTCGAAACCAGCCCTTTGAAGCCCGCGGAGCCGTCGTCGGTCGCGACGAATGAGCTTATGCTGTATCTGCCAAACTCCGCGAGCCAGAAACCAAGCTCGCGCGAGATACCATCCAGCCGTTTTTCAAAAGGCAGTTCGCCTGCGGTTTTGGCGCCCGCGAATGCGATTGCGTCAATGGTCGGGGATTCGGCGGTCAACACCTGCGCCAGATGTTCTAAGGGGGGCGAACCCATACCGCCCGCGATTAGCAGCGCCTTTTTTTTGCCCTGCGGTATTGAAAAGCCATTGCCCAAAGGCCCGATGACGCTAATCGATGCGCCCTTAGTCAGTGTCGTCATCCGCAGCGTCGCAGGTCCCAGCACGCAATAGACAACCTCGGCGGTTGTCGTGCCCTTGTCCTTTACTACTCTTGCAAAGCTGAAAGGCCTGCGCAAAAGGATTTGTCTTGCCGCTGCGTCTTTTAATTCTTCCGGAATCGCCTCCGGCGCGGGCAGCGCGATATTTGAAACGTCAAACTGGGCGAACTGCCCCGGCCTTGTGGCGCCAAACGCCTCCGCGGCGGCGCCTGTAAACTGCAGACCCAGCCGATAAAACTTATCCCCCACCTTCTTATTGAAGGACACCTTCGCTTCAAACGGCCCTTTTGTTGGTTCGACTCTTTCGGCTACGCTCCCTTCGACTTTGCTCAGGACCGGCAAGACAGGTTTACTCACCACGGGTTGTGTTGGCTGCCCATCTGTCATAATTTATCGTCCTTATTTACCGCCGAAAGGGTATAGAAAATCGGCCGGCTATGCAACTGCAAACCGGCCGAAAGTCATAATCTGCAATTTGTTACTTCGCAAACATAAGCGGGCTGAACAGCAGATACAAAAGCAGCGTCAGCAAAATGACAACCACGCCCGCCATTGCCGCGCCTTTGGACGATTTGACGTCAATAGACGTCTTATGCTCGAACTGCATCGGCTGCGCCAGCGGCTTTGCCAGCGTGATAGTCGCCATTACAATCAGCACCAGGGCAAAGCATATCGCCATACGATTAAGGAACTGTATCGAAGGCACAGCAACCTTCAGCGCGCTATACGCGACGATATTGGTTACAAGGCCGACGATGCCGCAAATCCGAGGCGCTCTTCGCACAACAAGCCCGAAGGCGAACACCGCCAGAACGCCAGGCGAAATCAATCCCTGGCTTTCCTGGATTATCGTAAAGATGCTGTTGCTTATCTTGGGGTTGCCCAGCTGCGGCGCCAGTATCACGGCGAAGACCGCAAAAATCACCACAGTCACCCGTCCCAGGAATACAACTGCCTGTTGCGACGCCTGCGGGGAAATATGCTTTTTATATATATCCATCGCAAAAATTGTCGAGGCGGCGTTGAGCATCGCGGCAAGCGAGCTAACAACCGCTCCCAGCAGCGCCGCCAGAACAAAGCCGACAAGCCCGACCTTCTGAGGCAAAACGTTGCCTAAAAGCTGGCCGAGGGCGGTATCGTATTTGTACGCGGTCAGTTTCTCTGTTGTAACGGTTTTGCCCGCCGCTTTTGCGGCCTCTTTTGTCTTCTCATCGTATGCCTTTACCTCCGCATATAGTCCCGGGAAAGTGCTCGGCAGCGATTTATCCTCCGTCTCAAATACGGTAAACTCGGAAGGCATGGTCTGGTCGAATTTTGCCTGATTTATCGGCAGCACAAAGGGACTGGCAACCTTCACCTGCTTAATCGCCGCATCATTGTCATAAATCGCCAGCATAAATCGCCCCGGCCCGCCCTTTGGCGAGGTCTCGCCTTTGGCGGACTGCCATTGTGTAATTGCCTCTTCGGTCGGCGATTTTACAATCTCCACCAGCGTTGTCTGTGGGTTGGCCTTAACGTATTTCGCAATCAATGGGGCATTGTCGCGTGCCGCCTCAAGCTGCATATCACCCGAAAACAGGTTAAAGGATATAATTCCGGGTATCACAATCACCAGCGGTATCAAGAGCTTCAAAAACGCCGCGAAGACAATGCCCTTCTGCCCCTGCGACAGCGACACCGAGCCAAGCGTTCTCTGCGTGATATACTGGTTCAGGCCCCAGTAATAAAAGTTGGGTATCCACAAGCCCAAAAGCAGGGCCGTCCAGGGCAGGATGCTGTCGGTTTTCGGCAAATACATATTCATACGAATGCGGTTCAAATCCCAGAATCGCTCGATGACCCCGACGTTTTCCTTCAGCGATTCAACAACAACCGCACCGGTTCGAACGTCCACAATCCTTGCTGCCTCCGTTGCGACACTGAGCTTATCGAAGGCAAACCACATTATCACGCCGCCGCCTAATATCAGGGCGCTACCCTGAATCAAATCGGCCCAGGCACAGGCCTTGAGGCCGCCGGCCACGACGTATATCATCGCTATCAGTCCGATTACAAGCGAGCCGGTCAGGAGAGGCACGTTATAGCCCATTTTGCCGGCAAGCGTCCGCATTGTAAGAGCGCCCGAATACGTTACCGCACCGACCAGCAGGACGTAAATCAGGATTGTCATAACGGCCATAAGCGTCCGAGCGGCCGAGTTAAAGCGGTACTCGAGGAATTCCGGCATAGTGTAAATACCGGCCCTGAGGAAATAAGGCAAAAACGCAAACGCAATCACCACGAGCGTTATCGCCGCCATCCACTCATAGCTGGCAATCGCCAGCCCGACGTGACTTGCGGCGTTGCCGCTCATTCCCACGAACTGCTCGGTCGAGATATTGGCTGCTATCAGCGAAAAGCCAATCAGCCACCAGACCAGTCCCCTTCCGGCCAAAAAGTAGTCCTCGCCGGTCTTTTCGTGCCGGCTCTTGCCTATTCCTACAATCAGCACCGTTGCGACAAACGCGAGGAACACCGCAATGTCCGCTATACCCAACTGCATAAGCAATCCTTTCCGACTACGGCTCGGCACTTTTGCCAAGACGAGCCCATCATTATATTGACTTAGTCCAAAATACTTTTAAATACGACTCTGCCTACGCCGAGACGAGTCCTATTCTGCCCTCAAAAATTGTTCACAAGCCGTTTTCACGGATTTGCAAAATTATAGTCCATTTGCCCGACAAGGCAACCCCGCACTTATTTTGGAATCGGGATATTTGACCTGACGGCAAAGCGTCAAAAATGGGGGGATTGTAACAAGGTAGCAACTTTACGGACCAAAATAAGTGCTGGGCATAAAACCCGGAAGGGCCGGGTGCCTGTCCTACCCAATAGTCCAGGTTACGCCGGCCCTTCACTCGCGGCGGGTAATCTCAGCCATTTTGTGTGTAGTTTCGGCTTCGCGGCGCCAAAATGACCGGGGTGTGGAAACCCGCCAGTTGTTTTCCATAATATTAAGTCCTCGAATACCCTCTGGCGTTACAGGTTTTCTGCGGTTTTTTTCAGATTTTTGAAAAAATTGCGGGAAATGTGCGGCAAGCAAAGCCCGGCCCGACGCAAAGTGAGTCACCTCTGCTCAGATCAAGGCCATGTTTCCTGTTTTATAACTTCGTAGTTTGCATTCAGCTTTTCTTGTAATAAAACTATCGATGCAAGACGGCGTGCCATTTCTGTAACATATTCAGCTTCTTCAACCTTCAGACCCCGCCCAAGCATCGCTTTTTCACGATAACTCAACCACTTCTTAATAACCTGATACCCGCCGATATAATACTCCCACACGCATTTCGGAACATTTTCCCAATACGCCGCACCATTCAAATAAATGTCCAGCGTCTCATCCCCAAACACCTTTCTTAATTCCTCATCCTCCTGCTTTCGCTCCTCATATCTCCCTTTCCCCGGCATGCACACGCCACCTTTACCCGCATGCCCCCATCCCGCCGTCAAATCAAGTTCCCCCTTCTCTGGCCGTATCGTCCCTCCCTCAACTCTCGTGATAACACCGATACCCTTCAACAGTTCATTAATCTTTCCCTTTGTAATACCTTCAACCGGCTTTTCCGTATCAAGCAGCGAAGCAACACGTTTCCCTAATTCCGCCGACTCCAATAAACCCTTCTTTGTCCTCGGCAACGGTATCCTCGGCCAGTCCTGTCGTATCCCTTCCGCATTCTCTTCCAAATATGCAGGGCTGTATCCAATCGCCAACGTGTGCATCCAGATCAGTTCTGAAATCTCCACGTTTTTGTCTGGATCGCCTAAGCTTAATCCTTGTAAATATTCTCTTGCAACATCCGATAAATTCGCCGGGTATTCGACAAACATATTATTGGTTACATCGCCTTTTTTCCGTTTACTGGGCTCACGATAAATACGTATTGGAGAATGATAAGAATGCCCCCTTATGCAATCAAAATCACCCATTGCTCTCGTAAAGTAGATAGGCACTCCTTCAGGACTCGCTACGCCCGCTGGCCGAGATATGAGAAATGAATTACCGTCAAAATTATGTTTGAAAAGAGCTGGCCTTGGTTCATTCCATAATGGCCGGACAGGACAGTAATAACACCATTTTGTTTCATAAGGTCGTAGAAGGTATCTTTTTATTCGGTCATCATCGTATTTTTCAATAGCTGTAACTTTTCCCCTTGCCGTTTTCGCGTCAAACCGTGCTGCGTTTTTTGTCAATTTATGATTAATCGAACATAGGTATTCCCACGAGTTCTCAGGATCAAAATATTGCTGCATTTTTTCAGCAAGGGCAGATTGACTGTCATCAATAAGTACAAATCCCCGATTTTCTTTATACCCTGTTATTGGTGATATCTCAGAAAGCGAATTTAGCAAAGGCCATTCAAGATAATGTTCTGATATTTTTGAAGGTCGAAATGAATACTTGTTGCTTTTGTTTGGCTGGGCTTTTTTATATCTTTTCTCAAAATTCTTTAGGTTTAGACTATCAAGCAAATCTTTTCTTTTCGTTTCGCCCCAATAATGTTGAAAGTAAACTGTCGGCTTATGTTCTTGGTCTTTTTTTAGAACCATTACACTGATTGCTGTCCCAACTTTTATACCTACTGGATGTTGCTCCGTAGAAAAAACGCTCGGGTCTGGTTTTCCCTCCGGGGTTAGTTTCCCCGTCTCCCGGCTGTCTCCGTTCATGCAATCTATCCAGATTTTATCAAATTCTTTTAAGAAATGTTGTCGCATAGCAACGAATGAGTCACGATATAGATAAGAAAAGTTGGAGATATATGAGACAATTCCATTTCCGCTCTTTACTATTCGCCTCTCGGCAATACGAAAGAATCTTATATAAGGGTCATCAAGATTAAATTTCTTTATTCCCCATCCACCTTTCTTGACTGGCTTGGTCAGCCCCTCTTTGTATGGTTCTACCAATCCGCCTTCTTCTTCCGGGCTTATCCCCGCAAACGCATTATATGGTGGATTACCAAGAAGAACGAGTATCGGGGCTTCACGTTTCACATAATTTGCAGCATCTCGTTCTTGTATAAGTTCCGGAAAAAGCGGCAATGTGTCCTTTGGCTTTGTTGGCGGTTCCCAGCCCGTAAGGGCATTCGTCAAATATACCCCTGCTCGCTCACTGCCTTCCGCGTTTAATGGTGCGCCAATCGTCCGAAGCATCAATCCAATCTGTAAATGCGAAATCACAAACGGCGCAGGCAATATCTCAAATCCGAACACCCTTTTTCTCGCCGCCTCCTTAACACTCTGCGCAGTAAGTGCGCTGGCCCCTTTTTCCGCAAGCGTCTTGTGTATTCGCTTAAGCACCTCCACCAGATATGCCCCAGTTCCGCAACAAGGGTCTAGAACAATTACCTGTTCGTCCGCCAATCCATCGGCGATATTCAACTCTTCTCGCAATACTCTGTCCACTCGCTCGACCTGATATTTCACTATTTCCGGCGGCGTGTACCATACCCCAAGGTCTTTTCTCAATTCCGAGTCGTATTCCTTCAAGAATGGCTCGTAGAAATACTGAACCGCATTCTCTTGCTCGAACTTGCTGAAAAAACTCGCCCGGTCCACGCGATTAAGAACCATCCCCGCCCAGTCAAGAACCTCGTCTATCCCTAATGGTTTCAGACGATTCGGCGTTGCTATTTGATCGAACAAATTCTTTATCATTGGCACATGCAACGTCCAGGCAGCATCATGCCAGTTAAATTTAGCATCCGACTGGCCCCGATGCTCACTGCTCCACAGCACCCAGGACGAGAACACCCCGTAAAAAAGTGTCTGCACCAGCGTTGCCTGAAAGAAATGCTCGCCCTTCTCCCTTTCAAACTTCATTCCCAGCGCCTCTTCCAGGGCATTTTTCAATCCCGCCAAAGCCGGCAGATTTTTGCTCTGATCCACCCGTATTCTTGCCTCTCGAGCGAACGACGCAAGAAACCACGCCAAAATCTCCGGTTCTGTCAGCGGCGCTTCATAAAGCATTGCCCTGCGTAAAAAATCGACAAATCGCCCGCCTTGTTCTTTCGCGGCTTTTTGAGGGTGTTCCAGAATATCTCGAAACTTGCTTTCGCTTTCCGCCATCCGGTACGATTCAAGACGCACTGGTTTGCCGTCATCGCTCCGTCCAACTAATACAAAATCCCTGAAATTAGTAACAAGAACTAATCCGTATCTGTTCCAATATTTAGAAACCTGCGCACTATCCGTTCGTGCAAAGGAATCATCCTTCCACGGCTTGCACTCTATTGCACCCCGCTCCGGAGGTCGCCCCTCTATCGGTCGCGAATCCTTTGAACTCTGAAATTGGTTTGCTGTGAAAAATCCAAAGTCCGGCGTGCCTGCCCCTGTATCTTTTAATTGCCCTACACACCGCACCCGTGGCTTCAACGCTTTTCCTGCTTCATTCAGTAGGGACTCCAGCGCCCCGTAGTATGATGCCTCAGCAACGCCGCCTCCGGTTCGGTAAATCTCCCCAATGCCAGTTAAGTATTTTTGAACAGCATCCTCTGCCATGTTATTCCCTTAAAATGCTGTAATTTCCCGACCACACCATACCCCAAATCCCCAAAACCGTCAATCTTATCCTGCGTATACTTCCTGTGGCGTTACGGTCTTTCCGCTGCTTATGTCAAATTTTTTGAAAAAATCATAAAAAATATGTAACGAACACCCTATCAAGCGGACTATATAAGTGTAGGAAAACTATGGTTTCGACATTACAAAATATCAGTCATGGGCTGATTTGCGAGGCCCAGTTGGGCAATAAGGGCAGTATGGAGCGGCTGACCGAGGTGGTCAGAGAACGCCTTTTTGCATACGTATTCCGCCTGACGCTCGACGAGCATCTCACCCAGGACATCTTGCAGGAGACCATACTCTTTATGATTCAATCATTAAACCAACTCGAACACGTTGACCAGTTCTGGCACTGGCTGTTCAGAACGGCGCTTGGAAAAGTGCAGCACCACTACCGCGAGGTGAAACGCAGAAGAACCATTGAGCTGTCCGAGGCCGAACGCCTGCGAATCCATCACAGGGTCTCCGTTGACCTCAACGACGGGCTGACCGAGCTTTTGCGAAAGGAATTATCCGATGCGGTATTCAAGGCGATGAAACGCCTCAAGCTCAAGTATCGAAACATTCTTGTCCTTCGTTGCTTCGAGAATCTGGATTACGCAGAAATCGCCGCCTTGATGGACTGCTCCGAAATTCGCTCAAGGGTTCTGTTCTTCCGTGCCAAAAGCTCTCTGCGAAGGCAGTTAGCCGTCCAGGGCTTCGGGAGGCACTACCTTCTTCTGGCCCTTGCGTTGTTCGGCCTGGTGACTACTTCTGCGAAGGCCGCCACCACCAGCACCGTTACCGCCGCGTCTCTCGACGTCGGCTTCACCGCCTCATTAGTGGCGGCGATATCGAGCAAAATCGGGCTGGCCGCCGCCGGCGGCATAACGGCGATGGCCTTAACCCTGCCAATTGAGACGTTCCTTTACGTGCTCGCTTTTACCTCCTTTGTGTCTCTGTGTGTATTTCTCGTCTGCCTGTTCGGCGTCTATAACTAATTTATTTGACGGCTGCCGGCAGACAAGCGCAATTGGGCCTGGCGTCAAAATTATTTGAGTCGTAAGCCCCCCCCTATAAGGACTTAGGAACAATCGGCGGAAAATATCTGTTTTCTTCTTGACATAATATACGAGTAACCATATATAGTAAAGCCGTCTTGTAAGGTTTAGTTTAGAGAACCAGAGCGATGGTTACACCCAGCACCCACAAGAAGGTCGTCGTTCGGCGAGTTTTTCTCCGTTGTAATTCTTCGTCCAAAATGATT
>Ga0315291_10006734_pt1 | contig 14241 bp, 7 predicted proteins | sample YL17G12_20_MG_FD_203070 | JGI IMG/M metagenome (GOLD analysis project Ga0315291, IMG submission 203070) | Sediment microbial communities from Yellowstone Lake, YNP, Wyoming, USA - YL17G12_20 | ecosystem: Environmental > Aquatic > Freshwater > Lake > Sediment | place: USA: Wyoming | collected...
GCGAGTGGACAGGCGCATCCTTTCTCGACGCCCTGGTTGTACGGCCAGGATGCGTGTTTCCTCAAAACGTTTTTTCACACCACCAATCTGCCCGTCAAGCACAACCTGGACAGAAATGTCACCCGACCTGGGTGGAACGACCGGTACAGTTAACTTTCCCATGCCGCCAGGCTCAATATCCGCGGCCCGGTACCCTCTAAGGCCCAACTCCGGAATGTCTATCACTACGCCCTGCAGTAGCTGTTCATTCTGGTTGAGAATCGCGATGGAGAGTGCGCTTTCTTCCTCACTGACCAGTTGCCCAGTTAGAGTAATTACAGGGGCCTCCAACTCCAGTTTGCCTCTGCTCAGTACGGCTATAGGGACGATGGCCTCGTACATAGACAGGCCGCCATGCACATAATTACCCTTGCCTCTGCTCACGTACTGTAGAAGCCTTGGCATAAACCAGGCGATCACTTCGCCTTCGCTGGGGCTGAATTCAGCCAGCGCAAATTGTTCACTCTGCTCACGCCAGATGACATGCCAAGCCGCAAGATGCCTATTGTGAAATTCTCTGACTGCTTGCAGCACAGGCGTTTTGTCTTCTTCGCCTTTGACTCGGACAACGGCCAGCCGGCCATGGCGTTCGAGGTCAAGGAAGGCTTTCAACGGTTTCTCAAACTGAGCCTGACCTTGCTCAGACACATTAAGGAATCCGTGATCACTGGCAACGATGATCGAGAGATCTGCCGCTTCACGCAGCGATGGGCTTTGTCGAATCCCTTTCAAGAGCTCATCTACCAGGTGCTCCAACCACTGCCATACCGTCTTTTTCAGTTCAGACTCTGCCAACTTGGAGTCGTGGATATAGGAGTCTATCTCGGTATAGACAAAAGCATAGCACCTGGCGTCAAGTTTCAGAGCCTGACGGAAATCCTCCTCGCTGCCATTCACATAGACCAATTTGCCGGCGAGGTATTGAATGTGCTTGTTGTCGGGCAGTGCTTTTAGTTGGTCAATATGCCCAAGGTAACCCAGGGCGCGGGCCAGGGTCTTGGCCTCTTCCTGTGGCGATATGTCGGTCCCATAGATGTCATCCACAAAATCGGCCAGGCTACGAGGCGGCAAGCCTCCAAAGATGGCGCGTCGGGAAAACTCGGTAACAGTCGGCACCATAGCCAGACCCGCTTCGTTGCCCTGGGCGACAAAGCCTTGCTTGGCAAGCGTGCTGCGGAGATGCCGCCACAGTTCCCAGTCCAGCGCATCCAGTACCAGGAGGATAACTCTATTCCCTTTGGCCACACTATCCAAAGCCATCCGTGCGGCGTTCATTACCAGTGGCGGATGGTGCACGCCAGAAGACACCAATTGAGGATATTCTCCAAGTAGCCAGTCGGCAAACGTGCTGTTTAGCCTTTCATCGAGCGTAGAGAACAACGCAGCCTGGTTCTCCAATTGTGCAGTGCATGAAGTGGGCACGACTTCTTGCGCTTCCATTCTGAGACGCTTGGCCGTGATGAGCAGTTCATACGTAGCCAGCCAATCGGGCCAATGGGAAGGCGCGGCTTCGTCCAGGTGACTTATGACATCGCTGAATTCAAGAAGAACGTTGACCCAGTTGGCCCTTTGCGCCGGCCGGCCGGTTCTTTGAAAGAGGGGCAGGAAGTGGGAATCTAACTGAGCGAAGTATTCCGAGAATCGAGACCGCTGTTCCCGCGCGGTGCCGATGTTGTACTGCTCCAGAAGCAACTTCCCCAGCCGCACTTGAGCGGCATTGTACTCTGCTGCGAAACGGCCTGTTGTTCGCTGGATATATCGGCCCACATCTTGTTCCTCAATCAGGTCGCCCTCATCCAACAGCAAGGTCAAGACCTGTTCCAGTCGCTCGATCAGGGCATTCTCGGTCTGGCTATAGAGCGTCTCGCACCAGGGAGCCAGAGCATCCAAAATGACCGCCTCGCCTTCGACGTCCTGCCATTGCCCAACGCGATCCGTCAGGTTATCAATCACGGCCTTGCGCGCCAGTTTGGGATAGTTGCGTAACCAGTAACGTACAGCCAGTTGATTCAGATAGGCTTGGGCCTCGCACCGTGCACTCCGCTGTGCTACGTCTGTGACGAAGGTCAGAAGGTTCTCCTTCCCAAAGCGTTCAAGGATTGCCCTTGTCCTGTCCTTGACCAAATGCTGCACATAAGCAACGCTCCAGCCAGGTTTGAAGGCTGCCTCCTCAGAACACAGTTGAGCAATCAGATCCTTGAACCAGTCATCAAAGTCAGAAACCGCGCCAATTCTGAAGACCTGGCTGCCAAAGGCTTTCACAAGGAGGGCATCCTCAAGGGAGAGTTGATCACGGATTCCCTGGGGGTCGGCACCGGGCAGCAGGTCAGCCGAGCTTTCGACACCTAAGGTGATCAGATCGTGATCGGTGAGATCGCCAGGAGGCTGGATATGAAATACCCTGGCAATCTCATCTCGTGGAGCAATGCGCGTACTCTGAACCAGATCTCCCAGCAGGATCAAGTCGTGAAAACCAGCCGTGAAGTGGCGAGAGCGCACGATGATGGTCAGCGGAGCACTGATCTCCCCGGCCTTCATCTTTTCGATAGCCTGACGAGCGGCGGCATAGGACTGAACATCGTTGACGACAATTGTCTTGTCGTCAATGTCTTTTCGACTGGCATATTGGTCAAAGTAGATTTCGATCAGCACAGGGTACTTCATGACTTGTCTGCTCAACTATCCTTGTGGCTTGAACTCTCTAGCAATCTCTTGTAGCCAGAGCCTCAGCCGTTCCTCTAACTCCTTCAGCGCCATTGTGTCCAGACCGCTATCTAGCAGGAAAGACCGAATTGCCTCGCCCAACTGGGCCGTCGGTAGGCGCGGGATGTGTTTCTGCCGCTCTTCTTCCTCCAATTGCCTCTGGAGTTCTTCCCGTTTCCTGGCCTGTTGTTTGACATAGTCTGACGTTTTCGCGAGGATTAACCCGAGGTCAGGAAGCAAAGGGCGCAGTTTCCTGTATCGGGCCTCATTCATCTCCTGACCTTTGCTCATCAGGCCTTGGGCGCTGGCCAGGGTTGTCCTCTCTTCGGCCGTGGCTTGCTCTCTGATATAGACCTGGATACTCTCAGATTCCAGCGATTGGCCAAGTCTGGCCAAGTAGCTATCTAATGCGTTATTGACACTGATGACGAGACTGGCCTCACTTTCCTCAAGTTGTGCTAAAATCCCGGCATGTGCGCCAAGGTGGTAGCCACAGGAGCAAATCGCCTTTCCGAATCGCCGATAGTCACGCACCGCATTCTCGGTCAGTGGCTGGCATGCTTGCTGCCGCACCTCGCCCATCCTGGCATCAAAACTAGATCTTGTGGCTATACCACCAAAGCCAAACGGGCTGAACTCGCTCACCAGAGCATAGGCCAATGACTGTTCAACCTGCTTACCATGGTTTGCCCTTGCCTTGGCCACAATGTTATGTTCGTTCACGTATTGCTCGGCATACTGCTGCCACAGGTTCTTAAACCCCTCAACGAATGCCTGGCGCTTCTCTGCCGAAAGCGCGTCTGAACGATACGCCTGCCACACATTTTCAGTGCTTCGCCCCAGAGTGCCCAAGTGCTCCAGCTCAATAACCTGCTGCAACCGCTGGTACTGTCGGTAAGCGGGCTGCAGTACCTCCCAATCGTCCAAGAACCGCTCAGCGGCCTGAATGACCTGACGAACAGCCAAAGCAGCAGCATCAGGGTTAGCACCGACCTGCACACCGGATAACTCTTGGCCCAACGTGGCCAACTGCTCAAAACCCTGCGCCGCCGGCAAGAGCGGCATGAGCCGCTCCAGGTAGCTCACCAGTGTTGTTAAAGGTGTGCTCTCAGCATCAGTAATCTTCAGGTTCTCTGTCACTCGGGCCAGGCGGTTCTGCAGCAAGTTCCTGGCGTCCGGTTTGAGGTTAAGCCATGTTTTCTGGTCGTCAACGGTAACGGTTCGGCTTAGGTTCTTCTGCAATTCCTGGTAGTGCCGTAGACCCAATGGCTCGTCAATTGCCTGCCATACCGAGCAAATGTAAATGTAAGGGACCTCTGTCCTCTGAGCCGGCAAGACTCGATAACCCTTGTCTTTCTGCTTGGTAATGCCCGCGACGAGCCCTTTGCTGACCGGTGGCATTGCGCCACTCTGGTCCAGGATATGGACTTTTCTGTGTGCGACGGCTGCAGCAATGTACAACTCAACCATGTAGTCGGGCAAGCCGTAGGGGGGAGCGCTCAAACGCTCATACAAAGTCGCAAAGGGTGCCGAAGCGTCTGTCAAAGTGTCGAGCACAATCTTCCAGATCTCATATCCCTCGCTACCTGACTTAGGCTCCTTCAGTTCAACCACATACTGGCCTCCAGCGGCTTTGTCCCAGCTACAAAGGCCGAGCACCTGCAGTGTGTCTCGTGCATGGCGGGCTACCTCTGACGTATCCCCAGAGAAGGTTTTCCGTGGATTGGCGATGCAGTTGTCAATCAGAGCATTGGTCGTATTGCGTCCGGCGATACGTTCGGCTCTGACTTTGGGAAACTTGTAGTAGTACCGCTCAAACATATCTACGAGTACTGTGTTCAAGTCTTGTGCTTCCTGGGGTTGGTGATTGACAAAGAAGATGAAATTAGAAGCCTGTCCAAACTCCTCAACGTCGCGCTGCACGCGTGCCTGGACTTCAGAGACTCTGGCTCGTGTGAGCCGAACACGAAGCTCACCGGCAGTGCCAGGTTTGCCACTGTCCAGTTGCCTGCCAATCTCCTGAAGGGCACGGTAGCGCTTCAGCTCCATTGGGTTGAGCATATCCACTTTCTTAGGCACGGCCACTATGACGTTGGGCGCCGACAATCCACGGGCTTTCAGGGCTACATCGCTAAACTTGGCTTCATAACTTTCAGCTTCGCCAAAACGGGGCATGACAAATATGATCTTACCGTCGGCGACACGCTTCGGTTTTACAGAAGTGACCTCCTCGAGGTGTTCGATGTCTATCCACTGGGACTCAACTCCACGTTCCACTTTGACCGTCACAGTAGCCGGCACATTCAGGTCAATGCGGGACTCCAAAGCCAGTAGCTCGCTCTGCAGAGCCTTGTCAGCGTCTACGTCAACCATCTTCTCCTGGATCTCGCTCTCCAGGTCCCAGCCGACGTCACCGTAGACATAAAAATACCTCTCAGTAGACCTATCAAAGTATACGTGGCCTGTTGCGCACAGACTGTTCAGCGCCTCTGTTACCGCCAGACTATCTTCAACGCCGATGAAATCAGCAACCTGTTCGCCAGATAGGTCGGTTTGCAGGTATTGAGTCTCTTCCGAACGAACCCGGCTGGCTATCCACAGCAATGCCAACGGCTTAAAGGCTCTGTGGGCCACGGGATCCGGGAACCTGCTTTGAACTACATTGTAGGCAGCGATGACCTGCAGATAGGATCCCCTCTGTTCCATAGCGGGCAAGAAATAGTCGAATGCCTGGTCAAGTGTCACCAGGTTCAGTCGCCCTTCACAGGCCAGCGGTTCGTCGAGCTTCTTGCGAACCACCTCGTCTATGAATCCAAACGAGGTACGCTCGGCCTGCCCTAGTTCACGGGAAACGCGGGGCAGGTAATGGGCTACGGCGGGATGCAACGGAAAGAAATCCGAGAGTTTCATGGGCCGGCCGTCATCTATCATGTTGAAGGTCTTAATCAAGTCGGTGAGTTCCTCGACCTGATCACGGTGGCTCTTCAAGGCCTGATCAAAGTTGTCCTTTGGTTTGAACACACCGGCCAGCAACTTGGTAGAGTAGAATAGGAAAGCATGCTCATCAAAACGCCCCCGCATCTTGTCAAAGTCCCTCTGCTGCGACCGCTCTTTTAGGAATATCTCCACTGATACGTGCATAGCACCGACAAACAAACAATGACTCGTGGGTCTGTTGCAATAAGCGGCGAAGCCCTGCAATTCCCCTAATGTCTCAGCCAAAGAATGGTGCCCAGCAGACGCATTGAGGTAGGCAGTCAATTCGTCAACCAATACGGCGATGTGGGTGTAACCTTTAGGCTTTAATAAGTCTAGGGCTTCCCGGAAAGTGGTTTCCAGCTCCAGGACGTCACGGCTTACTTTGCGCCCTAAAGCACGTTCACAAGCTTGATAGTAGGTGTGTAGACCATCCCGGTCATAACTGTCCAGTTTGGCGCGTAACTGTTGCAGCGAAAGTCCAAACTGCTCGTCCAACGCATGGGCGAAAACAGAACCAATGGGTAATGACTCCAGCTCTGCCAGATGGTTAGCGGCCTCGGTGTACTCGTTGGAGAAAACAGCGTCCGGCAATATCTTGGATACCTGGTCCAGCAGGCTGCGCACCAAGAGCTCTTTGAAGCGAATGTCTCCTTTGTCCTCGGCGCTGAGCTGGATGATCAGAAACCTTTTATCCGAGAGCTGACCAAGTAGGTCCTGTACTTCGCGGAAATTCCCAAATTTCTCTTCTGCTATCCGAAGCCTGACTGCGTTGCCCCCAGTATCTAGAAGGGCCGACAGAATGGTGAGAAAGTAGCTCTTGCCCGTGCCATACTGAGCAATGAGCAAGTGCGCGCGCCGCCGTTCGGCCGGCAAGGTGCTGGTCGTACTGCCCCACCCATCGCTCACAATGCTGGAAAGTATTTTCTCGTACACATCGGCCAGGTCTTCAGTAAGGATGTAATCATGGAAGTAGTGATCTTTCCAGTCAGCGCTAATCGCCTGCAGTTTGATGGCCGGCTCGAAGCGGGTCAGGGTGGTTACATGCTTGATTAAGAGTGGCTTGTCCATACTTCACCTCTCCAGCCTGGTAGCCAGCAGTTCATACAGGTTGGCCGATACGTCCCCGCGCACCGGGTCCACACCCCAGGTTCTGGCTATCGTTTCTTTGTCTGACAGAGTCAATTCCAGGCGAAAGCGACGTTCAGAAGGCCATAAAACATTGTTTCGTAATGCATCGTATGGCAAATGAGCGGAAGTCTGCACCACTATCAGCAGCGGATGATCCAGAATGATCCGACTGAAAGCAACGAAGAAGTTGAAGGACACCTCGGACCGCTCAAGGGCCCACATGCTTAACAACGGTTCAAAGCCGTCGGCGATCGCGTAGTGTGCTTCTGAGACAGGAGCTTGTTCAATCAACTCCTTCACAAACCTGGCCACGGTCTCAGGTGTCAGGTCAGGCAGGTTATGCTGCGCCAGCAGCCGGGGCAGATGGTCCTGCGCAATGTTATAGTAGGCGGCAGGGATACCAGCGGCTAACCTACGGGCGAGAAACGTCTTGCCTACACCCACGTCACCTGTGAGCAGGAAAGGACGATGGCTACCACAGACGCCCGTCAGTGTGGTGTATATCGCTTCGTATTGCTTCTGCTGGGACGGTGTAAGCAGCCATTTTGACTGGTTACCCCTGGCCATAGAGCAGCATCTCCAAGAAGTCCTCGGCCTTCATGGCCGGATTCAGCCCAATCTGGTTCAGATCGGCGACAATCTCCAGGGCGATGGCGCGTTCTTGCTCCAGCTTGGAAAGCAAGACCATGACCTGGGGTTCTGTCAGAAAGAAGATGCGCCCCAAGCTGTTTGGCCTGTTGACCACTTCGCTTATTTTTACTCTGGATACGTTTTCCGGCCACGAATCGTAGAGGATATAGGCTGCAGTTCTCCAATCAGGACGGTATGAGTTGACCTTGTAACGGTCTTGGGCAATTAATACAAGTACACCTAGCCTGTCCACCCCTTTTTCGCTCGTCAGAGCATTTATCGCCGTGCTTACTTCACCACGGATGTGCTTTGGATCTGCCTTTGTTTCCACCAAACTGACCACACGTCTTCCGGCTTCCTTGAGATCAAACGATTGGTCGAATGTTCTTGCTATGTCAAACAGATAATCGTTAACCAGAACTTGGAAAACCTGCAGATCACGACTTGTTGCAAGCTTGTAGTACATTATCTCGTGAACTTTACTTTCAAGAGGCGAGTTCTTGGTCGATGAAGCTGCCTTCCCCAGTGGCGATAGAAAGACCGTCCGCCCAACGTGGTAGGTCAAACCAAGATCATCAGCCCACTCCCGCACCCCCCTGACTTTCTCGCTTCCCAGCTCAGGAAACTGCTCCCTAATCTGAGCGGCTGAGACACCCTCGTCAGGGACAAATCCAAGAAACTTATAGACCAACGTGAGGTCAAGCCTGAAGCGATTCCTTATCGCCAAAACTACGCCTCCTCTATCCAGTTTCTCTCGCGCTTGTAACTCAGTGCGACACAACCGTAATGGGTAAAATCACTTCTCACACAAGATAGACAATTTGTGCACTGCCGTTCGTCTAACGCAAAAGACACTCCCGGCTCAACCCTTATCGCACGAGTGGGACACATACCCACGCAAGCCCCGCATTTAACACAGTTCATAGCTTTCTTCACCTGGCGCTCCAAAATGTGTATGTTACGCTTAGTATCGGAGTCACCCAGGCTGACCGTAAGTAAGCCATCGCCGAGCATACCGCTTATGCAGAATCCCTGCTCGTTAGCAATCCTAAAAAAGCCTGTTTCATTGATGAACGTTAGCCTACCCAAAGGTTTCAGATACTCCAAGAACTCGATGTCTAAGGGGAAGTCAAGGTGATATGCATACTCTCCTAATGACGGACAAGTTGCCGCGCGTATCGCAGCTTGATGGTTCTCGTGATGGGGTTTGCGCTTTTTCCAGAGCCCCTGCCTAAGCCAATCTTCAGCCAGTTCTGGATCAAACTTGTCTGCGTACTTCGTGCGGAAATAGCGAATGAGCGTGGATTCCCACATTTGGACTTTCTCTGGATAGTGCTTTCGCGTTAGGAAATCGTTAAAATCTGTACTGAACGGACAGATTATGCACCCCACACGTGCGTATCCTTTATCATAGGCTGGGTTGTAAGGGATTCCGTAAGCGAAGATATAGATCCACACTGCTAGAGATGACCAATCCAGTATTGGCCTGAACACGAGCTGGGAGAGAGTTTTCTTGTTTCCAGAGATTCTTTCGTAGTTACGTCTTCGATTCGACTCTACTCTCCGGATGCCATCAAAGCTCAGGACCCCTTCTTGTTCATGCAGAAAAGTATTAAGAGGGTTCGCTTTGAAGACAGTGCAACACCATCGCATGATTCTTGAGGGAGGCTCCAATTGCTCGCACATCTGAAAGAAATCGGAGCTCGCTTGCTTGATAGTGATGGGCAAGCCATAGTACTCGGCAAATTGCGTCACGTAACTATTTGTCTCAGGGTGCTCAAGGGTTGTATCCGCGAAGAACAGAGAGACGGGCTCAGTTGCTCCGACTGCCCTTGCAACAAGGTGGGCAACGACTGCGCTGTCTTTTCCTCCTGAAAACGAGACCACTGGTTTCCTGCCAGGATACTTCCGGGTTACCTCCACGATGGAATCTATGGCCTGTTGTTCCAGAAACCTTAAGACCGGCCTGTTTGCTGCAATAACTGATTCTAAGGAAACAGAACCGTTGGAATGTATGGCACTTTCTTTGAGCAGAGAATCGGTATGATCCCTCGTAACGATTATCCGGCCACCACTCGTTGTCAGGGACAAAAGGAGTCGCCCACTGTAGTACAACCGGCTTCTGGAAGTATAAAGGTTATCTGGCAATTCCCTGCCACATATCTCCTCCAGAAGATGTCTTTCTTCCACAAACACAGGTTTAGCATCTGCAATGAACCGTCTTCCACTAGAGTGACACCGATAGCATCTGGGGGTCAGTAGAGGTACATCGCACTTGCCACACCAATAAAGCCCTCGACTTGATCCGTCCTCCAGATAGTCTCGGATCTCTGCCTTCACTAGTTCATATTCGGGGTGGGAGAAGACTGTCTCGATCTCCCAAGCTCGAATTGGCATCAGATCACCCCCTTATGCCCATACTTGTTGTGCCAACGGCCACTCGTCTTTAAATGGACAGTATTTGCCGGTATTCTTGTAGAGTATTGGCGTTGACTCATCCAAGCATTGCGTCTCAACCATAAACCTCTTGCTGGACACTACTATGCTATATGGAGCAAAGAACTTAACGACAAGCTTATCCTTCAGGAGGCATTCTTCAAGAGGCAGATTGGGATACCTTGTCGCTAGAATAGTATCCAAATCCGAGTAGCGATACTCTGCCAACAAGTTACTCGGGTCGTCTACACCCTGCAAAGGTAGGCAACGTCTCTCAGATGGGCAAGAAAAGCAGACATCATGTCGGTTTCTCAGAGCGCTATCAGCCGTGGATGCCTGGTTGGAAAACAACAGACCCCGTACCGATTCCGGGCCATCCTCGTTCAGGCCAGCCTCAATGATGTCCACCATCACCGGTGCACGCTTCCCTGTGGCCTTTATCCAGCGCATCAAGAGCCTCACCCCTTTGAGGCCCAAGTAGTCCTGGCGTATGCTGGGCAGGATCCTCTCGGCGAACAAGGGATGTGCTATCAATCCATTGAGATACGCTAAGTTCCCTTTCTGGCTTTTCCACTCCTTGGCGAAGGGTATCTGTCCCGAGTCAAATAGACGGCGAATAGCCTGCTGCAGACGATTGAAAGATGGAGAGAGGTAGTACCATTCCTGGTCACTGTCCAGATAGTCCAGACGCTTCAAGTCTAGCTCATAGGAGCGCTGCCTGATCATCCCTTCATACAAATGCCGGCGTATTCTGAGCGCTACTGGCAACCGCAGCGCCAGCGAAACCAGTTCTGCCAGCCTCAGGTCGTTCATGAGGACGTTGGTTTGAGGAGAAACCGTTACGGCCTTTTCATCGAAAAGCTGCACTCCAGCAGCGTTCAGTTCTTCAGCCAGTACATCCGTGGGACCATAGCCATACTGCTGGCCGACCTCACGAATCTCGGTATAGGTTGCCGCGCCCTGTCGGATGCACTTGTCCACGAAATACTGGAGTTCAGGAGTGCGTTCCATAGCCTTTTCTCTATACCTGGGCAGCAACCTGTTCCAGAGCATTGCACAGAGCATCAATGTCATCTGCCGTGTTAAAGTAGCCAATACTGGCTCGGACGGTGCCAGTCTCTGATGTCCCTATGTAGCGGTGAATCAGCGGCGCGCAGTGCAAACCGCTGCGGGTAGCGATGTCAAAGCCGCTGGCCAGTAGGTGAGCCAGGTTCAGCGGCGGCCAACCCTCAAGGGTGAATGACACAACTGCAACGCGGTTCGAGCCTGGAGAAGGGCCATAGACCTTGGTGCCCGGAATGGAAGTCAGACGGTCAAGCATACGTCTTGCCAGTGTTGCCTCGTGAGCGCGAATGGCTTCTACACCTGTCTCAAGCACAAAGCGAACCCCGGCGCCTAATCCGGCCAGGCCGGGAGTATTGAGCGTGCCACCCTCGAAACGATCCGGCATCTTCTCAGGCTGTCGGTCCGATGAAGATTGTGAGCCAGTTCCTCCCTCACAGAACGGCTGGATCTGGACCTCCAGTCCGGGCCTGACGTAAAGTCCGCCGGTTCCTTGTGGCCCCATCAGCCCCTTGTGGCCTGTGAAGGCCAATAGGTCAATCTGCATCTGCTGCACGTCTATTGGTACACAGCCGGCCGTCTGAGCAGCATCTACCATCAGTAATGCGCCATTCTCACGTATTATATCACTAATGGTGCCGATATCATGAATAACGCCGGTAACATTGGAGGCATGGGCGATGCATACTAACTTGGTGGCAGGACGGAGGGCAGTATAGATGGCTTCAGGGTCAACTGCCCCGTTGCCATCACACTCCACCCAGGTAACGGCTACCTGCCTTTGCTCTACCAAAGAACGCAATGGACGCAGAACCGAATTATGGTCTGTCACAGTGGTGACGACGTGGTCGCCGGGTTTCAGTAACCCTTTCAGTCCCAAGTTCAGTGCTTCTGTAGCATTCGAGGTGAAGACGATCTGACTTGGTTCTTCAACGTTGAGCAGTTGGGCCAACATTCCTCGAGTGCCTGACACGATCTTGTCAGCCTCCCGCGCCGGAGCGTAGCTCGATCGACCGGGGTTGGCGCCGACGTACCGGTTGAAGTGATCTATCGCCCGATACACGCTCTCCGGCTTAGGGAATGACGTAGCGGCATTGTCTAGGTAGATCATTGTCTGAACCACAGGTAGTCACGCAGAGCCCTTTTATATGTAGGGTGACGAAGCTTTCTTAGTGCCATACCCTCAATCTGCCGAATCCGCTCACGTGTCAGCCCGAGTTCCTTGCCGATCTCTTCCAGAGTACGATCCTGACCATCCAACAAGCCAAACCGTCTTTCGATGACCAGCCTCTCTCGATCGGTCAAGTCACCCAGAGGCCCATTGAGAGTCTCTTTGAGAAGTTGTGGGGCCAACATTCTATCGGGGCTTGGCTCGGATAAATGAGAAGCGCTAAGCATAAGCATGGAGTAATCCACGTTCTCCTCCACAGCCAGTTCCTCGAGAGTGCGTTCCTGCGTTGAGGAATCGTCAAGTGTGAGCATTGAGCCATTTGCACCTTCTATAGCCAATTCGTCTGGGGTTTCTCTCCAGGATATACATGGAGGGTACTCGAAATCATCGTTGTGGTCGCTGCCAACTGCCCACAGGCGCTCCGCGCGCTGGCGCACAGGGCAAGGTCGAGCCTGTGTGAATCCGACCTTGGGACCGATCCAATCCAGCGGGAATTCCGGACAGCAAACCAGGGAATCCAGCGAGCAGATATGAGGTTCCCTTTGCAGAACCTGTTTCAATGTCCGAGGAGGCATCTCACACCGGTCTGCTAGTTCTTTCGTAGTAGGCTCCCGGCCGAGTTCCACTCGCAGTGCGCCTTCAGCACGGTGGATTTTATCAAGGAAGTCGTGCATGTGTACCGGAAGCCGAATCGTCCTACACTGGTCGGCGATTGCCCGTGTTATGCTCTGCCGTATCCACCAGGTTGCATAGGTGCTGAACCTGTTGCCCTGGCGGTAGTCAAATGCCTCTACCGCCTTGATCAACCCCAAGTTGCCTTCCTGGTACAGGTCAAGAATGGACAGCCCTTGGTTCTGATAACGCCATGCGACGCTAGCGACCAAGCGAAGGTTGTGCAACATTAGCGTACGTTTCGCTTGCTCGGCGCGGTGGGGTATTTCCTCGGCTTCTAGGCTGAGCTCGCTGCATCCATCGAGACAGAAGCGACGAATTGCTGGTTTTGCTGGAAAGGTACCGTTGCTGAGAGTGTACTCTTCAAGAAACCGCAATGCAGGTGCTGGCAATGCGTACAAGTAAGCACAGAGATTAAACAGGCTGTCGTGAGCCTGCCCGGGACACCACTCGATAAGGTTTGAAAGGATCGAGCTTCTACATCTTTGGTCATCGTGCTGCCACAGGGGAACTTCCTGGATCAGGCTGCCCAATGCCTCAGAGATTTGGGGATAGGAGTAGCTATCGGGGATCAGCATTCTCCTGACACGTCTCCCCTCACTGCTGGCCCACCTAAGCAATTGTCCGAAGAATGCATCAAATGTCTGATTGGTATCCCTGCTACCCAGCAGTTCCGGATTGTCGAGAGTGATTCTGGGGCATTCCATTGCAATACCCAGCCATCTTTCTTGGTCATGTGTCAACACCGGGAACTGCCTGATCTCCCCCAAGTACAGGCCGGCTATGTCGAGCGGGATGTATGTCTCTGTCTCAGTGACAGCGGCGGCTTCGCGCTGTCGTGTCGCAGCGATCGCTTCGACAACAAGTTGCACCGAAGTAGCAGAGACTGGTGTGACTCCCTGCTCGATCAGTTGCATCAAAAGGGCATCAATCGCATCCAGATACTTGTCACCGGGAGGATAGAGGGCTTGTACCTCTTCGAACGTGACATAACCTTTGTCTTTCGCGCCCTCAATAAGCGCTTGTGCACGTGCAGTGATTGATGCCTGTGCCGGGTTCAACAAAGGTGAACTAGGGGGACGATCGACCATAAGCCCCATTTGCACCATCATTTGCTCCACATTGAACGACCGGTCCTTGGCCTGACAGTAGGAGGGCTTCGTGCTAGGAGTCTCAGAGGTCCTAATCGTTCCACTACGTCAGAACTATTACAGTATAGCAGCAGTCTGGGAACAAGTCAAAAGTCGGCAATGCCTGTGGACGATTTGAAACACCAAGATATGATCGAGCAAGATGGGAACCCACCATGCCAGCAGAAGGAGCATCTGCCACCAGGCACCTCCACAGGTATAAAGAGCCGACCACCCGCCCAAACGCCTGCTGGCAGGGGGTCGGCTCTGTGTGGTCTACGATGCCCTCCT
>Ga0315291_10006736_pt1 | contig 14240 bp, 14 predicted proteins | sample YL17G12_20_MG_FD_203070 | JGI IMG/M metagenome (GOLD analysis project Ga0315291, IMG submission 203070) | Sediment microbial communities from Yellowstone Lake, YNP, Wyoming, USA - YL17G12_20 | ecosystem: Environmental > Aquatic > Freshwater > Lake > Sediment | place: USA: Wyoming | collected...
GCCCGTGCGGCCCAGGAGGCCCAAGACCTTGCCCGGCTCCAGGCGGAAGGAGAGATCGTGCAGCACGGCCTCATCTCCGTCGTACGCAAACGATACGTGGTCAAACGCTAATGACAACGGCCCATCCGGTATGTACACGCCAGGACCATCCTTGATCTTGGCCTGAATCCCGCGCAGTACGCTCAATCGTTCGACAACGGCGCCAATCGTCTGCAGGCTTTCAACCTGGCGGCTCAACTCCCACATGGGATGGGCCAGAAGATTAACGTAATTAACGAGCAGGTAGACCGTGCCGATGGTGATGTCGCCATCTCTAAACAGGTAGTAGCCGGCCACGACGGCCATCCCGTTCCCCAGTGTCAGCAGCACTCCGGTCGCCATGTGGATCAGGAGATCCTTCAGTTGCGCCTTGCGCTCGTGTCGCAATATCGCCCGCTGCAGCCGGTACAGTTCGCGGATACCAAAGTCCACCGCGCCGCAGGCACGCACGTCTTCGGTGCTGGCCAGTTGCTCTTCCAGGAAGCCGAACAGGTCCGCTTCGGCCTGGCGGCGCGCCATCTGGTGCGGCACGGCGATTCCGCGCACCTGGCTCAGGACAAACAGCGACAGCGCTGAAAAGATCAGAAATGCCAGCCCCATGCGCCAGTCTTCCAGGAACAGGGCGACCAAAATGCCGAGCAGTAGCAACAGGTTGCCGATCACGGTGACGACGACCTGCGAGAAAAAGTTGGACAGTTCAGCCACGTCGCCGTCAATGCGCTCGATCAGCTCGCCGGGGGTGTGCTCGTGGTGAAAGGACATGTCCAGATTGAGGCAGTGCCAGGCCAGTTCGGCGCGCAAGGCATTGGTGGCCGTCCACGCCACGTTTTCGCCGACGTAGGTCGTGCCGATAGAGATCACCTGCCGGAGCAGCGCGATGCCGATGAAGGCCAGCGCGGCAAGCATCAACTGGCTGACGGCCTTGCCGGCCATGGCAGCGTCAATGAAGACGCGCATGATCTGCGGATTGACAACCTGCAGGCCAATGCTGGTCAACAAGAGCACAGTCAGCAGTGCAAAGCGCGCCTTTTGGGGCTGAATGTGCCGGGAAAGCAAATCCCAATACCGTCTGAGAGGGATGTTCATGTTGGCCTTTTCAGAGCAAAGACCCTTTCGGCATTCCGCGCCAGGATCAGGCACCTGGCGACGTCCGAAACGGGCAAGGACGTAACGAGTTGCAGGTGCCCTCTCACATCGCAGAGCGGCCAGTCTGTGCCAAACAAGACCTTTTCTGGCTGCTGAACTGCGACGCTTTCCAGGTTGTGTGCGATGGCCTCCTGCCCACAGGCTCCTATCACGCTTGGGTGCGCCAGGCCGGAGATGTCCACGTACACGTTGGGATAGGCCAACACGGTGTCCCGGCAGGCCGCCAGATGTGGCTGAGAGAAATGGGCGATCATAATCCTCAGCGCTGGGAACCGCCTGGCTACCTTGGCAATCTCGTGAGGGTGGTTGTATTTCTCGCGCCAGGCTTCGCCCATCGTTTCGCCGGAGTGGAAGACGACAGGGATGCTGTGCCTGACACATACCTCGTAGACGGCATGGCAACGGCTGTCGTCGGGATAGAACAACTCGAAGCCCGGAAAGAGCTTGACGCCGATGATGTCGCCAGTACCGGCCAGGAGGTCCAACTTTTCGATGACCTGAGGATCCGCTTCTGGCATGGCAATCGTGCCCAACATCAGAAGCCCAGGATGGCCGGAGATCAACTCGCGAGTGGTATCCAGGTCGGAGACATCGGTGCCCGGTTCGGAGTCCGGGTAGACGAACGAACAAGCGATCCCCAGCCTTTCCATTGACGAGAGCAGGCCGTCGCGGATGTGGGAGAAGGTCTGCCCCTCGTGGCCGAACTTGGAAATGTGGACATGGCAGTCAATGATCATTCTCATAGGGGGCTCCTATTCAAAGTCTAGTTCCACGTATGGCACGTCGTGCTCGATCTTGTACCTGCGGTTGTCCATGAAACTGGTGCACCAGGGGTCGAGGTTATTGAGGTCGAGGCTGCGGTGGATGGCGATGTAGAGGTCAATCTCCCGCAGTTTCATAAACAGCGGGATCCGTTTCAGCCATTCCGGCGCGAGCGTATTCTCGCGGCGGTAGCCGTCCATGAAAAGCCTGAAGGTATCTCGCGCAAAGGCGACGTTCTCCTCTCCCACGCAGTGGTGGGGCAGCGTGTAGAACAGGGCCATCGCAACGTCGTAGGCGAACCAGGCGTATTGGCAGTCGTCGAAATCGAAGAGGGTGATCTGGCCTTGGTGGACGTAAAAGTTCATGCCGTGAACGTCTATGTGCACGAGTCCGTACGAGTCCCGGTCCTTCGGGAGCGTGTGCAGGTACTCGACCAGCGCATTGTATTTGCCAATGACCGTCGCCTCGGAAGGGGGCAGGTACTTGGCGGCGAAACCATCGGCGTCCTCGTACCACTCGCGACGCTTGAATCGTGGCTCGCTCGGCTGATAGTCCTTGGTCAGCGCATGCATGCGCCCGACGAGCTGGCCCACCTGGGCGATCAGGCCGCGCTCCCAATCCTCACGGCAGGGATAGGTGCCAGGGGCTTGCTTGAAAGCGACGGCCAGGAAGTAGCCATCCCGGGCCGCCATGGTTTCAACCAGCCGGCCCCGTTCGGAAAGGACGGCCCTGGCGGCTGGCACGCCGTGGTCGGCCAGGTAGTTGATCCAGTCCACCTCTCCGCCGATCATGTCCGTCGTCCGGCGCAAACTGTGCGAGATCCTCAGCACGTAGCCCTGGCCGTCCTTTTCGTACTCGTAGATGAAACTCTCAAAGCCATCCAACGGCCGGACGGTGTCCGGGGTAATTCCATACCTTTTCAGGGCTTCGTCCAGAATCTGATCGTTGTAGGCTGCTCGGATACGCCTGTCCATACTATGCGATTTCCTTCTCTACTATGACATAGTGCAGGGTATAATCCCGTTCCTTTTCAAAGCCGACCTTTTCGGCCGTGCCCATGGAACCCAGGTTGTCCAGGCTGCACTGCCAGCCGACGGCCGAGAACCCATGCGAGAGGGCGAAATCCACCGCCGCCGCCACCGTGATCGCGGCCAGCCCGCGCCGCCGAAAAGCCTCCGCGGTGTGGATCCCGATCTCGCAAGCGCCCCCACTGCGGCAGTCCGCCAACGACCAGGACACTATCTCGTCCTGGTGCACGGTGGCGAAGCCAAAGCCATCCCGCAAAAAGCCGGCCATTGAGCCCCAGTTATTCTCTGCCCAACCTTTGAGATGGTCCGGGATCGCCAACCCCGGACGATTCAGGAGCGGTTCGTCAATGCGGTGCACGGTAAAGTCTGCCGGCACGTTTGCCCGCCAGTCGTGCTTGACCTTGCGGCAGATGTAATGCCGCCGGGGCAGAACCACCGGCTGGTAGGGAGCGAGCACGACCTCCAGTTGCGTCTGCCAGCCTGCGGGGTGGCAGACGAGGAACAGCGCTCGTGGTTTCCAGCCAAAGACCTGGCCGCCGAAGACCGCGTCATTTAAGGCTCGGTTGAACGCGCCGTTGTCCGGGTTCCCCGCCAGGTAACACCCCTCCGGCGAGGCCAGAAAAGCCGTTTGCGGGTTGGAGCGGTCGTCCACAAACACCTTGCCGGGGTTGTTTCCGTCCAATACAGCAGCACTGGTCAGTTGGTATTCCAGTGGTCGGAACAGCGGGCGCGCCTTTTCGTAGTCTGTGTTGTCTAGTTCGTAGACCATTCTGTCGTTATCTCCTTGCGTCGGCACGGACAAACGGCTCTCCGACCTCAGGTGAGGCCAAAAGGCCGTAGCAGCCCGGTTTGCGGTAGGCGTTGCCCCACACCTCGCGCCTGCGCCAGTCGCGGATAGCGTCCATGTCGAACTGTGCCAGGTAGACCTCCTCCTCTGCGTCGGCCTCGACGATGCGAGTGTCCAGCGAGTGGCCAGCCTCATCGAATGCCACGGGGCTAAAGGCGACCGAATGGCCGTTCTCCTGGGGAGCAGCATAATTGGCCATCGCCACGCCGGCCATGTTCTCGTAGGCGCGCGCCCTGAACTGGCCGATGCGGTTGGTCTCCAGTTCACAGGCATTGGGGGTCAGGATCAGTTCAGCCCCCTGGAGCATCAGGACACGCGCGCTTTCCGGGAACTCGCGGTCGAAGCAGATCATGGCGCCGACCTTGACCACGCCCTGGGCCGTGTCGAGCGTGCAGACGTGAAACCCGTCGCCGGGAGTCAAGGCGGCTTCCTGGTCAAAGTCGCAGGTGTGCACCTTGGCATAGGTCAGCACGATTTCGCCGTGCCGGTCCATCAGCGAGACGGTGTTGCGCGGCAGACCGGGCCAGTGTTCCAGATAGGTCAGCGCGATGGCCATGCCAAGTTCTTGGGCGAGCGCCCGGAAGTGCGCGACGAAGTCGCTATCCCGGCCGATGGCCTGCGCCGCCCAGGACTCGCGCGCGCCCGGCTGAGACGCATCGAAGAATCCGTAGCCGACGTTCCACATTTCCGGGAACAGCGCAACGTCCGCCCCCATCTCAGCAGCTTGGCGGCAGAACGCGTCCCCTTTTGCCAGGTTCGCGTCCTGGTTGGCGCCGCAGGCAGTCATTTGTAGCAAAGCGATTCTGAGCATGTCTCCTCCTTGTCTTGCCAATATTCGTCGCTTGACACCGTTGAAGCCTGTCTGCGCCGGGGCAATTGTGACCGGCGAGAACAGGATGTGGCCGACGGCCTTTCTGTGCGGATTGTTGGCATGATGCAGACCCCTTCCTATGGCATGGGGAGTTGGTCAAGATTGATCCGATCTTCTCAACCCTTTCTCGCCCGAAAGATTGCGCGCCCGGATGCCTCGGTGTACGGATTCCCGGTTTCTGGCTTCTCCCCACATTCTCAGCCAGCGGGAGATCAAGTCCTCTCGCACGTATAGGCACTGGCTGCCCCTGCGCCCATAGGCTTGAGCCAGTTGGGACACTGGCACGTGAAAGCTGGCATATAGCCCAGGGGCTTCGTCGTATTCAAAGCAGTGCATGATGCGATCCAGTCTATCTGTCCTCAGGTTGCCCAGCCTCCACCAGGGCATCGGCTCGGCGACGTTGGAATACACGTCCAGTTCAGGTGTGACCATGAACGCCAACGTGTCGGGATACGTCGCGCAAGGCGCATCATCTCGCAGCAGCTCAGGCATCCAGTCCCGTTCCGCTTTGCCCAAACATTCTTCGAGCGTCGCCGCGTGAAAGTGCTGCCGGGTCTTTTCTGCCAGGTATTCCGGGATCGCAGCCAAGACGTCAATTGCCGGACGCAGATGCTCGATGTGGAACGCCTCCCCGTCGGGTCCGGGCGTGTGGCAAAAGACTTGAAACTCGTGCCCCAATGCCTGCACCCGCCGGTCCAGTTCCAGCGAGTGGACGAGTGCCACGAACGACTCCAGTTCAGGAATGGCGCGGGTGGTCAGGAACAACTGCCACCTGGGCCGGATCCCTGCCGCCAGGAGCCGCTCCGTGGCCAACAGGCTGTCCCGGAACGCGCCACGCCGGCGGGTGAAATAATCCGTGTTCTCCTCCAGGCCGAAAAAAGTGATCTGGCATGCCTCCGTGCCGATCTCGCGCGCCCACCGGGCATAGCCTTCATCCCTGGCCAGCCGCCAGATGCTCAACAATTCAAACCGGCGCGCTTCCCCCTCGTCGCTCAACTCCTGTTCGAGTCCCCACAGTTCCCGATAGTTCGCGGCGTAATCGGGCTCCCGGTACCAGGTCATGACGGTGATTTTCTCGGCGAACGGCGCGTTTTCTCCCGGGCGAACCCATCTGCGAAACTGCTGCACCACCCACCGCAGCGTCTCTTCGGAGATGCGCCGGTTGGGTGGATTGCCCAGCCAACAGTGCCGGCACCTATTCGGACATCCGGCCATGTCCACCATGACGCCGATTCTGCGCGATCTGAACTCTGGCATATGTACTGGTCCAAGGCTTGATTCACAGGGCCTTCACAAAATCCCAGCACTCAGGACCGTCATGAAAGCCCAACGATTCGCCAACCTGGCGCGCTGCACGATTGTCAGGCTCGGTCCACAAGATCACCCTAGTGACTCCACGCCGGGCCTGTCCCTGCAGTTGCTCGGACAGCAACCACCGGCCAATGCCTCGCCGCCGGTAGGGCGGCTCAACACCCAGCCACTCAATCGTGATCCAATCTGCATAGCCATCACAGGCGGCAAAATGTCGTGGAATACCCCAGGCACTACACTCTCCGACCAACCGGTCATCCGCATAGAGCCGCAAGCTCCATTCCAATGCATCCTCATTCACCTGCCAGGCGGAACGCATAGAGGCAACACACTCCGGTACAGAGACTGGAGAGATGTCTGTGGCTCCCGTCATGATGCCCCATCGGGAGGACTGAGAGAATCCGCTCCGTTGGAGTCCCAGAATCAGGTGTGTCCACGTCCTGGGAATACCCAACCAGCCGACGCCAAAGGCATAGCGCCCAATGTTGAGCTCACGACATCCTCGTGCCGAGCATCGCTCAGTGAGCACCTCCAACAGGAACAAGAGGGCCGTCACGTGACCTGGCTCGCCCACGATGCAAGATACGAGACCTGTGACAGGTAGACCGGCAAGCCCGGTGGGCTTACGCGCGACAGGATAACACCACTGTGCCGCGGCCACCAGGCATTCTTGGTCCACAACACACAGCGTCTCCGTCCCCAATTCATCAGTCTCGGGATAGTGCACAGCCCACAGCGATGGTATGGCGAGCGCTGCAGCAACCTGGTGCTCCATCAGTGCCCACCCCGGTGGTACCTGCACTATGTGCCCATTGATCAGGGCAGTCAGATCAGGAAGCCATCGGGGAGAGAAAGGAATACAATTCATTGCTCGCCTCTTGATCAACAGCTACACAGGTGGTTTCAGTTCCCTCGTTCATCGCGTCGGCTCGTGGACCCGCAGCGCCGACTATGGCTTGATGGCCCGCGTGGCGATGAAGGTAGGGGTATATCTCGACAGCAGGTCATTTTCCTTTTCCCCGTAGGCGTCCTCGTAAAATCCGGCGATCAGGAACCCTGCCTCAATCTGCCCGCCAATCTGTTCTTCCAGGGTGTGGCTGAATTCAAGGGGCTCACCCCCTTCGAGGCATCGTCGCTGCTCCTCCTCAGACATCATCTCCGCGTCGGAGTAGGGGAGCACGTGCTTGACCTGGAGGACGCCTTGCCCGTACAGGTCGAAGTCGAACAAATAGGTCACCGGGTTGTTGAACCCGGCCAGCAGCGCACCTCCCCGGCGCAGCACGCGGAATGCTTCTGCCCACACCGGCCGCGCGTCGGGGATGAAGACGTTGGAGACGGGATGGACGATCAGGTCGAAGCACCCGCCGGCGAACATGGAGAGGTCCCGCATGTCCCCTTCGACCGTAACGACCTTGAGCGAGTCCCGCTCGGCCACCAGCCGATCTTGCGCCAACTGCCTGGGCGAATTGTCCAGGACGGTGACGTGGGCGCCGGCCGCGGCCAGGATCGGCCCCTGCTGCCCGCCGCCCGACGCCAGGCACAGGAGGTCGCAGCCGTTCAGGTCGGGGAACCACGCTCTTGGCACCGGCTTCGTGGGCGTCAACAGGATCTCCCACTGCCCACGCCTGGCAGCGGCGATTGCGTCCGGGCTGACCGGGATCGTCCAAGCGTTTCCCCATTCGACCTGTTTGTCCCACGCGATGCGGTTATGTTCTCGAATGCCCATACTACTTCCTCCAACTCATGACGTATTCCTGCCAGATATGGTAGCCCAACTTGCCATACCAGTTCACCAACCACGTCCAGCCGACGTAGGCGGTTCTGGCCCCGCGCTCACGTAAGAGTTCTGTGACCCGTGCGGCGAGCGCCAGCCCGATCCCGTTCTCACGCCAGTCTTCCGCAACGCCGAGTGGGCCGACTCCCCCCGCATCCTTTCCAAGCAGTTGCTCCCAGGCCGAGTCATGCGATTGCCACGTCGCACGCGGATGGACGACACTCGATACGCCAACGATGCCATACTCAGTGTGCCGGGCCAGCACTACGTCGGCGTGCCCTCCCCGCTCCAACACCCACTGGTAGAAAGGCAGCCACTCTGGGAAATGCCGCGCCTCGAATGCCAATACCTGCGCGGCGTCCCCTGGCGCAGCCGTCGTGATCATGACGTCAGGCAGGCGGATGCGCTCATAGACGCCTGGCGGCGTCGCATAGTCGCTCAGGTCCTGGACGAGGTCGAAACTCCGTTCCGCCTCCACCCAACCACATGCCTCGAAGAACGGCCAGGCCCCGGGCAGGTTCAGCGGCACACCGGGCCAGAAATAGGACATTCCGCCCCCACCCAATTGAACGCTGTCTACGCCTCGCGTCCTGAGGACGTCCAGGGCCCGCTCCAACAGGGCGCGCCCGATTCCCTGGCGCTGGTAACGAGGGTCCACCATGACGATCCCAAGTTCGCCACGCGGCGCAGATCCGCCAGGAACGAGCCACGCCTGCGCTCCAACATAGCCCACTACTTCCTGATCCACCTGAGCAACCACGTGATCGCCCGGCTGATACGCCGTGCTCCCAACCGTGACGTAGTGGAATGTGGCCTGGGAGAGCGGCCACGCCTGGCCCAGCGTGCGCTGCCACAGCTCATACACCTGCTCTTCGTCGCGCTGGGGGTCGTATGGTCGAATAGTTGTGTTCAAGTTCTCCATCATCACTTCCTTGCCCAGAAGATGGCACGCTCCGATGCTTGGGTATAAGGATTCCCTGCTCGATCCCCATACAACCGCTCAACAATAAAGCCCTGGCTCTCCAGCCAGGTCTGTACCTCGGCGGTGCTGACCGGATGTTTCTGCTGTATGGTCTCCTGCTCGACGACACTTCCATCAGGCAGCGTCACCTTCGTGCGGCGGCGAAACCTGGCCAGCCGGCGCGGCGCATCGTACCAAATCGTCTCCACCGTGCTTTCGACCCGCGTGCCATCGGTGCAGATTCCGCTCGGGAAGCCCTGGTTCACACCCGGTTTCCGCCACGCTTCGTCGAGTTCCCCCTCCATGTGATTGTTGTCCACGTAGACGTGCCCGCCGGGGCGCAGGGAAGCGGCGGCAGAGACGATGCATCCCTCCTGCTCCTGCGGCGTCGCCAGTTCGTAAAAACAGTTACCGCCCAGGACGACCAGGTCGAATCCCCGTGGCCACGCTTCGCGCGTCACGTCGGCCTCGATCAGGGTGATGCGGCGCTGCACGTCCTCAGGCAGTCGCGCGATCTTGGCCCGCGCGCGGGCTAGCATCCCGTGCGCCTGGTCTAGTCCGACCAATTCGTGGCTGTCGAGCGCGAGCCGGATGAGGATGCGGCCCGTCCCGCAGAACGGCTCCAGGATGCGCAAGCGTCTACATGAGCCGATCAAGCGGCGAACGAGTTGCACATCGTCGGTGAAGGCTTCGACCTGATCGTAGATTTCCGCGATATGTGGCTCAACGTCGTAGCTGTTGGCGCTGTTGCAGCTCATGCCGAAACTCTCTCAATCGCGGCCCGGTTCTCATAAATCCAGGCCAAGGCGCGGATGTTCTGAGCCAGTCCTGCTGCATGTTCGATATTCTTGAAGAAGGCAATGAAAATCACTTCAATAGACAGCAACATGTGCCAGAGGGCAGTCCGCTCGGCCGTACTCAAGCAGGTGATGGTTTCGTATCCCGCCACCAGCGCGGTCAGCAGCGCCAGCCAGATTTGCCGCTTGGCCGGGTCGTCCAACCCGGAAATCAGCAGGCTGGTGGCGCAGTAGCACAGGTCAAAGAGGCGCGGCCCGCGCAGCATGATTTCGAAATCCAGCCAGCCGGAGAGGCGGTCGCCGAGAAACAACATGTTGCCTGGGTGGGCGTCGCGGTGAATCAACTGCTGTGGCAGCTCTGGGTAGTGGGTGGCTAGGCCGCGGTTCAACTCCGACAGGATCGGTTCGACGGGTGGTTGGTCGTCTGGCCAGACCTGGCGCGTGGTCTGGCTGGCCGTGGCGACGTTGCAGAGCAGGTTCATTTCGAGCGCGGTGATGAGCTGCTGACAGCCTTGCAGCGCGGTATGGAGTTGGGCAATCGCCGCGCCAAACCGCCTGGCCCGCTCAGCGGCGCCGGGAGCATAGTGGTCTGTGATCACCACTCCAGGCAGGTGCGGCGATAGCTCAAAATATGCCTCGCCCATCTGGACATACGGTTCTCCGCCGCGAGTCAGCCGGGGGACCGCTACCGGCACGCCATGCGCCTCCAGAGCCGCCAGCAAGGCCACCTCCTGCTGCAAGTCGTGGCGCACAGCTCTGCGCTTGAGCACGTAACGTCCTGCCGACCGCGTCTCGATGAATATGACCTTGCTGGCAAAGTATTCACCGGGGGCTTGAGCGGTTATGGAACGAATGGGTTCTAATTGCCAGTGAGTCAGCAGGGGGGTTAAGACTTCCGTGGTTTGCATTACGGTTCCTTGTTTAGACGTTTTCATCAGAAATCCCAGCGGCCTGGTCGTAGATTTCAGCGACGTGCGGCTCGACATCGTACATATTCACAACGATATCACACCTCGGCATCCTCATCTGGACCAACCAAGTCACGCCAGAAGGTCCTTCGCATCTCTCCCCGCCAGTCCACCAGGCGTTCTCTCAAATCCTCCGGGGTCTTCTGTCCATAGGTCAACTCGTCGAGAAATTGAACCACATCGGGCAGTTTTCCTTCAATCAGGTTGACCCCCACAGGCCGGCATGGACGGTCTGGCTGGTCACGGAGGGAATAGTGAAACTCGTGGATCAGCCGGTCCACGGCGAGAAGCTTCTCCTGCGGCGTCCGTGCTGCGCTGTAATCCCTGACATACCTCTGAAATGCCTCGACTGCGCCACCAGAATTGAGCTGCTTGCGCTTGAAACTCAAGGTATACTCTCCCCACGTGATCTGCCACCCGCACTCCAGGCAGGTAATCACCTCGTCCCGCACGTCGCCTTGCCGGACACCGCGTTTGATGACCGTGCGCTCTCCACACCCGGCACAACGTGGGCACTCGATCCTGCCATGTTTCGCCTCGTGGATGGCGAGGATGTCCCTACAACGCAGCAGCAGGGTGATCCCCACGTCGTCCAACAGCTCTTCATCAAGTATGCCTCGGGCATCCGATTCGTACAAACGTCGAACCTTCCACTTGGGCACCCTTCCAGACCACTCGATCTCGCTTCGCCCGTCTCCCACAACACCCTCCATAGATAAACTTGGCCTGATCAACGTCTATCTCCTTGGCACCTTGCCCTCGGCCTGCCGCTGTTCGATGATCCCTTCCGCGATCCCATCCGGCACCAGGTCGTAGCGGCGGAACTCCAGCGTGAAGGTGACCCGGCCCTGAGTGAGGCCTCGCAGGTCGGTGGCGTAACCCCGCGCCTCAGCCAGTGGCACGTCCCCCTCCGCCTTGCAGGTACGGCCCCGCACGTGTACCCCGTTCACCGATGTTCCGCTCCAACGCCAGTATGACAGAGACAGTGCCCCCCATCACCTTCCCTATTGACCGCGCCGAGGAATGCACAATCAGGGCCATCCCTTCGCTCACTCCAAGTCGTCTCAGATCTGAGGTCAAGGAATCACCGGTACTTTTCCCAATACGTGACCGAAGGCTCGGCCCACTGCTCGAACGCCAGCGTCCCAGTCTTATCTTGCGGCAGTCTCCCTTTCTCCCGCTGCCAGTACTCCCAAAAGCTGAGTTTCAGGTTGAGCATATAGAGTTGCTGCAACTCGACAAAACCAGACCTCGCAGGCTTGTGTTCCAGATACGCCTGGACGAACGTGTCGGCCAACGCGGGTTCCCGTTCCAGGTACATTGTCACCGATAACGAGAGATCCGCCGCGCCGTCTCCGAAGTGCGCCGTCATCCAGTCGAACACGCCGCCCACCTGCCAGCCGCCCTCAGCGCGCTGCACGACCACGTTGTGCTCTCCAAAGTCCGCGTGCACCACGCAAGGTCGGTAGGGAGAGTCAAACACAGGCATGGCCTCAGCAACTATGGATTCTGCCCACCGCACGTCGGAATCGGTGGTGTGGTCGTTATAGCTCGAAGATTCGGACATCTTTGTCCTGATGCGCTCCACCACCCAGGCCCGATATCCTCCCTCGAAGGGCTGCACGCCACCTGTCTCGGGATCGTACTTGCCGGCGTGATCCCACGTCAGCGCCTGCATCTTCAACAACGTCTGGGCCATCGCCCGGGCGATGGCCAGCCTATCCTCGGCCGTCAGCTCCGCTGTCACCGCCTCGCCCATCAATGATACACCCTCCATCCTGGGCATGACGGCGAAACTCCAGCCAAAAACATCGTCAGAGCGTTCAAGAATGTAAGGATAAGGCACCGGCACTTGAGTCTGCTGATGCATTTGTTCCACAAAGAACTGCTCCGTAGGGAACTGCCACGGGTAATGCGGCGCGCCGCGCAGCACGAATCGGCCCTTGGTGCTAGTGACGAAAACGTTCTGGCCGAACAACCCAGAGGAGACAGTCTCCGCACGCACAAAATCGCCCAGCCCCAACCGCTCCAGGGCTGCCTGGAACTGGTCCGGCGAGATGTCACCCAGGCGTTTTGAGTATTCGCGTTCACCCCTCAACACGTTTCGCCTCCGTCCAGCCACACGCCTGGAAGAACGGCCAGGCAGCGGGCAGGTTCGCAGGCACGCCAGGCCAAACGACTTCAGTCGCTGTCAAGACGGAGGAAGCGACTGAAGTCGCCACTACGAAACCATACATGCCCCAAACGCTACACATCTGTTGAGAACGACCAGAGCTCTTGTTGGAGATCCTCAAAACTGGCCGGTCGCTGGGAACCAAACAGCGCCAGGATATCCGGGACGTTGACGCAGCGATGGAGCAAGATGTAGGCCATCAGTTGCCTGGCCAGCGTTCCATCGAGTTGATCCTCCGAGTACCCATACGCCAGCAGCATGGCCCGCTGCAGCCTCGGCGAGCCGCGGGTAATACAGATACCCGGGGCAGCGAACTCATAATACGGGTGCCCGAGCATCGCATCGCCAAAGTCCACAAATCCGGTCAGTTCCCAGCGGCCACCTGGCTGGCCGACAAGGATGTGCTCGTCGGTGACGTCGGCGCTTAACAGCACCGGCCGGAACCCCGGCTCAAACAGCGGTGGCAGGCCATCCAGGAATTCGAGGACGGAATGAATCCACTGCCGATCCAGGCCAGACCGGGCCAGGAGCGCAATACAATCCTGAATCTGGCACTCGACGAAGGCGGGCCAGTCTACGGCAATCGCCTCGAACCCCGCCGTCGGTACGGAGTGCAACGCAGCCATGAGTTCGCCGCAGGAGACGGCGATGCGCTCCCTGGCCGGCAGATCCATCAGTCTCCAAACCTCACGGAGGGGTATGCCCTCGACCGCCGTCACAATGAGGTAAGGCCAATCCTCGAGCGTCCCTTCAGCCACCAGGCGAGGAATAGGCAGATCGAATTGCTCAGGGAGCCTGCGCAGCACGAGCCGCTCAGGGACGAAGTCTTTACGCCAGGGTGGCGCGAACAACTTGATATACCGGTCAGGCCAGACCTGGAATACAACGTGCGTGCCCGGCGGAGCAAACTCAAGTTGCGTCGCATCGAGGCCGTGCCGCTGGCATATCACGCGCATGGCGGGCAACCAGACATCAGCGTCGCGGTATATGAGCCTATAGTCTTCCTCAGTTCGGACGTTGGGCAATAACAACATACCCTCCACCTACCGCCTTGGTATCTTCCCTTCCACCTGGCGCTGCTGGACAATCTGCTCGGCGATCCCATCCGGCACCAGGTCGTAGCGGCGGAACTCGAGCGTGAAGGTGCCCCGGCCGTGGGTGAAATCGCGCAGGGCAGTAGCATAGCCGCGTGCCTCGGCCAGCGGCACCTCGCCGACCACATTGCGTATACTCCCGCGCGTGTGAATGCCGTTCACGCTCCCCCGCCGCCGGGCCAGGTCGGCCACGACGGTTCCCAGGTGTTCCTCGCCCACGTTGACGTCGGCAACCATGATCGGCTCCAGGAGCGCAGGCTGAGCCTGGTGTACCGCCTGCCGCACCCCAATCGAACCGGCGATCCGAAAATCCATCGGCGCCGAATCCACCGCGTGGAACTTGCCGCCCAGGAACGTCACGCGCAGGTCGGTGATCGGATAGCCGGCGATGATGCCCTTCTCCAGCGCCTCGCGCGCGCCCAACTCCGCATGGCGCACGAAGGCTTCGGGGAGTTCCGCGAGAGGCACC
>Ga0315291_10006739_pt1 | contig 14237 bp, 8 predicted proteins | sample YL17G12_20_MG_FD_203070 | JGI IMG/M metagenome (GOLD analysis project Ga0315291, IMG submission 203070) | Sediment microbial communities from Yellowstone Lake, YNP, Wyoming, USA - YL17G12_20 | ecosystem: Environmental > Aquatic > Freshwater > Lake > Sediment | place: USA: Wyoming | collected...
TGCCCCTTATAGCCACAATAAGGACAGTACGAGATAGGTTCTTCGCTGCCTTGGCCGAACATGACTTTGAAGCGCTGTTCGCAAGATGGGCATTCCTGCGAAAGGAATCCGTCCGCGTCAGTGGGAAGGCTCACTTCCAATCCAGTAATCCTTTGGAGGCGTAAGCGACAGAGCTTACCCTGTAACTTGATTGCCACGCGCACCACTATAAGCGGCAGGATACGGTGCTACAAGTAGGGGGCCGCACCCTTTCTCTGGTGGGAACTTCGACGAGGGACCGTCCCAAAACGGCGTTTCAGAGGCGAAAGCAGGTTTAGACTCCTGGAATCTGGCGGGTTCTGGGCAAGATGCGGCTTTGCACATGATTCCGTATTGGGAGCGACATTCTCCCAGATACCAATCCCCCCAGATTCGACGTAAATAGTGTCAAGTTAGGGAGTTACGATTCGAGACGATCCCTGCGCAGCCGCCGTGGCCGGGCTTTCTATGTTGACTTGACGAATTTTTTCGTTATGCTCAGGGAACCTTTTGACGAACTAATTCGTCATATCCTCAGCCGGGCCGGCGGTTGCCGACCGGGCGCCCCAAGCGGAGAGGAACCACGATGCCCAGATATCCATCCTCACAGCCGACCGACGTCGAGCTCCAGATCCTCGCCGTCCTCTGGGAGCAGGGCCCGTCGACCGTCCGCCAGGTGCATGACGCCTTGGCGGCCCAGCGCGACACGGGCTACTCGACGACCCTGAAGATGATCCAGGTGATGAGAGAGAAGGGCCTGGTGGTCCGCGACGACTCGGTCCGGCCCCAATTGTACTCGGCGGCGGAAACCAAGACCCAGACGCAACTGCAAATGCTCGACGACCTGGCCCAAAAGGCCTTCGGCGGGTCAGCGAAGAAACTCGTCATGCGGATGCTCTCTGCCCACCGCGTCTCCGCGGAAGAGTTGGCCGAGATGCAGCGGCTGATCGAAAAAGCGAAAGGAGAGGACCAATGATCACTGCCCCAGAGATCCTGCGCTGCGATTTGGTGTACCGCCTCGGCTGGGCCTTGCTGCATTCATGGTGGCAAATTGCCTTGGTGGCATCCGTCCTTGCGGCGCTGCTGGCGGCACTCCGCCGCCGCTCAGCCAACCTTCGCTACGTAGTCGGCTGTGCGGGACTGGCCGCGATGTTCGTCCTGCCGATGGTGACCTACTGTGTCATCCCCAACCCTCTGCGGCCCGAGTCGGCGGCCGTAGCGATCCCGCCCGACAACCCGGCAGCCGCGTCCGTCGACCACTCGCCGGCCCGGGGAGAACCGCCGCCAGGCACGCGGGCGAGTGCCCGGCCGCCCGACTCTGAGCCGAGCGGTGCCGGCGCAGAACGGGGATCCTTGCCGCTTTCCAGTCGGCCTTCCCCCGAGTTTACACCTGCTGCTGAACCCGCCACACCGCTGGCCGAGCTGGTCTCACAGGCCCTCTTGCCCTGGATACCGTGGTTCGTGGTGGTTTGGGTAGTCGGGGTGTTCTCGCTGTCGGTGTGGCACTTGGGCGGGTGGGCTGCGATGCAGCGGTTGAAGCACCTAGCCACTACGCCAACCGGTCCAGATGGGGCGCGGCGGCTGGCCGAGCTAATCGAGAGAATGCGACTCAGCCGGCCGGTGCGGATGTTCCAGTCGGCGATGGTCGACGTCCCGGCAGTCATCGGTTGGCTGCGGCCGGTGCTGCTGGTGCCGGCGGCCATGCTCGGCGAGCTGTTGCCGCAGCAGATCGACGCGGTGCTGGCCCACGAGCTGGCGCACGTTCGCCGCTACGACTACCTGGTCAACTTGTTGCAGGCGTTGATCGAGACGTTGCTGTTTTACCATCCGGCGGTGTGGTGGCTTTCGCGGCGGATCCGCATCGAGCGCGAGAATTGCTGCGACGATGCGGCGGTCGTCCTCTGCGGCAGCCGGGTGGATTATGCGGCGACCCTGATGGCCTTGGAGCAAGGCCGCCTGGCGCCTCGGCTGGCGGTGGCCGCCAGCAGAGCCGACCGGGCCGGCACGGCCTTAAGCCGCGTCCGCCGGGTGCTCGGTTTTCCCAGCCCCGATTTGCACGGTTGGCGGGCCTCCCTGGGGGGAGGTTTCGGCGTGCTGCTGCTGATTGGGACTCTTGCCGGGTACGTGGCCACAGGGGCGGCCCACGACCAAGGGCCGGGGGAGAAGACCACCCTGCCGCTGCCGGCAGCGAAGACTGCCGCCAGCCTGCTCGGCGACTTCCGGACCGCAGGAAGCTTCTGGGCCCAAGCCGAAGTGGGCAAGAGACTGATCGCGTTGGGCGACAAGAACATCGTGCCGGATATGGTCAAGATGCTCAAATCGGAAGATCGACGCACGCGCTGCAACGCCGGTTGGGTTCTTGCCGGCCTTGGCGACCAACGCGGGCTGACCACAGTGCTTGCAGAGTTGACGGATGCCGGTCAGCGGCCGACCAAGATGATCCGCAGCGACGGAAAACCGAACGTCCCGGGACAGATCCAGCAGGACCGCTACTACGCCGTGCACGTCCTGGGAGAAATCGGCGACCAGCGGGCCGTGCCGGAACTGATCGAGGCGCTCAAAGACGAGTCGATCAACTACAAGGCCGCCATCGTGCTGGGCAGCCTCGGCGACCGCCGGGCGATCCCCGCGCTGAAACAGATGCTCGAGCACTGCCAACCCGACCAGAGGCTTTGGGCGGGATCCGGTCTGGCCCGGCTCGGCGACCCGCTGGGCGTTCCCACGGTGGCGGAGTTCCTGAAGCATCCCCAGTGGACGCAGCGGCGGCACGCGGCGGATGCGCTGGGAGAGTCTCAAGACAAGCGGGCGGTCGCACCGCTGATTGACGCGCTAAAGGACAAGCAGGCCGAGGTCCGGGCGAGTGCGGCCCGGGCCTTGGGCAGACTCGCAGATCAAGCGGCGATTCCAGCATTGGAAGCGTTGTTGGACGACCACGAAGTGACCACTTCCGGCCCGCCAACGGCCGTAGGGAATGCCGCCGCGGAGGCGATCCGACAGATCCGCGGCGCCGCTCAGCCTACCGCGCGGGCTGCGAGCCAGCCCAAGCCACCCCTGGAAAGTGAACAAAGCACTTGGGGCCCGGCGGTCGAGGGCGTGCAGGTCCGGTTGCGGGCGGGGCAATCCAAGTGGATACAGGGCATCGTGCCTCGCCTTGCTGCCGACGTCCGCAACGCTGGCAAGCGAGATCTGTGGGTCGCTCGAGCGCAGCAGCTATGCGAATTGGAGGTTGACGGACGTTGGTATCGCTGGGCGGGGGGGATGGACGTCAAGGGTTCGGGGTTTCTGCCGGGCCGGCAGTATGACGATATCCCAGTTTCCTTGGTAAGCGATTGGGCAAGCGACGGGAAACCATTGATTCTCGGGCCGGGCAAGCACTCAATCCGAGTGGCCTTCATCGCTTCGCCCAGCCGAGATGACGCCGGTGGACCGGTCAGGGCCGTCAGCAACCCGGTCGAGATCGAGATCACGGCCGAGAAGATCCAGTGGGGACAGAAGGCCGAGGGCCTTCAGGCCGGACTGGTTTTCGACATGCAGGAGCGGCCGTATCACGTGGGTGAACTGGTCAGCTTCAGGCTCTACGTCCGAAACATGGGTGACAAAGCAGTTGAGCTGGTCGATTCTGTGGGAGTCAATCCTCCTCGCGACGATGCCCCACTGATCGGCTGGGCCCCGTCGGTCCATGATGCAGCGGGCAAACCGTTGCCCGTGGGGATGGCCCCGATGGACGTACCGGTGCTCAAGAGGCGGCGGTCGCTACCAGCCGGCGAGACGATGCTCGTCGGCACGGTCTCCTTGAGGCTGGACTCCCGCCCGGACAGAGGAGGCACTCCATTCCTCTCGCTCCAGCCGGGCACGTATCGCGTCAGTCAGAAGTGCCGCTTCGCCGCCGACGCGGAGGCCACCTGGTCCGGTGAGCTGGCCAGCGGCGAACTTTGGCTGAAGGTCGTGGCCGCGGAAACGCGGGCGGAAGGTTCCGCTGCTCGTGCCGCTGGCAAGGAGGGAGCAGAAGCAGATTGGGGCCCGGCGGTCGAGGGCGTGCAGTGCCGCTTGGAGGCGGGCAAACCGGCCTGGCAGCCCGCGGAAATGCTCACGCTGAAGGCCTACGTGCGGCATCAGACGGAGACCACGTTGTTCCTGTCGAATCATCCCATGTTCGGGGCCCAGTTGCAGGTGGATGGACATTGGCATCGCTTTGGTGGAGCGGTGCCGTGGGCCGGTCCCTCGCACAGTAGCAGCAAGTTTCGCACGCAGGACCAGCAGCCTCTGGCGATCGCCCTGGACGCGAATTGGCAGCAGATCGACAACAAGGAGCCCCTGCGGGTGGACCCGGGCAGGCACGTCATCCGTTTTGCCTGGGAAGGGCACCCGGAGAAAGGGCCCCGTGAGGGCCCCGACGAGCAGCGGAGCGTCGTGCTGCTGAGCAATCCGCTGGAGATTATCGTGCCGTCGGAGCGGCCCCAGCCGAAGCCCTCCGACGTCCATGCCGATGAGCGCAACGCCGCGGCCGCCCTACAGCAACTCGGCGCGATCTTGGCAGCCGACGATCAGGGCAAGATCCGCTCGGTCCGGCTCAGCCGCACCGCGGTGACCGACGCAGACCTCGGGCACCTGAAGGGACTCTCCGGGCTGAAGACCCTCTATCTCGACGACACACGGATCACCGATGCTGCACTGCAACACCTCGCCGGACTGACCGGCCTGGAGACGCTCTCGGTCAATTACACCCGGATCAGCGACGCGGGGCTGGAACATCTCAAGGGGCTCAAGGGGCTGCAGTCGTTGGCGCTGCTGGACAGCGAAGTCACCGCTGCCGCACTCCGCGAACTGAAGAAGACGCGACCGGAGCTGCGAACGACGGTCGATCCGCTGAAACTCTCCGGCCTGGGAGATCTCCGCGGCTGGCGGAATTCGGCCAAACTGAACGACGAGTACGAGCTTGTGAGCGTGGACCTGCTCGACGCCAACATCACCGACACCGCGCTTGCGCGGCTCAAAGGCCGGCAGAGCCTCCAAGACGTCTGCCTTGCCAAGGCCAACATCACTGACGCCGGGCTGGCCGAACTCCGCAAGCTCACGGACCTCCACACGCTATATCTTTCGGGTACCCGGATCACCGATGCCGGCCTGGACTGTCTGAAGGACATGACGAAGCTCAAAACGCTCTTCCTGGCCGACACGCAGATCGGCGACGCCGGATTGGCACGCCTCAGCCACCTGACGAACCTCGAATCGCTCTTGATTGACGGGACGCAGGTCACCGATGCCGGGATGGCCCACCTGAAACGGCTCACGAAGCTTACCCTGCTGAGGCTCAACAATTGCCAGATCAGCGGCGCCGGGCTGAGCCAGCTACGCGACTTGACCAAACTCACCGCGCTGGAGCTCAACGGCACGGCCGTTTCCGACACCGGGTTGGTCCACTTGCAGCCCTTGGTGAACCTCGAGCTGCTCTATTTGTCCCACACCTCGGTGACCGATGCCGGGCTGACATACCTGACCGGGCTAAGAAAGCTGCGCGGGTTGCAGATCGAGGATACCGCAGTCACCGACGAAGGCATCCAGCGGCTCAAGCAGGTATTGCCCAACGCAAGCGTTTACCGCTGAGGCGTTGTTCGGAACCGACTCGGTCAATGGCGGCGATGTCGGAGGTGTCCCGAGACCCCTAGGTAAAAACGCATAGAAACTTGTACTGTCCACGCTTACGGCTGCCCTTGCGACAGCGTGATCGTAAAGACCGTCCCCTCTCCCAGCCGGCTGTCTACGTCGATGCGGCCGCCATGGTTGGTGATGATCCGCCAGCATTTTGAGAGCCCCAGTCCCAGCCCTCGGCCTGCCTGCCGCGCGGAATAGTAGGGGTCGAAGACGTGGCGGCGCTGCTCCGGCGAGATGCCCGGACCGTCGTCGGTAACGCGGATCTGCACGTTCTGGGCGCTGGCATGGACTGCGATCTCGATGTGGCCCTGGCGGCCGATCGCCTCGATGGAGTTCTGGCACATCGCCCGCAGCGCCACGGTCAGTTGCGTGCCGTCGGCCTCGATTTTCAGCGGGCCGGCGTGGCCCGCACGGCTCAGCGCGATCTCCTGCCGGGCTGCCCGGGATGAAACCTCCTCGATCACCCGATCTACCAGCTCGACCACGTCGATCAACGTGGGCTCCGGCTTGGGCGGCCGGGCGAAGAGCATCATGTCGGCGATCATCTCGTGCGCCCGCTTCGCCTGGGCGCTGATCAGGGCCAGGGCCCGGCGCCGTTCGGGGTCCTGCTCTTCTCGCAGGGAGAGCTGTGCCCGGCCGGCGATCACCGTCAGCGGGTTGTTGATCTCGTGGCCAGCCCCGGCGGCAAACTCGGCCATGGCCGCGAGCTTCTCCGCCTCCAGCCTCGCCTGGAATTCCCCTTCCAGGCTTGCCAGCCGGGTGAGTTTCGCGGTCAACGGCGGCAGCCAGTCGCCGACGCCTTCGACGGGCGTCAGCCACCGTCGGCGGGCTTCCGCACCCCGGCTGCGGCAGCTCGCCAGGTCGATCTCGACGCAGTCCGGCAGCGAGGCCTCGCCCGCGAGCACCCCGGCGGCCAGTCTGACCAGCGCGACGGCGGGCGTATCTTGGGCTTCGACCAACCAAGCGGGTACGCGGCTCAACGTCCCCTCTGCCGGCGAATCGCCCACCATTGCCAGCCAATCCGCTGCATCGTGCAGCAGCCCCAACAGAAACGCCGCTTCGGCTGCCGCCGGTTCCTTCGCGCCGGCCAACTGAGCGGCCAGCTCGGCCAGCGCGACTGCGCCGCAGACCCGGTCGGCATACGACTCAGACTCCGCTGCCGAAACCGACTCCGCGTCGGCGTCCTCGTCGCCCTGCCACCTGAGCACCTCCAAGGCGTGCTGCGCGAGCCAGCGGGCAACGTCGTCAACACACCGAGGCCGGAGGCCATCCTCCCTGCCGGCCACGCAAACGGCCCACAACACCAGCGGCGGATCATCGGCCAGTGCCGCCGCCAGCAAAGCGCTTAGCCGCGAGGCCTCGTCGGCCAGCAGCGCCCCCACCAGCGCAGCAGCCGACCCGTCGGCCATGGGAAGACCCCATCGACTCCCTCCGGCGACCAGCGCGGGTAGGCGGCGCATGAGGACAGACCACCCCGAACGGCACGAGAAAACGCGAATCCAGACGTCCGCGAGGAAGCCCGCTGCCGGCATGCGACCGGAAAAAGGGGACAGGTCCAATTTTCCGGAACGGCCCGGAGGGTGCTTCGCACAAATTGGACCTGTCCCCTTTTTCCTCCCGCGTGCAAGTCCATTTAGTCCGCCAGCGGCCTCAGCCGCGCGCGCCGCGGCCCCTGCGGCCGTGACGGTCGGTCACCCGGGACACGTTACGCGTTGGTGATCGCTTCGATGTCCAGATGGTAGCACATCCGTTCGACCAGTGTCTCTACCTCGAACGGCTTGTGCATGAAGTCGTTGGCGCCGGCCGCTTTCAGCTCGCCAACCTTGTCTTCCTCCACCATCCCCGAGATGCAGATGATCCGAACGTCGTTCATCGTCTTGTCGCTGCGGACCCGCTGGCAGACCTCCCTGCCGTTGATGTCCGGCAGCATGACGTCCAGCACGATCAGGTCGGGCCGGTATTCCTTGACCATCATGCCGGCATCGAAGCCGTTGTTTACCGAGCGGACCTCGAACCGGCCGTCGCGTTCCAGGACGTCCGAGATCAGTTCCACCAGCTCCTCATCGTCGTCGACGATAAGAATCTTCCGCTTGCCGCTTTCCAGCGCGTCCGTGGGGATGCCGTTGTCCCGCATGAACGTGTAAAGCTGCTCTCGCGGGATACGACGGAACCGGCTGCCCGGCACACGAAACCCTTTCAACTGCCCGGAATCGAAACAACGGATGATTGTCTGCTGGCTGACCTTGCAGATCTTGGCCGCCTCCCCGGTCGTGAACACTGTTTTCATATTATGCTGACCGTCCCTTTAGCCAGCCACCGCATTGGCTAGCATCAGCGAAGCCCTCGGATCAGACGTCGGCAACGAACTCCAAAGGCTTCTAGTCCTCCGTGTTAAACTGGCCCAAAAACCGCCTTGAGTTCGCGTTGCCCGCAGACTCCTTAACTCCCTGGGCTGCGTACAGACGGTAGGTTCATCCGGTTCTGCCGACATTGCCGAACTTGCCAATTGTGCTTAATTATAGCCAGATTCCCGTGTTAGTCAATACGGGTATGGATTCCTTAAAGCGTTTCCCGGCACTAGCTTACAGAGACTCACGTGCCTGCGCCCCCTGCTCAATAGGCCCTGTTTTCGCGTTTTCCCCCCGAAAGACCCTCACACTGGGACACGCGGGCACCGAAGAGTAGGGATTCTGGGAGGACGCTGCGGGTGCGCGGGAATGGCAATCACCGACCGAACGCGACTAACGCGGCCCTTCCAAGTGGATCATCAGTACGGCCAGGTCGGCCGGCGTGATGCCGCTGATCCGCCCCGCTTGCGCCAAGTCGGCCGGGCGAATCCGAGAGAGCTTTTCTCGTGCCTCTGCTCGCAGGTGCCCTACCGACTGGAAGTCGAAATCGCCTGGAATTCGCCGGGCCGCCAGCCGTTCTTGCCGCTCGATGTCGATCTGTTGCCTGGCGATGTAGCCGCAGTACTTTGCGTCGTAGGAGACCTGCCGGGCAACCTCCCGCGTGACCCAGCCTAGTTCCGGCATCCATTCGACCAACTCCGCCCAACCGACCTCCGGCCGGCGGAGCAGCCTGGCCAGCGTAATCTGGCCGCGGCGTTTCCCCTCCAGGATTGCCAGCACCCGGGCGATCTCGGCTTCCTTTTCCTGCAACCTCTTCCAGCGAACCGCGTCCACCAGACCCAGGCGGTATCCCACCGGCGTCAACCGGCGGTCGGCGTTGTCTTGGCGGAGCAGCAACCGGTACTCCGCGCGGCTGGTGAACATCCGATAGGGTTCGTCGACGCCCCGGGTGACCAGGTCGTCGATCATCACACCGATGTAGGCTTCGTCGCGCCGAAGCACGAGCGGCTGGCTGTCTCGCAATGCTAGCACTGCATTCACTCCGGCCACCAATCCCTGCCCACCCGCCTCTTCATAGCCGGTCGTGCCGTTGATCTGTCCGGCCAGGTACAACCCGGCAATGCGTTTGGTTTCCAGCGACTGTTTCAACTGTTCGGGTGGGAGGTAGTCGTATTCGATGGCGTAACCGTAGCGGATGATTTCGGCCCGTTGCAGGCCCGGGATTTGCCGCACCATCGCCTCTTGCACTTCCCGCGGCAGGCTGGTCGATAGGCCGTTGACGTAGACCTCGTGTGTGCGGCGCCCCTCCGGCTCGAGAAACAATTGGTGCCGCTGCTTGTCGGCGAAGCGGACGATCTTGGTCTCGATCGAAGGGCAGTACCTCGGGCCGGCCGACTTGATCTGGCCGGTGTACATCGGCGCCCGATGCAGGTTCGCCCGGATCAGCTCGTGCACCGCCGGCGTGGTGTGCGTGATCCAGCAAGGAAGCTGCTGACACTCGATCCTGCCGGTCAGAAACGAAAACGGTTCGGGCTCCTCGTCGCCCGGCTGGAGTTGCGTCTGCTGGTAATCGATCGTGCGGCCGTTGAGCCGGGGGGGGGTGCCGGTCTTGAATCGGGCCAGCTCGAAACCCAATCGCTCCAGCGCCCGGCTGATCCCCGAGCTGGTGCCTTCGCCCATCCGGCCACCGGGCGACGTTGCCTCGCCGACGTGGAGCAGCCCCTGCATGAAAGTGCCGGTGCAGAGCACCACCGCGCGGGCCCGATAGACCGCGTCGCCCGATACCCGCACGCCGACGATCCACTGCGAGCTGCCGGAGCCTTCGACCAGCAGGTCTTCGGCCGTCTCCTGCCGCAGGGTCAGACCGGGCTGGTCCTCGACGATGCGTTTGACCTCCTGCTGATAGGCCCTCTTGTCTGCCTGGGCACGGGGGCCGTGCATGGCGGGCCCCTTGCGGCGATTGAGCATGCGGAACTGGATGCCGGTGGCGTCGATCGCCCGCCCCATGGCCCCACCCAGGGCGTCGATCTCGCGGACGATCTGCCCCTTGGCTACGCCGCCGATGGCCGGGTTGCAGCTCATCTGGGCGATGGTATCCAGATTGCTGGTCAACAGCGCCGTAGCCGCCCCCATCCGCGCAGCCGCCAAGGCCGCCTCGGTCCCGGCGTGGCCGCCGCCGACCACTACGACGTCGAAATCATAGGACGAAGTCATAGACGCTATTCTTGAGCGATGATCACCCCCTGTAAAGCCCCATCGCAACACGGCCGGCACGGCCGTGGCACACTGACGAATAGGCCGGGTTTGGTCCGGGTTTAGCGGGCGGGCTTGCACGCCGCTTCCTCTGAGTCAGCCGCCGGGCGATCTACTGCCCCTCATGCACTTCAATCGACGGGTGCCATGCTTGCCAACCCGGCGGAGCGAGACGGCGAGCATGCCCACGACGAGCGTGGGCATGGCACCCCACAACACCGTCCATTCAGGCAAAAATGGAGACTGTAGCATCGTTATCGGGTGAAAACGCCGAAAGCCCTGAGATTCCAGGTGTGCCACGGCTGTGTCAGCCGTGCGCGAAAGCTTGCCGGGGAAACTACTGCGATTCCCGGGCACGGCTGACACAGCCGTGGCACACCGACCCGATAACGATGCTACAATCTCCAAAAATGAGACCCTACTGCTCGGCTCCAATTGTCCGCTTCTCCACCTGCCGGATGGGTGCAGGCAGCGGGCCGGTATTGAGCACCTCGACCAACTCTTGGACCTGTGGCCGGGTGAACGAGCCGGTGATCTGCCCCCGCTTGGCCATCGGGCCTTCGATGGCCGGGGCCGAGTAGAGTTGGCCGTCGAAGATGATCCCCAGTCGGCGGGAGAAGCCTTGGAGCGTGTCGGGCAGATTCTCGCTGCTCAGTGCGCCGAGCTGCCGCGCACCCGCCGCATCGAGCACAAAGCCGACACAGGGCCGCCTCCAGACGTCCTGATCGGCCGCCGCACTCTCCAAGTAAGCGCCCGTCACGTCGAAGGGATCCTTGACGACCAGGACCTCCGTGACGTCGCGTCGGCCTTGCTGCCGGGTCCGCTGGGCGATTTCCCAGGTGGGCGAGATTCCGGCCTCTTGATCTTTCAGTGTCACGCCGTCGCGGACGGGGACCCACCAGGCCTGCACGTCACCTTTGGCATCCTTGAGCACCTTGGTGTTTTCGCGCTGGGCTCGCTCGATCAACGGCCCATGATCGTGCCGGTTGGCCAGGATCCGCAGTTCCAGCGTGCCGGCGTGTTCCACCATCCGCTCGATCCGCCGGACCTTCTCGGGATCACTGCCGAAGACGCCGATTTCGATCCGCCGGGTACCGCGCGGTGGGGGGTATGTGCGGCTGCCATACCCGCCCACCGCCGGGTGGTCAAGCCGCCGGACCTGGGCGGTCTTGGCCGGAGCCCGGTTGATGCGGCGGTCCACCGCGGCGATCAGCGCGTCGATGTCGACCGGCTGTTGCGAATCCTCCTCAGGCTGGTCCACCTGGTAGACCAGCACCACCCCGACCTGGCGTGCAGACCGGCTGCACGAGCCGGTGGTCAACATCACCACGCCTACCGCCACGGCGAAGGCGCCGGCCAGCAAGACGAACAGGGCCAGCAGAACGGGAAGCAGGTGCTTCATGTCCTGGACCTCCGCCGAGCAGCGTCACACCTGCTCGGGCACGACGAACGGATCGCGGTAGGGGCGGGTGAGCAGCTTGTTGGCCTCGGCGTCGCCGACGAATTGCTCGGCCTGGGCATCGAAACCGAGCTTCGGGCCGAGCGTGTAGGTCTGCTTCGAGAGGTCCATGCCCAGCACCACTTGGAGGTTCTCCTCGATGGCCTTGACGCTCTCCCGCACCTGCTGGTTGTCGCCGAGGATCTCGTAGCCCTGGCCGAAGGGCACCGGCTTGCCCAGCCGGTAGGAGATGTTCGCCAAGTGGCACAGCGCGGCGGAGTAGTGGGCCTCCAGGATGTCGGCCATCAGGTTCTCCTGCTTGCGGCTGCGGACGCACTCGATGAAGTTGGCAAAGACGTTACCCGTCGGCCGGTCGATGTCGACTTGCGGCAGCGATTCCCCTTGCTTCTTTCCCCGGGGATAGAACTTGTTCCCGATGATGGCGCCCTCTTCCAGGTAGAACTCGTTATCGACGCGGCCGCGATATAACTTCCCGGTCGGGCCTTTCTTCTCGTCGACCAGGCCGCGGACCTCGAAGACCAGCAGCGTGCCGCCGAAGTCCATCACCGACAATTGCATGTTGGGCGTCTGGCCTTGGTCTTTGTAGTCGGGCGTCTCCACCCAGCGGCCGCCCATGGAGATCACGCTCTTGGGCAAGGTGGCCCCCGGAATGCCCCAGCGGGCGATGTCCATCTGGTGCACGCCCTGGTTGCCGATCTCGCCGTTGCCGGTGTCCCAGAACCAGTGCCAGTTGTAGTGGACCAGGTTCTCGTGATACGGTTGCATCGGCGCCGGGCCGAGCCAGATGTTGAAATCGAACCCTTCGGGCGGCTGCTTGGCCTGCTTGTAGCCGATGCTCCAGCGGCCGTTACCCGACTTGCTCGCGTGGGCCTTCGAGACCAGCAGCTTACCGTACTTGCCGCTCTTGATGATCTCGACGATCCGGACCCAGTCCTTGTCGCCGCGGCTCTGGGTGCCGTGCTGGACGATCCGCTGGTGCTTCCGTGCCGCCTCGACGCACTTGCGGCCCTCGAACGGGTTGTGGCTGCACGGCTTCTCCACGTAGACGTCCTTGTCCGCCTGGCACGACCAGATCGTGATCAGCGAGTGCCAGTGGTTGCAGGTGGCCACCGAGACCGCGTCCAGGTCCTTATCCTCCAGGGCCTTGCGGATGTCCTGGAAGCACTTCGGCGTGTTCTTGCCGCGCTTCTGGACGGAGCGGGTGCAGGGCTCGAACAGCCGGCTGTCAGGGTCGATCAGGTGCGTGACCTGGACGCCGTCCATGCCGGTGAACTCGCCGATGTGGCTTTGTCCCCGGCCGTTGATGCCGGCCACGCCCACGCGGACGGTGTCGTTGGCCCCCAGCACCCTGCCGGAGGCCTTGGTGCCGGCGATCGTCAGGCCGACGCCGATGCCGGCGGTGGCGGCGGCAGTTTTCTTCAGAAATGTTCGACGCGTTTGACGGGACATGTTCCTATCCTTTCTCGTTGAGGTCACGCAGACAGGGGTCGGTACGTTTTATGATGCCCAGCAAGCCCCGGGTGCCAGGGCCGAACTTCGGGTGCCATGGCCAAACTTGTTTGGCCATGCCCGATTCTCACGCTACTGCCGCGCATGCCCACGCAAAGCGTGGGCATGGCCCCCGGCAACCCCGGCTCGGCCATCGCAATTACATCACACGGCGGGTCACGTGTCCAGCCGCCCCCCCTTTCGAGTGGACGAGTGGCGGCAAGTGGCACTGGCGTCTGGCCAGTGATGACCTGAATACGGGCAAGATGCCCGTGCCGCCGGTCCGCAGCGCTACTCGCCGATCACCTTCACCAACACCCGCTTGGGCCGGCGGCCGTCGAACTCGCCGTAGAAGATCTGCTCCCAGGGACCGAAATCGAGCCGGCCGTCGGTCACGGCCACCACCACTTCCCGGCCCATGATCTGCCGCTTGTGGTGCGCGTCGCCGTTGTCCTCGCCCGTGCGGTTGTGGCGATACGCCTGGGGAGACGGATCGAAGGGGGCGAGCTTCTCCAGCCAGTCCTTGTAGTCCTGGTGCAAGCCTGGCTCGTCGTCGTTGATGAACACGGACGCGGTGATGTGCATGGCATTGACCAGGCAAAGCCCCTCGTGGATGCCGCTCTTCCGGACGGCCTCTTCGACCTGCCGCGTGATGTTGACGAAATCCATCCGCTGGGGAACGTTGAAGGTCAGGTGTTCGGTGTGCGATTTCATGGCGTGGGCAGCTCCCTGGCTAAATAGTCTTGCGTGATTCCCGGAAAAAGGGGACAGGTCCAATTTGCCGGAACGGCCCGTAGGGTGCTTCGCACAAATTGGACCTGTCCCCTTTTTCCTCCCAGATGATCGGTCGATTCCCGGCTTTCGGGCCTGCCAGCGATTATATCCTCCCCAGAGAAGGGGACCAGCCGCCTCGAGCGCGGCCCACAATTCACCGTCGACCCGGCCGTGGCCCATTTGATACAATCCGTCCTGGGCCAGAAAGAGAATGCGACATGCCGTTTAGCGGGGATTATTCATCG
>Ga0315291_10006741_pt1 | contig 14236 bp, 13 predicted proteins | sample YL17G12_20_MG_FD_203070 | JGI IMG/M metagenome (GOLD analysis project Ga0315291, IMG submission 203070) | Sediment microbial communities from Yellowstone Lake, YNP, Wyoming, USA - YL17G12_20 | ecosystem: Environmental > Aquatic > Freshwater > Lake > Sediment | place: USA: Wyoming | collected...
TCGTATGTTTTCGTTTTGATATCTTCCATTGCCATACTTAAGCCTCCTTTTTCCAAATCCATTTAACTTCTTTATTTATTTTTACTTTCTTCAAATCAGCTTTAGTTATACCAAAGATATCATCAAATGAGTCTTTATAGCCAAATATGAGGAATAAGTTTCTCCGGTTGTAACTAAACGACGCTATTCCAATAAAGATAAACATAATTCCATAAAGCATCATAAAGAACCCCGTGAGTTCTATGACTGGGACTGTAAATATGAGGACGAGAGGTATTCCAATGGCTAGAAACAAGCATCCAGACACAAACGTTGCCCAGAGTTTGATGTTGAACATCGTCATATATTGTAAGAAAAGACTGAGCTTTTCTTTATCGGCCTTTGTTAGTTTTTCGTATGTTTTCATTCTATCTTCTCCTTTACCATTTCTTTTTGAACCATACATTCCTTACAGAGTTCGTGATACTTCCATAGTCTATAAGTGATAACTATGAGTAAGAGGAATGCAACTATTTCTAAATCGTTAATTAAGTTGATGAACTGGACATTGATATCTATTGTGTAAAAAGTTAAAAGTTGTGAGTTAGTTATAAGGGTTGCTATTCCGAATAGAATTACCGAAACTATTAGTCCAAACTTTAACTTTACAATAGGAGACATCATGCTAAGTCAAAACTTCCCGGGATGTGCAAATATCCCAATGCGTGCCAATAATAGATTATAATTAAAAATAAAACACATCCCACCATAAAAGTTAATAAGATTCCTACAAGCAATCCAGCCCACACACTTTTTGTGTTTTTTTGCTTTAATGTATCACATAAGTAATGGTCTACGTCCGGGTTATGAGTCAGAAAGGTATGTAGTTTGTTTTGGATTCTACTTATCTCAGCACTAGCCTCAATCTTTCCCTTTAAAAATATCTTCATCGATTCAAACATATCTAAAACTCCTCGTCTTCAAACATATTTTTTGGTTTTTCGTGTTCCTTTTTATCTTTTAGTTCTTTCTTTTCTTTCTTTTTACGTTGCCTTTCAAGACCTTTTTCGAAGCCTTGTTTGAAACCACCCTTAATTAAGTCACGAGTCCATCCCATTTTTAGCCGCCTGTCATTCCACCAAACATCCCACCGAGGGATTGCATAATCTGTGGACCGTACATAAGGAAGACGACACCGATGACGAGCATTATAACAACAATTATGATTATTATTATAAGGAACCCGAAACTGCCTTTCTTTCTCTTGACGATTGCATTACGACCGTAGCCTTGAACATCTTCCATAGTCTTAACTTCATTATATCGCATAAGAGTGGTGTTAGTCTTGGGACTAACGGTGAATACAAGGTAGTTCTCGAGTTTGAAGAGGTCAACAGGTCGTCCCATGAGCGTCATTTCGAACTTTCCCTTTGGAGAGCGGTTGGCTACAACGTCGACGAACTTTTCATGTGGATTGGTTTCTTGGATTGCTTTAATCTCATTCTCTTCTTGAACTCGAGCAATCCGTTGAGCTTCATTGTATTCTGCAACTAATTCCGAACGGTCAGCATCCGCCAATTCTGAATTTGGTTCAGCCAGTGGTGGAGGACTCTCTATCGGGATGTAGTTGCTTTGCCTTAGTGGCTCTTTCGTATAAAGCTCTTTTCTCAATCTCTGTAATGTTTCTTCCAAGCGCGACATGTTCTACACTCTCTATGTCTTTATAACGTCCAATCCCAAATTTGCGAAGGACGTCATCTGCTGTTGATTTCCTTGCTTCTTTTAAATTTTCTAATCCATAAACTGAATCTAATAAATTAACATAAAGAACATAATCTAAATCTACGGCGTGACCAACACATTCTGGAACTATACAAATGTTGTGGTCTGCAATTCGATATGTTGCGGCGGAGATGATTTGTGCATCCATATCTTTGTTGTAGAGTTGACTTTCACCAACTCTGATTGATGGAGTTATTTCCATTACGCGGTCACGGTGAACATAAAACCAAATATGACGATTTGGTCTTCCTGGCTTCATAAGATGAATTGCTCCAGTTTTCTTTGCGCGAATCCAAAGGAGAATCATTCCCATAAGACCTACAATTATTCCTATAAAGAACAACATAAGTCGAAACTCTGATGGCATCATTAAGTAGATGTCCATTGGAATAATACTACAAGCTCCAGCCATCGCAAATCCTGCAAGCATAAACATTATTGCTAGTCCAAACATATTTTCATTACTCCGGTTCCACTACTGGCGCCTGTGATTCTTGTTTGCCTCTTCCAAAGAGAGCGCCACCTATTTTCGAGCGAAGTGAACTCTTTCCTGTACGGGCAAGGATTCTCTGAACTTCTTCTGTCCGTTGAACTCCATGTTGTCCGTAAAGGGTCCAGAACCCTCCGACTGAACGTGTTAACTGCAGTGTCATAAGAAACTCTCCCATGAGCTCGTGAGCGTATTCATATATGCCGTTCTCCATGAGAATGGCAACCATTTTATAAGTAACTTTAAAGGCAAGGATGTCATCCCGGCGAATGTAACCAAGAGCGGAAATCTTTGAGATAGCATAATAGAATCGCATGAAGTATGCTTTTTCTTTGAGGGGAATATCGGGTTTAAGTACAAACTGCGTCACAGTGACGGAAACTTCCTTATCGATATCGTCTTCATATGGATTAGGCAGTGGACCACCAGCGTGTATTCTATAAGTTTTTTGTATTAGGCATTATTCATTTCCTGTTTCTGTTGGAGTTTTGATAGTTTTCGTGCTCTCATTATCGTTAAGAACGAACCAAGGGCAAGTGCCATTCCCATAAGGATTAAACCTACAAGGAAGAATATATCTATTTTCTGCCCAGTGAGTCCCTGGAGAACTATTGAAAAAAGTGAAATAACGAGACCACCAACGATTCCCATGAAACAAAGAAGTGTAGTTGCGGGGGATAACTTCTTTGTTGGAGGAAAACGTAAGGCGTTAACGGCGTCTTGAAATAGTTTTGAACGATTTATTTTTGTGTGAGCATCTAAATAGGTTTTCATTTCGGCTGGGACGCTTACGGATACTATTTTGGATGATTCATCTACAATAGGTTCTTGTGTCATAAAAATTATTCTCTCCTATCCCAATAGTTATAATAGGGGATGCAGTATATATAGTTTTTGGGAAAAAAATAACTTTTAATAATCCTTAAAAAACATTATATAAAGAAAAGGAAAGTATAAAAATATAGTGGAGTTAGTAGAGTTATGCCGTGGAGTAATGGAGGGTGCGTGGAGAGAATTTAAAAAAGAAATTACCCCACGGCGATTAAGTAAACAACCATCTTATCAACCAATTACGTTTTTTAGTTTTTGATTGAATTTGTGTTCCATCGTTTCTAATGAAGTTCATTTTCTATTCTCTTAATGGCGTCTCTCTTCGCCTACAACCATGATTCCATGAGTTGTGTCCATTCCTTAATACAAACATATATCAATATATTAAATTGGATTGTCGGGGTTGTAACTCCTTACAAATAGGTATTACAGCCCCTATCCAACTTTAGTTACTTTTTTCGATGGTATGAATACGCTTTGACCCAGTGGCGGCCTTTGTGATGGACTTTCTTTTGCATATGCCCCGGTACATGGACTTTCATAGTTCACCTCCTTTTTCTTATTTAATCTTATTGTAAAGAGAAGAGAGATATTTCACCCATAAGCATTACTGCTAAGCTTACTCTAATCATCTCTTCCCATTACTCTCACTTTAGGCGACTCCAGATGATGACTTGATTTTCTGAAGCGCGCTGGATTTTAAGATAGTAGCCGTTTTTAAACATTGTGTGTTTGAGGTCAGTTATGAGTTGCTTTCGCTTGGGATATTGCCCGCAGTATGTATAGCGCTTTCCATCGAACTCGCGATACATTGCTGGCATTACGAAACTAAATTGTGCGTATGGTTGTGTTTCCATATTCTAACCTCTTTCGAAATAAATCTTATATGCTACATATAATAGCAATCCTATGATAACTACTACTAATAAAACTATAAACACCGTAGCAGCTAAATCCACAATTCGTGGTAAATCAGTTGTATACATAATCTGAATCATAGTTGTGAATAAGACAATACCAGATGCATTCATATATAATGGATACAAAAAAGTATCGAGAGATAAGTTAAATAATACAGTTGTTGTATTAAAGCCACTTTTTACCAACGTTATTGTATATGTTGAATTTGTTATTATTCCACCATTGTTTATATACTGAACAAATTCTCTATTCTCGGGTTCACCGTCAGCGCCATATAAAAAGGAACCACCAGTGTAGTTTAGCAGAATTGATGATGTGTAGTTATTGCCTATGAATACACCATCTTTATACATATATACATTAACACCTTGTATATATATACTATGATTATCGTTTCTCTTCACTTGGGGAGTAAAAAACCATGCTCTGATTAAACTATCTCCAACCAGCAAACTCTCATTTGATGTATTGTGGTTGGAACTTATGAAAGAGTTGTTTTTACAACCAATAGCTGTCGAAATATGTGTAAAATGTAAGTCTTTTACACGATTTAATTCTATATCAAACTCTCTAAATATATTGTGATTGGAACCTACATTATTTTGAGAAATAAATGATACTCCAATGGATTGATTTTCTAAATTTATTCTATCAAATGTGTTAAAACTTGACTTATGAACTATTATCGTTCCATTTACAGAACTTGTTGAAGTGCTGTCATATGTTTGAATATCTGATAATGAACAATTATCTGAATTGAATATGACAACTCCTCTAGATGCATTATAAATTTTTATATTGTCAACTGTAACGTTTGATGAACCATTAATGAAAATTGACGTATTCCCTCCAGACATATATCCATTTCTGATTATGATGTTGTCATATCCCTTTGTGTCAATTAAGATAGAATTTGTATTTGTTGAATTTATCCATCTAAAATTCATATTGAATATGATATTATCTGCCGTAATATTAAATAACGTTTTTGTCGCAGAAGACATTGATTTATTTGTGGAATAATACTTATTTGCTACATTAAGAGTTCCAGTCGTAGTTAAAAAAGGTGATGTTCCTATGTAGATATCTCTGTCATCTTTAGTTCTGGAATATTCCATATATCGTTGTGGTGTACGTGGACTTTCTGAACTTGCATAATAACTTTCTTCTAATCTTAGTGAAGCAAAACTTACATTACTAGCATCTATTTCTGGACTTGTATGTATTTCAATATGGTCATCGTAGACATCAACAATTCTAACCATGGTTGGATAATTCATTACAGCCGTTGTACTCATATAGTGAACTCCTCTGTAATAAACATATTGATTTGCATGATTATGACCGCCAATAAAGACTATTGCGTCGTAGTTATCTGAATAATTAGTTAGACAAGATGTAAAAGTTAACATTGCTATCCCTCTATAGAAATACGTTAGCAAACCTGATAATGGAACTGTGTGACCAAATATGAAAACATTCATATGTCTATCTTTATATGATTCCAAAATAGAAGTAAGCCAAACAACGTCGTAATAAGGTACAGATGAACTAAGTTCCGAAAGTTTTATAAATAAATTACCACCATCAGTCCAAGATTCATTCATTGATTGCGCGAAAAGAGTTTCAAAGTATGTTCTAACGCTACTAATGTTTGTACTGTCATGAAAGTGAGCACCAAGAACATGATAATGAGCGGTTAACCTATCGGCTATAGACTTGAACTTAATCAATGATAATGATTTAGTCCCATTAACTACTCCTGGTTGTGCTACATTATCTCCACCAAATATAACAAAATCTACATTTGACATTGAATTTGTATAGTTAACTGACTCATTCATAGCAATTTCTGGTGCTGAAGAGTGATTATTAGCTCCATTACTTGTGTATCTATTATAAATATCTAAATATTTACCAATGTAATCAGCGTGAAGATAATCTGTTCTTCCATCTTTCATCGTTGGATTCGGGTCGCCACCCTCAATTATATGAGTATCTGTCATTTGAACAAATCTGATTCGTTTTCCAAATGTGGTAAGTTTATAAATCGAAGATAAATTATAGTTTACACCATCAGTAATATTGACTCTCCACCAATAAGATGTATTGATGTTTGTAAAGTTTTTATCTCTTTGTCGATATGTCCCGTTAGGAACCGAATTGTTATGACCAAAAGTTAACCAACTCCCAGAACTGTTACTTAACCATGTGATGTTTATTAGGTTTCCTTCTCTGTCACTCACTGTAATTGTTAGTGTTGGTTTTGTAGTAATCCCTGTAGATAAATTGGAAGGACTCATACTTGTAATCATTGGTATACCAGTTGTTATCTGAATCGTACATGACCACCCATCATACAATATTCCACCGCTGGTATCCTTACCTGGATATACTATGAGAAAATAATTTCTGCTAACATATGCAATACTAGGATACCATCTGCAATCATCTATATCAAATTCTAATGAATCGATTACAGAGTTTCCTATGATACCACTAGAACTTATATTGATTGTTTTTACGTAACCATCATTATCTAATCCACTATATGCAACTGCATATATTTGTTCAGAAATTACTGGATAAATAGATGGGAAAGTTACATTGGTATCAATTATCTGAGTATCAATCATTGATGGAGTTATATCACCACTACTTGAAATAGATGTTGTAAACAGTATTCCATATTGAGTAGTATTTGAATACACAATTGCGTATGTATTTCCTGCTATTTTTTGAATATTACAATCACCATACATGGCAGTAGCAAATGTCCATGTATCCGCTGGAGTATTTGTAATATCCCCTGTAGAGGAAATATTGTATGTTTTAAGTATACCATCTACGGTAACTGAATCATAACTTACAATTGCAACAGTGTTACTATCAATCGTTGTCATTCTAAGATTTCCACCATCAATATATGCAGTATCATTCTTTGATGCTCCTATATTTCCTGTTGAATCTATATACACAGTTTCTAAAATACCTTCGTCATCTGTGTCATTTATATAAGATACAACAAAAATGTTATTTGTAACATAAACAAAATCTGATAAACCACCTACAAGTGCACCACTGTATGTCAAATCCAAAGTATCAATAGTAGATTGTTTAATTGTACCATTTGAACTCCAAGCCGTAATAGTAGCAATACTCATTTTAGTAGGAGTATTATCCTGATAAACAATTGCATATACATCTCCAGAAACATGACATATTGTAGGATACTTTATCACAGCCGCATCAAACTGAAAATTGCTAACATTCGAACTTCTAATTGTACCATTATTGTTCCAAACTTTTATTGTATTTACCCATCCTTTACCAGATGGACTAACTGCTGCAATTAGATAATACTCACTTGTTCCAAGTCTAACCATATCAGGTTGTATTCCTCGTACAGTATTCCATTCAAAGGAGGATATTACAGAACCTCCAATATCTCCTTCTTTAGCATCCACTTTCATAAAGCAACCCACTGTAGTAAGTAACATTATTACACATATTATAAAGCATGGTAATTTCTTCATTTTTCTGTATTTCTATATTTAACCTTTATTAATATAGTATTCATATGCCATAAATATAAGTAGCGAAATTATAACTGTGATTCCCAAGATGACTAAGACCATTGATGTAAGATTTATGATGTTTGGATTTTTAGTTGTATAGACTATGAGGACTGAAGCTGTTGAAACATTTCCAACCGACGCAATAGTTGTAAAATAATAAGTTTCATTTGCAAAGACTCGGGGAGAAGCGGAGTTGTTTACTACTACAAGCCAAAAATACTTGTCACCATAGTTGCCCGCTTGAGTATAATGCCAAACGGCTGTTGAACCTGAGTTAGTTAAATTTGTTTGACGAAGGATGTAAGCGCCTGTGGTGTTTTCCCAGAACTGAATTGTGCATTTCGTGGCACCAGGGTCAACTACTAAAAGAGAACATGTTGGCGTAAGTGGAACTGAAGTAGAAGCATTCGCCGGAGAAGGTGCAATCAAAGGCGGCGACAGAACTATGTTGTTTGATATGTTAAATAGGGTTTTTGCGACAGTGATATCTGTAAATGTAATGTTTCCGTAGACGCCCGCACGATAGTTGCCAAGAAAGACGCCATCTTGCATGACTGTATACATTTGATTATTTGTGAAGCCGGAGATGTTGTAATTGACGAGGTTGGGAAGCGTTGCATTGGCGTAAAACCGGACGAGGGAATGAGTTGTTCCGATGGCTGTTGTTGATATGTTAATGAATTGGAGTTGGATGTAGATGTTAACGGCTGTGGTGATGTTGAAGCCTGTGCGGTTAAAGACTATGTAAGTTGGTGTAAGGGCGATGACACTGAAGTCGCGAGAGGTGGTTGTATTGAATGTTTCAGTGCCAGCGCCGAGACCGCATTTATAGAAGACTGTTGGGTCTATAATGACGGCGGAGATGGAAGAGATGATGAGAGTCAGTAATAGACTCATTACTAGCAAGATACATAGTTTCTGCATTTGATATCTCTTTTTATATTTTTAATCCGTTGGATGAGACTGTTACTGTGCCATCGGTTTGTGACCACGAGACTTCGGCTGGTGAAACATGTTGCCAGACTGAGCCGTTGAGGATGTAGACTGATGGTGTACTGGCAATGGGATATTTAAGGGAGAATGTTTGACTGGCGTTTCCTGTGGCGGGGAATGTTTCGGACGACGTCATCGGCATGGAAGTGTCGGTTGTGTTGCCAATCGACATGAGTGCAACGAGGGCGGCGCCAATGACGATGACGGCTACGATGGCTATAAGGACGTTTTCTGCTAGGGTTTCGGGCATAATTATCTATCCGTTATGATACGGACCTCCTGTGATGTTTGAGCAAGACCAAAAGAAGGTACAAGCGTTTACAATCTTTCCTTTTACATAGATTCTTATAACTGTTGAAGTGTAACTAACGTTGTATCCTTCATAACCATTGGCGCAGGATGTGTTACCACGGGCTTGAATGAAGACGCGGTTGGGGAGGGAAGAGAGGTTGTGAGTGATGTTGAAAGACTTAAGACCAACAGCCATGGTGGCGGTGCCGGAGGATTCAGTGAGGTAACCGGGGTTGTCACGAACAATGGTACTTGAACCAAGGATTTTTATAGAAGTAGAAGGAGTTGTACTTAATCGTAAGTTATTTGATTCTATTGTGTTATAATTTCCTGTTGTATCCTCATAGATTCCATATGTCGCATCATTCGCATCGATATTATTATTATGTATCGAATTGTTGAAAGAGTTTTTTATCTGTATACCACGGTCAGCAATAATAAGGTCATTATCATGTACATTACAATATGTGACACCTATAAGATATATCGCTGGATAGTTACCAATACCACAATCGATAAATGTATTATCGTGTATGTTTGAATGAGAACCAGTAAGAAAGATACCAAAAGTTGCATCCATTATAGTATTATCTGATATTGTATAGTTTGATACATCTGTTGTTGATATTCCTTGGTCAAAAGTACCAGGTCCAGGAGAAGAAATCGTATTATGAGAAACATCAGTGTGTATTCCTCCTAATCTTATTCCATACGCTGGTTTATCAGCTGCCCCACCCACAAAATTATTTGTTATTTGATTATTAGAAATCGTATTGTAATTACATGAATAGAAATCACTTCCGGTACGGATTCCATATCCACCAGTGTAACCATAACCGACTTCATTCATAATATTATTTGAAACAATACTATGGTTTCCCTCTACTTTTATTCCTCCTCGTGCAGCATAACTAATATAATTATTTGAAATGGTACAATTATCTGCTGCTAATATAGCAATACCATCTGGAGAACCAGTATGTTGAGTTCCATTGATATATTGCAGAATGTTATTAGTTATGATAGTCCTCTGGCTATTTCCGATAGCCTCCGAATAAATACCGATAGAAACAGGACCAATGATAACATTGCCATCGACAAGGTTTTTTGTTGTGAAAACACCACCCTCCACAACAATCCCATGAGGACCCATGTCACGTATTCTGTTATTCCTAATTATATTGTTGCTTCCTCGTACAGCTATAGCACCACCAAACCCAGGATATTTATGTTTGTAAAAAAAACATCCTTCTACCGTCATATTATCTGCATTGCTAACAACACCAGAAGACTCTTGATTGATGCCATACCATTCGATATTAGTAAAATAACAACCTCGTATAGTGATACTTTTTGTATATGGTTTTAACCATATTCCACATACGTAATCTCCTGTGTTGCTCACATTATTTATATCAAACTTAATGTTTTCTACAAGACTATTTTCCCCCGTGATATTAAGAATATTATGGTCGTTGCTTCCTGCGGCAAGATAAAGTATGGTTTTGTTTCCTTGACCTTGTAGTATTGTTCCACCATACATGGTAAGAGATGTTGTTATTGATATGTTGCACTCAGGTAATGTTATTTTTCCTTTTAAATCAAGTGCTGATTGTAATCCTACGGCTGTAACTGCAAACTTATTTCCTTTGGAGTTGGTAATGTAGGTGATGTTTGGTGCAAAGTTGCCGTAAGTGTTGTTTGGGCGAAGGGAAATCCAGTTACCACCGGAGCGTTTAATCATGAGAAGGTTTGATGCAGAGTTAAACCAGGTGTAGCCGGGTTGAGATGAAGTTCTATTTATAATATCAAAGAAAGTGGGATATCCGAGGTTATCGCGAATCATTGTCCTTACTCCACCATCCGTGACTGGAGTTGTACAACCAAAAACATTGTTTGATAATATTGACGAATCGTAAGTTGTTGCAATAGTATAGATTCCTATACTGTTAATGTTAGTAAACATATTTCCGATGACTGTATTGTTATCGCTTGCACCTAAAGAGACACCATAAAGAGCATTGTTGAAAGTATTCCCTTGTATAATTGTTCTTTTTGAACTGGCCAGGACTTCAACTCCATAAGCTGCGCTGTTATTTCCATCTAAAACATTATTTATAATTTTACAATCTTTTGAACCGTAGATACTTATATCCCTTCCACATTCTGAAATTCTACAATTACTGATAGTCCAATTTGTTGAACCTGTATAAGTACGTATACCATAAGCTGATGAATTATCAATAAGACAATTATCAATAAGAATATTGTAACCTGAACCAAATATTGCACTAGAAGTAAATCCCTTTAAGGTCATGTCTCTAACTGTTACATTATCACTACCAATAAAACGAATGCCATACATTACTTTTTTACTTCCATTAAGAGTACCTGGACCAGTCATAGTTGCTCCGTCCTCAAGTTTGAACATATACTCTCCTCCTTTCCATGTAGTTACATTTATTTGAAATATAGCACCCCGAGCAAATTCATATTCGAAATGATAATTTGTTGGACCAATCCTAGTATCAATATCATAAACACCTGGCATGAAGATAATCTTATCATATGTCGCAGATGGAGAATTTATGGTGTTGTTAATGTAAGTTCCATCACGATACCCTGTTGGGTAAACAACATACACATGACTTTCCGCAGGTATTAACTCAAATAAATTTCCTATTCCTGTATCATTGATTTTAAATGCAAAATAACCAGAAAAATGATTTCTATTACTATTAACTGTTACTGTGTCTCCATAACTAGAAACTGTCCAATCCCAGAACATACACCATTGGAAGTTGTTGCCAACTGCTTCAATACCAGTTGAACCAATAAATAATCCACCTTTTGTACCAGCATATGGTTGTTGGTCATATGCTAAAATTGTATTGTATTCACTCTGACCACCATCTGAATCAGTGATGTTCATACCATAGGTACACCAAGCTGTATCTATCCTTTCAAAACTATTACCGTTAACATATCCGTTACCTGCTCCTCCATCTTTTGAATGTATTTCTACTCCTAGATTAAAACCATAGATTGATATTACACCAAAAGAACATTTAGCGATACATTCCATTCTTGTTGCAGTGGTGATAGCAATTATCCCCAGACCAGTACCAGTATATGTTCCGAGAGTATTATGAATACCAACATTATCTAAAATATAATTTGTTTGCCATAGATATGAATAACCATCTATATAGACCGCGTAATTGGCAATCCAACCAGCAACTGTATTGATTTGTATGTTCCATAGTTTACCATCTAAAATGTGTACTGAAGCCGTTCCTGTAAGATTTATCACTGTTCCAATGGCATAATGATAGCGATTATCAGATGAACAAATTCCTATCAATGTTACATTGTTGATTATGGTAAGATTTGTTGAGAAGGAATAAAAACCAGGGGGAACCCATACAGTTCCACCATGTGTTCCATTGAAATCCCAGATTGCTGATTTTATACCTAAATCAGTTGGTAGAAATTTGTTTCCTTTGCTGTTGGTAATGAAAGTAACATTTGGTGCGAAATTTCCATATGGAACAGAAGTATTCCATTGGGCTTGCCATGTGTTTACTGAATTGTATGCTTTATTCCAATTAGTTGAACCATCGGTAACTATCGTATAAACACCAGCGCCAGTTCTCGAGATAAAACCGTTAGCAGAAAACATATTATTATATAGAGCATTAGTGTGAATCCATGATATGTCTAGACTAAATTGCCAATTGCTTAAGTTTACACCAGTGCTCGAAGTAGGCGCTTTAAACCACCGATATGATGTTCCCGTATATATTCCATAAGCGTTAGTTGTAGCGTTGTAATAAGCATATCCTGGGGCGGGGGACGCTACAAAGGTTGTTGGGAACAGGGATTGATATCCTAGAACGTTTGTATATATAATATTTTTAGAATGAGTATTTTGAGTGACTGGAGTTGTTGTATATTTTATAATCTGAACTTCGTTTAAGGTGATGTTACCCCCAGTGATGTTTACGCCTTCTGCGTTGCTACCGAAAAGCGTTAGTTGAGATATAGTATTGTTTCCATAGACAACTAAACGACGCCCAGTAATGTTTGTCTTTGGGCCTTGCCCTATGAGGCAAAGATTGGGGATTGTTCTTAAATCGGAACTAAAAGGAAACGTGCCCGTTGGGACTAAGACTGTGCCACCGTTGGTTGTGTTGAGCGCCCAGATAGCATGTTGAAGGTTCCAAGCAGAAGCATTGTAGACTTGACCACGGGAGTTAATTATCTTTGTATATAGCGTAACATTGGAATAGTTTTTATAATCGAATGTGCCGCCATACATAACGACACCAGTGGTAGTGTCAGTGGTTGATGTTATGATTCGTGTTCCATAAACAGAACTAAGGGAAATTAATACCATTAGCGCGATTATGAAGATTGCTTCTACTTTTGTTCTCAGTTGCACCATATTTTCACTTTCTTTTGTTATTCTATTTTAGCCAGGGAAAGACGGTCTTTCCAATGAAGTGGAGCGACGTCTGACCCTTATGATAGGGTTCGATGATATGTTCGGTTTCGAGCCGTTTAATATAAGATACGACTGGAGTGGTAATTCGGATGCCTTCTAGACTGACGCCAGAGACGCCAGGTGAGTTGAGGGATTGTTGGATGCGGAGCTGGAGTTTCGTAGTGGACGGCGTTCCTTTAGTGGCGGAGCGGATTTGCTTTATGGCTTGCGCGTGCGTGTATTTCAGACCGTAGACAAGATGCTTATACGTATCGACGTTCCGATGGACAAGTTGATATTCTGCGAGGTTATGTTTGCGAATTACTTTTTTGGATTTGCGACCCTTGTGGAATGTCATTATTCCACCCACTTCTGTCTTCGCAGGGATTTCTTTGATATGTTGTGCGACTTGGCAACAATCTTTTGAACTACTGGGGCAGCCGGAGCTGACAGTGTATTTTGTGGTTTATTGATATCTCCTTTGAGGGGTTTTAGGTTTTTCATATGGTATATTCTCCTTTCATCTTCTCTTTCAGCTATTTGACATAACTTACAAAGACCAAGCGTAGTTGGAGCATAATCTCCACAATTCTCACATTTTTTCATATTCTTATCTCCATTTTTGTTGTAATAAAGGTTTTTGACTTACGGGGTTAAAGTAATAGGGAGAGGATTTAGTGATATCTCTTTCAAGCGAATCGAGTAGCGGCTTTGGAGCCTGGATGGTGATGGTGATTTTGGATTTCATTATTACTTTCTCTTTTTCTTGGTTTTTGATATCTTATGTTTTATTTTATGTTTTATGGGGACTTTGACTGACGAACGTTGTTGAGGGTGCCACAGAATGTCGGTAGGCGGCGTAATGGAGATGGATGGTGTGTGAGG
>Ga0315291_10006742_pt1 | contig 14235 bp, 14 predicted proteins | sample YL17G12_20_MG_FD_203070 | JGI IMG/M metagenome (GOLD analysis project Ga0315291, IMG submission 203070) | Sediment microbial communities from Yellowstone Lake, YNP, Wyoming, USA - YL17G12_20 | ecosystem: Environmental > Aquatic > Freshwater > Lake > Sediment | place: USA: Wyoming | collected...
AACGGCGAGCTTCGTTGAGTAGCCCTTCTTCTCTGCTACTTCAAGTGTCCTCTTTAAGTCTAATATAGTATCATGCAATCCCTCGGATACCGTGTAGGCCATGTAGCTTGGTGGCTTCTTGAAGTAGCTGCCCCTCTCGTAGACGAGGAAACTGACCCTGCCCTCGGAGCTTCCGCGTGCGACGAAGCCTCTGCCTCTGAGATCCCTGTAGACAGTATAACGGGCCCACACGTGGTCGTCGACGTTTGAGTAGATCCATAGAAGCTCCTGGAACGAGAGTGCTCTCTGCGTTTCCTCGTCTATCACTATTATCTTACCCTTCTCCTGGAGGTATAACACTTCGAATGATTCCAGCCTCAGGACGTTGGCTTCAACCTTGGAGCCGAAGCCTTCCTGGTAGAGGCTGTCTGCCTCGTTCTGTGCAGGCACAACGACCTTGCTATTGGTGCGTACGGCACTTATTGGCTGCATCTTCACTCAAATATGACTCTGGAATGCTAAAGCATTGTGATTAACCCTCTTTTTATCAAACTTTGAGCTTGTTTAACCTAGGCTAAATCCTTTTTAAAATATTTTAAAAACAACCTATTAGCCATGAAATCGAGCGCTAGCACGTTAAGATGCCCTTAATTAACTCAAATATTATCGTTCCTGCCGAAGTTATTAATTACGGATTGACTGGACACAGCCTCGTGATCTACTAGAAGCCTTCCTCTACTGGCCTTCTGTGGGTTCATCCTTTATCTCCCACCGGCTGTCCCTACCTTCTCGGATCCAGGTGCCTCTTAGGGATCGGATAGCGTCGTTAATGGGCCCCCATAGGTCTCCTAGGAACTTCTTGGGGCTGATGATGATTCGCTCCTCTCCCTCCTCAATATTTAGGAGGCTCGCGTCGACGCCTGCCGCCTTCAGCTTCTCTCCGATGCCCTCTGGAGGCCATCGATCAGGAGCCGACTCGACTGTGACGGGGGCAACTTCTCCAGCCTTTCCTACCGAAACGATTATGCCTATTCTTGAGCCGCAGTCTGGGCAGGTAATCCACATTATCTTTGAATCATCTCGCTTAATCAAGAGGGCACCAGAGAAGCTGATCGTCTCTAAACCTAAAAACTAACCGATGGGCATGTGGGAATGAAGGATTTGTTTGTCTTCGATTACGTCCGCGTAAAAAACATTATAACTGTATTTATTGTAATTATTACTGACCCAATTTTGAGTGCACAGATGCAGGAGTACAACTGTCCCTACTGCTCTAGAAAATCAGCCAGCCCTGGAGGAGTCCGATTCCATGTGAAGCTCACGCACCCAGAGAAACTAGAGGAGTTCAACGCTAAATATTACTCGAAGATGGCTGATTCATTCAAGGAAGAACACCTCGCAGCTTGATTTTCTGTCCTAGGGACCGAATCTTTTTCAGAGGCAAGGATAGGTTTAACGTCCATAATCTTGAAGGTATATATTTCTTAAGGCCTATCAGATTCTTATCGAATTTTCATCGATCTTCGCCGGAGTTTTTATTCGAAGTGCAAAATAGAGGCAAAAGGATGTTGTACTTGAAGGGATATTCGATTCTTCGTACAATCATAAAGGATATAGAGACTATCCATACACATTTAGAATTTGGCGTCTTCTTTTATTCCCTTGACTGGCAAATCAGTTAATAACTCTGCTAGGCAAACCGTATATAGATCGGTATGAAACTCACTGATTCTGTCTACCTCGTCGGAGGAGCGGCCTATGGCTACTCAGCGGTTGGTGACTGCAATATTTACCTCATTGACTGTGGCAAGGAGTTGGTATTAGTTGACGCGGGTTGTGGGTTGGGGATCAAACAAGTCCTTGAGAACATCAGGCGGATGGGTTTCGACCGAAAGGACATAAAAATCTCCTTCATAACACACTGCCATTTTGACCACATGGGCGGCGCGTACGAGCTTAAGGAAACCACAGGGTGCGAGTTGATGGCACATGAAGCGGATGCCGCCTCAATCGAGAGTCTCAATGAGAATGTCCTTTATGACATGGCCAAGGAGAGGGGGATCAGCCTCAAGGCTCCTAAGCTAGACAGGCTCCTCCGCGACGGTGACTGCGTGAAGATCGGAGATGTCGCCTTCAACATAGTTCACACGCCTGGACACACCCCCGGATGTATATCCATCTATTTAGAGGAGAAGGATGGCTTGATCGGCCTCTTCACCGGCGACATCGCCTCATCCATGGGGAGGTTAGGCTTTATAAATGGTCCAGGGTTTGACTTGAACAACTGGAAGAGAAGCCTAAAGAGGCTAATCGCGCTTAAACCTGAGAGAATGTACCCTGGCCACAATACGTTCGTGCTCTCAGGCGCTGTAGAACAGTTGATGCAGATTGACAACAAGATGAACGCTCCTTGGACCACCATCGTTACGAGCATCGGATAAATTAGTGAGAGACGTATGAACGATCAGGTTAGGCAGAGGGTCATGGAGATCCCCTCCCTGGAGGAAGCATTCAGCGCCATTAAAGAGGGGTTATCCCGAAGACGATTTGTCTTAATCGTAGGTAATTGCCGGGTCGACTACCATGGCAGGGCCAGCTCCAAGCTCGATCTAGGAGAGAGACTACTTATACTGAAGCCCGACGGATCAGCCCTGATCCATAGATCTAGAGATCACTCACCTGTGAACTGGCAGCCTCCGGGTTCACTCTTCAGAACGAGGTTGAGCGATGGGGAGCTGCTAGTAAGGGTTTACAGGCGTAAAGACAACGAAGTATTAGAAATTTTTTTTAACCGAATAATGATGTTGGGTGTCCTCGACCTTAAAGACGCTGGGGAGTTCAGCTTATACGCCACTGAGAAGGACATGCAGGAAGCCATCCTTTTCCAGCCTTCTCTACTCGAGGAGGGCTTTCGGCCCATCAGTCCAGAGCGCCCTGTTGAGCCAGGCTTCATAGACATCATGGGCGTCGACAGGGAGGGAATCTTAACTTTGGTAGAGATCAAGAGGAAACGTGCGACCAGGGAGTCTGTAGCTCAACTGAAGAAGTATGTGGATGTCATCAACCTTGATAAAAACAGGAGAATTAGGGCGATATTGGTCGCTCCTGAACTCGCCAAAGGAGCCCAAGAACTCTTGATGGCGCTTGGGTACGAGTTTAAAGCGATAACGCCGCAGATCTGCTCAGAAGTACTGAAAATTAAAAACAGTAAATCGATAACAGATTTCTTTAAGTAGCATCCTTCGATGACAAAAAGCCCTCTTTGTCTCTGAAAAATGAGACAAAAAGGGGTTTGTCTGGTCAGATTATGTCAAGTTCCTTGCCAATATACTCAAGCGACTCTATGACCGTGTCCAGTTGTTCAGTTTTAAGCTTCGAGTTCATCTGCACCCTTATCCTTGAACGATCCTTTGCTACCATCGGGAATACTATTGGGACTACGAAGATGCTTTTCTCGTAGAGTCTATCAGCTAAGGCTTTCGCCTTGTGGCTCTCACCGACGATTATCGGGATTATAGGCGTCTGGGATAACCCTGTGTCGAATCCTAGGTCCTCGACAGCTTTCTTGAAATATCTGGTGTTCTTCCAAAGCCTCTTTACGTGACGGGGCTCGTTCTCCAGGACGTCAATCGCTGCTATTGTTGCCGCTACGACAGGCGGCGGGTGGGAAGAGCTCAATAGCCATGTCCTGCTCTTGTTCCATGCGAACCTTACAAGGTCGAGGGAGCCTGAAATGTGGCCGCCCACGGTTCCGTAGGCTTTGCTAAAGGTGCCCATCTCGACATGGACCTTTTTATGGTCGAGCTTGAAGTGGCTCACAATCCCACGCCCACCCTCTCCCAAGACGCCCTCGCCGTGAGCGTCGTCGACGTAGACCATGGCGCCGTGCTCGGCCCCGAGTTTAGCGACCTTGTCGAGAGGCGATATGTCGCCGTCCATGCTGAATACGCCGTCTGTGATTATCACTATTCGCCTATATTCCGGTGTATGCTTCTCCGCTTCCCTTAGGACGTTCGATAGATCATCCGCGTTGTTATGCTTGTAGACCGTCCTATCTGCCTTTGAAAGTCTGACGCCGTCAATTATGCTCCCGTGGTTCAACTCGTCGCTGATGATTAGGTCGCCCTCTCCCACGAGTTGTGGGATGAGACCAGAATTAGCCGTGAAACCTGTAGGGAATGTTAGTGAGGCTTCCGCCTTCTTGAAGTTTGCGAGCCTTTTCTCCAGCTCAATATGCAGATCCATGGTCCCGGAGATTGCCCTGACAGCGCCTGATCCTACTCCATACTTCTTGGTTGCTTGGATTGCAGCTCGTTTTAATTTTGGATGTGTTGTTAAGCCAAGATAGTTGTTACTGCAGAGTACGAGTACTTCTCTTCCGTCGACCATTGATATAGGCTCGCTAGGGCCTTGGAGCTCCTTTAGCTTCCAATCGAGAGCCTTTGCGACGAGTTCCTCGTATTCAGTTCGAAGAAAAGTTGTTGGATTACGCATCATAATCATCCTCTGAAGAATTTTGATTGACTTAGTCTTTAACTGTTTCCAAATTTTGAGGCATCTGTCTTAAAAGACTAAGCAGATAATATTGATAGGGGTCATTTTGGCTGGTTCTAAGATGAAGAGGGTCCTTGTCACAGGAGGGACAGGTCAGATCGGCTCGGAACTGGTGCCCGAACTTCGAAGGATATATGGGAATCATAACGTTGTCGTAGGTGTTCATAGCCGTCCTCCGCAGGAAGAACTCACAACAGGTCCAAACGAGCAAGTAGATGTTACTAGTAAGGAATCCCTGGAGAAAGTTGTCGAACAATACGACGTAGACACCGTTTATCACATGGCTGCAATCCTCTCAGCAGCAGGCGAGAAAGATCCATGGCTTGCATGGAAAGTGAACATAGACGGCACCTACAACGTCCTTGAAGTCGCTAGGGAACATGAAATGGTTAGAATCTTTTGCCCTAGCTCCATCGCTGCCTTCGGGCCTGAAACCCCTAGGATGAACACGCCTCAGGAGACGGTGCTGAGGCCAAGAACCATGTATGGACTGACAAAGGTCGCAGGGGAACTCCTCTGCAACTACTACTTCAATAAGTTCGGGCTTGACGTCAGGGGCGTCAGGTATCCTGGCATTATCAGTAACAAGACTCTGCCAGGAGGCGGGACGACCGACTACGCCGTTGAAATTTTCTACGAGGCAATAAAACACATGAAGTACCAGTGTTTCCTCCGAGAGGACTCTACCCTTCCAATGATGTATATGCCGGACTGCATCAAGGCCACCATCGATATAATGAACGCGGACTTGAATAGTCTTAAACACCACGCAGACTTCAACCTAGCAGCCGTCAGCTTCTCGCCGAGAGAACTAGCTGAAGAAATCAAGAAGCACCTACCTAAATTCACTATAACATATAAGCCCGACCATAGACAAGCTATTGCTGACTCTTGGCCAAAGAGCATAGACGATTCAGCTGCGCGGGAGGAGTGGGGCTGGAAACCCAACTATGATCTGCCAGCCATGGTCAAGGACATGATCGAGGCGCTTTTGGAGAGACATAGGCGAGGGAAATTGTAGTAGCTGAGACATTCACAGTCTTTTTGTCTCATAATATTGAGACAAAAGACTGTTGCGCTGTTGAATTAGTTTAAAATAGTTTTAGAGTGGTCTTATATTTACCACGTCGGAGTTGACGAGATTCGTAGGGACTCTTCCTTCAAGGACATCGATTAAATTCGTTGCAGCTAATATAGCCATGTTTGTCCTAGTGTCGATGCTTGCGCTGGCAATATGAGGGGTGATTACGATATTATCGAGTTTTAATATCGGATTACTTTTATCAATAGGTTCCTTTTCGAAAACGTCTATCCCTGCGCCTGCGATTAGCTTATTCTTAAGGGCGTGATACAGCGCCTCTTCAGCTACTATGGGTCCCCGTGCTGTGTTGATAAGGAAAGCCGTTTTTTTCATCAATGATAGCTCTCTTTCCCCTATCATATGGTAGGTTACATCAGTTAACGGGACATGAATCGAGACGAAGTCGGATTTTTTTAGAAGAACCCGGAAAGAGTAATACTTTATCCCTAATTCGTCCTCGAGATCCCTCCTTCTTATGTTATCATAGTAGATGACGTTCATGCCGAATCCTCTTGCCCTCTTCGTCAACGCGGTGCCTATTCGGCCCATTCCAAGGATCCCCAAAGTTTTTCCGTGGATATCAGAGCCGAGGAACATTTTTGGTCCCCAAGCGTGGATCCAGCCCCCCTTCCGGGTGTGCCGGTCTGCTTCAGCTATTCTCCTTGCGATACACATCATCAGAGCAAAGGCGCAGTCAGCCGTCGTTTCAGTAAGTATGCCCGGGGTATTGGCTACGTACACACCCCTTTTTGTAGCATCTGCGATGTCAATGTTATTGAAGCCTACTGCGTAGTTGCTCACGACTCTAAGTTTTTTCCTGCATCGAGGACTTCAGTGTCGATCTTATCGGTTAACAAACATAGAAGGCCATCGATTTTCTTCACCTTTTTTAATAATACCTCTCTTGGAACAGGATTGTCTTCTCCTTCGAAGACTTCGACGTCGGCATGCTTTTTCAAAAGATCTATGGCTTTTTCGAAAAGTTGTCTTGTGACGTATACCTTTGGCTTTTTCAAATCGATCACTCGTTATGATAGATGAAGGAAATTATATCCCTTTTCTTATCATACATCGTAAATTTAATATTCGTAAAAATTCTGAATATTGATCTGTGAACGAAAAGGGCGAAGGAGTTTTTTTTCAAGCAGAAGAGATTCAACTAACGGACGATCTTTTTGAATTATATCTAAAACCGTTACGCAGCAGGAACGCTCGCTTAATTTTTTTAATACTCTTTAAATTGAAAGACGCGGGGTATCTAACCACCCATGACATTCAAACCAAGCTGAAAGACATTGGTCACGTCTTGAATAAAAAAGAGATCAATGGATGGTTGAAATCTTTATGGGGCTCAAAATTAGTTATTAAGGATGACGAACGAGGGAAGCCCTCGATAATAGAATACAACGATAAATATACTTTCGACCAATGGAAGCTCAGCAATACAGGAATCAACATCGGCAGAGCTATACCAAACTTAGTTGCTGCTTCATTAAACCTTATCGAGCCTAAACTAACAAAAGATATTAGTTCCATAAAGTTGGAAACATTAACCGAAGAATCCTTAGAAAACATAGAAGACCTATACATTTTATCAAAACTCCTCGTGACTCTTAAAAAAGAAGGAGATCAAATGCAATTCAACGCGCTTCGGAAAAAAATACAGGTAACAGCAGAAAAATTAGCCGTGTACAGCTGGCCACGTTCAATTTGGTCGGAAATACCTCTCTTCGAAATCACAAAAAATACGCCAACAATGAGGAGTAAGATATTGAAATTATTTGGCTACGTATCTGAGTCAGATTTATCCTTCTCATTGACTAAGGAAGGTTCAAGACTCGCAGAGAAAATGTTGCAGAAAAAACAATAGTAAAAAATATACTCTCTTCCTTTAATTTTGAAGGTTAGTAATTCGAAACATCTTCAAAGGCGTTTTCAGGAAAATACTCTTAGCTAGAGTAGGAAATAATTCGAACTAAGCAGGCTGACAACGAAATTGATATGTTGTATCACGATCTACATGGGGTAGTGTCCGCAATTGGCTGAAGATGAACGAGTAATTTACACAAAATTATCTAATAATATACGCGTCGTTACAGAGGAGATGCCTGGAGCGAGGTCGGTTGCTATTGGCCTTTGGATGAACGTAGGTTCACGTGACGAAAGGGAGGATTTTTATGGATGCTCGCATTTCCTCGAGCATCTCCTTTTCAAGGGAACAGCAAAAAGGACCTCCAAGGAGATCTCTGCGATCATAGAAGCGAAGGGAGGATACCTCAACGCCTTTACGGACCGCGATATGACATGTTTCCACGCGAGAGTCCTCGAGAAAGACACGGAGCTGGTAATCGACGTCCTCTCTGACATAGTTCAAAACCCGCTCCTCCGTCAAGAGGATATAAAGAAGGAGCTTCAAGTAATACGCTCCGAGATAAGTAGAAGAGATGACAACCCAGAGGACCTAGTTCATGATATATGCGTAGAGAAGGCTTGGAAGGGAAACGACGCGGCCCATTCGGTCCTTGGTGAGTACGATCGATTAGTAAAACTAGGTCAAGACGACGTGAGGAAATACTATGAGGATCATTACATTCCTGCGAGCATAACACTTACCGCCGCGGGGGCTTTAAACCATGATAAAGTCATAGGTCTAGCCGAAAAGTATCTTAGTTTTGAAAGGTCTGGGGAACTACAAAGAAGGATTAAACCCTCATTTAATTCCAGCATCAACGTTATTGAGAGAGAATCGAGTCAGACACAGATCGCTATCTCCTCCCTGGGCTCCGCCCAGGGAGACGATAGAAGGGCGCCCCTGACCCTTCTGCACTCTTACCTTGGCCTAGGTGCGAGCTCCAAGCTCTTCCAAGAGGTCAGGGAGAAACAAGGGCTCGTCTACTCGATATACACGCATAACTACTCCATGAGCGATGCGGGGCTCTTCACGGTCTACGCCGGCACCAAGGAGGAAAATGTGGAGAAGGTCATTCAAACGACCCTCAAAGCACTCGAGGCTCTCAGAAACGGCGATACCTCAATGAACTTAGACGAAGTCAAGCAGAAGACAATCGGCTTTACCGTCCTGCGTTCGGAGAGCCCCGAGAGCCGCATGATCCAGCTAGGTATCACGACTATAAGGACCGGGAATCCGAAGACGATAAACCAGATCATAGAGGAGATTGAAGGCGTATCAATGGACACTATTAATAAGACTTCGAAAAATATCTTTGACAGAAAAAAATTTTCTCTTACCATCCTAGGTCTTTCAAGGGAGTTTGTTCCTAAGGTGGAAGCTCTACTTGGTTAGAGATGCGTGTAAGGCTTCGCCGTTCCCCACAGATGCTCGAAATATATCTTCGCGATCATCGTCAGGCCCACGTGATCTGACCAGATGGCGATGTTCTCCTCCCCGCCCTTATTTCCGCTGAGGAAAAGTAAGGATGTTTGGCTGTCGGCGACGAGGCCGCCCCCAAATAAATCGTCTCTCACCTTTATCTCCGCGAGGCTAAAGAACTGTTGAGGCAGAGATGCGATTGCTTCGTCCGTTATTAGAAGCTTGATCTCAACCTTCGTATCCCTCATCATCTCGATATTTGGGAAGAGCTCCCGGAAAAGCTTTGGCGAGATAACCGGTATGGCGACCATAAGCTCGTGTTTAACGTTGGTCATAGTTTCCTTTATCTTGGAGAGGATGTTCTCCTCGCCCCTGACTATCCATATCTCAGGCTTCTCCTTGATCTCTCTATGCTCGTATAGGGCTTGTACCTCATCGATGATGAGGTCCCTGCTTTTCTCGAATTTATTTTCTTGTCTCAGCTTCTCGGCTCTTAGCGCCTCAACTGGAGATTTAGGGTAAAAAAGCCTGGGGCGCCCACTCTTAATCTCGATCCAACCCTTCTTCTCAAGGCTATCTAGAACGGTGTACACCTTCGAGTACGGAATCGACGTGTTCTCGCTCACCTGGCCCGCTGTAAGCTCGCCATATTTGACTAGAGCAAGATATGCCATGCATTCGTATTCCGTAAGGCCGATCTCCTTGAGCTCTCGTCCGACCTTGGCGCTCACGAAGTCGATCGACAAAGAAACTTCCTCAGTAGCAACTCTTTTATCCCATTATTTACCTCTGTTGGTGGTCATAATAGTTTCACTATCCAGAAGGTGAAACAAACGGGAACGTTCATAAATAAAGGAGAAAAATAGGAAAAAGAGGCAGGTCTTAAAATTGAAAGAGATTAAGGAGACAAAGAGTCTGTGTCCAGAATGTCTGAAGGTGCTCCCTGCGACGATATTCGAGGATAAGAACAAAGTTTACATAAAGAAGACCTGCAGCGAACACGGCGAGTTCACTGACCTTTACTGGGGAAATTATGAGCAGTATGTGAGAGCTCAGAGTTTCGAGGAGTTGGGAACGAAGCTCAACAATCCCAGGACGAAGAAGTCAAAGGGGTGCCCCTACGACTGTGGCATTTGTCAAGAGCACAAGTCCGAGACTGTTCTTGCTATAATCGACATCACTAACCGATGCAATCTAAGATGCCCAATCTGCTTCGCCCATGCCGGCGCCGCTGGCTACCTCTACGAGCCTACGAAGGAGGAGATCCGGGGCATGATGGAGAACTTCCTTTCTAACAGCCCCGTCCCGCCTCCCGCCCTCCAGTTCAGTGGCGGTGAACCCACACTCAGGGACGACCTTCCGGATCTGATAAAGATGGCTAAGAGCCTAGGCTTCAGACACATTGAGGTCAACTCGAACGGCATAAAGATGGCCGAGAGCATCGACTACTGCAAGAGTCTGAAGAAGGCGGGGTTGAGCACAGTTTACCTCCAGTTTGACGGTGTCACCCCTGAGCCATACAAGGTCATGAGGAGCTTCGACTTATTCGAGATCAAGAAGCGTGCCCTTGCCAATCTTAAGGCTGGGGGCTTCAGGAGCGTTGTCCTCGTCCCCGTCCTCGTTAGAGGCACGAATGAAGACCAGGTCGGCAACATAATTAGGTTCGCGATAGAGCACAGGGATATCGTCAGGTGCATCAACTTCCAGCCCGTCTCCATAACCGGCCGCATCAACAAGAAAGAGCGGGAGAGGATGCGGATAACCATCCCGGATCTCATGCGCCTCGCCGAGGAGCAGACAAACGGTCTCGTGAAGCAAGAGGACTGGTATCCAGTGTCCGCCGTCATGCCTTTCATCAAGTTCATCGGGAACCTGAAAAGAAGACAATACATCGACTTCAGCGCCCACCCCCATTGTGGAATGGCCACCTACCTTATAGTAGAAGGAGATAAGGTCGTGCCGATATCAACGCAGCTCAACATTGATGGCCTCTTAAAGACCGTGTCTAAAGCCGACGAGAAGTTCATGAGCGGGAAGAAGAGGAGGGCTGAGGTAACTGCAGTAAGTGGCGTGATGAAAAACGTGAGGCTAGGTGCCCTGAGGAAGCACATGCTCCCGGTCATAACGAATGGAGACTACAGTAGCTTGAGTAAACTCCATCACAACATGATCATGATTGGCTCAATGCATTTCATGGACCCCTACAACTTCGATTTGGAGCGGGTGGAGAGATGCGTCATACACTACGGAACGCCCGACGGGAGGCTAATACCATTCTGCACAATGAATACTCTACACAGGGGAGCTATCGAGAAGAAATTTGCCAAACCATTGGACGAGAAGGTCAACACACCCCTTTATGATGTCGAAAGATTAACTAAGAAGATCAAGGAAGAAGATGCTTCTAAGACCTCTTAGCCTCTAGTACAGCGCCTTTGTCGGCAGAAGTAACCAACGATGCGTATCGTGTAAGGTAACCTTTCCCGACCTTTGGCTCTTGGGGTTCCCATTCTGATAGGCGTTTGGTTATCTCCTTCTCAGGCACTTTTAGGTCAATCCTTCGTTTCTGGATATCGATACTTATACGGTCTCCGTCCCTGACGACGGCGATTGGTCCACCGACTGCTGCCTCCGGCGATATATGCCCGATACATGGTCCTCGAGAAGCACCAGAGAACCTGCCGTCTGTAACTAGTGCCACCGACTCTCCAAGACCATAGCCAACTATCGCGCTTGTCGCTACCAACATTTCGCGCATACCTGGACCGCCTTTAGGCCCTTCGTACCGGACGACGACGATGTCCCCGGCTTTAATTTTACCTCCGTGGATCGCCGTGACGGCCTCCTCCTCGCGGTCGAAGGCCTTCGCCTCACCTTCGAAGACCCACATCTTAGGACTTATGGCCGCCATTTTCGCGACGGCACCACTCGGCGCTAAGCTCCCCCTCAGGATCGCTATCCCACCCTCTTTGTGGACGGGGGATTCAAGGGGCCTTATCACATCATCGTCGAAGACCTTTGCTTCAGCGATGTTCTCGCTGAGGTGCATGCCAGTTGCGGTCATGACGTTTCCATCGAGGAGGCCCTCAACTCTTTTCATGACCGCAGGGATTCCGCCGGCTCTATGGAGGTCGGAGATCTTGTAGGGGCCTGCAGGCGCCATGTTGCAGAGATGAGGTGTACTCCTACTGATCCCGTCGAATAGGGATAGATCGAGGTCGTAACCGAGCTCGTAGGCTATTGCTTTCAAGTGCAGCACTGTGTTTGTAGAGCCTCCCAGAGCCATGTCGACGGTTATCGCGTTCCTGAAGGCTCTCTCCGTCATGATCTTGCTCGGAGTGATATCATTCTTTAGGAGCATCATGATCTTTCTCCCAGCCTCTATGGCGAGTCTTGCCCGTTGCGCTCCTGTACTTGGAGCCGTCGCCATGAATGGGATAGTCATCCCGATGGCCTCGATGAGACATTGCATGGTCATAGCTGTGAACATTCCGCCACATGCCCCGGGGCCTCCACAGCATATATTCTCCAGGTAATAGGCCTCTTCCTTGCTCATCTCACCGGTCTTGACGAGGCCAGTAACCTCAAACATGTCTTGGACCGTGATCGTCTTTCCCAGGTATCTCCCCCACGTTGGACAACCGGGCTCCATGGGTCCTCCGAGGCAGAAAATGGTCGGTATATCCATTCTAGCCGTGGCCATCAACATGCCAGGGTCGATCTTGTCGCAGCTGGTCAAACAGACCATGGCGTCGAAGCCGTGGGCACCCACCATGATCTCCAAAGAGTCTGCGACTATCTCCCTGCTGGGAAGGCTCATCTTCATTCCGTCGTGGCCCATTGCTATGCCGTCGCAAACGGCTATCGTGCCGAACTCGAGTGGGACCCCGCCTGCCTCTGATACTCCTTGTTTGACATACTTGGCTAATCTATCGAGATGTGTGTGACCGGGGTTTATCTCGTTCCAGGAGTTGGCGATGGCTATGAGGGGTTTCTCCAGATCCTCGTCTGTAACGCCCACTCCTCTCAGGAGTGTCCTCTGACTTAAGCGATCATCCCCGTCGAAAACCTTTGAACTTCGATGCCTATTGTTTGACCCCATATCGAAGTAGGGGTTACCTGAATGATATTAAACTTGCCAGCATGATTAAAACTCAAGTCGTAGGGATTTACCCCTTTTCGTCACAATAATTTGAGACAAAAAGAGGCGTTCGGACTAAAAATCCACTGTTCCCCCGTGAAAAACATGTTTAGACATGATCGTTGTCCAGAGATTTTTACGCAGTATAATAAGACCCATTCATAAAGACAGTTAAGATGTAAATTAAGTTATGATAAAATTACTTTTTTGAAATGTACATGTTAATTTGTGGTCGGCTTTTCTTAGGCTTTTATTAAATATACCTTCAAAATCATGGCCAGATTAAGCATCCAAAACTTGAGACTAGTTTCTCCGCCTTTTCTCGGCTTAGCTAACTAACTAGGAAAAGGGAATAATAACCTTCCTGATACTAAGGTTGATGCGCAGCCACAACAAGAAACGAGTCAAAAAAATGTACGATGAGTTAGGCGGTAAAATCTACGATCTCAGATATCATGAAGAACAACTCTCAAAGTACGATGAGGTTTTACGGTGTCGGAAGTTAAGCCCAGACGAGATTGTCCTCGACGCAGGGTGCGGGACGGGTCTTTTCCTTGAGAAGATTGATGGCGTGTACGTTGGCTTGGATCTGTCATCGAACCTGATCTCGTTTGCGTATCGGAAGGCTCAACCTTTGGCTGACAAACATTTGCTCCAAGGAGATGCCGAAAACTTGCCTCTCCGCGACGATGTGTTCGAAGCGCTTTTCTCCTTCACTCTCCTCCAAAACCTGTCAGCACCAGCAAGGGCACTGTTCGAGCTAAGAAGAGTCTCACGAAGAAAGGGATCGATAGGTGTAACGGCGTTAAGGAAAACTTTCTCAATGGACGCCTTTTATTCGATTCTGGTCAATAGTGGCTTCAAGTCGCCTACTATCCTTGATACAAACCCCCACGACTGGATAGCCATAATAAAGCCTTGAAAACGTGTATCTGTCTTAAACTGGTGTTTCAGAAGCTTTTTATAATAACCGCTAAGGCTGTATAACTGAACTAAACAGACGGTGCCTTTATGGAACCTAGCAAGAAGCCGCTGAATGTCCTCATCAAGAGCGTAGGGAACAACGTTACAATCAGCCTCAAAGGACGCGGGGAGTACTGGGGAAGGATGACGCATGCAGATGGCTACATGAACCTGATGCTTAAAGGT
>Ga0315291_10006744_pt1 | contig 14233 bp, 6 predicted proteins | sample YL17G12_20_MG_FD_203070 | JGI IMG/M metagenome (GOLD analysis project Ga0315291, IMG submission 203070) | Sediment microbial communities from Yellowstone Lake, YNP, Wyoming, USA - YL17G12_20 | ecosystem: Environmental > Aquatic > Freshwater > Lake > Sediment | place: USA: Wyoming | collected...
CACGGTGACAGTGCGCCTCCGCGGCAGCTGCGTTTCACACAGTGGCTCAGCGGCACCGGGGTTCGGCCCTTGGGAATCCAGGCAGCTCAGTTGATTGCCGCGGCCCGCTGGTTGCAGAAGGCCTCTGGTGCTCCAACGATACGCCTGGATACGACCGGTATTCGAACCCAGGTGGCTGCAGCGACCGCCAGGGCCCTCCAACCGGATCTGTTCTCGGAACTGGTGGTTCACCAGGGAATGTCCAGCTTTCAGTACCTTTTTGACCAGCCGGTTGTTTACGATGAGGCCCCCGATATCTTCTGTTTCGACCTTTACAGAGAATTCGACCTCAGCCACCTCTCTATCCTGGCTGAAAAATGAGCCGCTGCCTGGCCGCAGCCGGCAGAAGGCCAGGCGAAGTCGCGGACATTTAGCCTTAGTGATGGAGTGACGCGTTCTGAATCGCGATCACGGCACCTTGGGCGATGAGGAAGGAGGAACAGGGACGATGAAGCGGAAGCTCTTATTAGCTTGTCTCGTTCTTGGCACGTGGATGTTGGCCGCCGCCGTTTCCGCACAGGTCAAACCTGCGGCGGTACAGACGTTCCCCCGCTTCGTGGATCTCAATGGTGAATGGGACTTCACCTACGAACGGGACTTCACTTACGAGTCTACGCCGCGCAGGTCCGAGGACGGCCCAGGACAAATCCCGGTTGTCCCGGCAGACAAGTCATTTGTCGCTAAGATGCCGGTTCCAGGCTACTGGGACGATCACCTGGATCTGCTGAGGAGCACTGCATTCTGGCACACGGCGCGGTTCAACCCGGGCTATCGCCGATTGGAATTTCCCCTGGGAACTAACCCGCCCGACGCGTCACTCTTGTACCTGCTCGGGGTCGGCTGGTACAGAAAAACCTTTGAAGCTCCGCCGAATTGCAGTTCCTGCCTGGCGACACTCCGTGTGGGCGGTGTGCGGCTGGAGGCCTGGGTATGGCTGAACGGCAAGCTGATGGGGCACCACCTCGGCCACTCCACGCCTTTCGAAGTTCGCTTGGAGGCGGCGCTCAAACCCGGCACACGCAACACTCTCACGATTGCCGTGGCAAACGTGCGAGAAGAAGAAAAAGCGACGGAGCTCTGGTATTTGGGAAGTGCGGCGCAGGGTTACCAAGGGCGATCGGCGGGTATCTATCGGCCCGTCTCAATCAAGATGACAGGCGATGCCGCCATCCGCAGTTGCTATTTGCGCCCGGCCGGTAATGCGAACAGAATTCTATGGCTTCTGGAGTTGGAGGGGCGCGATGCCGCGCCCGATGCTGTGATCCAGTGGGCCATACGCGACGCTGAAAACCGAAGCATTCTGGGCAACGGCACTGTTCCGGTGCGGCAGGCCTCCATCTCGTGGGAAACGCCTGCCTTTCAAATGCGCCCATGGTCAGATCACGATCCGAACCTCTACACCGTGGAAGTCTCTGTTAAAAGAGGGGGCCTGGTCCTCGACAGACACGAACAAACGTTTGGTTGGCGTCTGCTCGAACGCGACGGCACCCAGTTGCGATTGAACGGGCAACCTGTAATGCTGCGGGGCTGTACGGACCATTACTATTTCCCGCTCACCACGACGGCGCCGGAAGATGTTTCCTTTTACCGGCAGCGCATTCGCCAATTAAAGCAACTGGGATTCAATTGGATCCGCTTCCACACCTGGGTTCCGTCCGAGGCGCAGATGACCGCGGCGGACCAACTGGGCATGATGCTGCAGGTCGAGGGCCCGAGGGGTTTCGGCGTCGAAGAATGGACGCAGATCGTCAAGACCTGCCGCACGCATCCGTCGGTGGTGTTTTACTGCCCAGGCAACGAAGAGATGCTCGACGACGAGAAGATCGGCTTTCTGCAAAAACTGGCGGCGCTCGTTCGCGAACACGCGCCTGATGCTCTGTTCAACCCGCAGGAAGCCATGAAGGGCGTCGAATACCAGCTTACCGCCGGATCCAAGGACGTGCTCCTCGATCCGTTTCCGCACAACCCACAGCGGCTGGCGCGCCTGAGAACGTTCAGCGACGTTTTTGGCGCTTACCTACAAGGACGTGTCAGTTACTCATCGGTCAGAGGGGATTGGAGGGAATTCGACAGATGGCTGGCCATCTACCAGCGGCCGGTACTGACTCATGAACTCGGCATTCACGGTAACTACCTGAACCTCGATCTCGAACACCGCTATGAAGGTACCCGCATCGGAACCGACCTGTTCGCGTCGACACGCCGGAACTTGGCGAAGGCCGGGCTGCTGTCCAGAGCCGCGCTGTACTATCGGAATTCCTGCGCCTGGATGCGCATTCTGCGGAAACACGCCGTCGAGATGGCGCGCAAATCGAAGTACATAGCGGGCTACGATCTGCTTGGCGCTTTCGACCAGAACTGGCACAGGAGTGGCTATCCATCCGGCATCATGAACGAGTTTTTCGAACTCAAGCCGGAAGAATCTGTCTCCGACGTGCGCAGGTACAACGGCGAGAGCGTGCTCCTGCTGGATCATTCGAATCGCAGGAACTTCGCGGCGGGCGAGCGGATGCGGCTGGACGTGCTGGCCTCGCTCTACGGACGTTCGCCTTTACGGGAGGGGGTGCTGCGTTGGCGTGTGGTTTCCGGCTCTAATATCTACGGGCGCGGCGCCTGGCCGGTCCACCATCTCCGCAACGGAGCGATTCACCCGCTGGGACCCATCGACTGTGAACTGCCCCAAGTCACAAAGCCGGCCCAACTGACGCTTTTCGTCCAATTGGAAGGGGACGATTACCTCATTGCCAATGACTGGGATTTCTGGATGTTCCCCCCCGCCGGGACGCGCCACGTAAGAGCTTCGGCGGATGCCGCGGTTATGCGTCAGATCGGATTCCGCTATCCCGGTCTTCAGAGCGCCAAATTGCCTGAAAGCGGAGGCTTAAGAATCGTATCGGCAGTCGAGGCTGACACAATTGAGCACCTCAACAACGGAGGCGACGTTTTGCTGCTTGGACACGCCCCGTTCCCCGCGTTGCCTACCAGCTTCCAGATGTCGATGACGGGCCGGGCGGCCGGCAACCTGGCCACCGTCATCGAGGATCATCCACTATTGCGGCGCTTCCCCCACGATGGGTACTGCGATTGGCAGTTCTATTCGCTGCTGGAAGGCGGCCGGGCTATCAACTTCAACGACCTGATGGTGCCTTTCGATCCGATCCTCGAGGTAGTCAGTTCGTTCAAGCTGATTTACAAGCAGGCCGCGATTTTCGAATGGCGGGTCGGCAACGGCCGCCTGCTGGTCTGCTCCATGAACCTGGATCTGACCGATCCCGCCGCCGGTTATTTGCTCGACAGCATGATCGACTACATGCAGGGAGACGAATTCAAACCGCGCACGCCCGTTGATCGCGGGACTCTATCGGCTCTGCTTGAGAGGCAAGCGACGAACACCTCGGCCGGCCGCTGATCCTCGTGTGGGTTGCTCCTTCAAACCCGAGCCGCAACGCGGACCCAACTGCAGGCGTCTGCACCCTTCGCAGCGGCAAGGAGTTGCGAATGATTCATCGACATAAACGATCAAAAGCCTCGATATTATGTATAGCGTTAATAATTACAGTCGTGGTATAGCTGTGCAGCCAGAAAGCTTATTCCGCCTCGTGAGGTGTTCATGGTAACCGGCTCACACGGGAATCGGCTGCTGTTCCATAGACTCGCAGCGCTCATGCGGGGACAAATCGGCCTGCTTGGCTGTCTGGCCGCCATCCTGGTGACCGCCCCGTTAGCGAGGTCGGCTTCGGAGCCGAAAACGCCCCAGGACATTTCTCTTAACGGCCGCTGGCAGTTCGCCTATGCCCGCGAGTTTCCGGCAGGCGCTGCCGCGCAGCCGGCGCCGCCCGGGGGGACGTCGTTCGCAGCGGACATCAATATCCCTGGCTTTTGGGATGATCAGATCGAGGCGATGAGAGTGGCGCCCTGGCGGTCCAGCACGCGCTTCGGCGACGAGGCCCTGCCGCCTCGAGAGGATGCCCCCGGTCGTCCTTCCAAGCTTCCCTTCCTGGAGGGCGTGGGCTGGTACAGGCGTAGCTTGACGATCCCCGCTGAGTGGCGTGGCCGCACCGTCACGTTGACGGTGGGAGGTGCGCGCACCGACTGTTATCTTTTCGTGAACGGCTCGATGGCCGGGTTCCACCTGGCCAATCTCACCCCCTTCGAATTCGATCTCAGCGAACGGCTGCGTTATGGCGAGAACAATGAAATCATTCTGGCGATTTCGAACGCCGGTGGCCCGCAGGCGCCCCCCCGTGTGGGTGGAATCTCCTTCGAAGGCTATCAGAGCTACGCGACGGGATTCTTCAGTGGCCTGGACCTGCACGTTTCGGGCGGACCGGGACGAATCGAGTCGGTCTACCTCCATCCGGTGCGGGATTTCTCGGCTGTTGCCTGGCGGGTGGATTTGAAAGGGATTGTCGGGCGCAAGGAGGCAAGAACACGGATCCAATGGCGCATCCGAAGCCACGAGGGCCAAGTTGTCAAACAAGGCCTTATTCCGGTGCCTGGGCTGGACACCGATGGGCGGCAGCATGCCGAGTGGGAGATCCCGGCCGACGGGCTAAAGGCCTGGAGCACGTGGGAGCCGCATCTGTATTCCGTCGAGGTCACGTGGGAAGATGCGCGCGGGCAGGTGTGGGACCGTCGGGTGCAGCCCGCCGGTTTTCGCGCGCTGGTGAGCAAGGACAAGCGGCTGTTGCTGAATGGACGCCCGATTCTGCTGCGAGGCGTCACTGACTGTTATTACTGGCCGCCCAACGTCAATCCGCCGGCCTCGGTCGAGTTTTACCGCAACATGATCCGCCGTCTGAAGGAGGTCGGATACAACCACATCCGTTTCCACACCTGGATTCCTCCCCGCGAGTACATGCAGGCGGCGGACGAGTTGGGAATGCTCTTGCAGGTCGAACCTGCTCGTGGGCTGTCCAGTAGTTTTGGCCGCGAATATGGACGTTGCGGAACAGGCAACGCGTTTTGCCTGGAAGCCTGGAGAGAGATGGTGCGCTGGTCACGCATCCATCCTTCCGTGGTGATTTACTGCGGCGGCAACGAAGTGATGATGTTGCCCGGAGTGGTCGCGTTCCTGGAACAGCAGTATGCGGAGGCAAAGAAGCTCGACCCGAGCGGCTTGGTCCTCCCCATGGAGTCTCTGCGGGGCGTCGAATACCCGGATTGGGCGACCGAGGATCTGGTAGCCGTTCCCGATGGCGACCCCGATCCGTCCACCTTCCACGCCCGTCTTTTCAAACGAATCGCTCAAATCGCCGACCTGTTCGCCGCGTATAGTTGGGGCGACATGAGCCACAAGAATGTCCTGGCGCCGGATTGGCGCGTCCTGGAGCCCCGTTTCGCCGCCTATCCGCGACCGGTTCTTGTCCATGAATTGGGGATTATCGGCGGCTATCTGGATCTGAGCCTGGAGAGCCGGTACACCGGGCGAACGCCGAGCACGCCGTACCGGCTTGTGCGCGAGACTCTGGCCGCGGCGAAGCGTCTGGACATGGCCCCGCGTTACTACCAGAATTCTGCCCGCTGGCAGAGTATGGCGCGCAAGTACCTGATGGAGAACGCCCGCAAGTGTGAATCACTGAAGGGATACGACCACCTGGCCGGGTGGGATACCCACTGGAATCTGGTCAATTACGGTGGCGGCACACTGAATGAGTTTTTCGAACTGAAGCATGGCGACACGGCCGAGAAAGTGCGGCAATACAACGGTGAGAGCGTCGTACTTTTGGACAACCAGCGCCGTTACCGCTTCCGGACGGGCGAACGCTTTGCCGCTCCGGTGCTGGTTTCCTTATATGGGGGCAAGCCGCTCCGGGATGGCGGACTACACTGGCAAGTGGCTGATGGCAACCGCGTGGTTTTACAGGGGGATCAGAAGAGTCTAAGCGCGCCGGACGGGGCAGTGAGCAGTCTCGCAGAAGTGTCGTTTGACTGGCCGGCACTGGATGCGGCACGAAAGCTGACCCTCTCGGTGAAGGTGAAGGATGCGGTTTACGATCTGGCCAACCAGTGGGATTTCTGGGTATTTCCGAGGCGGCCAGCCCCACGGATTGCGGCGGGTGCTGACGAGGAGTCCTTGCAAAAGCTGGCGGGCAGGTACGCCGGCGTGGTGCCCATTGGTGGGAACCCGGATCTGCGGACGCGTGTGGTGAGCAAGCTGACCGGCGAGCATATTCATCATCTGGCCGGCGGCGGCCACGTGGTTCTGCTCGGCAGTGAACCATTCGCGGCGGCGGACACCACATTCCAGATAGGCCGGTCCGGACGCCGCCATATGGACCTGGCTACGGTCGTAAACCAGCATCCGGTATTCGCTTACCTGCCTCATGAGGGCTATTGTGACTGGCAGTTCGAGTCGATTCTGGAAAAGGGCCGCGCCGTCCTGTTCGACGAGAAGCTGCCCATCGCCTTCAACCCCATCCTGGAAGTGGCGGGGTTCCATGTGCAACCAGTGTGGAAAGCGGCCATCTGGGAAGTGCAAGCGGGGCCTGGCAAGTTGCTGGTCGCGTCCTGCCGTTTTGACATGAACGACCCGGCGGGCGCTGCGCTGCTGGACGGCATCCTGGAGTATGCGACCGGGACCCAATTTGCCCCGCAGACCAAGGCGTCGACAAAGGAGCTACTTCGTCTCGTACCCACGCCGGCCTTTCGGCCGTGGTGGGAGAAGGTCCAACGAATCGTTACGCCGCAGTGAAAGTGTGACGGCACGGAGGCCTTCGCCAAGATCAGAAGGGACCCAGTCGTCGAGGTCCTGGGGCACACCGCCGTTTGGGATTGTGCGTGAGGACGGTATCCGCGCCCAGGGGAATCTCCCAAACTACCCTTGGTCGAGCTGCTCGCGCGCTAGTGCGCGCTTTAACCGATTGGCAAAGAAATGAAGAGACACAGCCAGTTCCGCTGGTGGATCGCCTCCCTGCTGTTTGCCGCCACGGTGATCAATTACGTTGACCGGCAGGTGCTTTCGCTGCTTGCACCATTGCTACGGGACGAGTTCAGAATAAGCAACACGGAGTATTCACGGATCGTGTTTGCTTTTCTGGTCGCCTACATGGTCATGCAGGGGGTGTCGGGCAAGCTGATGGACCGTCTGGGCACCCGTGTCGGACTCGCTCTTACGGTGAGCTTCTGGTCGGTGGCCGCCGTTCTGCACGCAACGGTTCGATCAGCATTCGGCTTCGGCGTTTTCCGTTTTCTGCTCGGAGCCGGGGAGGCCGGAAACTGGCCGGGCGCCGTCAAAACTATTTCTGAAAGGTTTCCGGCTGGAGAGCGGGCGCTGGCGACCGGTTTCTTTAATTCCGGATCCATCGTGGGCGCATTGTTAGCGGCGCCTGCCATTCCATGGATCGCTGCTCGCCATGGCTGGCGCTCGGCCTTCGTTGTCACCGGCGCCCTCGGGTTCCTGTGGCTGGTTCCATGGCTGGCATTATCCGGGAGGCAACACTTGCAGCCGGCAGAGTTTGCCGAACAATCCGGCGCGCGTGAAGCTTTGCTGGGTGGCGGCCGCGCCGCCGTTATTGCGCCTGCGCGCTGGCGCGATCTGCTGGCGTATCGGCAAGTCTGGGGATTGTTTTTTTGCCGCATGTTCGCCGATCCAATCTGGTGGTTCTACGTATTCTGGTTGCCCGAATATCTGGCACGAGAGCGGCAATTCACTCTAGCGATGATCGGGCATTCAACATGGGTGCCGTTTTTCACTGCTGGCTTGGGCAGCTTTGCCGGGGGCCTGGCTTCCGGTCGCCTGGTCGCGTGCGGTTGGCCGCCCGTGCGGGCTCGCAAGACAGTCATGATCGCAAGCGCGGTCGTAATGTTGGCGGGCACGCCTGCCGTGTGGGCATCAAGCGCAGTGGGTGCACTGGCGCTGATCAGCGCAGCTACGTTCGCGTATTCCTGCTGGGCAACGAACGTGCTCAGTCTGCCCGCTGATCTCTTTCCCAGTTCGGTGGTCGCCTCTGTTTCCGGGATGTCCGGTACCGGCGGAGCACTTGGGGGAATGCTTGTTACCCTAATAACCGGTGCACTGCTCGACCGGTTCTCGTATACGCCGGTATTTATCATGGTGGGCTTCATGGCAGTTGCTGCCGGCTCCGTGCTCCTGGTCCTGGTTTCTGAGGCGCCCGCATCAATCCGTCTACGGGCAGCGGAAACAGCTTCATAACCGCCGAGTGACCGCACCTTATTAAAGCGTTCCCAAATTGGCATTGCGCGTCGCCGCCTGTCTGCCGTCGGCTTGTGATCACTCGGGTTGCGTAGTGCGGATTGAGGTGACCGCGTGCCCTGGAAGCTCACCCGTCCCCGGCTTTCTCCATGCTCGGCAGCGGCGATGGGTCCGAGAATGATCCATCGCTGAAAGCGATCAAAAGCTTCGAAATTATGCGTAACGCGAGTTGTTGCGCTTATGGTATAAGTCAGCGCCGGACAAGGGATCTTGGTTCGTGGGACGTCCAGGCGAATTGGCTCCGGGCAGGGCTCAGTCGCTGTTCCTCGCATTTGCAGCGCTGGGAATCAGATGTTGACCTGCAGACAAATCGGTCGGCGTGGCTGGCTGGCCCGCCAGCCTATTGGCCGCCCCGGTGATAGGGGCGGTTTCCGACGTCAAGGCGCCACAGCATATTCCCTCAACGGCCGCTGGCAGTTCGCCTGTAGCCGCGCGCTTATGGCGGAACCACTCGTCGAGAACCCGGGGTAGAGGGACGTGCGGGACTGCACAAATCAAGACCGTTAAAGGAGGTTTGTTATGTTCGCAAAGATGCTTCTGGTATCCGCGGTCCTGGCAACGGCGTTGCTTTCTCCGGCCCTCCTTTCCGGCGCGGACACCGCGCGGCTTTCGGGAACCATCCTGGATCAGCAGGGCGCCGCGGTTGTCGGGGCGCGAATCATCCTGACCAACGAGTCCACCGGTTTGCGCAGGGAGGGGGTATCGTCCGCGACGGGGGAATATCTCTTCCTGGAACTGCCCATCGGCTCGTATCGGCTGGAAGTGGAGGCGGGTGGGTTTCGCAAGTACCTACAGGCCGGGATAATTCTGTCGGTCGATCAATCAGCCCGGAACGACGTCACCATGGCCGTCGGGGAACTGGGCCAACAAGTCACCGTCCATGCGGACGCTGGCATGATCGAGGCCAACGTATCGGAGATCAAGTATACGGTCGATTCGGCCCGCATGACCCAGATTCCGCTGGTGGGCCGGAATATCCTGGCTCTGGCCGGCCTGATGCCCGGTGTGGTCACGAGCGCGCCAGGCATCGGCGCCGATGCGCCCAATCTGTACGTTAACGGCAACCGCTTTCAAAACAACGATTTCCAACTGGATGGCGCTAACACTAAGAATGAATCCTTCCAACACAATCCCAATCGATTCCCGCCTCCCGACTCCATCGAGGAGTTCACGATCCTTACCAATTCGTTCAAAGCGGAGTACGGAGTGGGGGCGGCAGTCGTCAATGCGGTTTCAAAATCGGGGAGCAACGCGTTCCATGGCAGCGAGTGGGAATTCGTGCGTAACAACAAGCTGAACGCCGCAAATTTCTTTCGCGGGCCAGTCAACATCCAATACCAGTTCAATCAGTTTGGCGGCACGCTGGGCGGCCCCATCATTAAGAACAGGACGTTTTTCTTTGCAAGCTACGAAGGGTTTCGTGGCAGATTAGGAAACGTTGTAAGCAACAGTACGGTGCCCAACGTCGCGCAACGTGAGGGTAACCTGTCCGACATCACCAAGGCCGTCATCGATCCGCTTACCAGCAAAGCGTTCCCTGGCAATGTGATTCCGGCTGCTCGGCTGGATCCCCTGGTTCAGAAAATCCTGAGCGCCTACGTTCCGCTGCCGAACGCCGCGAGCAACCAGTACGCCTTCGCATTTCCAACGCACAACACTTATGACCAGGGCATGTTCAAAGCCGACCATCAGTTCAGCAACAAGTCCCGGCTCTCGGTGCGCGGCTTGACTACACCCGCGCCGGTTCTCTCCGCCTACGTGGATTTTCCGGGCTTCAGAGGAGCCAACGAGGCGCTCACCAAGAACCTCACCGTATCGCACATTTACGTGTCCGGTCCCAAGATGCTGAACGAGTTTCGCGCGACCGCGCAATACGCCAGCAGACTGAATGGGTATTTGCAGGACAATGCGGTTCCCCAGCGGCAGCTGGGATTCAAGACCAATACAATCCCAGCATCCTCCACGCTGCCGTCCACAGCGGTCGCCGGGTACTTTACTGTCGGAACAGACATGCAGGAGCAGAAGACCCTGCTTGGTAAAAACTTCATTTTCCAGGATTCGCAGAGCGTCGTTGCCGGGCGGCACACCATTAAAGTGGGCGGCCAATACTGGACCCGTGCCCGCGGCAGTTGGGGCGGCTACTCGACGAATGGCAAGTTTAGCTTCAGCGCCGATACGACGGGGAACGCTCTGGCGAGTTTCCTGCTGGGCCGGGTTGCCAGTTACAGCCAGCGGTCGCCCACGGACTTTTCGGTCGTCAGTCGCCACCTGATCGCCTACGCGCAGGACGATGTCAAAGTCCTCAGGAGACTGACGCTGAACCTGGGCTTCCGGTACGAGTTCGGCGCCAACCCGAAGGATGAAAATGGAGAGACTATTTTCTACACTCCATGGAACTTCGAGAAAGGCATTCGGTCGAAAATGTATCCCACCGCGCCTCCAGGGGTGCTCTTTGTCGGCGACGAGGGTATGCCCGGCAGCGGAGGTACCAATCATTTTGGGACGCTCGGCGTGCTTGGCCCCCGTCTCGGCTTCGCCTACGACGTGTTCGGCGACGGCAAGACGGTGGTGCGGAGCGCGTTCGGCATCGCCAACATGCCCCTCGACATTCAAGGAGTGAGCGGTCCCGCGCAGAATCCGCCATTCGTGCTTCTCACTCCTTTGTCGTATCCACCCAGTTACGCCGACCCGTTTCAGGGTCAGGTGGATCCTTTTACGTCCTGGAAGCCGCGAAACTACAAGGCAGTTGACATGACAGCGTTTCCTCCGGCGGGAGTGTATGCTCTCGATGCTCGAAACGGGTATTCCGAACAGTGGAACGTCAGCGTTGAAAGAGAGCTTCGCCGAGACTTGAAACTTTCGCTTTCGTACATCGGGATGCACGGATTGTATTTGGTGAACAACCGGAAGCTCAACGCGGCCAGGTATACCCCGGGCACGGATGCTGCCGGCAGGCCGTTGTCTACCACGCAGAACGCAAATGCGCGCCGTCCTTGGGCGCCCTACTACAACGCGCTGACACTCTCCGTCACCGACGCCAGCCGGAAATCGAACTCCATGCAAATGGTCCTGCAGAAGCGTTACACCAAGGGTCTGCTCCTGATGGTGCACTACGTGCTCAGCAACACCATGAGCTGGTGCGACGATGGCAGTTGCCCGATTCAGAATCCGGACAATCGCTTCGCCGATTACGGCCGTGGCACGATGGACGTCCGGCATCGTGCCAACGCCTCCTGGGTTTACAATTTCCCCAAATTCACAAGAAGGCGGGGATTCGGGTTCCTCGCAAACGGATGGGAGCTCAGCGGGGTCATGACCCTCCAGGGCGGCTTACCGTTCAACATCACCAGCGGAGTAGACAACTCACTAACCGCCCAGGGCGCGGATCGTCCCAATGTTGTGGGCGACTGGAAGCTTTCCTCGGATCGCCCGAAAGGCGACAAGATAGCCCGCTATTTCAACCGGGCGGCGTTCGTGGCTAACAAGGTCGGCGAATTCGGCAACCTTGGATATAACGCTCTTCGCGGGCCGGGCCTGTTCAACCTGGATCTAGGATTGTTCAAGAAGATCCAGTTATCGGAGAAGCGCAGGGTCGAATTCCGGGCCGAAGGATTCAACGCGCTGAACCATGCCAATTTTGGCAATCCAGACGGTTCGCTCGCTTCACCGACCTTTGGGGCGATTCGAAGCGCAGGCGCCTCGCGCCTCGTGCAGTTTGGCTTGAAGTACGCCTTTTGAAACCAGACTCAGCACCAAGCCGTCGAACTTGCTGGTGATCTGCCGGCGGCACCAAGCCGGGATAGTATCCGACTGGGGCTGCTGACGTGATCCGACTACACCTCAGGCTCCCGGCAGCGCCAGCTTGTCGTTCGTTTGTTTCTGCCACTCCTCGATCTTCTTCCGCAGTTTCGCCTGCACCGCCGCGTATTCCGGCTTTCCATAGACATTGCGCAGCTCTTGCGGGTCCTTCTTATGATCGAACAGCATGGAAACGTCGGAGTCGTGCAGCACCAGCTTGTAGCCGTCGGGCGAGATGATCGTGCGGGCGTTGGGAACGCCCGGACCTTCATAACTTGGGTCGCGGGTCCATTGCACGATGACATTGCTATCCGGACGCGTTCCGCCTTGAAGCATCGGAACAAGGCTTCTCCCGGAGAGCCCCGGATTCTTTTTCCCCAGCAACTCAAGCACGGTAGGCACCAAATCGATGTGACTGACCGGTTGCGTGACGTGATGGGGCTTCAGTTGGCGGAAGGGCGCGCGCACCAGCAGCGGCACGCGCATCGCTTCTTCATACATGATGCTCTTCGCCACGAAGCCATGCGCACCCATCATGTCGCCATGGTCGGATGTGTAAAAGACGACGGTGTTCTCCGCTTGTCCCGTGACTTCGAGCATCCAGAGAATCCGGTTCAGCGCCTGGTCGACCAGCGAGCAAAGCCCGGCGTAATTGCGCGCCTCGCGCAGCAACCGGGCGCGGTCCTCGGCGGAACCGGCTATTCCCGCCTTCTTTCTGCTGGCCGTTTGCTCGCGGCGTAGCTTGTATGCTTCCGGCTCAGGGCCCAGCGGCGTGCCCGGGTAGTTCTTCAGCGGCGTGTCCTCTTCGCTGTGCAGGTCGTTCAGCGCGCTTGAAAGTGGCGGATGGGGCTCGAGAAAGTTCACGTACAGAACCCACGGTTCGGCCCGGTGCTCCAGGATGAAATTGGACGCCTCGTTGGCAAGGAAGGAAGGTTTCGAGTGCTCAACCGGAAGCGTGGTCGCGAAGGGCCGGCTGAAGCTGTTGTCCTGCTCCGGCTTGTAGCCGAGGCTGACCAGGAAGTGGTGGTAGGCGCTGCGGGCGTTCTTGTCGCGCCCGGCCGAGTAGAATTTGCGATAGACGGTGTCTTCGATCGCCTTCCATTCCTCGAAGCCGTGCTGCGCGAATATCTCGTCTCCAAGATGCCATTTGCCCATGTAGCCGGTGCGATATGCCGCGTCGTTCAGCAGTTCGGGGACCGTATTCGTCTCCGCCTTGATGGCGATGTCGTTGCGGACGCAGCCGGACTCGTGCGGCCAGAGGCCGGTCATCACCGAACAGCGGCTCGGCGTGCACACCGGTTGCGTGACATACGAGCGGTCGAACACCACCGATTGCGATGCCAGCCGGTTCATCGCCGGCACGCGAATGCGCATGTTGCCATAGGCGGCCATCGTGTCGAAGCGCTGCTCGTCGGTCCATAGGAACAGGAGGTTGGGCTTTTCGCCGGGCCGGCGCTGGCTGCGAACAACGGCAGGCGCCTGGGTCATGGCACCGGGTGGCGCACCGGCAAAACCTGCGGCGATGGCGCCGCCAACCGTTTGAAGTGCTGCGCGTCGGGTGATCATCTTCCTCCTCAGCAAAGCCGCTCCCCCAACCTGGGAGCGCGGAAGTATGGTTCATTTGCGCGGTCGGGGCAACCACAGAGGCCACCACAAAGAGGCCACTTCTGACAACTGCGCTTCGCCAACCGCTTTCGGATCGCTTGTCCTCGCGTAATCCCGTGGTTTGTTCATTCTGGCGTGCGGTCCGGGGCTGCCGCTGTGCGCCGCGCATGAACGTTCAGGTACACCCTCCGCCAGAGGCGCTCCGATTCGGGTACACCCTTGCCCCAGACATTCAAATAGAGGTACTTCAGGCCGCCGGAAACGCACTTGATCGAATGGGGTGTGTCCCGCGGTATGAAGGCGACGGTCTGCGGGCCGACAAGGGCCCGTTCTGTTCCGATTGTTAGCTCGCCTTCGCCCTCAATGACCCAGAACACCTGGTCGAATGTCGCGTGCCGGTCGACCGGGCTTTCCATTCCCGGCTTCAACACAGCCAGAACAACCTCGATCGAGTCGGTCACATCCCTGGGTAGGAGCATTCCGAAATCGATTCCAGCACACTGGAAAGGTTCGACCTCGGTCAATCGGCGTGCGAACATGGCGCTCTCCTGACGGCTTTTGTGGGCAGCCCGGAGA
>Ga0315291_10006745_pt1 | contig 14231 bp, 10 predicted proteins | sample YL17G12_20_MG_FD_203070 | JGI IMG/M metagenome (GOLD analysis project Ga0315291, IMG submission 203070) | Sediment microbial communities from Yellowstone Lake, YNP, Wyoming, USA - YL17G12_20 | ecosystem: Environmental > Aquatic > Freshwater > Lake > Sediment | place: USA: Wyoming | collected...
CAACAAGCCTCTTCAACGTCAGCAGTGACATGGGAAAACGGTTTGGAAGGAAACTATTGGAGCGATTACTCCGGATCCGATGTAAACTTGGATGGCATAGGCGATTCGCCATACGTTATAGGTGCAGGAAACGCCGATGATTTTCCGTTATTGGGCATGTTCCACAGCTTCAACACATCTTTAGGGCACTATGTGAATGTCATCTCAAACTCAACAATAGATGACTTCAACTACGTCAGTCTTCCAGGAAGCAGTTCGATCACAATGCATGTTTCCAACATGACATCATCGCAAACAGCAGGTCTATGTAGAGTGACTATTCCCCACTATTTGATGACTGAACCATACAACATAACAATAGACGGCACACAGCCAAACTATGTAAACTACACTATGTATGATAACGCAACTCACAGATGGATATACTTCAACTACAACCATTCAACCCTCGAAGTAATAATCCAAGGAACAGAAACCACGCCGCCAGAAATCTCTATCATATCTCCTGGGAACATGACTTATGCAACTAGCGATGTTCCTCTAGTCTTTACGATAGACGAGACAACGTCTTGGATGGGCTACAGTCTTGGTGGACAAGCAAACGTGACAACCGTAGGCAACACCACGTTGATGGGCCTGTCTGAGGGACTGCACGACATCATTGTTTTTGCTAATGATACTTTCGGCAACATGGGAGCTTCTGCTGGAGTCTACTTCTCTGTTGACACTCTGTCCCCGACTGTTGTAGTTCTTTCACCACAAAACATAACGTATCAAACTGGTTCAATAATGCTGACATTTAATATCAGTGAACCCGTCTCTTGGACGGGTTACAGCCTAAATGGTCAAGCCAATGTAACAGTCGTCGGAAACACCACACTCTCAGGATTACCTGACGGATTCCATTCGATAATTGTTCACGCCAATGACACTGCTGGGAACATGGGAGCTTCAGACATGGTATATTTCACTATCGCTAGAGCACCAACAATTATCATATTGTCTCCACAAAACATGACTTATGCCACTGCCGATGTGGCGTTGACCTTTACGGTAAACGAAACTGCTTCTTGGATGGGCTACAGTCTTGGTGGACAAGCAAACGTGACAACCGTAGGCAACACCACGTTGATGGGCCTGTCTGAGGGACTGCACGACATCATTGTTTTTGCTAATGATACTTTCGGCAACATGGGATCCAGCAACTTAGTATACTTTTCAGTTGACACAACGCTGCCACAAATTACCATACTCTCTCCCTTAAACCAGACATATCAAACAGGCTCCATTGCGCTGACGTTCACTGTTAATAGGCCGACTTCTTGGATTGGCTACAGCTTAAATGGGCAACCAAATGCGACGATTATGGGGAATACAACCTTATCAGGGTTACTTGACGGATCGCATTCAATAGTCGTCTGTGCCAATGACACTGGTGGCAATATGGGAGGTTCCGAAACCATTTACTTCACCATTGCCAGAGCACCAGAGATCACGATCTTGTCTCCTGAAGAAATGACTTATGCGGCAAGCGATGTCCCCTTGATCTTTACTGTAAACGAGACAACGTCTTGGATGGGCTATAGTCTTGACGGTCATGCTAATGTGACAACTGGCGGCAACACGACTCTTTTAGGCTTATCAGATGGTGCTCACAACGTTTTTGTTTTTGCTAATGATACTTTCGGCAACATGGGATCCAGCAGCATCGTCTACTTCTCTGTTGACACAACGCCTCCAGACATAACAAGTGTTTCTCAATATCCGCCTGAAGATAACGTTCTACCAGCTGATCGAGTCAACGTCAACGCTACTGTAATCGACAACTTCAGTGGAGTAAGCATGGTACTTCTCAACTACACAACGAACAATGGCACATGGTTTAGTGTGGAAATGAACCACCTTGCGGGCAACATTTGGAATGCAACGATACCCAAATTCCCCTATGGTACGACGGTTAATTACACGATAATTGCAGAGGACGATGTAGGAAACAGTATAACAAGCGAAGACCTGGCTTATGCGCTTCAATACGATGTCATTCCGGAATTCGCATCGTACATTGCTTTGCTGTTACTCATGACCGCCGCGCCTGCTGCAATGGCACTACGCAGAAGAAAGAGAATCAGTGCATAAAGACCCGTGAAAGATACGGATATACTTTCCTTTTTTTCTTCTCTATTGTACAGCGCGCCTTTCATAAACACGGTAGGATAAACACAATAGCAAATCACCTGAACCCTGAATACTAATCGCCCTTTCTCAAACCTTTTCAACCCACAACCAACACATTTACTTCACCTATACTCAGGGGCTTATGCGAAGGTGCAAGAAATGCGAAAGCGAATTCTTAGAATCATACTCTCTCCCGTCATCGTTCTTGTGTGGCTCATCGGTTGGGCGCTGTACTTTGTCGGTAGCAAAAGCTTTGAAAGTGGCTCACGCAACTCACAGGTTGCTAAGGCAAAGAATCCGCTAGAGATAATGATCACTATCAATGAAGAGTTGCTCGTAGCTACCGACGAATCCTAGCATGCCTAGAATATTGCGCGCGCACATGAAGTGGTGTGAGCGTTTTGCCTTCTTGGGACAAGCAAGAACAGTAAGATTTGATCTGACAGTTTTTTTGGTTTCGATCCGGAATTTGGAGAAATACCCTTGATGACCAGGGCTTCACGCTCTGTAGATGATTAAGAACACGTTTCAATCAACAATAGTGGCAAGGCTTCTGGGTGGTGATTCAGGAAAGCCTAGTGCGCGGTTGAGCAAAAGGATATTAGTCTCTGCCTCGGACTAGGTCTCTTAGGCGAAAAAGGATGAAGCATTTCACTTCTACGAATAGAGAGTATTGTGGATCTCACCGTTGCTCTAAGAGTTATACCGCTGTTTTGAGGGCTTTGAGGGTGCGGAGCATGAGACGAGGAGTCTGGAATAGAGCGCTCAGTAGACTCGAGAAGGCTCAGGTTGATCTGACCCTCAAAGTTGTGAAAGAAGTGCGGAGCCCATTGTTAGCCAGAGTCTTAGAATCAATCATAGAGAAACTCCAATCAGCAATGGAGAGTAGGGTCTTGAGAACGATCTGTTCAGTGGGCTTCCCCATGGCGCGGAGGCTGGGGGAGATAGCCAAGGGCTGGGGAAACGAGTCCGCCGAAAAGTGGGTTCACGATCGAGGTTTTGCAAGATTTTTAGCGGTGATGGATTTGAACATGTCAACTCCACGTCTTGATTGCTAGTGCGGAGAAAGAGACTTTTGAGAGAATCGGTTTTCCTGATGATGCTGGCAACTGCGGGCGCATTAGTTTTGAGGAGTAGCCAGTCTCCTTAGATTAGTCAGGGCGCAGTCTTTGGACCTAATCGGGATAATACTGCTGATAGGTTTCATAGAAACAGTAATCCTTTTCTTGTATTCGTTGCGCTGGTATATTTTCACTGTTGCCTCTTTCAGGTCAGCAAAATTCAGATCACAACCCACAGGTGGGAACAAGCTTGAGAATGTGTTTGTCAGTGTCTTGCTTCCAATCTTCAATGAACCTAATGTTGTCGACCGATTATTGAAGGCCTGCACTTCGTTCAAGACTCCCCCTTATGAGGTCATTGTAATAGACGATTCCGATGACCAGCTCACAGGACAGAGGCTAGCCCGATGGTCCAGCCATCCCAAAGTCAAAGTGGCCCATCGCGGCACCCGTAGAGGGTGGAAAGGTGAGGCATTAAACTTTGGTTTGGACCACACAGACCCTAAGAGCACGCATGTTATGGTCTTTGATGCGGATTTCGTTCCTTCAGAGGATTTGATTGATCGATTTCTGGAAAGATTTCCTGAGGGCGCCGCCGCTGTTCAAGGCTATCAGAAACATGATCTCAACGTAGACGAAAACTGGGTAACAAGGGGAGTGCGGGTCTGGCACAGCTTGTACAACATGATTGAGGTCAACGGTCTTGACAGAGTAGGTAACTATGTCCCGTTGACGGGTTGCGTCTACATGATAAAGACAGACATCCTTCGGAAGCTGAGGTTCAGGGGAGTCATTACCGAAGACACGGACCTTTCGTTGCGACTTTTTGAGAACGGCTACAAAATATCATTTGAACCCACTTTGTCAGCTTCAGGCGAATGCCCAAGCACGCTCAAAAGACTTGTAAGGCAGCAGATGCGTTGGGCTGAGGGCCACACACGCGTTTTCAGAAAGCACTTTCTTAGCATTCTGAGGTGCAAGTTTCTCAGCTTAATAGACAAAGTCAACTTCTTTTTAATTGGATTTTCATTCCTGAACAGTGTTCTGGTGGCGATTCTTATGGGGACTTGGCTGATGACGTCTTTGTTTCCAAGTTATTTTCTGCCTATTCCGGTTGTTGTTGCAGGTCTGCTGTTTTTCTTTGCAAGCGTACCTTCTGGTATTCTCGCCTCGCTTGTTGCTCTCTCTCTGGAAGGAGCCAAGAAGGATTTTGGAAAGATCGCGAATGCATGGGTTTTGAACGCGTTGCTGACGCCAGTAATCGCATATGCTTCTCTCAAGGGATTGCTGACGAATGATGAAGTATTCCATAGAACTTTTAAGAGTGGAAAGATTGCAAACGAATTGGCTAGTAGCAGTTCCTGCTCGTCTTAGATCACTGAAGCATGGTCTTCCGTTTCTGATGGTGTTCACCTTGGGAGTTGTCATTAGGGCGATTCCTGAGCTGATGATCCCTGTTTATCCGGTGGGGTATGAGACCATCACTTACTATGCTCCACCTTTGTTTGCAGGATACAATGGCTTGCTTGACGTTTTTGTGACGTTTTTCAGATCGGGTCCTCTCTTTTACGTCTTGACATGGGCGATAAGGATCATCACTGGTGCGCATCCATATTTCATTCTGAAAGTTGTGGGGCCTTTGCTCTACGGCTGCTTGGCTGGTTCCTTCTTGCTTTTCCTGAAACAGGGGTTGAAGTGGTCAAGAAACCTCTCCATTGCTGCTACTGTGTTGTTGGTTTTTCAGGTAGCCGCGCTGAGAGAGTCTTGGGACAGGTTCAGGAATGTTTTGGGGTTGGTCTTCGTTTTCTCTGCCCTCTCGGCGTTGAGGAGTGATTGGAGGCACAAGTGGTGGTTAGTAGGTTTGTTTGGGGTTTTGGCGGCGCTTTCGCGTGAGTACATTGCCTTCTTCTTGTTTGTCGGTGTCTTGGCGTTTGTGGCTCTGGAGAGAAAGGATAGGTTGAAGGCTGTAGTCGCTTTGACTCCTGGTCTCATTGTGTTCTCTATTATGGCGTTTATGGTCTTTTCTTCGTGGGGGTTCTGGTGGACTTACACTTTGGGTTCTTCGGATGCTTTGGGTAATTATCTTTGGATTGTGCAGGATGTTTTTTCGATTTTGGCGATCTGTTTCCTTCCGATTCTGCCCTTTGCGATTAAGGGTTTTGCGAAAGATAGGTTGCTAAGTCCTATGGTTGGCTTGCTTTCTGTGGGCGCGTTCAGTGTTGTTGTCAGTCCGTGGCTTCCTGTTCCGGGCTACCAAAGGTGGATAATGCTGTTGGTTTTTCCGTTAAGCATCTACGCGGCAAGAGGATTCGATCGGTTTGGTCTCTTTGACGGTGAAAACAAGTGGAAGTTGGCTTCGATTCTTCTTGCGTTTTTGGTTGTTGGAGTTGGCTATTCTTCGGGTGCATTTTCATATGTGGTGCTGCCTAATAGTTGGGTTCCTGTTAATATGTTGCAGTCGTCTATTCCTTGGGGTCAGGTTGATGATGTGAAGAACGCTTTGGGATGGCTTGATGAGAATGCTGTGGCAGATTCTTGTGTTCTCACTGAAGAGAGGTTCTATGGTTGGACTCTGATCTACCTTGAGCGGGCAGACTCGGACGTGAAGGTTATTCCTTATGGTGCTGGCTCTTCGTGTGTACCAGCTTTGGAAACGGCTCTGCGTGATGGGTTTCACCGAGTTTATTTGATTTGGCTCACTGGTCAGCAAATGCCTGGTTTCAGAGTGGCTTACCCTTGGAACACCGTATCGGTTCTTGAGTACGTGTCATAGGGGGATCATGATGAAGAGTTCTGTTAATGGTTTTCTGGTTAGGGCTAGGCTGTATTTTGGGGAGAATTGGGGAGCCCCTTTCATCTTGGGTTTCATTGGATTATTGATAGCTGCGGTTGCCCTGCTGATCATGGGTTTTCCTTGGTCTGCCGAGGCTGTTGGGAATTTCGCTTATTTTTCCCTATTTGCTGGCGTTGTTCTGCAGCTTGTTTGTTTCTGGAGGCGCGGGAACGGCGGCGAGAGTGAGCATTAATGGAGCAGGTTAAGCTTTCGTTTGTTATGCCCGCCTACAACGAGGGTGACTCTATTGAGGGTGCTCTCTCTTCTCTGGACCAAGCTGTTCGAGGTTCTCGGCTTCGGTATGAGGTTGTCGTGGTCGACGATGGTAGCGTTGACAGGACTCGGGCGAATGCGATCAAGTACGCCAGTCAGAATGGACATGTGCGTGTTATTGGCCTTAAGAGTAACCTGGGCAAGGGGCACGCTGTTAAGAAGGGGTTCATGATGGCCACTGGAGAAGCCGTCATTTTTGTGGACAGCGATCTGGAGATTGACTTGGAAAAGGTTTCGAGCTTTGTTGAGGCTCTGAAGGATGGAGACATTGTCATTGCTTCCAAGTGGCATCCTGACTCTGTGGTGGACATTCCATTGGTGCGGAGGTTTCTTGGTCTCAGTTTCAATATGCTAGTTCGGTTGCTCACAGGTGTGAAGCTGAGGGACACACAAGCCGGGCTTAAGGCGTTGAGGAAGAGCGCGTTTAAGGATATTGTTCCCCGGTTGGTTGTGAAGCGTTATGCTTTTGATGTTGAGTTGCTGGCTTTGGCTAATCTGTATGGTCTGCGGGTTGTGGAGATGCCTGTGAACATCACGATGAAGAGTTTGTTCAGCTTCAGAGAGGCATGGTGGATGTTTCTGGATCTGTTGGGTATCGCTTATAGGCTGAGGGTGCGTCGATGGTATCAGCGCGCTTTGAAGCGGTCGTCGAGATCATTTGTTAAAGATACTCATTTTTAATTGGCGTTGCTGGCTCAACCCCGCCATGGGTGGCGCCGAGGTCTTCACTCGGGAAGTTGCGTCTAGGCTCGTTGGATTTGGACACCAGGTCACGTTGTTTACAGCCGAGTTTCCGGGCTGTAGATCGGAGGAGTTCTCAGAAGGCGTCAGAATAGTAAGATCCGGGGGCAGGTTTTCGGTTTATCGCCAAGCAAGAAAGCATTATGAGAAACGGTTCTCAAAGGAAAACTACGATCTCATCATTGATGAGATCAACACCAGGCCCTTTTTCGTGCCCAAGTTCGTACGTGACAATAGCAGAGTAGTCGCGTTGATTCATCAATTGGCCAGGCAATACTGGTTTTATGAGACGCCTTTTCCAGTAAACTACATCGGTTACTATGTCCTGGAGAATAGATGGCTCATGAATTATGTTTGCGTCCCAACAATTACAGTCTCAGAAAGCACAAAACTGGATCTTCTCGCACTGGGGTTCAAGTCGGTTCATATCGTTCCTGAAGGGTTGAATTTCAAGCCATTGAATCAGCTTTCAGAAAAGAGCGATTTTCCAGTGATAGCTTATTCTGGACGGCTGAAACGGGCGAAAAGACCAGATCACGCGATAAAAGCATTCATAGAAGTGAAAAAACGCTTACCCGACGCGGAGCTTTGGGTAATGGGGAAGGGCGACTTCGAGGATGACCTGAAAAGAATCAGCCCGGACGGAGTGAAATTCCTACGAGATCTGGACGATGCCAAAAGAAGAGAGTTGACCGGGAAGGCTTGGGTACTAGTGAACCCCAGCGCTAGGGAAGGATTTGGGCTAAATGTTATTGAAGCGAATGCTGTTGGGACGCCTTGCGTTGGTTACGATGTGCCTGGTTTGAGAGATTCAATAATGAATCAAAAGACTGGGCTTCTGGCGAGAGCAGGACACATAGAGGATCTTGCAACCAAAATCGTCACTCTTCTTGAGAATGAGAATCTAAGACTAGGCTTGTCCAAGGATGCGCTGGAGTACTCTCGTCAATTCAGTTGGGAAAGATGTGCCGAGCAATTCCTTCAGTCAGCAATTGCTTAGGATTTACGCTTGCACCGTTTGCGAGCGCGCGCTTGCTCACCGACTACGGACTGACCACAGTGGCAAAGATAGGTGCGATAACAAGTGCAGTGTCAAGTACCATCGACTATCTCGCTGATTTATGATTCAACGTTTCAAGTCCTCGTGAATAATCATAAAAGAGTTCACGTGCATAACCTTTTGAGTAGAAAACGCGCGCTTAGGTAGGCCAGCGAACAAGGTCCAGCGTACTTGAAGCGCAAACTGGACTGGCTAGAGCATTTCTTAAGTAGCTCGGGAGATAATCCGAATATAATGAGCTTGCGTATGAAAACAAGCGCTTCGAATTCCCTCGGGGAGAGAACGCCACTTGTCTCAGTTGTCATCCCAACTCTGAATTCAGAGGCATATTTGGAAGACTGTTTAATGTCAATTAGAAAACAGACTTATTCTCGCATTGAGATTATCGTAGTCGATAATCACTCGGAAGACAAAACGATGTCGATCGCTTCCAGATATGCTGACTTGTGCCTAGTGGGAGGCAAGGAAAGAAGCGCTCAAGTCAATTTTGGCGTAAAGAGGGCTAGTGGTGAATTCGTCTACCGAGTTGATTCTGATTGTATCGTGGAACCAAACGTGGTGATTGAGGCTGTTTCAAAATGTCTCGAAGAAAGTTACGACGCAATTTGTGTTCCGAATACATCTGATAATCGCATTAGCTATTGGGCTGCGGTAAGAAAGCTAGAAAGAGACTGCTATGAAGGAGATCTCCTAAACGTCGCAGCCAGGTTCATCAGGAAAGACGTCTTTGAAAGCATCGGAGGATTCGACGAGAATCTGGTTGCGGGGGAGGACTACGATTTGCACAACCGACTCCTGAAACATGGGCTCAGAATTGGAGAAGTAAGGTCCAAGGAAGTTCACATGGGCGAGCCCATGCAATTGTCAGAAATAGCATGGAAGTACTACAACTATGGCAAGACAATAATGAGGTTCATCCGCGTAGGTGGCAAACGAGCGATCGCACAGATTTCTCCTTTCAGACCTGCATTTATCAGAAATCGTAAGAGGTTTGCTGCAAATATCAAACTCACAATTGGGTTCATTGTCTATCAGATGGTTAGATATATGGCGACAAGCATAGGAGCAGCTCAAGCATGGTTTGACAGTGGGACCAAAGTGAACAATTCGAATTCAGGGAGTTTCAGTTCTGAGAATGGCACGCGCGAGAGTGTTGCGGGCGTCTTGAACCTGGGATGCGGGCATCAAAAATATGGAGACGTGAGAGTTGACAGATACCGCGGTTCTGCCAACGTCGTAGCCGATATTGAGACGAATCTTCCCTTCACTGATGAAGTGTTTGGGTGTGTATATTCGAGGTTCCTTTTTGAGCATTTAAGAAATCCGGGTTCTGTCCTTGAGGAGATGGTCAGAGTGCTTAAACCAGGAGGAGTTCTCTTTCTAGTCACAGATAATGCGGCTTACCCGCCTTTCCATATAACGCCCCGTCTCGGATCCGGTTTTCATGCAAAAGGCTATCGAGGTTTGGGCGAAAGCGACAGACATTACTGTCTCTTCACGAAAGAGCATCTTGAGAACCATTTCCAGCACGTTGGATTGGAGAAAGTGCACGTGGAATATGCTTCCGCAGACGATGTGGGTGGCAGAAGTGGTCCAGCTCAGAGAATACTGCGACTTCTAAGAATCTCAAAAGTCGGCATTCTGACACCCTTCTCAGTGGCAAACATCCTTGCGACCGGAACCAAGCCGATCACGGATTCGCAACGCGAAAAAGCGAGCAGATAATCAATGCCTCAGTATCCGTGGGTATCTGTTGTTGTTCCCACACATAATAGAAAGGGCAACGTGATCGAATTGATACAATCTGTGCGAAATTCTGCATATCCTCCGGACAAGATAGAAATCATCGTAGTGGACGACGCCTCAACTGATGGCACTTATGAAAACCTCCAACGCTTATTTCCCGAGATTAAAGTGATCAGAAATATCACTGAGAAGCTGCCTTCGGCATCAAGAAATGCGGGACTGAAGAGCACTAGAGGTGATTTCATTTTTCTGATCGACGACGACAACGTCATTACTGCAACCAGCATAAATGAGTTAATTAGAGTATTTCTTTCAAATGGAGATGTAGGTTTGGCTGGTCCAATTGCTCTTTATGGCTCGAGACGAGAGAAAATATGGTGCGCTGGAGGACAAATCCGTCCTCCACTATTCATTCACAGGCACTTGCTGCAATACAGGAATATTGAAGATTTGCCGGCAACGGCTCGAAAAGCGACAATTGAAGTCGATTATATACCGAATGCCTTCATGGTCAGAAGGGAAATTGTTGACCGCGGAGGACTTTTCGATGAGCGATTGCCCATCGGATGGGAAGAGATAGATCTGGCGATCCGGATCAGAGAGATGGGTTATAAGACTGTTTTGTGTACGAGCGCCCTGATTTTCCATGACGTTCCATTTTCACAAGAGGTACACATCAACAAGACTCGCGCTTTTTGGAGAGGAAGAGATCGTGTTGTGTTCTATCGTAAGCATTTGCCGCTTAGGTGTTTGCTCATCCCCTTCGATGTTCTGGGATTCCTTGCTCTGGTTGTCCGGCTCAAGGTCCAACTGGAAAACGTTTGGGAATACATAAGGGGGACTAGAGAGGGTATAACGACTAAAGTGAGTCGATAGCCATATCAGTGGGAGACTTCAATTGACGAACAGAACCAAAAGCATTGAAGCTGTTGTCATTCTACTCGTCGGACTAGTTCCTCTCCTATGGTATGTACCTGGCTACATTATCGCGAAAGGAGACTATTTTGCATACTTGCCCAATATCAGGATACTCTCGAATGATTTATCCCTATGGTCAAGAAACAATTTCGGAAATCCTTCGCCAAACCCGGCCTACACGTTATATGGAATTCTCTGGATGATTCCTCACCTTGCCAACATCAGCATAGGAGTCTGGCAAATTATCACAGAACTCATATGTGTAATCGGAGCTGCATTTTCGAGCTTCTTCCTAACCAGTACACTCTATCCACGCAGGAATGTGGCGTCGGTTACAGCCGCCATTTTCTACGTCTTCAATTTCTCGGTGTTGAACTTCCTTCTAAATGTTGGAATGATGTGGGCCTTTGCCTTTCTACCTTTGATGATGGCGCTTCTCGTAAGAGCGATTACTCGGACTTCCCGAAAGTACCGCAATATGGTGTGTTTTGTTCTTGTTTTCACATCTGTTGGATCAATCGCAAGCATGAACGTAGCGAACGACGCCATCATTGTAGTCGTTTTGATCGCCATTTCGCTTTACTATCTCGCCTTTGAAAGAGAGCTGAACAGGACTCGCGCACTTAGAACACTAATAGTGATTGCAGTGATCACGTTTCTGGCAAGCTGCTGGTGGATCATTCCAATCCTCAACTACTATCTTCTGTCTTCTTCCACTCAACTAGTATCTGAGGTTAACGTTCTTTCATGGAGTTGGACACATTCCAGAGCATCAATTCTCAATCTTCTGATGCTAAACGGTGGATGGGGATGGAGACCTGAATATTCTCCCTACTATGGCATTTATGCTGATAACACAATTTTCAGTTTGCTACTTCTAGTCCCTATTCTGTTGGCTTCAACTGCTGTTCTTTTTAGAGACAGAAGAAGGATCAACTCATACTTCGTTTTACTCATTTTGGTCTTCATCTTTTTGGCGAAGGGATTGCACGAACCATTTAGCGGTATGAACCTGCTATTGTACGATTTAGTTCCATACATGAGCATGTTCAGAGAACCGATCTCCAAATTCACGTTGGCATTGCTCCCGTTTCAAGCTGTTCTTGTCGGGTTCTCCACAAACGCGATCGCAGGAAAGTTGGCACAGTACTTCCCCAATCGCCGAATTCTCAGTCACATTTCTGTTGGATTTGTCATACTAGTTTTGATGATCTCTGCATTTCCTCTCCTGACAAATCCGATCGAGACCAAGACCAAAGAAATCCCATTTTCTTCATACATACGACTGCCTGGCTATTGGATTGAAGCAGCTGACTGGCTAGACCATCAAGAGGGCGACTTCAAAGTTCTGATAACACCTTTTGACGACTATTACCAAATTCCTTACTCATGGGGATACTATGGAAGTGATTCCTTCATTGAAAGACTTATTCAAAAACCTATAGTCAATCCCACTTCTTCGTATGCAGTCAACCCTCATGCAGTGGTGTTGATTAATCAGTTGCGAGACGCCATGAAATTCAACAGAACACAAGAATTTGATGCAATTGTGAGTCTTTTGAACGTAGAATACATCCTTCAACGTAATGACCTGGACTTCAATTACATTGCTTCAATCGGCAGAGATGTTTTGAACCCGACAGAGATGAGACTTTTTCTGTCAAGCCAGGCAAATATCACCTTCGTTAAGACTATCGGGGAACTGGACATCTACAGACTCCAAGGCCCAAAATCCTACGCACGTCTTTCAACTTCTTCATACGAGAATCAGACACGCGAGCTAGAGATCACGAATAAAACGATCAGCACGACCCGATTCGACTTTGACTCGACAGAGCAACTGAACGAATGGAGAGAGTCTACGCCCGCAGACCAGTTCGGGGCGGCCTGCAATCTAACACTCGACAATAAGACACTCAAATTTGAGTTGCTGGGGTCGACATGGGGCTGGAAGACTATAACTTCCCCCCAAATCACTGTCCAGTATAGTGCAAGTTACACGATAGAATTTGGCATAAAAGCGAGAAACGCTCAAGGAGTTCATGTCAAGTTCTTCGAATACGACGACGAACGGCAGATGATCAATAGTCAATATGCTCTATCAGTGGGAGATGGTTCTTTTGATTGGAAAGAGATCCAAATATGTTACATACCGTCAGATGAAAGGGTGAAGTCCATGCAATTCAGCATTTGGAGTGGACACGAAACTAGTGAACCTTTGCCAAACACAATATGGATCCGTGATGCCGATATAGAAGGTTTTCAGAACGTTCTTAATGTTCAGAGCATTGTGGATGCACTGAGAGAACCAGAGTTCAGCGGTTCGCAAATTCTTGGCTTTGAAAGGACGTCCCCTTCGAGAATGATCTTCCGGGTAAATGCGTCAGAAGCTTTCACGCTTGTGATATGTGAATCTTATGATTCAAATTGGAAGGCATCCGTCAAAGGGAAAACTTACAAGTCATCTCCGGTTCTTTCTGTTGAAAGTGGGTTCGCCATGAACGAGACTGGAATCGTGGAAATAGTGGTTGATTATGAACCTCAAGAATGGTTCGATTTAGGATGCGTGACGTCTATTGTTACGGTTGCTATTCTAATGACGTTCCCGATTTTCAGCTACGCCATTAAGGCGATAGAGAGAAGAAAGAAGCGAGCCCAAGTGGACGGATAATTACCTCATTAGATGCGAGATAATGCCTGTACTATGCGAACTTATCATCTTGAGCTTCTTATCATGAATTGACATTCGTCAGAGTCGGAACGCCTAGTCCAGACATTCCATGCCATCCGGAGAAACTGTTGTCAGACAGATCAACGACTCCCCACCAAAGACCACCATCCGTGCCATTGACAATTATGTGCAGTTTCCCGTTAAGAACGGCTGCCGCAGGGGTATCATAGGTTTGTCCGCCAACTCCGATCCAGCCAGACCACGAAGAACCATCAAACGAACGATACCAGACACTATCATCAGCACCGCGAACGACAAGATAGAGCTTACTTCCCGTTGATGTCAGAGTCGGAACGCCTAGTCCAGACATTCCATGCCATCCGGAGAAACTGTTGTCAGACAGATCAACGACTCCCCACCAAAGACCACCATCAGTACCGTTAACAACTACATGCAATTTTCCATTGAGAACAGCCGCAGCCGGAGTATCATAAGTCTGTCCTCCAAGCCCGGCCCAATTTGACCAGACTGAACCGTCATAAGAACGATACCAGATAACATCATCAGAACCGCGAACAACAAGATAAAGCTCGGTATCCGTTGCCGTCAGAGTCGGAGTTCCTTGCCCAGACATTCCATGCCATCCGGAGAAACTGTTGTCAGACAGATCAACGACTCCCCACCAAAGACCACCATCAGTACCGTTAACAACTACATGCAATTTTCCATTGAGAACAGCCGCAGCCGGAGTAT